>Ga0070741_10014248_pt1 | contig 13795 bp, 11 predicted proteins | sample Coa_R1_4_FD_66440 | JGI IMG/M metagenome (GOLD analysis project Ga0070741, IMG submission 66440) | Surface soil microbial communities from Centralia Pennsylvania, which are recovering from an underground coalmine fire - Coalmine... | ecosystem: Environmental > Terrestrial > Soil > Unclassified ... | reverse complement strand
GGCGACAGCGCGCTGCAAGAAGGATTGTTTTTGACGCGGTTCGCTTCGACGGTGCATATTGTGCATCGCCGCAGTGAGCTGCGCGCGCAGCCGATTTTGCAGGAACGGGCCCGGGAAAATCCGAAAATTAACTTTGTGTGGGATTCTGTCGTTCAAGATATTCATGGGAATGGAACAGTAGATGGGTTAAATCTCGTGAATGTTCGTTCGGGGGAACAAAGCGAACTGCCCGTGCAAGGTGTTTTTGTCTATATCGGTCACTTTCCGAATACGGAATTGTTTCGCGGGCAACTGGATATGAATGAAGAAGGATACTTGACTGTGGACGAACGGTTGCATACGAAAATTCCCGGCGTGTTCGCGGCGGGCGAAGCGCATGATCATATTTTCAAGCAGGCGGTAGTTTCAGCGGGATTCGGCTGCATGGCGGCGATGGAGGCGGAAAAGTTTTTGGCGATGCTGGAACATCACGGCTATCCTCCTGTACCTTTAGAACACATTTCGTAGGGGCGAGGCATTGCAGCAGCACCTCATTGGATGGGATTTTCTACTTGATGTGAGAATAGTATTGGTAGCGCAAGATGTTGAAGCAATGCCTCGCGCCTACTTATGCCTTTTGTAGAGATTGGGAATCAAAAATTATTTTATGCGGCGCGCGGCGTGAGCGGTGCGCCGCTTGTTTTTGTTCACGGCGCGGGTGACAGTCATTTGCTGTGGAATGGACAGCTTGGCGCGCTCGGCGATGTTGCGCGCGTCTATGCGATTGATTTGCCCGGACATGGGCGCTCGATGGGTGAGGGTCGCACAACGATTTATGAATACGCGGTTGTGGTGCGCGATTTTTTGGATGCGCTGGATATTTCGCAAGCGGTTATTGTTGGGACTTCGATGGGCGGTGCTATTGCGTTGACGTGCGCGCTGGAATTTGCCGAACGCGTCTGTGGTTTGGGACTGATTGCGACGGGGGCGAAATTGCGGGTTGCGCCCGCGTTTCTTCAAGGTTTACAAACGGATTTTGACGCGACAGTGCAAATTTTGGTTGAAAATTATTATGGGCCGAACGCGCCTACTGTATTGAAAACAAAGAGCGCACAGCAGTTGTTGAAAACAGGCGCGCGCATCACATATCAAGATTATGCTGCGTGTGATGCGTTTGATGTGCGCGAACGACTTGCGAAGATTCAGGTCCCTACGCTGGTGGTTGGCGCAACGGCTGACCGAATGACTCCTCTCAAGTATTCGGAATTCCTCGCCGCGCAGATTCCTCACGCGCAATTAGTGGTGATTGAAGGCGCGGGGCATATGCTGATGTTGGAACAGCCTGATGCGCTGAATGTGGCGTTGAAACGGTGGATAGCTACTGTCTCGTTATAAGCTTTGCTGTCGAATCTTCCATCAAATAGTAATTCGTCGTGCTGTGCACAACGAACGCAGTTCGCGAGCCGAACAAAGGTGTTGCGAAAAAAACAAAGCAAAGACAGACAATTGATTGATTACGCTGAATGATAATTACCGCAATTTGACAAATTTATTTGTGGTGTATATAATTAGATTCCTAATCATTTGCGATTGGATAATTTGAGGGAATGCAAATGATTTGGAGTCATCGTATCAAAGAGGATTCGAGGCAAGTTCTATGAAAAATCAAGAATTGAATGCGACGGCGACGGAGCTACGCATTCTGATGACGATTTTGACAAAGATGGCGCGGCATGATTTGCAGCAGCATTTGGATGCGTGCGGCGTGGATATTGGCGCGCTGCCAATCGGCGTGATGCGTTTATTACATTACCAGAGCTTGACGATCAAAGATTTGAGCAAGCACATGGCGCTGGAACCGGCTTCGCTTGTTCCAGTCATTGATGATTTGGAGCGTCGCAATTTGGTTCGGCGCGGCACTGACCCCAATGACCGGCGACGGACGCCGCTCTATCTCACGGAGGAAGGCGAACGCTTACTGATGGGAATTCCTGCACTTCCGATAGAGAGTCCGTTTGTTAAAGCGATTGAAGCGATGGGTGAACAGAAAGCACAAACTTTGTTGGCGCTATTGCGTGAATTGGCGAATGGGATGATGCAGGACAAAAGCACAGTGTCACGGATTAGCAAAGCAGTGCGGATGCAGATGGCACATCAATCGTTCAAGCCGATAGAGAGAAAGTGGGGAATGCGTAAGGAGCACAATCCAAGATGAAGGAACAAGGGAGAGCAGGGCAGTGGCAGGGGACGGCAACGGAAACGGAAACTAGACCGACGCGGGCGCAATGGCTGACGTTGCTTGTGCTGTGCGCGGCGCTGCTGATCATTATTGTTGATGTCAGCATTGTTAATGTCACCATTCCCGCAATCCGTCAAGAGTTTAACGCGTCACTTGCTGATATTGAATGGATCAATGCGGTGTATGCGCTGGTCTTTGCCGCGTTCATTATCACATGGGGCCGTATTGGCGATGAGGTGGGGCGGCGGCGTATTTTTATTGCGGGCGTTGTGGTATTTGTCATCGGCTCGGTCTTGACGGGATTGGGGCAGAGCATTCCGATGATTCTGGTCGGGCGTTTTATTCAAGGGTTCGGCGCGGCGATGACTTCGCCTTCGACGCTTTCGATTCTTTCGACGACGTTTACGGGGCGAATGCGCGGGGTTGCGTTTGGGTTGTGGGGCGCAACGGCGGGCGCGGCGGGCGCTTTTGGACCTCTGCTCGGCGGGTTTCTCACGACGTATTTTTCATGGCGCTGGGCATTCTTGATCAATTTACCAATCGGCTTGCTCGCCATTCTCGGCGCATATCACTATATCAAAGAGTCGAAAGACCAAACGCGCAAGCACTCGTATGACCTCGTTGGCGTCGTTTTGGCAGCGGTTGGATTTGCCTCTGTCGTATTCGGGTTGATCGAAGGACAGACGTACGGCTGGCTGACGCCAACGCATCCATTTGCTATCGGCAGCATTACGTGGCCGCATGAAAATATTTCGATTGCGCCCGTAGCGATTATTGTCGGCGTGATTTTTCTCGCCGCGTTTGTGTTATATGAATTGAACCTGTTGCAGCGCGGCCAAGAGCCGTTGTTCGATTTCACGCTGTTTCGATTCACAGGCTTTCGCTATGGATTGATGACCGTGATGGTGGTCGCGCTGGGCGAGTTTGGCATCTTTTTCATCTTTTCGATCTACTTGCAAGTGGCGCGGGAATTGAACGCGTTTCAAACGGGTCTCTTTTTCTTACCGTTTTCGATAGCCCTCTTTATTGCAGCACCATTGGCGGGCGCGCTGTCGTCCCGCTTTGGACCGAAGTGGGTTGTGACATCAGGGATGTTGTGCGAGGCGCTTGCAATCTTTTTGTTTTCGCGCATTTTGAGTATTGACGTTTCGCTGTTGGCGTTTATTCCGGTCTTGTTGTTGTACGGCGTGGGTGTCGGGCTGGCGCTGGCGCAATTGACCAATGTGACGTTGAGCGATGTGCCGCCGCAGCAAGTGGGTGCGGCTTCGGGCGCGAATAATACGGTGCGACAGGTCGGCGCGGCGATTGGGATTGCGATTCTCGGCGCGGTGATGGCGGCGGGGATTTCGACGACAGGGAAAGCAGACCTTGCGGCGATTCCTTCGATTCCAGCATTCGTGAAAGCGCCGCTTGTGCAGACGCTCGATCAGGGTTTGTCGGGTGAAGCGTTTAACGGGGATCCGTCGCAACAAGATTCAGAGCTGGGCAAAGCGATTAAAGGTGTGTTTAATGATGCGATTACGGAAGGGGTGCGAAGCGCGGCGACGGTCGCGGCGGTGTTTGTGTTGCTCGGTGCGTTGACGTCGTTATTGATTCCGAACAAGAGATCGCCGCAGTGGGCGCGGCAGACGGGCGAAAAGACGGAGGTCTTGGCGAGCAGCGCGCCGCCCGCGCATTGATGAGGAATTGAATGGTGGGAGTTTGAGCAGGGAAGATGAACGACTCGCACGCGGTAATTGACCTGCGCGATATTACCAAGACGTTTACGTTGGGTGATATTGAGGTGCGCGCGTTGCGGGGTGTGTCATTCAAGGTGGAACCGGGCGAATATGTGGCGATTATGGGGCCGTCGGGTTCGGGCAAGTCTACGTTGATGAATATTATTGGCGCGCTGGATACGCCGACGAGTGGGGAATATTTTTTGGATGGTGTTGCGGTGAGTAAATTGAATGACGATCAACTTGCCGCAATTCGCAACAAGAAAATTGGATTTGTGTTTCAGCAGTTTAATTTGTTGCCGCGTACGACGGCGCTGGATAATGTGGAGCTGCCACTGATTTATGCGGGGAGCGCGGAGCGACGTAAACGCGCGTTGCACGCGTTGGACGCGGTGGGATTGAAAGACCGTGTGACGCATCGTCCGAACGAATTGTCTGGAGGGCAACAACAGCGGGTGGCGATTGCGCGGGCGTTGGTCAATGAGCCATCGCTGATTCTTGCCGATGAGCCGACGGGCAACCTCGATAGCGCGTCGGGCGAAGAAATCATGCACATTTTTAGTCGTTTGAACGCAGCGGAAGGCAAGACGATTGTGATTGTGACGCATGATCCGGATGTGGCTGCGCAGACCAAGCGCGTGATTCGGGTGCGAGATGGATTGATTGTCGAAGATCAAATGGTTTGATTCGTTGTAGAGACGTTACGCCGTAACGTCTCTACATAATAGGGTATGAATGTTCTCGTTCTTGGCGCGAGTGGCTATACGGGCGCGCGGTTGGTGCGGGCGCTGCTAGAATGGGGACATTGTGTGCGCGGGTTGGTGCGGGATGTGGAACGCGGGATTGCGCTGGAACAGTTGGGAATGGATTTGCGCGTTGGTGATGTGCTTGTTCCTGAAAGCATTAGCTCCATTGGCGATGAAATAGAAATTGTTTTTAACGTGCTGGCGGGGTGTCGGCTTGAACCATCGGAATCGAAAAGGATTATGCTTGATGGCGCGCGGAATATTTTTCGGATTGTGGATCGCGCGGTATTGAAAAAATATATTTGGACTTCAAATGTGTCGGTATATGGGTATCCGAAAGCGACGGAACGGCTGACGGAGACATCGCCGCTGAAACCCGCGTATGGCTTGGGGCATGTGACAGTTGAGGCGGAAAAATTGACGAATGAAAGCGTGCCGACGGTAACCGTGCGCGTGGCGTCGGTCTATGGGCGGGGACGAGATTCGATTGCGGCATTGCGCGAGGGTCGTTTGCGATTGTTGAATGATGGGGGAAATTGGCAGAGCCGCATTCATGTGGACGATTTGGTACAGACGTTAATTCAAGCGATGGGACGGGGTTCTGCGGGAAGCGTGTATCTTGCTAGCGATGATTTGCCGACGATTCAACGCGATTTTTATAAAGAAATCGCGGCGGCGATGGCTGCACCTGCACCGTTATCATTGGAAGCGAATGCAGCGCGTGCGTGGGGGGTCTTTGGGCGCGCGATGAACGCATTGGCGGGCGAACGGCAGTATCAATTGAGCGAAAATGTGATTGGGTTGGCGACGGGGAATTATTTTTGTCTGAACGACAAGATGAAAAAGGAGCTGGGGGTGTCGCTGACGTATCCAACGTTTCGCGAAGGGTATAAAGCGATTTTGAGTGGGGAGCGAGTATAGGTCATGGCAGATGTGCGGTTGCAGCGTCAGGCGGTTACTGGCGTTCAAAATCGTATCTTCCAAAGCGTTCCTGCGCTGGGTTATTACAATTATCGGCTGTGGTTTGCAGGTCAGCTGGTGTCATTGGTCGGGACGTGGATGGAAACGACGGCGCAGGGCTTTTTGATTTATCAACTGACGAATTCGCCTGCGTATCTGGGAATTGTGGGCTTTGCTTCGGGTGTTCCGTCGCTGCTATTCATGCTCTTTGGCGGGGTCGTAGCGGATCGAATCCCGCGACGAACGCTGCTGGTCATTACGCAGACTACGCTGATGTGCTTTTCGTTCATCGTCGCGGCGTTGACGTTTACGGGACTTGTGCAGCCGTGGCATATTGTGATTCTCGCGCTTGGGGTGGGAACGGCGAATGCGTTTGATGCGCCCGCCCGTCAATCGTTCGTGCTGGAAATGGTCGAGCGTGAGCATTTGGGAAATGCGATTGCGTTGAACTCGACGATGTTTCAGATGGCGACGGTTGTGGGACCGGCGGTGGCAGGCGTGACGTATGCGGTGGTTGGTCCGGCGTGGTGTTTTACTCTGAATGGTCTTTCCTTTATTGCCGTCATCGTGGCGCTGCTGTTGATGAAAATCAAACCGCAGCCGGTCAAGATGCGGGTAAGCTCGGCGGTCGAACAGCTCAAGGAAGGTTTGGGCTATGTATATCATCACGAGTTGATTCGGACGTTGATTCTGATTGCAGTGGTGGTGAGCTTGTTTGGACTCTCGTTTGTGACACTGCTCCCGGCGTGGGCAGTCGGAATTCTGGGTGGAGACGCGGCGACGAATGGTCTTTTGCAATCGGCGCGCGGTTTGGGCGCGCTCGTGGCGGCGGTGATGATTGTTTCGCTCGGTAATTTTCGCGCGAAAGGCAAATTGCTGACGATTGGCTCGTTCGTATTTCCGCTGGCGTTGATTGTGTTTGCGTTTGTTCGCTCCATTCCATTATCGCTCGCCGTGCTGGTAGTGGTTGGGTGGGGTTTTATGGTGTTGTTTAATATGCTGAATACGCTTTTGCAGGGCATCATCAGTGATGAGCTGCGCGGACGGGTGATGAGCATTTATACGTTGAGTTTCTTTGGGGGAATGCCGATTGGGTCGCTGTGGGCGGGCGCGGTGGCGGAACATTTTGGTGAGCCATTCACGGTAATTCTTGGCGCGGTGATTTCGCTCGTGTTTGCGGTGTTGATCTTTTGGCGAATTCCGAAGATGAGGCGACTTCCTTAAGCAGAATTAGAAACCGCTGAATCTTTGCGACGCCTCGCGTCGCGACGAATCCACGCGAAGAGGATAAGATTTTATGCTGTGCATAAAAGGTTCAGCGGTTCCTCGCGGCAAGTAAGTGTAGCTGTTGGGAATAGGAGTATTGGGTATGCAGGCAACTCGAACGGGAAATGGCGCACGGGGCGGAGCAATGCCTGGCGCGTGGAGCGGAGCTGGTGGGCGTCCGCAACCAAAGACGGATTACAAGACGCTGTGGCGCGCCATCCGCTATATTGGCAACTATCGCTGGTTGGTGTTTTTGGCGTACGCCTCGCTGTTTGTTGCAACGGCGGCGCAGCTGGTTGTACCGCAACTTGTACAAAACATTATTGACACGATTACATCAGCATATGCGGCGGGTCAGGTTCTGGCGCTGCCTCCCGCGCAACAGGCGGGGGCGGCGCAGAGTTTGGGAAAAACTGTCGCAGAGTTGACGGCAACGTACAACGGCACGACGACTGCGTTGATTCTGGGCATGGTGGCGATTGTTGGGTTTGCTATTCTGCTGGGGATTTTCTCGTTCGTGCAATCGTTCAATGCGGAACGTGTTTCGCAAAATGTGGCGTACGATTTTCGCAACCAACTCTATGCCAAAATTCAACGGCTGTCCTTTAGCTATCACGACCGCAATCAGACCGGGCAATTGATGATTCGCGCGACGGATGATGTGGAAAAGGTACGGTTGTTTATTGGGCAGGGTCTGGTGCTCGCATTGGCATCGGTCGTGCTGCTGGTCGCCGCGCTGGTCATTTTGTGGTTCACGAATGTATCACTGACGTTAGTGATTCTGCCAGTTCTACCGATTGCGTTTGCGGTGTTTTTGTTCTTTGGCAAAATCACGCAGCCGCTGTTTATTCAGGTCCAGATGCGGATTTCGGCGATGAATACGGTTCTGCAAGAAAATCTCGCGGGGCTGAAGGTCGTCAAGGCATTTGCGCGGGAGCCGCAGGAACAGGTGCGCTTTCGCAAGACGACGAATGATTTGCTCGCGCAGCAGCTGCGTGTGGCGGGCATCTTTTCCTTTTTGTTCCCTGTGATTTTCTTGCTCGCCAATCTCGCGCAAGCAGCAATCTTGTACTTTGGCGGGGTGCAAATCATCAACGGCACATTGACTCTGGGCGAATATACCAAGTTTTCACTGTATCTCGCGTATGTGTTTTTCCCCCTGGGGCAGCTCGGGTTCATCATCAACCTGATGTCACAAGCGAACGCATCGGCACAGCGCATTTTTGAAATTCTGGATACCAAGAATGAAGTTGAGGACAAGCCGGGCGCGCTGGTGCTGAAACATGTCAAAGGCAATGTGAAATTCGACGATGTGGTGTTCCGGTATTTCAAGGGCGGCGAGCCGGTGTTGAATCACGTTTCGTTCGAGGCGCTGCCGGGGCAAACGGTGGCGCTGCTCGGCGCGACGGGGAGCGGCAAGACGACAATCATCAATCTGATCCCGCGTTTTTATGATGTGAGCGAGGGACGCGTGTTGATTGATGGGCATGATGTGCGCGATGTGACGCTGGAAAGTTTGCGCGCGCACATCGGCATCGTGCTACAAGAGACCACGCTGTTTACGGGAACGATTCGAGACAATATCGCGTTCGGCAAACCCGATGCGACGATGGACGAGGTGATTGCGGTGGCGAAAGCAGCGGCGGCACATGATTTCATCCTGGGCTTTCCTGAAGGATACGATACGCCTGTCGGCGAACGGGGTTCGACCCTTTCGGGCGGACAAAAGCAGCGTATCGCGATTGCGCGCGCGTTGCTGTTAGACCCACAGATTTTGATTCTGGATGATTCGACGAGCAGTGTTGACCTCGCAACCGAGTATCGGATTCAAAAGGCGCTTGACCAGTTGATGGAAGGGCGCACGTCATTTGTGATCGCGCAGCGTATTAGCACGGTGTTGAATGCGGACCAGATTTTGGTCATGGATAAGGGGCGCATCGTGGCGCGCGGGACGCATGAAGAACTGCTTGAATCGTCAGAGATTTACGCAGAGATTTATAGTTCGCAGTTGATGACGGACGCGGAAGCGAATGAGCCGGAGATGGTGGCGGCGTAGGGAGGACGGACGCTGCCAGCGGATTAAAGCGGTGACGTGTCATCGCGCATAGCGCGTAGCATAGGCATTGTGCGCGATGACACGTCAGGATAAGCGGATAACGGCCGACTCTTTGATTCTGCCGTTCCACTGCGCGGGTGTGGCAGTTAGCCGTCAAGCGAGGTCTAATAGTTATGTTCATGGGTGGTAGAGACCAATTGCTGCGGAGCGAGGCAAGCAAGCCCAAGAGCTTGGGTTCGACGCTGCTGCGCTTCTGGAGCTATTTTGGCAAGTATTGGTACGTGCTGGTCGCGGTAGCTGGCTTGATTGTGGTCAGTACATACTTTCAAGTAGAAATACCCAATCTGTCGGGGCAGGCGGTGAATTGTTATCTCGCGCCCGCGTCGCAGCGGTTATTGAATCAGCAACAGCCATCGGGAGCGGGTCAGCAATTTGGACAAGGTTGTTGGTTCACTGCGGTCAATCCGCAGTGGACGACGAACGATTACATTGCGGGATTAGGCGGACTGGTGCTGATTATGATCGGCTTGTTCATCGGGAGCTCTGCCTTGACGGGCGCGACGTTTTACCTGATGACGTACGCCGGACAAAACGTACTGCGCCAAATGCGGCTGGATGTGTTTCAACATATTCAACGCCTTTCGCTGGGCTATTTCACCAAGCATGAGGCGGGCGATGTGATGAGCCGCATCACGAATGATGCGGATTCGATTCAGCAGGCGGTGAGTTTTCCGCTGGTGAGTGTGGTGCAAGGTTCGCTGTTAATTATTTGGATTGCGTATGCGATGTTGAGTTCGAGCTTTGTGTATGCGCTGGTGAGTCTCGCGGTGGTGCCGTTCATGTTCTTTGCCACGTCGTGGTTTTCGTCGCAGGCGCGGAAAGCGTTTCGCACGGTGCGGTCTTCGGTGGGAAGCGTGAATGCGAATTTGCAAGAGAGCATTTCGGCAGTGCGCGAGGCGCAGGCATTCGGGCGCGAGGATGAGAATATTCAGGCGTTCAACGAATCGAATGCGGCGTCGCGCGATGCGAGCATCCGCGCGGTCGCTTATACAAGCGCGCTCCAGCCCGTACTGCAAGCGTTTGGCTATGTGTCGCTGGCAATTGTGTCGGGCGTTGGCGGTCTGCTATTGTTAGGGAAGCAAGATTTGTTTGGGACAACGGTGACGTTGGGCTTGATTGTCGCATTTATCGGATATACGCAGCGGTTTAATATGCCGGTCTCGCAGATTGCGACGCTGTGGACGAATGTGCAGAGCGCGATTGCGGGCGGTGAGCGAATTTTTGGGCTGCTCGACACCGTTCCCGATATTCAGGATAAACCGAATGCGAAACCGATGCCGGAAATCAGGGGGCGCGTGGTATTCGACCACGTGTATGCGGAATACGAAGTAGGGCAGCCGGTGCTGCGCGACATTAACCTCGTCGCGGAACCGGGGCAGACGGTCGCGATTGTGGGTCCGACGGGGGCGGGCAAAACGACGATTGTGAATCTCATTCCGCGCTTTTATGATGTGACAAAAGGCGCGGTCACGATTGATGGAATTGACGTGCGGGATGTGACGGCGGCGAGTTTGCGCGCGCAAATCGGCGTGGTGCTGCAAGATTCGTTCTTGTTCAGTACGACGGTCAAGGAAAACATTCGATACGGCAAACCGGATGCGTCGGACGAGGAAGTGATTGCGGCGGCGAAACTCGCGCACGCAGACACGTTCATTGACCGCTTGCCGCAAGGATATGATACGGTCCTGGGCGAACGCGGGAGCGGATTGTCGCTGGGACAGCGGCAGTTGATTGCGATTGCGCGTGCGGCGTTATCTGATCCACGTATCTTGATTCTGGATGAAGCGACCTCATCGGTTGACACACGCACGGAGCGGTTGATTCAGGGCGCGTTGGAACAACTTTTGCATGGACGCACGTCGTTTGTGATCGCGCATCGCTTGTCCACGATTCGTCATGCGGATCAGGTTTTGGTATTGAAGGATGGACAAATCATCGAACGCGGCAAGCATGATGAGCTGCTGGCGAAGCATGGGTTCTACTATGATCTCTATATGAGCCAGTTCCGCCGCGACATTGATTTTGAAGCGGTGCCTGCCGCGCCGAGATTACGACCTGTGGGTGTGGTGGGGGAATGATGTCAGGAACGAGGAATGAGGCATGAGCCATAGACGCTTATGACCTGCGGGTGTGATGGGAATGATTCGCCAAACAGCGAGCACCAAATAAATTTGGCGTCTCAAGAGGTGGAAATCGGTTGAAACCGATTGGGCGAAGATGGGCTATTCGTCGGGTAGGATGGAAAGTCAGCGTGGAGCAAATTTAGCTCTATCGAATAGAAATTCGTTGCGAACGTAGTTCGCGAGCTCAAGAATGCACGGAAAAAACACAGCAGAGGAGTAGAATAAAGAGCGATTCCCATCGTTGCTTTTATGGACTCGAACAATGCACAGGTTGTCTCAATCCCCAATCCGTCCAAGCCGGGGCACCACTTGGCGGGGTACTTGGTTATGCCAGAGCAAACACCCGCGCCAGGCGTGTTGATTATTCACGAAGCGTTCGGCGTGAATGAAAATATCCGCGAGATTGCATGGCGGTTCGCGCGGGAAGGGTATGTTGCGCTGGCGGCGGATCTGTTTTCGGATGGGAATCGCGCGGTGTGTTTATTCCGCGCGTTTTACGGGATTTTGGTTTCGCCGTTGAAGAATGGAACCGTGGGGGAGTTGCGCGCGGCGCTGGATTTTTTGCGGAATACGCAAGGGGTAGACGCGCGACGCGTGGGTGTGATTGGCTTTTGTATGGGCGGCTCGTATGCGTTGCAACTTGCCTGTCTCGATGATGAGTTGCGCGCCGCCAGTGTATTCTACGGACAAAATCCGCGCCCGTTGGATGCTGTGCAGCGCGCGTGTCCAATTGTGGGAAGCTATCCGAATCCGGATATTTCGACGAAGGATGGGCGCAAATTGGAGATGAAGTTGAAGGAATACCAAATTCCGCATGATATAAAAATCTATGAGGGCGCGAGGCATTCGTTCTTTAACGATACGAGCGGAAATCATCATGCGGAAGCAGCGGATGATGCGTGGAGGCGAACGTTGGCGTTTTTTGAGGAGCATATTCGCGTAAAAGACCCGATGGGTTTTTGAAACGTACGCGTGGCGAGCAGCAAATGTGGAGTACTTGGCGTACGCGAAAGTTGTCGCGTTAGCATCGAAAACCCTTCGGGTCTAAACACATAATGATAATCACCGCAGACGCTTATACGATACCTGTAACGCTGGAAGGACGATGGGCGCGGTTGGAACCATTGACGCTGGAGCACGCGGACGCATTGTTTGAGGTCGCGCAGGATGAGGAAATTTGGCGATATATGCCCGCGCCAACGCCGCGCTCGTCTGCTGATGTTGCGAAATGGATTCAGGACGCGCTGGAGATGCAAGCGCACGGGCAGGTTCTTCCTTTCGTTATCATTGAACAAGAAACGGGGATGGCGATTGGCAGTACGAGGTATCTCGATATTTCGGCGCATGACAGGCATGTGGAAATTGGTTGGACATGGTTAGGGAAGTCGTACTGGCGCACGCCGATTAATACGGAGTGTAAGTATCTTTTGCTGCGGCACGCGTTTGAAACGCTGGGCTGTATTCGGGTTCAGTTGAAAACGGATTTGCGGAATGAGCGTTCGCAGCGCGCGATTGAACGCATTGGCGGAGTGCGCGAGGGAGTTTTGCGCCGCGTGGTGATTATGTATAACGGATATGAACGTTCGAGCGTGTTTTATAGTATTTTGGATAATGAATGGGCGGATGTGAAAGCGCGGCTGGAGGAGAGGATGCACGCGGAGTAAGCGCATTTGTTTATTTGGCGTATAGCTCCATCGAATCGAATTCGACGGCTCAACAATGTATTGGAAAAAATAAAGCTGGAAAAGCGAAGCAAATTTCACGAATTGAGCGTGCAAGTGCTATTGTCCTAAGCGTTGGGTGAGATTCTACCCATTTTTCAAATGTAATATGTGGACAGACTCGTAGGTCTGCGCCCCACAATAATCTTTAAGTTTCCATCTCAAACATCAAGAGGTCATTGTGTCCGAGCAACTTTCTCTCATGGCAGTGTATGCTCATCCTGACGACGAACAGGGGGTGAGTGGTTCGTTAGCAAAATATGCGCGGCAGGGGGTGAATACGACCCTGATTTGCGCGACGCGTGGGGAGGTGGGCGAAATTGCGCCGGGCGTAGACGCGACAGCGGAAAATTTGGGGCAAGTGCGCGAAAGCGAGATGCGCTGCGCGGCGGCGAAAATTGGATTGCGGCATTTGTACTTTTTGGATTATCGCGATTCGGGGATGGTCGGCACAGCAGATAATGAGGACAAGCGCAGTCTGCATCAGGCGAGTTTGATGGAAGTGGCAGGCAAAGTTGTGCGAATTGTGCGCGAACAAAAGCCACAAGTGATGGTCACGTTCGATGCGTGGGGCGGATACGGGCATCCCGACCATATTCAAATGCACAAAGCGGCGATTATGGCGTTTTGGATGGCGGGTGATGCGCGTTATTTTTCGGAACAGCTGACGGGGAATCTTCAGCCGTGGACGCCGCTCAAATTGTACTATAACGTCTGGACGCGCTCGCGTTTTACGGGCTATTTGGAGTATTTGCAGCGCGAGGGTAAAGAGCCGCCTGAATGGGTTGCGAACTTTGGGGATCGCGCGCTGCCCGATGATGTAATTACGACGCGCGTCGAGGTTGCGGATTTTGCGAAACTCAAATTGGAGTCGCTGCAATGTCACGCAAGCCAATTGGGACCGAATACCTTTTTTCGCCAGATTCC
>Ga0070741_10014247_pt1 | contig 13795 bp, 7 predicted proteins | sample Coa_R1_4_FD_66440 | JGI IMG/M metagenome (GOLD analysis project Ga0070741, IMG submission 66440) | Surface soil microbial communities from Centralia Pennsylvania, which are recovering from an underground coalmine fire - Coalmine... | ecosystem: Environmental > Terrestrial > Soil > Unclassified ... | reverse complement strand
TCTGACATTCAAGATTCACCCACGTTAATCCTGGGTTGTGAAGAGCCTGAACTGTATCAACATCCACCTCAAGCAAGGCACCTTGCCGGTGTATTTGGCGTTTTGGCCGCAGGGAACAATCAAATTATTGTTACGACTCACTCACCACTTTTCGTTAGCGGTGAGGGTTTTGAAAACGTCCGTCTAGTTCGGAGGACAAATCCGAATGCTGGCACGGCTGTCAAGGCACTAACATTTCAAAACCTGTGTGCCCGTATAAGAACGGCGACGGGAGACGACCCGCAAGGCCGAACAACAGGTTTAATCGCAAAGATTCATCAAACCCTTCAACCGGGTTTATCTGAAATGTTCTTTGCGAAAGTTCCAATACTGGTGGAAGGTCTTGAAGATGTTTCGTATGTTACGGCACAAATGTACTTATCGAATCTTTGGACAGAATTCAGACGCTTGGGATGTCACCTGGTGCCGGTAAACGGGAAGGACAAATTGATTCAACCCCTGGCAATTACTGCCGAACTTGGGATGTCTGCATTCGCTGTTTTTGATGCGGATGGTGAGATAACAAGCACGGCCCACAGGCCACGACACGAGAAGGATAATAAAGCGTTGATTCACCTTCTTGGAATCACGCAAGCCCCATTCCCGACCACCCATGTTTGGGGGCCAAATCACGTAATTTGGAAAACGAATATCTCCGATGTTGTGAAAGACGATTTTGGAACGGATTATTCAAGAATTACTGATAGGGTGAGAGTGAGATATGCTCAAGAAGGCGGAATTGAAAAAAACGAGTTGTTCATATCGGAATGGTTGACCGAGGCCCATAACGAGGGAAAAGTTTCTCCATCTTTACAGCGGCTTTGCCAGTCTATTATCGCTTATGCAGGAAGCGTCTAAATGTTTTCTAACAAAGACGACGGTTTCGAAAAAATAGTTTTTTATTTATCCAATTTCTTAAAAATATTTCTGATATAACCGCCCTGCTTGAGCTTCTTCTGGATTTCCTCCCTGGCATTCCAAACCGTTAGATCCTCTTTGCTCCAGACCTGGGCAGGCATGGTGGGGGCAACTTTTACATGTACTAGATCACCCTCCATTTTGACCACAACGCCGATTACTTGCATCTTTTTATGGACAACTTGGGTTCCTGAGGCAAATGGGGCTTGGGACATTTATTCAATATAACCAAAGGAGGTTAGGTTTCATTTGAAAAGTGCAAAGTTGTTGTCAATTCCCAAGAGTCCCTGCCTAATTAACCTGTTTTTGGTTGGAAAAAAAGTTGCCGAAAGGGGTATAACCTCAAGAATAAAAAAATAAGGCTTAAAATGAAAATTTCCGATTTGATCCTTTTTTTCCTCCGGTTGTTTGGAAAGAAAATACGCAGAAAGTTCACGCCTAACTTTCTTAAACAAAACCTTGGACCGAAAAAATCCAAAGAATTCGATAATCAATTGAATTCATTGATTGGAGAATTTAAGGGTTATAGGGATTTTCGGAACGGTTATTTCAACCAGAAAAAGGCTCAGGGATGGTTAGTTAAAGCGATAGACCTTCTCAACAAAGGATTTGCTTTACTGGACGACTTTAACTTTGAGCCGGAACTACTGAAAAAGTGGAACGGATTCGAATCCGAATGCAAAAATGAACTTCAAATAAGAAACTCTTATAACGAAGCTTTCGTAAGCCATGAATTAGTTAAATTTAAAGAATTTTTTGATAAATCCGGTTCCAAACCCTTGGATGAAGACCAACGCCGCGCTGTCATTTGCGACGAGGACAACACCCTTGTCTTGGCGGGCGCAGGGAGTGGTAAAACCGCTGTAATAGCCGCCAAGGTGGGATACCTTGTGAAGTGTAAGAAAATTGATTCGGGGGACATTCTTCTCTTAACTTTCGGGAAAAAGGCCGCCGGGGAAATGAAAAGGAGGGTCAAGGATTGGTACGGCATTGAGGATGTGGAGTGCAGGACCATTCACAGTTTGGGTTTCCAGATCATAACTAGGGGTTCAAAAAAGAAGCCCCGGATGTTGGAAGTTGATGATGCTCCCACCCGAAACAGCCAAGGTTACCTGGATTTACAAATTTTTAAGGACCTTTACCTAAAGAACAAGGAATTCTACGAAGGGGTTATCAATTATTTCTCGGGTAACCTAAAGCCATATATTCCCCAATATGCCTTTGAGACGATAAAAGAATGGGATGAATATGTGGCGGAATTAGGGGAACTCTATACACTTTCAAGCCACAAAGTCAAAAGTCTTGAGGAAAAAGTCATCGCGAATTTTCTTTTCAGAAAAGGCGTGAGTTTTGAATACGAAAAGGCATACGAAATTCCGACCGAAACCCCGGAGAAAAAGCAGTACCAGCCCGATTTTTATTTAACGGATTATGGGATATACCTTGAGCATTTCGGTGTGGATAAAAATGGGAACCCGCCACCTTTCTTCACAAGCGAGGAAAAGCAAAAATACGTTGAGGGAATGAAATGGAAGGAATGGCTTCACGAAACCAATAAAACGAAGTTAATTTGTACTTACAGCCATCAACAAGCCGACGGCATCCTTGAGATAGAATTAGAAAAGATGCTTCAAAGGGAAGGGGTCAAATTCAGTGAACAGCCGGTTGACCTGGATAAGCTAATCCGAAAAGGTGATATCAGCCAATTCCTGAAAAAAATCCTTAGGAAGTTTGCGGACCTTTATAAGACCAGCGGGCTAAATTTTGAGGATTTAACGGTAAGGGCGCAAGACGGGCCTTCCATTTACAGACTGCGTAACCGGGCTTTCCTTAAAATATTCAAGATCTTTTACGATTCCTACCAATCCTCCATAGAGTCGGAGGGACAAATAGATTTTGGCGACATGCTGAATAAATCCCTCCAATACGTCATTCAGGCTTTCCCGGCCTTGGGTTTGAGGTTTCGATACATCATTGTTGATGAGTTTCAGGATACGGCCCAGGGAGCCATTAAGTTAATCCGAGCCATTGGGGATAAAAACGACAATTGCCACCTTTTCTTCGTCGGAGATGACTGGCAATCCATCTACCGGTTTAATGGAAGCGACGTGGGAATGATCCAAAATTTTGAGAAAAGGTTTCCAAACAATAAGGTCGTTGAAATCGGAGTCAACTATCGGTCGTACCCGAATGTGGTGGATTTAGGTAAAAAGTTCATAACCAAGAATCCCCATCAAAGGGAAAAGAAGGTGAAAAGCTTTCATCAAATTCAAAAAAATAACCAGGTCATCCGAATTCATTATTCTGGGGTTGTTAAAAAGTTCCTGGAAACTATCGATAAGAATGAAAAAGAAAAGGGCACCAGCATCTACTTTTTGGGGCGTTATAACGAGGACGTCCCAGACTACTTGACCGAATTCCAAAAGGCCTTTAGAAACCTAAAAATCGAATATTTAACCATTCACAAGTCGAAAGGATTGGAGGCGGATTACGTTTTTATTCTGCCGCCAAAGAAAAACAGCTTCCCGAGCGTGATTGAGGACGATCCCGTGTTGGATCTAGTGGCGGCCCCGAGGGAAAATTACGAATTCGCGGAAGAAAGACGATTAATGTACGTTGCTATCACAAGGGCTCGTAAGCAGGTATTTTTTATTCGTTCGGGAAATGAAAAGCAAAAGACTTTTATCCGGGAAATTGAATCGATGTTGACCAGTTGATCCTGTTTGGGGGAAGGCTATTTCAATAGCTTCCAGGGTTCCACACCGATGACATCCCCCTCCTGGAGGAGAGAATCGCCAGTCATTGGAGGGTGTCGGTAGACGACCAGGGCGGTCAGAAAGTTGGCGGATTTTTAAATATGAATCGAGAATAACTCCGAAACTTGCCAATGCTTTGAGAAAGGTTTATTCTGGTTCTAGGGTCAGAAAGGGTTGAAGCCCATGAAACTGATAAACGATCTTTTACCTCATCTTTTCCTTTACGGCCTTTTGGCTGTTGTTGGCTTTGCCATCTTCCTTCCCATTTTAGGCCTTGCCATCATTCCGTTTCATTGGGTGGGTAGTAAGCTCAATCAAACCCGCTGTCCCAAATGCAGGGGCTTTTTCAAGAGTAAACTGGTGGATTGGGAAATTACCGATGAGAGGGAAGTGTTAAAGACCGTCAACCGCGTTGACCAAGGGACGATTTACTCCAACAGCATTTTCGAACCCAACCACGCTATTGCGATCAACCGCCAAGAACAGGTTACTTTCATGGTACAAACCCACCTAAACCATTGGGCTTGCAAGGATTCATTTTGCGGCTATAAATGGACGACCGAAGAAACCATGGAAAATGAAGGCTCATTAAGTTAGCAGACTGCAACCTTGCCAATGCCATTTCCCGGCTTCACTCTTTTCTGAATAAAATATTGTTAAAAAAAGAGAATCAAATATTTTTGCTCCTGCCTCCTGACCACATTATCAAATAAGTAAAAGACAGGGATATGGTCAGATGGTAAAATCACGAATCAGAAATATCGAACGATAACTAATTGAGGGATTTATCGAAAAAGTTGACATCTATACAAAAGGCACGGAATGAAAGCAAATGAAGTCAAATTATTGAAATTTTTGAACGGGCCGAAACAATTCACAATACCTATTTATCAAAGGACATATAGCTGGGAATTAAAACAATGTGAACAATTATTCAACGACATTTTGAAGGCAGGGGCCGATGACAAAACCGAGGGCTATTTCATCGGGTCTATTGTCTATATCGACAAAGGAATTTATCAGGTATCTACAGTTCCGCAACTCCATGTAATTGACGGGCAGCAACGCCTGACAACCATATTTCTCTTACTTAAAGCTTTAAGCCAAAAACTCAAAGAGCATGGCTCCGTTGAGGACATCAACGATAAGAAAATTGTCAATTACTACCTCCTCAACGCAGAAGAAAATGATGAGTTAAGGCATAAGTTGATTCTTACCCAAAGTGACATGGAATCGCTTTTCAACATTCTCGAAGATCGCGATTTGCCGACCACCATTTCGAAACACGTCAAAGACAATTACGAGTTCTTCCAAAAAAGAGTATCCGAGTCCAATATCGTCCACCTGTATAGGGGGATTGCAAAACTAATTATCATCGATGTAGCCCTCGACCGTGGAAAAGATAATCCACAGCTCATTTTTGAAAGCCTGAATTCAACAGGCCTGGAATTAAGCCAGGCGGACCTTATCCGGAATTTCATCCTCATGGGGTTGGAACCGAAGGAACAAACTGAGCTTTACACCGAGTATTGGTACAGGATGGAACAGAATTTCGGACATTCCGAGTATTCAGAAAAATTCGATAGGTTCATGCGCGATTATCTGACGATTAAGAAAGGCATGATTCCGAATATCGGAGAAGTATACGAAGAATTCAAATTGTTCTCGCGGGTTTATAGCTCGGTGAAGGAACTTGTCGAAGACATCTATTGGTATTCAAAGTTTTTCGTAAACATCGAATTCGAAAAAGAAAGCGACGAGGAAATCAGGAATGTTTTTTCCGCCATCAATGAATTAAAGGTTAACGTCTCCTATCCGTTTATCATTCGTGTTTATAACGATTACGAGAAAAAAATTATCACCAAAGACATTTTCTTGAAAATACTTAGGTTCGTAGAAGCTTATGTTTTCAGAAGGGCTATTTGTGGGATACCAACCAATTCTCTGAATAAGACATTTGCCATTCTATATAACGAAATCGACCAATCGAATTACTTGGAAAGTATCATGGCAGCTTTCTCATTGAAAGATTCATACCGAAAATTCCCTGCTGATGATGAATTTTTAACCCAAATATCAATGAGGGACGTTTATTCCCTGAAAATCCGAAACTATCTGCTGGATAAGTTAGAAAACCACGAAAGGAAGGAATTGGTTAACGTTGACACCTACACAATAGAACACATCATGCCCCAGACCCTTACCGATGAATGGAAAAAAGAACTCGGCCCCAAATGGGAAGAAACCTACAACTATTATTTGCATACTCTCGGAAATATAACTCTTACGGGCTACAACTCTGAGTATTCCAATCGTCCATTCAAAGAAAAGCAAACCATGGAAGGCGGATTTAAGGACAGTCCTATCAGGCTCAATCGGGATTTAGCGGTGTTAAGTAAATGGGATAGGGACGAAATAACAAAACGGGCAAAAAAGCTGGCTGATTCCGCAATTGCCATTTGGAAATATCCTTACCTTCCTCCCGAAACATTGGCGAAATACCAAATGAATATAGAGGAAGAAACTCAATATTCCCTTCAGGACTACAAAAACATAAACGATAAAAATCTCACCATTTACGATGAACTTAAGAAAAGGATTTGCAACCTAGGGTCCGACGTTTCTCAAGAATTCAAGAAACTCTATATCGCCTTTAAGGTGTCAACGAATTTTGCGGATTTAGTTCCCAAGAAAAACGGATTTGACGTGTATTTGAACCTGGATTTCAGCGAAATCAAAGACCCGCAAGAATGGTGCGAAGACGTTTCCGATAAAGGTCATTGGGCGAATGGTAACATTAAATTCAAATTGGAAGGCCGGAAAGATTTAGATTACGCAATGCTCCTTATTAAACAGGCTTATGATTCCATGACCGGAGCAGACAATGCCTAAAGGGGATAAAACGAAAAAGAACCATTGGGATCAAGGGGAAGGCGAAACAGACAAATTCGGACGGAAGATTCTTGGTCGAGTTCACATATTCAAGAAACAGCATCGGTTTTATGTTACGGCTTACCAGAAAGATGAAGAAAAATTTATCATCATCAGCAAAAGCGGACCCAAGCAAACCGGAGGTTTTTATCATCAGGATTTGCGTCTTTCTAATCCGGTTCATATGGGTGGTTTGTTGCGTTCCGTGAATCTTATGGCCTCAAAATTAGGATGGCCAAGTGGCAAGGGAACCAGCGAATTAGATGACCTCTTGGGCCAATTGCGTCAAAAGGACGAAACCGTAGAAAAGTATAAAATCCAATCCATACAACGATTGAAATTAAACAAAGAACAAAGGGATCAAATCTACAAATATCGAGAAGAAATATCCCAAGTTCTCGATCTCTATTTATCCGCAAACCTTCCTCATTTCCGCAAGTCATTGAATGAGTTTAAAAAACTGGTAAAGAGAAAATTAAAAGAAGGCAAATATCAGGAATTTTTAGCAAAACAGGAAAATATGTGGATTCTCGGTTTGGAATACGTATCCGTAAATCGCCATTCCAAGGCCGGAACCATAGGAATGCCGGATTTTATTCCCAAACGATTTGATGGATTCCATGATGTTATCGAATTTAAGAAACCGTCAGATGAAGTATTTGTTTGGAAAGGAAATCGGTGGCGGCAATCAACTCCATTAAAGGATGGGGTGAGCCAAGTCATGGATTATTTAGAGTTGTTCGATCAAAATCCTGCTGGTTCTGATAATGTAACGGCCAACCGTGATAAATACAGGCCGAATGGTTTTTTGATTGTCGGTAATTTGAAAGGACATAAAAACGAGACAGATTTACGACATGGTTTGCGAAAACATAATTCTTTTTTACAGCGGATAACAGTAATGACCTACGATGAGCTAATCGATCAGGCAACAACCATTCTTGGGAATCTTGAACAGCGAAGCAAAGAATCGAGAAAGAAAAAGAAGCCGGAAACTCCCGTGTTGCCTGTTGCCCCGGTTTTACAACAACCGCCCCCGGCTTAATTTATCCAATGATTTTCTTTTTTCAGTTAAAATATAAAATTAATTACGAATTAATAATTATTTAATTTGAGTTCTTGAGGATACTGATGACACCTGAACAGCGGGAAGAGTTGACGCGACTTTTACAACAGGGGGAAGAAATATCCTCGGAATGGGCACGCATTCTATTCCCTCCGGAAAAAAGAGAGTATGAACTTGTCTACAACGGCAAAGACCGTGAAGAAGATATCATTGCTGACACCCTCGCAGTGCCGCTTCAGCCGGTACGAACGTTTGGCAAGAATGGAAACAACGACTGGCAAAATATTCTCATATTTGGAGACAATCTCCAAGCGATGAAGACACTTTTGGAAATGAGAAAAGAAGGTAAGATTTGTAATGCGGACGGTACGACTGGTGTTCGGCTCATCTACATTGATCCTCCGTTTGCGACGCGGCAGGAATTTCGAGGCAGTGAAGATCAAAAAGCATATCAGGATAAGATTGTCGGGGCTGAATTTGTTGAGTTTCTAAGGAAACGATTGGTTTTGATGCGCGACCTATTAAGCGATGACGGCTCTATTTATGTACATCTCGATACGAAGAAATCTCATTACATTAAATTACTCATGGACGAAATTTTTGGAGAGAATAATTTTAAAAATGAAATTGTTTGGAAGCGCCAAAGTGCACATAGTGATTCGAATAAATGCGGCGCGATTCATGACACAATCCTTTTTTACACAAAAAGTCGAAACTGGATTTGGAATGAAGTGCTAACACCTCCAAGTTCTGAGTATCTAGAGCAATTTTTCGATCAAATTGAGCCTGGCACAAACAGAAGATACGCAAGAGGTGATTTGTCTGCCGGTGGATTGTCCGGTGGCGGGTATAAATATGAATATAAGGGAATCAAACATATTTGGCGTTGTCCAAAGACTACTCTAGAAAAATACGATGCGGAAGGAAGACTTCATTGGCCGAAAAATGGTGTTCCTAGGCTGAAAAGATATCTGGATGAATTTAAAGGTGTTTCATTGCAAGACGTTTGGGGAGATTTGCGTGTTATTCATAATCAGTCCGATGAGCGCATTGGCTATCCAACGCAAAAACCCGAAGTATTAGCTGAAAGGATTATCAGCGCATCTTCAAAAAACGGAGACATAGTTCTAGACGCCTTCGGCGGGTCAGGGACAACGTTGGCAGTATCGGAAAAATTCAAACGCAGATGGATTGGAATTGATTGCGGAAAATTGGCAATTTATACAATCCAAAAAAGGATGCTAAATCTCCGTGAAGAAATAGGGAATAAGGGAAAAAAATTAGAACCAAAACCATTCACGCTATACAACGCTGGACTATATGATTTCACAAAGTTAAAAGAATTGCCTTGGCAAGATTGGAGATTTTTTGCACTACAGCTTTTTCAATGTCGGGATGAAAAGCACATCATCGGAGGAGTGGAGTTTGATGGTTACAGACAGGGTTCAAGTGTATTAGTTTTTAATCACATGAAACATCCTGATGCTCGATTTACTGAAGAAACACTCCAAGAAATTCACGAAGCAGTTGGTTCCAGAATTGAAAATAAAGTATTTATTATCGCTCCTGCATTAACCTTTGATTTTCAACAAGATTACATTGATGTAGATAAAGTCCGTTATTACGCTCTTAGGATTCCATATTCAATGATTCATGAGCTTCATCGAAGAGAATTCACGGCACTTAAACAACCTTCTGATGAAATGGCCGTAAATGATACTGTTGAAGCGGTGGGATTTGATTTTATAAGAACTCCCGAACTTAAATACAAAACTGGGAAAGAAAAAATAAAAGGGGAATTGTTTGATAGGGGGTTCATTAAAATTGATGAGTTCAAAAGTGATGCTGTTGTTAGAGAGCCTTTTAAAAAGAAAGTAAATTTAGAAACGCTTTCTACTGTAATGATCGATTTTGATTACAACGAAACAACAAAAGTCTTTGATCTTGATGAAGTTCATTATGCTGAAGACATTCGCAAAAGGGGTTGGAAGGTGGTTTTTTCTTTGGAACAACTTGGTACAAAAATGATGGCTGTTTTTCTTGATATCTATGGAAATGAGGCCAGAGTTTTAATCGAAAAAACATCTTTTGGAACAATTAGAAATGCAAAGAAAAAGAACAAAAAGAAAGCTAAAAATTAATTATGCCCGCGCATAGCGATCGACAAACATTTAAAAATGAGGATTTGATACTTAGGGTATCACCTAGTATTGATCCCAAAATTTGGGATGAGAATAAATATGACGCTTTTATTGATGAGTTGTGTTCTAACCGGGTGTACCAAAAAGAAGCGATTTTTACGACTCTGAGATACCTGCTAGGGAAAAAATATAGTTCCTTAAAAAATCTGGCGGAAGAAAATTACAAGAAAAATGATGAATTGGAAAAACGTTATGGCTCCTGGAAGGGAATGGAGTCTCATCTCCAATTTCCGGAAAAAATTTCATGTTCGATAGACATGGCTACTGGCACAGGCAAAAGCTATGTCATGTACGGCTTGGCGACAATTCTATTAGCAGAGGGTGTGGTTGACAGGGTTTTGATTCTGTGCCCCTCAAATACAATCGAAGCTGGGCTTACTTCTAAGTTTAAATCTTTAGCATCCAACGCTGATCTACGAGATTTATTACCTTCCGACTCAAAAATAAATACTCCGAGAATAATCAATGCATCCGAAACAATTGTTGAAGGATCTATTTGTATTGAAAATTATCACGCTATTCTTCAGCATGTAAAATCCTCAATTCGTGACAGCCTCATAGGAAGAGGTTCTAGAGTCGCAATCTTCAATGATGAAGCTCACCATGTTGCCAATGAATCTGGATCTACAAATAAAAAATGGAAAGAATTTTTGCTTAATTCAGAATATGATTTCAAATACGTTGTTGGTGTTTCTGGGACTTGTTATGTAAACGATGATTATTTTTCAGATGTTGTCTATCGCTATTCATTGAGTAAAGCAATAGAGGAACGATATGTTAAAAAGGTTCAGTATGTATCCGAAATGCCACAAACAGACAATCCTGATGAAAAATGGCAACTGATTTTTAAAAGACATCAAAGCTGGAAAAATGATTTAAAGAAAAAGAACATTAGGCCAATCACAATTATTGTCACTCGAGACATCAAAACTTGCGATCTTGTCGCGGAACAACTAAAAGGTTTTTTAAAAGAATGGGAGAAAATTTCCCAAGAGAATGCTGATAAGAAAGTGTTGGCAGTTAGTTCGGCGGCAGAACATCAGGTAAATATTTCGAAACTCAAGACGGTTGATAGGCCTGAAAGTCAAGTCGAATGGATCGTCTCTGTTTCAATGCTGAATGAAGGTTGGGATGTAAAAAATGTTTTCCAAATTGTTCCCCATGAAGAACGGGCGTTTAACAGTAAATTATTAATTGCTCAAGTGCTTGGGCGTGGTTTAAGGGTTCCTGATAATTGGAAAGGTCAGCAGCCAACAGTGACTGTTTTTAACCATGATTCTTGGTCTGATCGAATTAGGCATTTGGTGAATGAGATTTTGGAGATAGACAGACGAGTAACGTCGATTGTATTGCCGAAGTCTCCATTTAATTTTGATCTACATAATTTGGATTACAACAGAGAGACGGATACAAGCAATTATAAAATGAAGGGGGAATATAAGCTTTTAGAAACCGGGTGTGTTGATCTTCCTTCCCAAGTAGAGGTCGAAAAGGTCGATATTCATTTTGAAGAAGCGGTTACGGGAACGCAATCTAAATTCAGAACAGAATTAGTCCATAAAACATACACATTAGAGGAAGTCGCTGAGCAAATGTATCGTCGATTGCGATCTATTGATGATGAATCGAATGGAACGAAAGACAAGACAAATTATTCCAAAAAGTTTCCTTATGAGAAGTGCTTAGAAATTATGAAAGCATCCGCAAACAAAGCCAAAATAAAAACAGGAAAGTTTACAGAGGATAATCGACAAAAAATATTACAGGCTTTGGGGCCATTGCATCGGAAAGAGGCTAAAAGGGTTGTCTACAAGTTGAAGCCGAAAGCATTAACTTTTATTAATACGAAAGAACGAATAAACGTAAGTTGTAGTGCTATGGAGTTGAGGCGAGGGGATAAAACAGTCTTCTATACCCCCGAAACCGAAAAAGAGATACCTGATGACCAATTAGAATTCTTCAATGAGCTTAAAGATGCTGATGGTGAATACAGAAATGGGGTCAAATATATTTCCAACGCTTTCGATTTTAAAACCCCGACCAATTTAGCCATTGCCGATGCCAATAATGAAAGAAGATTTATCGGAGCGTTATGTGACCGGGAAAACAGCAAACATATTGATTCCTGGATAAAGAATTCCTCTCAAAGATTTTATTCAATTGAATATGCATGGAAAAAAGGCGAACATCCCAAACGTGGAGAATTTAGCCCCGATTTCTTTATCAAAAAGAAAAATGTTATTTATGTAGTGGAAATTAAAGATGATTCCGAAATTAAAGAACCATCTCCGGAAAATAAAAAAAAATATGAGTATGCTGTCCAACATTTTGAACGGCTTAACCAATGGCTCGAAAAGAAAAAATTGAAAATTAATTATCAGATATGTTTCTTGACCCCTAAATCATTCAACACATTCCTAAATGTTTTGCAAGACGACAAAAAAACAAGTTTTAGATCCGATCTTGATGTTGAGTTAGCTAAAAAAGAAGATCTTTAATATTTTTTAAAATAAAGTAGAAAATCATTTTCCTGAAGAGTACTTCCTTGGTCGTCCACTTCCGTTTCCATTGGATTTTGGTTCGTGAAAAAATTCGCTTATATGGCAATCCAAGGCGGACATTAAACGGAAAAGATTCCGTAAAGTCATATTACGGTTTTTTACCAATCTCCGAAGGTACCTTGGCTCCAAATTCATAATTACCGCTAAGTCGGCTTGGGTAATTCCCTTTGCAGCTCGTATTTCTCCGATTCTTCTACTTACCTTTTTGATTGCCTCCTCTATCCACGGACCATCTTTCATTTGCCCATGATGATTTAGGGTTGAATCCTGAAACAGGGCTATATATGGCCCTTTTTTTTATTCAAAGAATTTTTCAAAATTCCCTCCGAAAGAATTGACTAGAAAGCCTTTCGGAGATTTGAACATGAATAAGTATCTGCTACCGGTTATTTCGTTTTCCGTACTTGGCATTTCCGCATTTCTAACTTCCACCGCCTGTAAAAACACTGGCCCCGCGAGCCCTTATGACTTGGCCTTTTCACCTACCCCGACCCAAATTATTCATATTACCGGGCCGGTGAATGTCGCCGTTCAGGACAAAAGCCAAGCCGTGGCTGGTTTGACGGTATATGCCATCCCCCCCTCCGGGTCGGCCACTTTCTCCGCCGCGACGACAACCACCGGAATTGCTATCTTCAACCCGCCTTACCTTGAAGTGGGGAATTGGACTTTTGTTGTTCCCGCCCAAACGCCTTATCCTTTTGCCCCAAGCACCATCACCATGCCCGTTTCTATTGCCAACGAACAAGCCAATTTCAATTCAGCCGGTCCCACTATCCAAATGACTCCTCCGATCCCCGCTGCCTACACGGGAACAAATGGTGGAGTGTTCGTTTATGGGCTTTCTTACACCCAACCTGGAAGTCTTTTAGTTCCGGTAAAGTTGGGCTTTCCTTCCTTGCCTGCTAATTGGAGTCGTTCTTATGCTCCAACCACCATTGGTTATGTTTCGAACGATTCCGCTACCGTAACTATTACTGGTTCTTCCTGTGTGGATCAGCCACTCAGCTTTGCCGTGACAGCCATGGACCTGGAACCTACACCTTTCCCCAGGGCTAATAGCAATCCACAGACCATAACAAAAAACTTCACAAGTACCGTCACCGTTACATGGTATTCCCCAAACTACAACCCGATTTCCAATTGCAATGTGGAAATTCAATCCAACGCGGGAACCCTCACTGTTTCAAGTACCAATTCCTGTGCCACCGTGAATGTCTGGATCAACGAACCTTCCACCAATTGCACTTCTGGGTCATGGAACACTCCAAATGGAAATACGAACGCCGAGGGCGGGGTGATTTCGTTTGGCCCCGGTTCGTA
>Ga0070741_10014246_pt1 | contig 13795 bp, 9 predicted proteins | sample Coa_R1_4_FD_66440 | JGI IMG/M metagenome (GOLD analysis project Ga0070741, IMG submission 66440) | Surface soil microbial communities from Centralia Pennsylvania, which are recovering from an underground coalmine fire - Coalmine... | ecosystem: Environmental > Terrestrial > Soil > Unclassified ... | reverse complement strand
GGGTACGATCTTCAGTCGCATACGGCTTCACTATAAAATCTGGGTTACCGTTTGCTGAATAAAATCTGGGTTACCGTTTGCTGACAAAGCCGGAAAGGCAGAGACGCTGGCCTGAAGGCCAGCTCTACCCGAACAGCTCGTCGCAACGAGTTTTTCACCAAACTGTAACAGCCGATTTGTTCTTGCGATCCTGTGGCACGAGTGGATCGGCCCCTAATACAAAGCTCGTTATCGATGACGACGCATCAATGGCTCAGCTCAAGGTCCTGATCACGCGCGAGGAGATTGCGGCGAAGGTCGCCGAACTTGGCGCGCGCATTGCCGCCGATTTCGCGCCGGAACCCGTGCTGCTGGTCGGAGTGCTGAAGGGCGCGGCGATCTTCCTCGCCGACCTGGCGCGGCAGATCTCGCTCGATGTCGGCTTCGACTTCATCGCCGTCTCCAGCTACGGCAATGACACCAGTAGCGGCGAACTGAAGCTGATCAAAGACATCGACGATCCGGTGGAGGGCAAGAACGTCATCCTGGTGGAAGACATTCTGGATACCGGCGTGACGCTGGCGTATCTCACGAAACTTCTTCTGGCGCGACAGCCGAAGCGTTTGAAGACGGCTGCGCTGCTAGATAAGACAGCGTGTCGCAAGGTGCCGCTCGAAGCCGACTACGTAGGCTTTCAGATTCCGGACCGCTTCGTGGTGGGATACGGGCTCGACCACGCCCAGCGCTATCGCCATTTGCCGGATATTTGCACTATGGAAAGCACCGCCACGAGCGAATAGGATTGCATACCGAATTGCTTCAACAGTTCAACCTGAAGGTGTCATCCTGAGCGGAGCGACCGCGCAGCTGACCTGCCAACGCGCCTTTTGTGTTGGCGGGGCAGTTGCTCCGGTCGCTCCGCTCAGGATGACAGCGAATCAAGAAGCAAGGCCATCGCGGACGCGCCGTCTTGTCAATGACACTGTGATGATTACGTTGATGACACTGTGGTGATTACCCGATGCTGGCCACCGCGGCCGCCACACGCGCGCTCTCCGGCAGCGAGCTGTCCTGCGCATCGACCACCGCAATGGTCGCGATGTTGACGATCTCTTCCACCTCGACGCCGCGCTGCAGCAGATGCACCGGCTTGGCCATGCCGGTGAGCACGGGGCCGATCACCTCGGCATTGCCCAGCGGCCCCAGCAGCTTGCAGGCGATGTTGCACGACTGCAGGTCGGGGAAGATGAGCACGTTGGCTCCGCCCTGTAACGCAGAGAACGGGAAGGCCGCCTCCAGCTTTCTGCTGCTGACCGCGACGCCCGCCTGCACCTCGCCGTCGATGATGAGCGACGGATCGGCGTAGCGCGCCAGCTCGACCGCCCGCCGCACTTTGTCGCACAGCGGATGCTGCGTCGAGCCGAAGCTGGAGAACGACAGCATGGCCACGCGCGGCTCCACGTCGAAGCGGCGCGCCTCCTGCGCGGTCGTCAGCGCGATCTCGGCCAGGTCTTCCGCCGTCGGCTCGATGTTGACGGTCGCATCGGCGAGGAAGTACAGGTCGCCCTTGCGGGTGATCACAATGTAGATGCCCGAGACTTTGTGGATGCCCTCGCGCACGCCGATAACTTGCAGCGCGGGACGCAGCGTGTCGGGATAGTTCTGCGTGACGCCGGAGACGATAGCGTCGGCATCTCCCATGCGCACCATCATGGAGCCGAAGATGTTGCGGTCGTTCATCAGCTCGTCGGCGGCGCCCAGGGTAACGCCGCGGCGCTGCCGCAGCCGGTAGAGTTCGTTAACATACTCCGGGCGGCGCGGCGCAGTTTCCGGCTCGATGATGGTAACGCCGGTGAGCGGCATGCCCAGCTCGACCGCCGTGCGCTGGATCTCGTTGGTGCGGCCCAGCAGAATCGGCACCGCAATCTTCTCTTCGATCAGCACATGGCAGGCGCGCAGGATCTTCTGGTGATTGCCTTCGGGGAAGACGATGCGCTTGGGATTGGCCTGCGCCTTGTGTACCATGATGCGCATCAGTTCGTGCGCCTTGCCCAGCCGCTTCTCCAGCTGCTCGCGGTATTCGGCAATGTTCACCGGATGCTGCGCGACGCCGGTCTCGATGGCGGCGCGCGCCACGGCCGAGGCCTCCCACACCAGCACGCGCGGATCGAACGGCTTGGGGATGATGTAGTCTTTGCCGAACTTCAGGCACTCCACGCCATAGGCGCGACAGACCGAGTCGGGCACATCTTCCTTGGCCAGCGCCGCCAACGCGTAGGTGGCTGCCAGCTTCATCTCTTCGTTGATGGTCGTGGCGTGCACGTCGAGCGCGCCGCGGAAGATGAAGGGGAAGCCGAGAACGTTGTTCACCTGGTTGGGAAAATCGGAGCGGCCGGTCGCCATGATGATGTCGTCGCGCACCGCCCGCGCTTCGTCATAGGTGATCTCGGGATCGGGATTCGCCATGGCGAAGACCACCGGGTTCGGAGCGAGTGAGGCAATCATTGCAGGCGTGAACGCGCCCTTCTTGGAGAGGCCCAGCAGCACGTCCGCGCCCTTGCAGGCGTCGCCCAGCGTTCGCGCCGCGGTCTGCTTGGCGAAGCGCGCCTTGTACTCGTTCATGCCCTCGGTGCGTCCCTTGTAGATGACGCCCTTAGTGTCGACCATGGTGATGTTCTCGCGCTTCACCCCGAGCGAGATGTAGTGCTCGGCGCAGGCAATGCCCGAGGCGCCGGCGCCGTTGACCACTACCCGGACCTGCTCCAGGCGCTTGCCGGTGAGCTCGCAGGCATTGACCATGGCTGCGCCGGAGATAATCGCAGTCCCATGCTGATCATCGTGGAAGACGGGAATCTTCATGGTCTTCTTTAATGTTTCCTCGATGTAGAAACACTCCGGCGCCTTGATGTCTTCCAGGTTGATGCCACCGAAGGTGGGCTCCAGCAGCTGGCAGGCCTTGATGATCTCGTCGGCGCTCTTGGTGTTCAGCTCGATGTCGAAAACATCGATGTCGGCGAACCGTTTGAACAGCACGCCTTTGCCTTCCATGACCGGCTTGCCGGCGATGGCGCCAATGTCGCCCAGGCCGAGGACGGCGGTGCCGTTCGTGACGACGGCAACGAGGTTACCTTTGTTGGTGTACTTGTACGCGTCCTGATTGTTCTTTTCGATTTCCAGGCAGGGCTCAGCCACGCCGGGCGTATAAGCGAGGCTAAGATCGCGCTGCGTCAGGCACGGTTTGGTCGAGACGACTTCCGTCTTGCCCGTGCGTGGTTGGGAGTGGTAGTCGAGTGCATCCTGCTTACTGATGGCCATGATCTTGCCTCCGCGGAATTTGGACCGGGTGTGCGCAGCTCAGCAGAGTATGAATGTTTGTATGTACGTAGTACGGGTGCATCGTTGATCTGCGAACACGAGGACTTGGCAAGCCGGAATGCGGCTTGCTGGTACCACAATGGGCTTTGTCCCGGAGCTATAGAAGTGCAGATGTCACACGGGCCTGTGAGGAAAGGCACGGAAGAAGTGAATGGTGGTAGTGAGCGGCTGAACCGTGTCATCCTGAGCGGAGCGACCGCCATAAGCCGGCTTCGATGCGCCTGGTTTGTAACAGGGCATGACTTCAGTCCGGCCGAAGGGAATGCGCATGGATCAGGGGACGACTTCAGTCGTCCCGAAAAAGTTGTCTAGAACTTGGGCTTTAGCCCTGTGTCGCGGGCTAAAACCCGCTCAAGCAACGAGGGGCATTGTCGGCACGACTAATTTCGTGCCCTGTTACAAACAAACTTAAAGCGAACCGCCTAAACCGGATTACCATTGCGGCAATCCGCGACTGATGATTAGGGACGTGTCATGTCAACCACTCCGAATACCGGCAAGCAGAAGGACACCGAAAAGCGCGACCGCATCGTGCGGCGCGTGGCGCGCGAGCTGCGCGACGGCTACTACGTCAACCTCGGCATCGGCATGCCGACATTGGTTGCCAACTGCGTGCCGCCGGGCATGGAGGTCGTGCTGCAAAGCGAAAACGGCATGCTCGGCGTCGGCCCCTATCCATTTTCCGGCGAGGAAGATCCCGATCTCATCAATGCCGGCAAGGAAACCGTCACGCAGATCCCCGGCACGGCATACTTCTCCAGCGCCGAATCGTTTGCCATGATTCGCGGCGGGCACATCGATTTGAGCGTGCTGGGCGCGATGGAGGTCGACGAGGAAGGCAACCTAGCCAACTGGATGATCCCCGGCAAGATGGTCAAGGGCATGGGCGGTGCAATGGACCTGGTGGCCAGCGCCAAGCGCGTCATCGTCGCCATGGAGCACACCACGCGCGACGGCCAGCCGAAAATCCTCAGGCGCTGCACCCTGCCGATCACCGGGCTGCGCGTGGTGAACACTATCATCACAGAGATGGCCTGCATTCACGTCACGCAGAGCGGGCTGGTGCTGGACGAGATCGCGCCCGGCGTGAGCGTCGCCGATGTGCAGAAGGCGACTGAAGCGCCGCTGATCCTCAGTCCGGAACTGAAGATGATGGAGTTCTAGCACGTAGAGCGGCGCTTCGGCGCAACCCTTACAGTGCCACCCGGACACCGCCCCGCCGTCCCGATTCGGGAAACCGTCGCCACCTCACGCCACGCTTGTGACCCCTGTCGCTGCTCCGTCGAACCCGTGCGACCGATACTGGTCGGTTGCCATGGTGCACGGAGGAGAGGCGCTTATGGGTTTTCGCAGGACAACAACTCTTATGCTGGGTGCGAGCCTGACGCTTGGCGTCGCCCTCGCGGCGCATGCTGGCGCCGGCGCGCGGGCCGCCGCTTCGGAGACGCAAGCCGGCAGGACCGAGATCAAGAACGTTCCCGCCGGCTACACCAACCCCACTTCGGGGCGGCAGATGTTCGACGCCTACTGCGCCTCCTGTCACGGGCAGGGCGGCAAGGGCAATGGCCCGGCGGCACGCGCGCTGAAGAACGTGCCGGCCGACCTGACGCAGCTGGCCGCGCGCAACAACGGCACCTTTCCCGAGGCGCATGTCGCGCAGGTCATCCGAGGCGACATGATGATGGTGGCGCACGGCAGCAAGGAGATGCCCATCTGGGGGCCGGTGTTCCTCTATCTGGAGCAGCATGATCCGGCGACCGCGCAGCTGCGGGTGCGGAACCTCGCCCGCTACATCGAGGGGATGCAGCAGAAATAGCAAGGCAGCACTTGGCGCTTGGCGTTTGGCAAAGGCGCTCTCCGAGATTGTGTCGGCGTGACACGCAGGGCATCGGCACCAGATCGGAGGCAAGCTTTGGCCAACTGCCAAATGCTAACTGCCAACTGCCAACTACCGCTTCAGAAGCTGATCTTCAAAACACGGCCTTCGGTGCCCACCAGCCATCCCGCCTGCGGGCCGGCGAAGGTCACGCTCCAGTAGCCTGACACGTCGGGCAGCTTGTACCAGGTATTGCCTTCATCGGGTGTCCAGGCCGCGCCGCCTTGGTTGGCGGTGATGACCACGGCCCGCGCCAGATCGCGAGAGCCCGCCCCTCCGACATAACTCAGCCCATAGATGGCGCCGCTGACTGGCGGCTCGCTGGTGATCTTCCAGCTCTTGCCGCCGTCTCGCGAGACCGCGGCAGCGGCCTGATCGCGTTGCTTGGGGTCGAGATTGCCGCCGCCGAGGATGCCGTTGTGCGCATCGCGAAAGGCGACGGTGAAGGCGCCGGCGCCTGGCGCGCTGGGTAGCGGAGTGTCGTAGGCGGTCCAGGTAGCGCCGCCGTCGCGGCTGGCCAGAATTCGCGCCGACTTGCCGCTGCCGGTCGCGATCCATGCATTCCGCTGGCCTTGGGTAGCGATGCAGGTGCCGCTGGAGGCGAATGAACCTTCTCCCGCGAGGGCCGCCGGAAGCTTCGCGCCGATCTGCTGCCACGTCTTGCCGTCGTCGGTGCGCAGGTCAGGGAAGCGGCTGTCGACCGAATCGCTGACGGCGATGCCGTGAGTCGGCGTCCAGAAGGCGAAGCAGTCGTAGAAGGCCTTGGCATCCTGGTTCTGGAACTGCATCGTCCAGCTGGCGCCGCCGTCGGTGGTCTTGTAGATGCGGAAGTCGCTCGGCTTCGAGCCCACCGATAACAGATAGGCGATCTTGTCGCTCACCGCCTCGACGTCGCGAAACTGCAATTCCTCGGCTCCGGGGACGACGCCGGCTTTCCATGAGTCGCCGCCGTCGGTGGTGAGGGTAAACGTGCCTTTGCTGCCGCATGCCCAGGCCACGCGCGCGTTCGCGGCGCTCACCGCGATCAGGCCGTTCTTGGTGCCGCTGTTCTGGGGAGTCAGGGTCGGCTGGCGAGTGTCAGGCCGTTGGCGGGCACTTGCGGCGGAGAGTGCCGCAAGTATGACGATCGCGGCGAACATCATCCAGTGTGGGTGCCCCACCCTTTTCCGCGTCGTTGGCGGAGCCAGTGGGCGATCTACGCAGGGCCCATCCTCTCGCCTGAAGGCGAGAAGGATGGGGCACCCGGCGCGCACTCTCGGAGAGAGTTGTAATCTCGGCATGAATGCTCCATCGCGAAAAACCCTCCCCGAGCATGAATCCTCTGCGGGCAGAGAGCAGGTCCCCAGACTGCGTAAGGTGGTTCGCTGCGCGAACCACCTCACTTCGCTGGGGACGACAAAAATAGGGAGAGCGCGATGCGGCACGGCTGAAGCCGTGCCTTTCGAAGCGGCGATTGCCTGCTCGTCGCCAGTTGCTAGTCGCTAGTCGCTCTTAGAACGTGAAGGCCAGGCCGCCGCGGATGCTGCGCGCCGACTGCACCAGATAGACGGTGCTGCCGTCGGGGCCGATCACTGGCACATAGCCCTGGGCCAGCAGGTTGCGCACATCGATCAGCGCCTCCATCTGTCCGGGAACGCCGTGGAAGTGCGGCAGCGGCTGACGGATAAACAGGTTTAGGAAAGGATCGGCCTGTCCAGCGGAGGCGTTGAACATGTCGACCGGTATCAGGGTCTGGCCGCTGGTCCAGCGATAGGAGGCGATCCACTTGGTCTTGTAGCGCGGCAGCGTGCCATCGAGCTTGAGCGCGGCCGAGTGACGCCAGGTGTGATACAGGCTGTCGCTCACTGAATTCCAGTTCACGTACGACTGCCCCAGCTCCAGCACGCCGCCATAAGCGTAATCCAGGGTCGCATTCAGGTTGTCGGCCAGTTTGCGCTTATAGACGAAGCGCACTCCCTGCGCCCGCAGCTCGCCGCCGTTGTAGCTGAAGGTCCCCGAGTAGACGTCGGGCAGAACATCGGCCGAGTCGCTGTTGATCTCGCCCACGCCGAGCAGCGCGGGGTCCTTGACCCGGTCGTTGTAGTAGGCCAGCTGGAACTTGTTGTTGCCCAGCCGCTCGGAGAGCGAAAGCTCGTGATGATGAGCGTTCTCCAGCAGCGGCGCGCCATCCATCACCGTCATGCGCGGGCCGGTCTCGGTGAGATCGGCGGGCGCCGAGTCGAAGCCTTTGCTGGCGCGCGTATCGGGCTCACTGGTGGCGTAGCGGTACTCCAGAATGGTGTTCGCGCCCAGGTGAAAGTCTGCGATCGCCGCCGGGCGGAAGGCGTTGGCCTCGCGGCCCAGGAACTGAATAGCCTGGCCTTCGCCGCCGATCTGGAAGTCCATGAGGCCGCCGACGGAGAAGCCGTCCATATAGGACATGGCAACCGCGTCGAGGGCGCCGCCGTGAGGCGCGCTGTCGGGAGCGGCGAAGCGGCGCACAGTCAGGGAGACGGATTGCCGGAAGCCTTCCTGGTTGTCATGGCTGTAGGAGGCACGGATGATTCCGTCGGGCGCGCCGGTCGCATAGCCGAGATCGCCGGCGAAGCCCAGCGTTCCGGTGTGGAAGATCGACTGTTCTACGTTGAAGGCGGTGCCCAGGTCGGAGCCGCTGCCGTAGCCTTCGCTGGCGGCGCCCGCCATCAGTGCCAGCGAGCCCTTCAGCGGCTGGCCTTCCTGCTGCGTCTCCACCATGATGGCGGTGTCGTCATCGAAGCGCAGCACCGGACGGTTCGCGGTCGAGCGCAGCGTCCAGCGCCAGCTGTCGTCCTCGGTGTCGCCCTTCTTCGCCGGCGGCAGCATGCGCACCGCTTCAAACAAGGTGTTCAGCGTGATGTTGAGAACTTTGTTGGCCCCGGCGGCGAGCGCGACATCTTCGCGCAGGGTGGGAACGAACGCGGGCGCCGAGACGTGCAGATCGTAGTTGCCCGGCAGCAGGCCGGCGAGCGTGAAGTATCCCTTGGTATCGGTGTAGACGACCTGCAGCTGGCCGGTGGCGCTGACAACTTGCACCGTCGCGCCCATCTGCGGCGTGCCGGCGGTGTTCTTCACATACCCCGAGATCGAGCCCGGATTGACCCCGGCCGAAGCCGCAGCGCACAACGACGCCAGCAACACACAACATGCCAGTGATCGGGTCATCTACTCAACCTCCTTCCAGAGGTTTCGGGGAGCAAAAGCTGCGGCGTCATGCCGCCACTTCCCAAGGCGTAAGTTACTCGACCGCAAACCGCACCGAAGGCGCGATCTGCTGCTTCGAGACGTTGTCGTCCACCTTCACCGTGAGCCGGTACACGCCCGGCGCAAAATTATTCAACGCCAAACTCTTGGCCAGCGTAACTTGGTCGCCGATGTTGCCCATGGTGTCCGTTGACTCGGAGGAATGCACCACGGTCTGATTGTTGGCCACATTCACGATCTCGTAATCGATCTTGGCCGAGGTTTTCTTGGTTTTCTCGTCTGGCTGCAGATTATAAACCTGCATCCACAGGCTCATGCGCTGGTCGTGCTTGAAAATGGCCGGCTTGCCGTCGGCGCCATCCAGGTGCGGATAGGCCAGCTTGGTTTCGCCGATGACGAAGTTGCCCGAGCCGACGTTCTTGCTGGCGACCTTCTCCATGCGGTCGGCAAGAATGAGCGACGAGGAAGCCAGCTTGTCGTCGGTGAATTCCGGCACCATGATGCCGCGGCTCCAGGTGCCGACCCGGTCGCCGTTGACGTCCTTCACCACCACGTCAATGCGATAGCGTCCAGGACGCAGCGGGACCGCCTTCCAGTAGAGCGAGGAGCGCTCCAGCTCTTTCTCCAGCAGTTCCTGCGGCACATCGACCTGCACCGTGTCTTCGAAAGTCTGAGCCACGCGTCCGGTCAGTCCGGTGACGCGCCCGAAGATATTCACCGTGCCGCGCTGGATCCCATCCTTGCTGACGAATGTGATGTCTTTGTTCTTCACCTGCAGCGTCACCGGCACCAGCACCGTATCGTCGGTAACCTTCACGAAATCGGTGCGGATCTCGAAGGGCATCAGGTTGACGCTGATCTTGTGGCTGATGACCTCTTCCAGGTCCTTGAACTTAATGGGCGGCGCGGCCTGCACCTTGGCCAGCATCTCCATCTTGTCGAACTCTTTGGTGTTCTGCAGGCCTTGCAGCGGACCGGCGTTGGCGGCAAACGGATCCATGCGGTCCGCCTTGTTGCCCAGGCCCATCTGCTCATAGGTGGTTGAACCGCCGGGAGTGTGCAGCAGGGCGTCTTTGTCGTTGGGGTTGCTGGACAGGAAATACTCGCCGCAACTGCACTGGTCGACAAAGTCCAGAATCACTTCCTGGCCTACGCCCTCGAGATAGCGGTAACGCCATTCTTCCCAGGGGAAGGTCGTGGTCTCGCCGCCGCCTTCTTCCTGCGGACGGTCGTAGGTGCCGCCGGTGGGGTGCGACTCAATCTGGTCGGGCTGGCCCCAGATGATGTAAATGCGGCCGCGATCGGTCTTCCAGCCGGGAATGCCCGAGGCGAAATGCTCGTTGGCATAGGCGATGCGGCGATAGTGCTCTTCCTTGAACTCGTTCTCCGGCGTGTCAGGCGTGGGATCGCGGCGAAGCCAGAACTGCTCGATGAACTGGTCGCGCTCTTCGTCGTTGGAAAGCTGCTTGAAGGCCGCCTTCTCTTCCGGCGTGATGATGTAGACCACGTCCTGATTGAGCCACTTCTTGTAGGTGCTGCTCAACTCCTGCTTCAGCGCCTTCGAGTTGGTCTTTTTCTGCTTCTCGGTCAGCGGACGCTTCAACGGATCGGAGGACTGATCGGTGCTGGGGGCCGCGGCGCCGGTGGAGTTCTGCGCCGCAGGCTGCCCGGAAGCGGGAGTCGCCGCGCCGCCGCTCTTGCTGTCAGAAGCAGCGGTCGAATCTTGCCCCGCGGCAAGAAGGGAAGAGAGCATCAAAGCCGACAATAACGAAACAGACCACAGAACCGCGCGCAACTTCATGTGTAGCAAACCGCTCCTCGCAGAAACACTTTCGGCAGTTAAATTGTATGTTTTACCCGGGGTGAACGCAAGGTTAACGGGACGAAATGCCGGCCCGCGGAACCCAACTGTGTCCCTGGCGCTACGAAACCCGGATTCGCGGTGTAAGTTGCTAAAAAGGAAAGCTATCCGCTCTCTCAGCGGTGGAAGGGCACGGCTTTAGCCGTGCCGCAAGGACGGCGATGAAACAACGGCTTTAGCCCCGGTGGCCGCGGCTAAAGCCGCCTCGGAGATGCAGAAAAAGGCCTTAGACGCTGGCCTGAAGGCCAGCTCCACCCGAACGGCACGTCGCACCGGGTTCACCCGCAAATTGTTCAGCCGTGCCGAAGCGGCGGAAGGGCCGGCTTCAGCCGTGGCGAAGGTGGAAGGGCACGGCTTTAGCCGTGCCACAAGGACGACGATGGAGCAGGGCTTTAGCCCCGGCCAGCCACAGCTAAAGCCGCCCTCAACGGCCCATGGTTTCGCCACACGGAAGCCCGGCTCTTCCACCGCTATAAATTCCAAACTCCACTACCGGCCCAATGGTTACTTTGCCCTCATTGCGCCCTATAATCAGAATATCCGGAATTTCAACCTCCGACGGCGGCCGGTCGCTCGCGCGATGCCGGTATATCGCTGCCGGAAACTGCTCACCCCAGGAACCTTGTATCGTCTTGCTTCGTATTGATTGACAGTCGAGGCGTGCCGAACTCATCCGGATGAGGTCTCATGAAGAAGTGGAAGAAACCCGCAATCATCGTGGGAGTGCTCGTGCTCCTACTGGTCATTGTTGGCTTTACCGTCCAGCAGAGCCGTAAAGGAGTGGTCCCGGTCCAGACCGGAAAAGTGCAGCGTGAGGACCTCACCTCGATGGTGACCGCTTCCGGCGAAATCAAGCCCAAGCTCTACGTCAATATTGGCGCGCTGGCGCAGGCCAAGATCACCCGCCTCTATGTGAAAGAAGGCGACCGGGTGAAGAAGGGCCAGCTGCTGGCCAGCCTCGACAACATCCAGCCGGCCGCCGACGTCTCCATGGGCGAATCGATGCTGAACGCCTCGCGCACCGACGCAGTCGCCGCCCAAGCCGCAGTCAACACCGCCATGGCCGACTTGAAGCAGGCCCAGGCCGAGCATGAGCGCGCCAAGCTCGACTACGACCGCAGCAAGGCGCTTTACGATTCGCAGCTCATTGCCAAGTCCGATTACGACACCAAAAAGGCCGCATGGGACACCGCCAACGCGCAGCTGGGACAGTCTCAGGCCAAGCTGGCGCAGGCCCGGGCCAATTCCGATTCCGCTAAAGGTCACATCGCGCAAAACGCTGCTTCGCTGCGCCGCATGAGCGATGTGCTGAGCAAGACCGAGTATCGAGCGCCCTTCGACGGCGTCATCACCAACCTGCCGGTACGCGAAGGCGAGACCGTCGTCCCCGGCATTCAGAACTCTCCGGGAAGCACCCTGATGACGGTCGCCGACACTTCCGAGATCACCGCGGAAGTAAAAGTGGACGAGAGCGACATTGTGAACGTGCAGCTCGGCCAGCCCGGCGAAATCACCATCGACGCCATGCCGAAAGAGAAGTTCAAGGGCGTGGTCAGCGAGATTGGCGGCAATGCCGTGCTGCGTTCCACCGGAGTCTCTACCTCGCAGACCACTTCGAGCGGCCAGGAAGCCAAGGATTTCAAGGTTGTGATCGCGCTGCAGGGGCAGCCGCCGCATCTGCATCCCGGCTTGTCGGCGACCGCGCATATCACCACCGCCCGGCGCTCGAGCGTTCTGGCGATTCCCATCCAGGCGCTCACCATCCGTACGCGCGGCGATCTGGCGGCCGATGAGAAGGGCAAGAAGGGCGCGGTGCACGCCGCAGCTCCGGCCGGCGGCGACGCCAAGGAAGAGTTGCAGGGCGTCTTCGTGCTGCGCAACAAGAAAGACGCGGTGTTCGTGCCGGTGGCGACGGGCATCAGCGGCACAACCGACATCGAAGTAACCGACGGCCTCAAGGAAGGCGACGAGATCATCACCGGCAGCTACAAGGTGCTGCGCACGTTGCGCAACGGCGCCAGCGTGAAGGTGGACAACTCGGTGAAGCCGAACGCGGACGAATCGTAGAAGCGCGATCCGCTGTTTGCGATTCGCCATTCGCCGGAAGCGATGAGCGGGCACTCTGGCGAGCAGTTCAACCGTGATAGTTTCTGGCGAAAAGCGAATGGCGAAAACGATACTCTGGCGAATAGTGGACCGCTTAAGCTCTGGCGAAAACGCGAAGCCTTTACAATGGATAAACCTATGGCGACTGACGTAGTCAATATCGCGGAGCCGCAGGTCATGCCCGCCGGCGAGAGCTGCATCATCTGCACCGACGACCTGTGGAAGACCTACGACATGGGCTCCGAGCAGTGCGTGCACGCGCTACGCGGAGTCAGCATTCGCATTCAGCGCAACGAGTATGTCGCCATCATGGGTCCCTCAGGTTCGGGCAAGTCGACGCTGATGAACCTGATCGGGTGCCTGGATACTCCCAGCAAAGGCAACTACTGGCTGAACGGGCAGCTGGTCAGCGAGCTGGATGACGACGAGCTGGCGCGCATCCGCAACAAGGAAATCGGCTTCGTCTTCCAGACTTTCAATCTGCTGCCGCGCGCGACCTCGCTGCACAACGTCGAGCTGCCGCTCATCTATGCCGGCATGCCGGCGGAGGAGCGGCTGGAGCGCGCCCGCAGGGTCCTGGCGTCGGTGGGTATGGAAGCCCGCATGAACCACAAGCCCAACGAGCTCTCCGGCGGCCAGCGGCAGCGCGTGGCCATCGCCCGCGCCCTGGTCAACGATCCGTCCATCATCCTTGCCGACGAGCCCACCGGCAACCTCGACTCGCAGACCGGCGTCGAGATCATGGCGCTCTTCGATCGCCTGCACGACCAGGGCAACACCATCGTCCTCGTTACCCACGAGCACGACATCGCTGAATTCGCGCATCGCGTCATCCACATCAAAGACGGCCAGGTCTTCAGCGACCAGAAAACGGCAAGAGGGTAGCAGTCAGCATTTGGCAATCGGCATTCGGCATTAGGCCAGACATGTCGATCTGGCTGACAGCCGATTACCCACGGCTTTGGCTCTCTTGTGCTCCCGGCTGTAATTCACCTGTCGGCTAAACGTCACCTCGAACTGCGCTCATCGAAGAGGTGGCCGACTGCCGATTGCCGAACTGTGCTCAGCTAAACTTGTCTCTTGGCCACGCCCAACCTCCAGCGCGACCGACTCGCCCGACAACGTGCTGAATCGCGCCTCTCCATCGCGTTGGCGATGGTTTCGATTGCCGCGCTGCTTTACTACTACGCGCACCAGCAGCTGCTGCTGTACGGCGACGCCGTCGCCCACCTGAACATCGCCCGCCGCGTCGTCGACAACCGCCATCCGCTGGAAAGCTACGGCCAGCTCGGCACCGTGTGGCTGCCGCTGCAGCACGTGGCGATGCTGCCCTTCGTTTGGGTGGACACGCTGTGGCGCAGCGGCATCGCCGGCGCTGT
>Ga0070741_10014245_pt1 | contig 13796 bp, 9 predicted proteins | sample Coa_R1_4_FD_66440 | JGI IMG/M metagenome (GOLD analysis project Ga0070741, IMG submission 66440) | Surface soil microbial communities from Centralia Pennsylvania, which are recovering from an underground coalmine fire - Coalmine... | ecosystem: Environmental > Terrestrial > Soil > Unclassified ... | reverse complement strand
GGCCGGCCCGGCGGCGATCGCGGCTGCGAGCGTCGTGGATCTGCAAGGTACCCACATTGGCCGGCAGGTCGCGCTGATGTTCGAGCACGGCGATCCACGCCGCCCGGTGATCATGGGCCTGTTACGGACCGCGCAGGCCTGGCCGCTTGCGGAGCAACCCGCGAATGTGGAGCTCGATGCGGATGGCCAACGCCTGGTCGTGACCGCACGGGAGCAGCTCGTACTTCGTTGCGGCAAGGCCAGCATCACTCTGACCAGGGCGGGCAAGGTGTTGATTCAGGGGGCCTACGTCTCCAATCGATCCGCCGGTGTCATGAGGATCAAGGGCGGCTCGGTCCAGATCAACTGATGTTGCGGATCCCATGGAGCTGATCAATTCCACCCGGATGGCAACCGGCTACACCCAGGCAATGGAGCCCAGCGGACGCGAGCTGCTCGTCGTGGTCGTCAAGGGCACCTTCCGGATTCCGGCGCAACAGGGCGCGCGCCTGGTGCTCGATGAGGAACAGCGACCGCTCGTGATGAGCGATGTGTTCTTTGGAGCGCCGGGTCTGTCGGCGCCGAAATACGAGATCGATTTCGCACCGCGTAAACAACGTTGCGATGTGTTGCTGAACGGGCATGCGTACGCGCCTGAGGAATGCCCGACCGACCGGGTTCCGGTTGGTTTGCGGATCGGGGGTTGGTCCAAGTCCTTTGCCGCCGTCGGCGCCCGGGTATGGTACCTGTCCGGAGGTCCACGCGCGACGGCGCCAACTCCCTTTACCAGGATGGCGATCTCCTACGATCACGCGTTTGGCGGTACGGACAGTCGCCATGAGGACCCCACCCAGCACGCAGCCTACCTGCCGAATCCTTCCGGGCGCGGATTTCACAGGCACCTGGTCAACCGGTGGCTGGAGGGCTCACCCTTACCCCACACCGAGGAGCTGGGCGTCGAGGTGCAGCGGCCCGACGGCCAGTACCGCCCGATGTCCTTCGGCAGCCTGGGGCGGCATTGGGAGCCGCGCTGTCGTTATGCGGGCACTTACGACCAGCATTGGCTGGACAATATATTTCCGTTTCTACCGCCGGACTTCGACGAGCAGTACTATCAGGCGGCGCCGCTCGACCAACAGTTGCCGCTGTCACCCGGGGAGCAGCGGGTGACACTCCTGAATCTGACTCCGCAAGGGGCCAGGGATTTCGTGCTACCGCACTTTGAGGCACCCATCCACGTGTTTCCACGCCAAGGCGGGCGCGAGGACCTCAAGGCGCCGCTGGACACCATACTCATCGAGCCGGACCTCGAGCGCGTGACCCTGACCTGGCGCATCGCGCGGCCGTTCAGGAGGAGCCTGCACGAGATCAAGCAGGTGCTCGTGGGCAGAAAGGGTCAGGAATGGTGGCAACAGCGCGAGCAGCTCGCCTTCCCGATTCCCATCATTGTCGAGCCGTTGGAGAGGGAAGAGGCGGCCGAGGCGTCGGAAGAATGAGCTCCAGTCCCATTGCACTGTTGGCCACCGGGCTGGTGACGTCCGTTGGATTGAGCGCGGCGGCGAGCTGCGCGGCGATTCGCGCCAAGCTTGCCAATCCGGGCGAGACACTCTTCATCGATTCCGCGGGCGAATGGATCGTCGGCCACAGTGTTCCGCTGGAGCGCCCCTGGTCAGGCCGGACAAAACTCGTCAAGATGGCAGTCCGGGCGATCGAGCAGGCACTCGAGGGTATCGCTCGCGAGGAGTGGGGCGCGATTCCTCTGCTGTTATGCGTGGCCGAGCCCGAGCGGCCGGGGCGCATCGAAGGGCTCGATGTGGAAGTGTTCGCCAGCATACAGAGCGAGCTGGGTGTGAAGTTCGCGGCGGATTCGCAAGTGATCGCACAGGGGCGCGTGAGTGTGGTCACCGCGCTGTCGCTGGCCAGATCCCTCCTGGGGCGCTTTGCGGTGTCTCGGGTTCTGATCGCGGCAACCGACAGTCTTCTCTGCGGGCCGACGCTCGGCGCTTATGAGCGCGCGGATCGGTTGCTCACGTCGCGCAACTCCAACGGCTTCCTCCCAGGAGAGGGGGGCGGGGCGCTGCTGGTGGGTTCCGATACGGGATCGCGGCCACGGGAACTGTTGGTTTGCGGAGCGGGATTTGCCAGCGAGGCGGCGACGGTGGATGCAGATGCGCCTCTTCGCGGGGAAGGGCTCGCGCTGGCGATCCGTGAAGCGCTACAGGACGCTGGCTGCGGGCTCGAGGCGGTGGATTTCAGGGTAGCGGATATTTCAGGTGAGCAGTATTACGCCAAGGAGGCGGCGCTCGCGATGCTACGCCTGCTGCGCGTACGCAAGGAGGAGTTCGATATCTGGCATCCGGCGGAATGCATCGGCGAGGCGGGGGCGGTCGCGGGCCTGGCTGCGCTCGTTGTCGCCGAAGCGGCTTGCCGCAAGGCTTATGCTCCGGGGCCAGGGGTTTTGTGCCATATGGCGAATGATGCGGGCGAGCGAGCCGCGCTCGTGTTGCGCTACCGGGTGAGCTGATGGCCAACCAGGTCTATGCCAACATGATGGAAGTGTCGTGCAAAGCGGCCAACGGCAAGTCGATCTGCGCTTTTCCGGATGTGTGCATGACTCCGCCGCCGCCCCCCGGCGTCCCCATTCCTTATCCCAACACCGGCCTGGCGTCGGACTGTACCGAGGGCTCGCGGACGGTGCAGATCTCCGGACAGGAGGTCATGCTCAAGAACAAATCCTACTTCAAGAAGAGCAGCGGGGATGAGGCGGGCTGTGCGCCCACGAAGGGTGTCGTCACGCATACGATTACCGGGAAAGTCTACTTCAACAGCTGGTCGATGAACGTGCACACGGAAGGCGAGAACGTCGTCCGCCACCTCGACCTGACCACCCATAACCACAATCCACCGCCGGGCAACACGCCTACGTGGCCGTACATCGATGCGATGGCGTTTGGGGACACGGGCGCCTGCAAGGATGTGGGGAAAGCTCTCGAGGACAAGTGTCCGCCGCCACCCACACCACGCGGTCGCGGCAAATGGGTGAAGGCCATGTGCGAGAACCCCGATTCGGGTTGCCGGGATGCGATGGCGTGTGTGTTGACCCCGTACGCTCCGCGAACCAGGCACAAGGACGGGACCGTTACCCAGGGCAACTGTTGCCCGGGCAAGACGCCGCACCACCTCGTCGAGGTGCACTGCTTTGCTCCCATCGGCCAGCGTGAAGGAGTGATGTCAGAATTTAAAAACGCCGCGGGCAAGGGCTACAGCCTCAATAAGGCGCCTTGCCTGTGCGTCGAGGGTCCGCGCGACGACAAGGAGCACGGTGAGTGCCACGCGGTACAACAGCAGATCGAAGCCGCATTCAATAATAGTCCGACCGCGCCGCATACGCCGATGAGTAACGGCGAATCGAACTGGACGTATGGTGAGGCACGCGACGCTGGTGTGATGGCACAATCGATCTCCAAGCCCGATTGCGATCCGCAGTGCACCAAGGCCCAACTCGATTCGTATCACAACAAACAACACCAGGACAGTGGTCCCGGCTGCAACGACGGCACGCCCGTCCGCTCGGACATGGGTGCCGAGGGACGATCCACGGGAACTCTCAGCTCAGCTGCACAGTCGAGAGTGAGCACCATCACCCACTTCATCAAAGCCACTGGTATTTGAGTCATCAGGAGCGTCCTCGCCCATGCCTGAATCTTCCAGCCCTGTCACATTCACCTACGGCCACGGTATCGTCGAGTCGCGCACGTCCGTCCGATTCATCTGTGAGATGGATGTCGGCGGGGAGAAGCAATTCGTGCTCGTGCGTTGGGTCGGTAGCGGTAAGCCGTGGGCATACTTCCCTCTGGGCTGGATACCCGTGCGCGTGGCGCTGTTTCCGGGACCACCTCCGTGCAACTTTATTCTGGGCGGCGAGGGGCGGGTGGGATTGGGCTACGGTACCTACAGCGAAGAGCTCGTCAACGACACCGTAACGGGACCGAAAGGCCGAGGGCCGCTGCGTGAGCTGCGCGTGATCGGGGAGCATCTCTATGCCGCCGGGATGGGACGGCAGGTCTACCGGCGGCTGGGTCCGGCGCGGTGGGAGGTGTTGGATCCGCCGCGCGTGCCCAAGCCGGGTCAAATCGACGTGTGTGGATTCACCTCGCTCGATGGGGTGGATGAGCGTGATGTATGGGCGGTCGGTTACAAGGGCGAGATGTGGAATCGCAAGGCGGGCCAGTGGCACGAGGCACCTGCTCTGACCAACCTGACGCTCCACAAAGTACGGATGGTTCGTGGTGATCTGGGCTTTGCCTCTGGAAAAAAGGGCATCGTCATGCGCTATGACGGCAGTACCTGGGCCGCTTTGCCTCACCTGGCCGGAGCCGATGACATCTGGGATCTCGAGTGGTTCGGCGACCGTTTGTATGCCGCATCGGCAAAGAGGCTCTATGTTCTGCAGCCTGACGACACGTTCGCGGAGGTCGAGCTCGAGAGCGTGACCTCGTTCGGGCACTTGCATGCGGCTGACGGGGTGCTCTGGTCGTTTGGCACCTTGCAGCTCGCCTGGACGGATGATGGTCACCATTGGAATTGGGAACAGCCGCCAGGTCCATGAGCGTCGTCAGCCCACAACGCAGCATGGCTGTCCGCATCGTTCTCGAGCAACATGCGCAAGACGCTGCGATTCTTCACTCCGCGCGCACGAATCTGACCGGCGCGCCTCATGTCAGGTTGCGTCATCTGTTGCGTTTCGATGAGCGCCTCGAGGCACATCTGGACGGTCTGGCCGAAGCGGGTGAGGAGGCATGGCCGGTGTGTGAGGCGGCACTCGAGGAGGCGCCAGCCGGTGCAGTGTTTACCGCGGTTGTACGCGCCCTGAGCGACAGGCGGCCCGATCGTCTGGGCCGGCTGTTGGCGCTGCCTGCGGCATTGCCGGGCACAGCCCGGGAACTGCTGTCAGCCTTCGGATGGCTGGAAGCCGACGCACTTCGTGGAGTGGTGGCCGAGTTGCTCGCTTCCCCGGAGGCTCGTGCGCGAGTCACCGGCATCGCCGCCTGCGCGATGCACAGGGTCGATCCGGGGCTGATTGCACGCCGGTGTTTGGAGGATCCGGACCCGGCAGTGCGTGCACGCGCGTGGCGAACGGCGGGTGAGATCGGCAAACGGGAGCTGGTGTCGACCGCGGCCGCGGCGATGGAGCATGAGGACCCGGCCTGTCGGTTCTGGGCTGCCTGGTCCGCGGTATTGTTGGGGGACAAACAGCGCGGACTCGAGGTGATAGCAGGGCTTGCCTCCGTGCCGGGCCCGTTCCGGCCCCGCGCATTCCAACTCGCGGTACAGGCAATGGGCGTCACGGCGGCGCACGAGTTGTTGCAGGCCGTGGCGGGCGACCCCGCCAGTACGCGTTGGCTGATCCGCGGCTCCGGGTTGGCCGGTGATGCGGGCTACGTCCGCTGGCTGATGGATTTCATGGCGGACGACCGATTTGCACGGCTGGCCGGGGAGGCATTCAGTTTCATCACAGGGGCAGACCTGGCGTGGCTCGATCTCGAGCGCAAGCCGCCCGAGAATTTCGATCCGGGGCCGAACGACGATCCGAACGATCCCAACGTCGACATGGACGAGGACGAGGGTCTGCCCTGGCCCGATCGCGGGCGTATCGAGGCCTGGTGGCAGGTTAACGGGCGGCGCTTCCAGACAGGCGTCCGGTACTTCATGGGTGAGCCGCTCAATCCGGACCATTGTCTGAGGGTGTTGAAAGACGGATATCAGCGTCAGCGCAGGGCGGCGGCGTTGTACCTCTCACTGTTGAATCCCGGGACGCACTTGTTCGAATGGCGGGCGCCGGCGCGCCGGCAGCAGAGATTGTTGGCGGGTCAGGGGGAATTTCGATGAAGGAGACCATCACGATCCCCGGCTACCGCATCCTGCGCGAGCTGGGTGCAGGGGGCATGGCGAGCGTTTATCTCGCGACTCAACACAGTCTCGAGCGCGAGGTGGCGCTCAAGGTCCTGTCGCCGCTGTTGAATTCAGATCCGGGTTTCGCGGCCCGTTTCAGGCGGGAGGCGCGCATCATCGCGCAGCTGAGTCATGCCTCCATCGTACCGGCCTTTGAGGTGGGTGAGTACCAGTCGCGCTGTTATCTCGCGATGGAGTACCTTCCGGGCGGCAGCCTGAAGCAGCGCCTCCTGGAGGGGCCGTGCGATGTGAGCGAGGCGTCGCGAATCTGTGCCGCGCTGTGTGGCGCACTGGATCTCGCGCACCGCAAAGGATTCGTCCACCGGGACATCAAGCCGGAGAACATCCTGTTTCGGGAGGACGGCACGCCGGTGTTGACAGACTTCGGCATCGCGCGCGCGCTCGACTACGGGCGGTCCATGACAATCGCGGGAGTGTTGGTGGGTACTCCGGGCTACATGAGCCCGGAGCAGGTCAAGGGCCTGGAGCTGGATGGACGCAGTGACCTCTATTCGCTCGGCGTGGTGTTTTACGAAATGCTGACCGGCACGGCGCCGTTCACGGCGGAATCCAGCCTGTCGCTGGCCTTGAAGCAGGTGAGTGATGTTCTGCCATCGTTACCGCCCGAGCATGCCTTCTACCAGGACTTTCTCGACTGTCTCACGGCAAAGGATCGTGAGCAGCGCTTCGCGAGCGGCACGGAGGTAATCCGGGCACTCACTCTCATCGGCAGCACCGGACAGGGATCGAGGCAACGCGTGTCGCGGCCGGTGGAGGAGCCCGCCGAAGCGCCTCCCAGTGCCGCGGCATCCGCATTTGCGCGAACCCTGGTGCGTCCTCGTACGCCTCCACGTCCGCGAGCGCCTGCACCCGCGGTCGCCCCGGACAAACCAACACTCTCGCCGTCCTGGACTGCGGCTCGCCGGCGCCTGGCGCTGGTGGTCGCGTGCGCGGCGGTGCTGGTCGTGGCTGCGGCCTGGATGATCGGCGGCCAGCGTAGCGCTCCACCGCCGGCTGTCATGGCGTCACCGTCGGCTGCACCCATCACCCTGGAGACCACCGCGCCTGAAATGCTGACGCCCGTGATTTTCATACCAGGCCTGCCGAAAGTGATATTTGCGCACGAGGCCGCTGCGGGCCGTGGTCCAACGGTCCAAACCAAACACGCCGCGGAGGAGAAAGCCCAACGTAAGGCGGATCAGGCCCGTTTGATCGCGCAGCGCCTCGCTGACCTGCAAGCGGCGCAATTGCAGGCGCAGGAGGCACGGATCCAGGCGTTGCTCGGCCGGGCCCGGTTCGAATACGCCGCCGGGGCTCTCTGGCAGCCTGCCGGCGCGAATGCCGCGGACGACTACTGGGAGATACTGCAGTTGCGGCCGCAACAGGCTGATGCACTCAGCGGGGCGCACAGGGTCGCTGCTATCCTCGTGGCGGAGGCCGCGCGGACGGAGTCAGCACGTGATATTTATACGAGCCGGTTGTTGCTCGACCGGATTCGAGCGCTACAACCGGACCAGCCGCAACTTGCCGGTCTGCGGGAGCGGTTCGAGCAACTGCTGAGCGCACCGGGGTCGCTCGCGCAGCGGGAGCGCACCCGGCTCGCGCAAGCCGCGCAATACATCTCGCAAGCCAACACGGACCTTGGTCGCGATCCTGTTGATTTTCGGGCGGTGGACGCTGCCACCGAACAGTACGACAGGGCATTGTCCACGGCGCCTGCGGCTCCTGGCCTGCCTTCGTTACAAGAGCGCCTGGTGAATACCTACGCGGTGCTCGTGAGAACGCAATTGGATCAGCACGACTCGAAACGGGCTGCAAAGCTGTTGGGTGTCGCACGCCAGCACCACTGGTCGAGCCTGGAGCTCGACCAGCTCGGGGGTGCCCTGGGGACAGCCAACGCCAGGACGGCCTCACTCGGGGAGGCGGCGGTGCATTGAACCGGACGCGACTGTGTTGAAACCAACAGTAGATCGCCGCTGCGCGCGACGGCAGGGAACGTCGCATAACGGCGACGAGTTGGGACTGTTGTTTTGGCGCGCCGGCCAGGACAATCAATGCAACGTCTGACTCGGCCTGTCTCTGGTCGCGGCCGCCCCAAGGGGCTACACTGCCGTGGAAACGGGGACGTTCGGCGCGTGCGGGAAGCGCTTCTAATGACCGAAACAATAACGATTCCTGGCTATAGCATCGCCAGAAAGCTGGGCCAGGGTGGCATGGCAAGCGTGTACCTTGCCACACAACACAGCTTCGAGCGCGACGTGGCGCTCAAAGTCATGTCCCCGATGTTGAATTCCGATCCGAGCTTCGCGGCGCGCTTCAAGCGCGAAGCACGCATTGTCGCTCAATTGAGTCACGCCTCCATCGTTCCGGTCTTCGATGTGGGCGAGCACCAGTCCTGTCATTACCTGTCGATGGAGTACTTGTCCGGGGGCGATCTGAAGCACCGGCTGTTGCAGGGTGAGCACGATCTGAGCCTGGCACTGAACGTTTGTATAGCACTGAGTGCGGCAGTGGATGTCGCGCACCGCAAGGGATTCGTACATCGCGATATCAAGCCTGAGAATATCCTCTTCCGGGAAGACGGCACGCCGGTGTTGACCGACTTCGGCATCGCCCGCGCGGTCGACAGCGGGCGCTCCATGACCCTGGCCGGTATGTTGGTGGGTACGCCGGACTACATGAGCCCGGAGCAGGTCAAGGGCCTGGAGCTGGATGGGCGCAGCGACCTGTATTCACTCGGCATCGTGTTTTTCGAGATCCTCACCGGGGCGGTGCCGTTCAAGGCCGACTCCAACCTGTCGGTCGCCCTGAAACAGCTGGGCGAGCCACTGCCGGCCTTGCCGGCCGAGTATGCCGCGTACCAGGAATTCCTCGACTGCCTCACCGCGAAAGATCGTGAGCAGCGCTTCGCCAGTGGTGCTGAGATTATCCGGGCACTGCGCGTGATTGGCCCGGAGCGCACGGCGCGGAATCGGGCACTATCGCGCTCGGCGACTCTGCCGCCGGGTGTTGCTCACACGCGCCCGTCGATGATCCAGGCCGCTGTGTCTCTCGGATCAACACCTCCACCTGACTCGCACGGGTACGCTTCCCAACCGACACTCGCATGGCCGCGGACGACGACGACCGGGTGGTCAGCGAGCCAATCCCAAGCGGGGATGAGTCCGCCTCCGACGACGAATCCACCGGTCGCCGCCAGTCCAACTGAGGCCATGAGCGTGGCTCGGGTCACGAGTCCGCCGGTCACCGCGGGTCCAACCCCGGTGACGAGTCCACCGGTAACCAACAGCCCACCGGCTACCGCAATTCCGTCACCGGTGACGAGCCCGCCCCAGGCTGCGAGCCCACCCCAGGCTACCAACCCGCCGGCGACCGCAAATACATACCTGGTGGCGAGTCCACTGCAGCAGGTGAGTACGCAGCAAGCTATGAGGCCACCGCGGGCAGATGATGCGCGTGCCGGTGCGCAGGGCGGGGCAGCGCACTGGATCAAAACTTTTGCACAGCGCAGTCAGCCATTTTGGATGGGCGCGGCGGCGCTGGGGGCGCTGTTGGTCGGTGTGAGCCTGATTGTTGGGAGTTTTCGCAAGGGCGCGCAGCCACCATCCGGAGTGACGGACGCGCACGCGGCACCCAGCGTGGCCGCGAGTGCAGCGCCAGCCGGTCAGACTCTGTCAGGCGGTCAACTTGCCTCAGCCGGTCAGCCCGCAGCACCCGGTCAAGCTGCGCCGGCCGCTGTGCCCTCTGGCGCCGCAGGGCCTCAGCAAGCCGCACAAACTACGCCGGCGCTGGCCAACGCGGTGCCAGTGAAGTCCTCAACGGCCGGGGCACGCCTCACACCTGCGACATCAATCCCAGCCCAGGTTGTGGCACAGACAGGATCGCCCGCAGGCTCGGCAAAACCTGTCGCGGACGCAAGTCAGGCTCAGGCCAGTACGGCGATCGAGCGGTCAGCGAAGGAATCCCCGGCGGTGACGGCTCATCGCAAGCACCTGTTGGAGGAGCGTCGCGAACGTAAGGCGGAGGAGGCAAAAAAGTTGGCGCAGGAGGCTGCGGACGTGAAGGCAGCCCAATTGAAGCAGCAGGAGACGCACATCCAGGAGATGCTCGTCGAGGCGAAGAATGAATACGCTGCCGGGGCTCTGTGGCAACCCGCGGGCGCCAATGCCGCGGACCACTACCGTGAGATCCTCAAGATACAGCCGGATCGCGCCGAGGCGCTTGCCGGGGCACAACGGGTCGCTAACGTGCTGGCGGCCGAAGCGGCACAGACCGAGTCCGTCGGCGATGTTTCCAACGCCCGGCTGTTGATCGGCCAGGTGCAGTCGTTGCAGCCGGATCACCCGAAGCTCGCGGATTTACAGGCCAAGCTGCAACAACTGGAGAACGCTCCCACCGCCCCGGACAGCGTGGTCCGTAGCCGGCTGGACCGGGCCGCGAAACTCATCGCACGTGCGCAGGAAGAGTTGGGTCACAGTCCATTGGACTATCACGCGGTGGACGATGCGACAGATCTGTACGACAGGGCGGTGTCGATCGCCTCGACGGCGCCGGGTCTGCCGTCGCTGCGTGAGCGACTCGTCGGTGCTTATCCCGTCGCCGTCACGACCGAAATTAACAATCACGAGCCCAAGCACGCCCACAAGCTCATCAACGCCGCCCACAAGCGCAAGTGGACCAGCGACGAGTTGGATCAACTCGAGGCCAGTCTCCAGGCGGCCGAAGCGCCTGTACCTGCGACAGCAACCCTCAAGGAGGCGGGAGCGAGCGGTGGCTCTACGCATTGAGCGTAAGCTAAGTGTTGCTCGCGTAATCCATGTATCTCACGCTCGAAGTCGTCAGCCCGCAGGCCGCATCGCTCGGCGCGCGACGGCGCCAGGTTGTAGGCCCCAAGGGTCTGACCATCGGCCGGGCGCCGGGCAACGATTGGGTGATCCCCGATCCTTACGTTTCGAAACAGCACGCGCGTATCGTGTGCTCGGAGGGGCGGTTTTTTGTCGAGGGCCTGGGGAGAAATCCCATTGCCCTGGGGAGCGCCGACAACGCCATTGCGACCAGTCAGCCCCATGCGTTGGAAAACGGTGACCGGCTGTTCATCGATCAGTATGAGATCGTGGTGGCCGTGCTTCCCGGGAATCCGCCGGGCGTCGCCACCTCGGGCGTCGCAACCGCCGGCACGGGTACGCCAGCGCCTGGCGATGCTCTGGTGCCTGACCCTGGTTACGCGCGGCCTGTTGTCGGATTCGCCGACGCGGCTTCGGCAACACCTACACCCGCGCTTGTACGTGGCGAGGCGGCACGCATTCCGGATGTCTGGGACAAGGCGATTGTGGATGTTGCCTCGGAAACGGCGGAGCTCGATCCGCTGCATGCGCTCGGCGACCGAGGCACGGTAGGGGCGAACGGCACAACGCCTGTCAATTGGCAGCACTCCTCGCCGTTAGACGAGCATTTCAAGCCGCCAGCGCCCGCGCAGGGAGGGATTCCGGAGAATTGGGCCCGCTCGATTCTGATGCCGCGACCGGCGGCCCTGCGGCAGGAGGCTGCGCCGTTGCGGCAGGAGGCGGCGCCATTGCGGCTGGAGGCGGCGTCACCGCCGTCCGCGCCCACGTCACAATTACCCCCATCGTCGCCAGGTCAGCCTCAGCCGGCAGGCGTCGATCTCGCCGCGCTGTTGCATGCGGCCGGTTTGCCTGATCGTGACCTGTCGCCCGAGGTGGCACAGGAGCTCGGGAAAGTGTTGCGCGTCGTGGTTCACGGGGTCATGGACGTGTTGCAGGGGAGGGCCGAGATCAAGGCGCAATTCCGCTTGCCGCACACGCGCGTGCAGGCAAGGGAAAATAACCCGTTGAAGTTATCTCCGAATGTCGAGAGCGCGCTGCATACCCTGTTGGTTCAGCGCAATCCCGGTTACCTCCCCACCGTGCAGGCCTTCGAGGATGCGTTCGCTGACATCCGTCACCACCAGCTGGCGATGCTGGAAGGTTTGCGCGAGGCATTCGGGTCCATGCTCAGCGCCTTCGATCCGCACGTGCTGGAGCAGGACTTCGAGCACTCGGTGAAGCGGATGGGACTGTTGGGAGGCTTGAGCGGCAAGTCGCGCTATTGGGAGTTGTATACCGAGCGTTTCGCCCGCCTCGGCCGTGATGCGGACGACACATTTCGCAGACTGTTCGGCGACGTGTTTGCCGAGGCGTATGAGCGGCAGCTCGAGCAATTGAGAAAGGAGCAGAAGTGATCCTGGCAAGAATCTCGAACCGTTTTGTCATCCTGGTCGCCGCGCTGGCGACGGCTGCCGGATGCTCGAGCGGTCCGCCCAAACCATCCCCCGTCAGGGCGGCTTTGGTCACTGCGGGGGACGTGAATCCCGATATTGAAGGCCACCCGGCGCCGATCGTGGTCCGGCTGTATGAGTTGAAGGAGACCAGTGCCTTCAATAACACCGACTATTTCAGGCTGATCGACCGGGAGCAGGAGGCGTTGGGCGCGAGCCTGGTGGGCAAGGAGGAGTACGAGCTGCTGCCGGGTGAGACACGGACCTGGGACATGAAGGTTCCGGGAGAGGCGCATTTCCTGGGAGTGGCCGCAGGTTTTCGCGATCTCGGCAACGCTCACTGGAAGGCGGTCCTGGCGAGCCCTCACAAGCACTTCGGGACACCGAAGCTGACCATCCATGTCAGCCGGTCGGCCGTCACCCTCAAGGTGGGCAAGTGAGCGCATTACGCCACCGGCCGAGCAGATCGGGCAGCAGCCAGCCAAGCGCATCACGCAGCCGGTCGAGCGGATCAGCCAGCCAGTCTGTCAGGTCGCGCCATGTCGTCTAACAATCGAGTCGTCTGGTCCGAGGGGCTCTTCCTGCGGCCGCAGCATTTCCAACAGCAGACACGCTACTTCGAGCGTTACGTCGAAGGCCGTGGCCGCTCACTGCGGGCTCATTCGTGGGGATTCAGCGAATTGGAAATCGAGCGCGATCTGCTCGGCATCGGCAAGCTGGGCTTGCGGCGTGCCGCCGGCGTGTTTCCCGATGGTACCCCTTTTTCGATGCCGGATGACGACCCCTTGCCGATAGCGCTGCAGTTGACGGAGCTGGTTCGCGACCAGCGGGTCTTCCTCGCGGTGCCTTTGCGCAAGGAAGGCGCACGGGAGTCCGACCGCCGTACCCAACAGGACACCGTGCGCTACCAGGTCCGGGACTTCGAGTCGCGCGATGTCACTTCAGACTCTAACATGACCGCGACCCTGGAGGTCGCGCCTCTGCGCACGCGCCTGTTGTTGGCCTCCGAGCCCCGGGAAGATTTCGCGTGCATTCCCCTGACTCATGTGCAGGAGTGCCGCGCGGATCAATCCATCCTTCTGGACGATCGCTTCATACCCACCGTTCTCAATGCCCGGGAGGCTCCCCGTCTTGCCACGTTTCTCACCGAGTTGCAGGGGTTGCTGCATCATCGCGGTGAAGCGCTCGCGGCACGGGCGGTCGCGACGGTGCGCGGGGCGGCCGCCGAAATCGCCGATTTTCTGATGCTGCAGACGGTGAATCGATACGAGCCGGTGGTGGATCACTACGTGGCGAGCCGTATGCTGCATCCCGAGGAACTCTATCGGTTATGCCTGGAGATCGCCGGTGACCTGGCAACCCTGACGACCAACAGCCGCCGGCCCGTTAAACAGCCTGGGTACCGGCACGAGGACCTGCAGGTGGGATTCGAGCCCCTCATGGCTTCATTGCGCGCGCACCTGAGTGTCGTGCTGGAGCAGAACGCGGTACCGATTCCATTGCAGAAGAAGCGATTCAACATCGAAGTCGGCGTGGTCAACGACAAGTCCCTGTTCGAGAGTGCCGCGTTTGTCGTGGCCGCACGCGCCGA
>Ga0070741_10014244_pt1 | contig 13796 bp, 12 predicted proteins | sample Coa_R1_4_FD_66440 | JGI IMG/M metagenome (GOLD analysis project Ga0070741, IMG submission 66440) | Surface soil microbial communities from Centralia Pennsylvania, which are recovering from an underground coalmine fire - Coalmine... | ecosystem: Environmental > Terrestrial > Soil > Unclassified ... | reverse complement strand
TCATCAGGGCCCCGCGTCGACGGACGCACTTACGAGGCCGGATATATTTGCGCAGTCCAAACCTGAATCCAGCAGCTCACCGCCCTCGCATTGCAGGGGGAGTCCATATATTTAGCCAATAAACTATCGCCGCAACGTGTACTCGGCGCTGCAGTACGGGCACTTGGCCCAGCCGGTGTTCTCGATGGGCAGGTAGACCCGGGGATGGGAGTTCCACAGGTACATCTGCGGCATCGGGCAGGCGAGCGGCAGATCCTCCGACGTGACCTCGTACTGGTTCTGCGCGTTCGGCTGGATGAGCGGTTTGGGTTGCGCGGCCATTCGATCATTATACCGTGTCAGCCTGAGCCATCACCTCATCCCATACGGCCAGCACCGCGGCGCGCTCGGCAACGAATTCTTCCGCGGCAACCAGGCCTCCCTCACCGGCCAGGGAGAGGTGATGCGCCCGGGTCCGGTACGCACGATAGGCTGCGGTGAGGACATCCACGGTCGCCTGCGGCACGAGATCGCCCGAGGCGACGGATTCGAGCTGACGAATGGTGTCGGAGAACATCGCCACCGGCGGGAAATCGCGGGCCCATTTCAGCGCCCAGTACTGCGCCAGGAACTCGATATCGGCGATACCGCCGGCGTCCTGCTTGAGATCGATCCGCCCGCCGCCGCCCTTGGAGAGCTCGCGGCGCATGCGCTCGCGCATGCCTCGCACCTCATCGCGCAGAGTCTCGCGCCGCACGGCAGAGCGCAGCACATCGAGGCGCGTCCGCTCGAACTCGGCGCACAACGCCGCCGCGCCGGCGACCGCGCGTGCATGCAACAGTGCCTGATGTTCCCAGGTCCAGGCGTCCCGCCGCTGATATTCGGCAAACGCGTCGAGCTGCGTGACCAGGAATCCTCCCTTGCCGCTCGGCCGCAGCCGCACGTCCACCTCATAGAGCCGGCCCGCCGCGGAGTGCATGGTGAGCAGGTGCACCAGCCGCTGCGCGAGCCGCACGAAGAAGAGCGCGTTCTCGATGGGACGCGTGCCATCGGTCTCCTGGCGCTCCCCGCGCGAGTCGTGCAGGAACACGAGGTCGAGGTCCGATGCGTAGCCGAGCTCGAGGCCACCGAGCTTGCCGTAGCCTACGGCGCAGATGCTCACCGGCCGCCGCTCATCGCCCTCGCCGCAATGCGGCACTCCGAATTGCGCAGTGATCTGTTGCCACGCGAGCTCCATCGCGCGCGCAATGATGAGCTCGGCAATCTCCGTGAGCCGGTCACTCACCCGCATCACCGGCAGTCGTCCGGTGAGGTCTGCGACCGCGATCCGGAAGACGGCCGCGCGTTGGAAGTGACAGAGCGCTTCGACCTGGTGCTCGGGATCCTCGTCATCGAGCTGCAGCATGGCAGCCTGCAGCTCGCGGGCCAGTGCCTCGCGCCCCGGAAGCCTCGACAGCAGCCGCTCCTCCACCAGCTCATCGAGGAGCAGCGGGTACGAGGCGATCTGCCGGACCAGAAACTCGCCCTGACGGCAGATCTCGATGAGCCGCGAGCGCGCAGCCTGACTTTCGCGCAGCAGCGCGAAATACGCAGAGCGCTTCCCCGTGGCTTCGAGGATGGAGACGATCCGGCGGAGCACGGCGAGCTGCTCGGGGCCCGCGAGCGGCGCGGCGCCGATGTCGGCAAGCAGGGGCGGCAGCAGCGCCTGCAGACGCTGCCTTCCGGGCTCATCTAGCTTGCGCACCAGACTCGAGGCCCGTAGTGCCAACAGCATCTGCGTCGCCTGAGCCGCATCGGCGAAGCCCGCACGGCCGAGCGACTCCGCAATTGCCGCGCCCTCCGCCTGGCTCTCCCAGAAGCGGCCGAGATCGATGACCGCGGCGCCGCCCGCCCGGCCGCCGGCAGCGAAGACGAACCGGTCGAAATGGCTGCTCACGCAACCCTGATGACGGCCGAGCTCCGCCAGGAGTGCCTCCCACCCTGGCGCACGCATGGCGAGCGCAATTCGCTCCTGCGAGAGTGCATCGACGGGGAGCTGGTGCACTTGGGCGTCGGCGAGCATCTGCAGGCAATTCTCCAGCCGCCTGAGGTACAGGTACGCTGCGCGCAGCTCCACGACCGCCTCCCCCGGCATGAGCTGCAGCTCCCCGAGCGTGGCAAGCGCCTGGAGCAGCGAAGTCGTCTGCAAGCGGCGCTCGCGTCCGCCACGAATGAGCTGGTAGGCCTGAGCGATGAACTCGATCTCGCGAATCCCGCCCGGGCCGAGTTTGATGTGCCCCGCGAGCTCGCGGCGCTCGACCTCGCGCCCGATGAGCGCCTTCATCTCCCGCAGGCTCTCGAACACGCCGTAGTCGAGGTATCGCCGATAGACGAACGGCCCGAGCGCCGAGGCGCGGATCTCGGCATATCGCTCCGGCGCGGTGATGGGTCGGGCCTTGACGTAGGCGTAGCGCTCCCAGTCACGGCCGTGCAGCGGCAGGTAGTCCTCGAGCGAGGCGAAGCTCGTCACCAGCGGGCCGCTATCACCGAATGGGCGCAGCCGCATGTCGACCCGAAGGGCGAACCCGTCCTGGGTCGGCGTTTCCAACAGCCTGATCAGGCCTTGACCGAGGCGCGTGAAGAACTCCTCATTGGCGATCGGCCGCGGACCATCGGTCTCGCCGTGCTCGGGAAAGAGCAGCATCAGATCGACATCCGAGGAGAAGTTCAGCTCGCGCCCGCCGAGCTTGCCCATGGCGATGATCACGAGCGGCTGCGGCACTCCCGCAGCCGAGCGGGGCTCACCATAGCGGGCCACGAGAGCCTGCCGGGCCTGCGCCGCTGCCATTGCGATGGCCGCATCGGCAAAGTCGGAAAGGTCTGCGAGTGTCTCCTCGACTTCCGACCAGCCGGCGAGGGCGCGCCACGCGATCCGCACCAGCTCGCGCCGGCGCCAGCGTCTCAAGGCGCAGAGCGTGTCCATGCCGGCAGCAGCGCTCGCGGCTTGCGCACGAGCCGCGTAGGCGCCCGGCTCCGAGGGCTGCGCCAAGCCAAAACGTCCGATCAGGTCGGGCAGCAGGTCGCCGTCACGCGCGCACGCCTGCGCAATGAAATCACTGGCTGCGAAGACACGTGGCAGCGACTCGCGAATGGCGGGCGGAAGCGAATCCAGCCGTCCTGGCCACGCGGACTCGAGCGCCTCCTGTTGCCTTTGAAGATGAGCGAGCAGCTCCGCGCTGGCCGCGAAGCCGTCGATCAATTGAGGAACCCGCGAGTACCTATAGCCAATTGTTGTTGCCGAGGTCGTGGATCGCCGCCTCGCCCAGTCGGCGGGCGGCACCCCTGAAGGTGGATGCCTCCGCATAGATCTGTGCCGCGCCGGCGGCATCTATGGATGCCTTCTGTCCCTCGATCTCGCTGTTCTCGATGTGGACGTTGGCGTCGTGCGCGTGTATGGCAATGCCGCCAGCGCTGATCCGGCTGTTGGTGATGTGGACTTCGCATCCGTCCTCGGCGTTGATGGCATTGCCATCGAAGCGGATGTCTCTGTTGTCGATGTGCAGCACCCGCTGCCCCTGACAGACGATGGGATCGTGCAGCGTCTCGAGCGGTGCGTCCGTGACCTTCGTGTCCCCCGCCGCTGCTCTCGCCGCGGGCGAGGTGGCTACGATGCTGTAGCCGGGCCCCTTGGCAAGGACGCGCCCGCTCCCTGTCGCCTGCGCCGCGGGCTCGGGATTTGCCGTCTGCCCGACCGCAAAGCCCGCCAGTCCGCCGCCCAGCCCCAACGCGGCCGCTGCCGCCACCGCCGTTACAGCACGCCTGGAAAGTACAGTCATGTGACGCTCCCACAGCCTAGCGCAGGCCCGTGATTATGCGCCCTCCCTCAGCAAGTCCCTAACCCGCCCAGAAGCACCCTGTCGCGCTGCCCCCACCCCTTGCGCCCTGCGAAAGCACATGCGTGAGCGGCCCAGGGCCGCTCCCTGGGCCGCGGGATGAATCCCTGTCACAGGGCTGGCCGCGCAAATCGCCAGGAGCGATTTGCGCCAATCTAAGAAGCCGCCGCAGGGACGCAGACAAAAAAAGGCCCGCTTTCGCGGGCCTTCAAGGATTGCGCGGAATAGGGGGTCTTGCTCCGCGTCTTTCAGGACAGCACCCGCTTTGGGGTCGGGCGCCTTCCCTAACCAGTGCCGACAGGTTATCGGCTCATCTTTTCAGAATCGATACCTCTTTCGAGGGGGCGTTACATATCCATTCCGCCCATGCCACCGCCCGGCGGCATCCCGTGGCTGTGCTCCTCGTCCTTCGGAGCCTCGGCCACCATGACCTCCGTCGTCAGCAGCAGACCCGCCACCGAGGCGGCGTTCTGCAGAGCCAGACGCGTAACCTTGGTCGGATCGAGAATGCCCTGCTCGATCAGGTCACCGAACTCGCCGGAGGCGGCGTTGTAACCATAAGTGCCCTTGCCTTCCTTGATCTTGTTGAGGATCACGGCGGCATCTTCACCGGCGTTGTCCACGATCTGCCGCAACGGCTCCTCGATGGAGCGGGAGAGGATACGGATTCCGACAGTCTGGTCCTCGTTCGCACCCTCGAGCTTGTCGAGCGCCTTCTGGGCGCGGATCAGGGCGACACCGCCGCCCGGAACGACGCCTTCCTCGACTGCCGCGCGGGTGGCATGCAGCGCATCCTCCACGCGTGCCTTCTTCTCCTTCATCTCGACCTCGGTGGCCGCGCCGACCTTGATCACGGCGACACCGCCGGAGAGCTTCGCAACGCGCTCCTGCAGCTTCTCCTTGTCGTAGTCGGAGGTAGCCTCCTCGATCTGCTGGCGGATCGACTCGATACGGGCCTTGATGTCGGCCTGCTTGCCGGCACCGTCGATGATGGTGGTGTTCTCTTTCTCCACCACGACCTTCTTCGCCTCGCCGAGGTCGTTGAGCGTCGCCTTCTCGAGCGACAGACCGACCTCATCGGAGATCACGGTGCCGCCGGTGAGGATGGCGATGTCCTGCAGCATGGCTTTGCGGCGGTCGCCGAAGCCCGGGGCCTTGACGGCTGCCACCTTGAGGATGCCGCGGATGTTGTTGACCACGAGGGTGGCGAGCGCCTCGCCCTCGACGTCTTCGGCGACGACCACGAGCGGCCGGCCCGCCTTGGCGACGCCCTCGAGCAGCGGCAGCAGCTCGCGGATGTTGGAGATCTTCTTGTCGACCAGCAGGATCACGGGCTTTTCGAGCTCCGTGGTCTGGCTCTGCTGATTGTTGATGAAGTACGGTGAGAGATAGCCGCGGTCGAACTGCATGCCCTCGACCACTTCCAGCTCGTTCTCGAGACCCGAGCCTTCCTCGACCGTGATCACCCCTTCGCGGCCGACCTTGTCCATCGCATCCGCAATGGTCTTGCCGATCGACTCATCGCCGTTGGCGGAGATCGTGCCGACCTGGGCGATCGACTTCGAGTCCTTGGAGGGCTTGGAGAGCTTCTTCAGCTCCTCGACGGCGGTGATGACCGCCTTGTCGATGCCGCGCTTGATGTCCATCGGGTTGCGGCCCGAGGAGACGGCCTTCAGGCCCTCACGGATGATCGCCTGGGCGAGCACCGTCGCGGTCGTGGTGCCATCACCGGCCTCATCCGAGGTGTTGGACGCGACTTCCTTCACCATCTGCGCGCCCATGTTCTCGAACTTGTCCTTCAGCTCGATCTCCTTCGCTACGGAGACGCCGTCCTTGGTGACGGTGGGGGCGCCGAAGCTCTTCTCGAGCACGGCATTGCGGCCCTTGGGGCCGAGAGTCGCCTTGACGGCGTTCGCGAGGACATTCACGCCGCGGAACATGCGCGAGCGAGCGTCATCGCTGAATCTGACTTCTTTGGCTGGCATTGTCTTAGCTCCTCGCTTACTTGCTCTCGATCACGGCCATGACGTCCTCTTCGCGCATCACGACCAGCTCCTCGCCGTCGACCTTGACCTCCGTGCCGCTGTATTTGCCGAAAAGGATCTTGTCGCCGACCTTGATGTCGAGCGGACGGACCTTGCCGTCTTCGAGAATCTTGCCGTTGCCGACCGCGACGATCTTTCCCTGTACGGGCTTTTCAGCCGCAGTGTCGGGAATGACAATGCCGCCCGGGGAGGTACGCTCCTCCTCCAGACGCTTGACGATTACGCGGTCATGAAGAGGACGGATCTTCATGGTGGACGCTCCTGGAACATTGTTAAATGAAATGGGGGCGTGGAAGCTATTAGCACTCTCCCTACGCGGCTGCTAATGATAGGCGGCGATATTCGGATTTCAAGTCCGGCAGCAGAGAATTTTTGTGCGGGGGGCTATCATGGCGCCGAGCCGGACCCCAGGCGCGGAGGTCCCCGAATGGCACCCCTTCCCGAGCCCATCGTGATATTCACCACCTGCCCCGACGAGGCGGCTGCCTCGAGAATTGCACGCAACCTCGTGGAATCAGGACTTGCCGCCTGCGTAAGCCGGGTAGGCCCGGTACACTCGACCTATCGTTGGCAGGGAGCCATCCAGGATGAACCGGAAGTGCTGCTGGTCATCAAAACCGTGAGTACCCGGTATTCGGAGCTCGAGATGCGGCTGAAATCCCTTCATCCCTATGATGTGCCGGAGATCATCGCGCTGCCCGTGGCGAGCGGCTCGGCCGATTACCTTTCCTGGCTCCGGCAGGCCGTGCGATGAAGGCTGTCCTTCGTAGCCTCGGGGGCGCGGCCGTCCTGCTGGCTCTGTGCGGCGCAGCTGCCGCGCAGGAGCCCAAGTTCCTGCCGCCGGACCAGGTTTTCCACGTGAGCGCAACCGCTGCCGGAGCCAATGCCATACGGCTGGATTGGACCATCCGCGGCGGCTATTACCTCTATCGCGAGAGGATGAAGGTCGCGGGCCCGGACGGCACCCCGCTCGGGACGCTGCAGTTGCCCCAGGGCCAGATCAAGGTGGACAAGTACTTCGGCCGGGAGGAGATCTACCGCAATGCCGTCAGCGGCACGGTGGCCGTACCGAGTGCCCCCGCTGCCACCGCGCGCAACCTGCCCCTGCGCGTAACGTACCAGGGGTGCGCGGACGCCGGGCTCTGCTATCCGCCGATCACCAAGACGCTCACCGTCGCCCTGCTGCCTGCGGGTGCCGGGGGAGCCCCGCCGGGAAGCTCGGCCGGTAGCACCTCGAGCAGCGTGCAGCCGGATCAGCAGGGCTACACGGACCTCGCGCGCTCCGGAAGCCTGCTGGCGATGATCGCCGTATTTTACGGCGCCGGACTCCTGCTGGCCTTCACCGGCTGCGTCTATCCGACCATTCCGATCCTTTCCGCGATCATCGTCGGTCAGGGCCAGAAGGTGACGACGGGGCGCGCCTTCGTGCTGTCCCTGACCTACGTTCTCGGCATGGCCCTCACCTACACCATTGCGGGCACTGCCTTCGCAGCATTGGGCGGTCAAGCCCCCGCAGCCGCCTTCGAGCGACCCTGGATCGTAGCCTCCTTTGCAGCGCTGTTCGTCGCCATGGCGCTCTCGATGCTGGGCCTGTTCACCGTGCAGATCCCCGCTGCGCTGCAGACGCGCATCGCAGGCCTGAGCAGCAGGCAGACCGCCGGAACACTTGGCGGCGTCGCCATCATGGGTGCGCTCTCGGCCCTCCTCGTCACCACCTGCGTGGGTCCGGCGCTGGTGGCTGCCCTGGCCGTCATCAGCCAGACAGGTGAGCTGGCCCGGGGTGCCGCTGCGCTCTTCGCCATGTCGATCGGCACCGGTACGCCGCTACTGATCATCGGCACCTCGGCGGGCAAGCTCTTACCCAAGTCCGGTGCGTGGATGGATACCATCAAGCGGCTCTTCGCCGCCGTGATGTTGGGTGTGGCGGTCTGGATGCTCGGCCGCGTGCTGCCCGCCCGCATCACCCTGGCGCTCTGGGCGGTACCGGCGGCTACGGCGGCCGCGGTGCTGCTCATCGGCACGCGCGTGGTCCGGAGCTGGCGCTGGCCCCTGCGGGTCGGCGCGCTGGCCGCCGGCCTCTACGGGCTCTCGCTCGTCACGGGAGCCGCACTGGGAGGCTCCGACCCCCTGGCGCCCATCCCGGGGTGGGCTACCGCGCGGCAGTCCCTGGCCTTCTCCGCCATCCACAGCATCGCGGATCTCGATCAGGCCGTGGCCAAGGCCTCGCGCCAGGGCCGCCCCGTGATGGTCGACTTCTATGCCGACTGGTGCACGTCCTGTAAGGAGATGGAGGCGACCACGTTCCTCGACCCCGTCGTGCAGCACGCGCTCTCAGGCTCCGTCCTGCTGCGCGCGGATGTGACCTCCAATGATGCAGACGATCAGGCGTTGCTCAAGCGTTTCGGCATATACGGACCGCCGACCATCGCGTTCTACGGCAAGGATGGCCAGGAGCGCTCCCGATACCGGGTCGTCGGCTACATGAAAGGTGCGCAATTCGCAGCCGCCGTGCGGGCTGCTCTGGGCTCGCAGCCCGCATCCTGACGCCCGATGCGGATCTTCCTGACCCGAATACTTCCGGCAGCGCTGATCATCATTGCGGCCGGTCTCGGGGGCTTCTTCGCGTATGGCTACGTGGCCAAGCCCAGGACGTTCATGGCGGCGGCTCCGCTGCCCACCGCAGCCCAAACGGCCAACGCGGCCGCAACGAGCGTTCGGGCGCCGGCTGCCACCTCTGCGGCGCCGTCCCCCGATGCGGGTGCGGCGCCGGGGATGATTCCGCAAACGCTGCCTGACATCGTCTTTGCGGACCAGACCGGCGCCACGCGCCATCTCACGGATTGGAAGGGTCATCCCCTGCTGGTCAACTTCTGGGCGCCCTGGTGCAGTCCATGCCGGGAGGAGATTCCGCTGCTCGAGCGCTTGAGCCGGGATCGCGCACGGGATGGACTTCGGGTCGTTGGGATTGCAGTGGACTCCCGCGCCGCGGTGCTCGACTACGCGCGCCGGGCAGCCATCCCGTATCCTCTGCTCATCGGCCGGGAGCAGGGACTCGAGGCCGTGCAGGCGCTCGGATTGCAGGCGGTCTTCCCGTTCTCGGTGTTCGTCGACGCCCGTGGGCGTATCGTCACCCTCAAGATCGGAGCACTACGCGCGGATCAGGCCACCCTCATCCTGGATCACCTGCACGAGCTCGATCAGGGTCGGCTGGACCTCGCCACCGCACGCCAGGAGATAGCGGACGGCATGGCGAAGCTGGGCGTGGCGCACGCACAGGCCGCCACCGGTGCCAGGCTCTGAGCCCCGCCAGGGTGCATTTTTCCTCGGCATTCGCCACAAAAGCGCCCCTGTTTCCTTGGAATTAGGGTAAATTTCCGCGCGTCGCTTGATCGAGCACGCGTGTCTGCCGAATGAACCGTCTGCTGCTGCTGAACGGCCCCAACCTCAATTTGCTCGGAACCCGGGAACCCGGGATCTATGGCGTGCAGACGCTCGAGTCGATCGAGCAGCGCGCGGCGCAGCTTGCCCGTGAGGAAGGCCACGAGCTCGTCTGCTTCCAGAGCAATGCGGAGCATGAGCTCATCGCCCGCATTCAGCAGGCCGCAGCCGAGCAGATCAGCGCCCTGATCTTCAATCCCGGTGGCTTCACTCATACGAGCATCGCGCTGCGCGATGCGGTACTCGCCACCGGCCTGCCCATGATCGAGGTGCATCTCTCCAACCCGCAGGCGCGCGAGGAGTTCAGGCGCACGTCCTACTTCTCCGACATTGCCATCGGAGTGATCTCGGGTTTCGGCGCCCTGAGCTATGAGCTCGCGGTACGAGCGGCCTGCCGGCACCTCGCGGGTGGCCCGGTGCCGGTCCGAGCCGGCAAATCATCCTCGTCCTGACAAGACGCCGCGACCCAACACGACACCAAAACCAGGGGGAGCATTCCCGGCATGGACATTCGAAAAATCAAGAAGCTCATCGAGCTGCTGGAGGAATCCGGCATAGCGGAGATCGAGATCAAGGAGGGCGAGGAAGCGGTGCGGATCAGCCGCATGCCTCCGGCTGGGACCATGGCACAGATGCCGGTACAGGCCTGGTTCGGTCCACCGCAGGCCGGCTGGGATCCAGGCCGAGGGGCCGCGGCCATGCCGCTCGCGGCGCCGGAAGCGGCCGGCCCGGGCGCAGCAGCCGGCGAAAGCGCCGCGAAGCCCAAACCCAACGAGCATGTGATCACGGCGCCCATGGTCGGCACCTTCTATGCCAGCCCCTCGCCCGGTTCCAAGCCCTTCATCGAGATCGGAGATGAAGTGAAGGTCGGACAGGTGCTCTGCATCATCGAGGCCATGAAGATGATGAACCAGATCGAAGCCGATCGCGCCGGCCGGATCACCTCGATCATGGCCCGCAACGGCGATCCGGTCGAGTTCGGCCAACCCCTCTTCGTAGTCGAATAAGCGCCGTCCATCATGCTGGAGAAGGTCGTCATCGCCAACCGCGGCGAGATTGCTCTGCGCATCCTGCGCGCCTGCCGCGAGCTCGGCATCAAGACCGTCGCGGTCCATTCCACCGCCGATTACAGCCTGAAGCACGTGCTGCTCGCGGATGAGTCCGTCTGCATCGGCCCGCCACCCTCGGCGGCGAGCTACCTCAACATGCCGGCGATCATCAGCGCCGCGGAGGTCACCGACTCGGTCGGTATCCATCCCGGCTACGGGTTCTTGTCGGAGAACGCGGATTTCGCGGAGCGCGTGGAGAACAGCGGTTTCGTATTCGTCGGTCCGCGGGCGGAGACCATTCGCACCATGGGCGACAAAGTGTCCGCGATCCGCGTGATGAAGAGTCACGGGGTGCCGTGCGTCCCGGGATCCGACGGGCCTTTGGGTGATGACCCGGAGGAAAACCTGCGCGTCGCCCGCGAGATCGGCTATCCGGTCATCATCAAGGCTTCGGGCGGCGGCGGCGGACGCGGCATGCGCGTTGTGCACAGTGAGGCCTCGCTCCTCAACTCCATCGGCATCACCCGCGCGGAGGCGCGCGCGGCCTTCGGCAACGATCAGGTGTACATGGAGAAGTTTCTGGAGCGGCCGCGGCACATCGAGTTCCAGGTGCTGGCCGACAATCACGGCAATGTCATCCATCTGGGTGAGCGCGACTGCTCCATGCAGCGCCGCCATCAGAAGGTGTTGGAGGAGGCTCCCGCCCCCGGCATCACCGCACGGCAGCGGCGGATCATGGGAGAGCGCTGCGTCGAGGCCTGCCGGGCGGTCGGCTATCGCAGCGCCGGCACGCTGGAGTTCCTCTACCAGGACGGAGAGTTCTACTTCATCGAGATGAACACGCGCATTCAGGTCGAGCATCCGGTGACCGAGCTGGTGACCGGCATCGACCTCGTGAAGGCGCAGCTCCTCATCGCCAGCGGCGAGCGGCTGGCCTACGTGCAGAGCGATGTGCAGGTCCGGGGCCACGCCATCGAGTGCCGCATCAACGCCGAGGATGCCAAGACCTTCATGCCCTCCCCCGGCCCCATCCGCCTGTGGCACGCGCCGGGCGGTCCCGGCATCCGGGTCGACAGCCACGTGTATTCGGGCTATCACGTTCCGCCCAACTACGACTCGCTCATCGGCAAGGTCATCGCCCTTGGCGATACGCGCGAGACGGCCATCGCCCGCATGAAGAACGCCCTGGCGGAAATGGTCATCGAGGGGATCAAGACCAACGTGCCACTGCACCAGGAGATCTGCAATCACGCGGCTTTCCAGAAAGGCGGTACCGACATCCACTACCTGGAAAGGCGCCTGGGGCTGAGGTAGGCAGCCACGGCTAGTTTCCTCGAGGTGAGCTGGGATCTCGGCGGGATGTCGGCATCGGACGCCGAATCTGCGTGCTTTGCCTGCGGTGCGAGCTCCGTAACTTTCGTCGATGCCGACGACAGCGATGCAGCACCCGTACTCGAGCCTGCGCCCGGCGAGTTCCGGCTCTGGCCTTGCGCGCGCATCAGGGCGCTCTTCGCACCTGGCACCGGCCGGAGCGCCGTCGTCGACGCACTGAGCCGTGCCCTCGGTCTCGAGCCCGCTCTCTTACAGACGCGCGAGATAGCCGATCGTGCCTGGGAGCGCGAGTGGCTGCGCGACTTCCATGCGATGCGGTTCGGGACGAGACTCTGGGTCTGTCCGCATCACGAGCGCGTCGAAGATCCCGACGCTGCAGTCGTGATGATGGACCCGGGGCTCGCGTTCGGCACCGGCACGCACCCGACCACGGCGCTGTGCCTCGAATGGCTCGATGCGCACCCGCCGCCGGGCGGCGAAGTCGTAGACTTCGGCTGCGGCTCGGGCGTGTTGGCGCTGGCCGCGCTGCGGCTGGGGGCCCGCTCGGCGAGCTGTTTCGATATCGACAGCCAGGCCCTGATCGCGACGCGTGACAATGCCAGCGCGAACGGGCTGAGCGACCGAGTCCGCCTCCACGACCGCGTGGAGGCGATACCACAGGGGGCCGATCTGCTGCTCGCGAACATCCTTTCCGGTCCATTGATCGAGCTCGCGCCCTGCTTTGCGGACATTCTGCGCCCGTCGGGCGCACTCGTCCTGTCGGGTCTGATGGAGCGGGAGGTCCCCGAGGTGACACGCGCCTACGAGGCGTGGTTTGATATGGGCACTTTCGGGGCTCGCGAGAGTTGGGTCTGTCTCTGGGGACGGCGGAACACCCGCCGACGCGACTGAATGTTCACGGTCTGTCCCAAATGCGCCCTGACCCTGGTCGTCACCGCGGCGGATCTGCGCGTTGCGCAAGGCTATGTCCGCTGCGGCCGATGTCTGAACGTATTCAATGCGCTTGCACGGCTCTCGGAGGAGCGGCCGGGCGCCGCGCCCCCACAGGAGGCTGTAGCTCTCGAGGACTCGACGTCAGCTAAGGACTCGGCGCCAGCTGAAGACTCGGCGCCAGCTGAGGACTCGGCGCCCGCTGAAGAGCCAGCGCCTGTCGAGGAGCTGCAGCCCGACACGCCCCAGCAGCCGCCCTCGCCATCATTCACTGACGATGCCGACACGGGTGAAATCGAAGTTGAGCTCGACGCAAGCATCCTGGTGACTTCGGTACGCGGTCCTGTGGCGCTGGAGGCGCTGGAAGAGACAGGCGAGCTGGAGGCGCATGAGATTTCGCCGGCGCCAGACGAAGCCACGCCCGCCCACACGGCAGCAGCACCGCCGCACCCAGCAGCATCGCCGCCGCACACGGCAGCAGCACCGCCACATCCGGCAGCATCGCCGCCGCACGCGACAGCAGTACCGCCACATCCGGCAGCATCGCCGCCGCACGCGACAGCAGCGACACCCCCTCATCCGGCAGCAGCATCGCCACACCCGGCCGCAGCACCAGCGCACGCGGCGCCGCCATCAGCTCAGTCCGCGGCGGCACCAGCACCCGCCGCAGCAGCACCAGCACGGTCAGCGGCAGCAGGGTTGGCGTCGATTACTCAGCCGCGCGCGGAACCTACACCCGTCGCGCTGGGACCGCCCACGCAGGAATCACACAATACCGCCCTGGTGTCGGAGAGCACCGAATCCTCTTTGCCGAAAGATGCTGGCAATGCGTCGCAGACCAACACAGTGCAGCAGGAGGCGGATGCCGCCATCGAGCTCACGACGCAGCCGCCGCCTGCCGCCTTTGCGTGGAAACTGGGCGCTGGCGCTTTGGTGGTCCTCCTGGCGCTTCAGATTGTCAACCACTATCGGGATGCCCTGGCGTCCGATCCTTCAGTCGGCAGACCCCTGAGCAGCCTCTATTCGGCACTGGGCGTGAAGCTTGCTCCGCGCTGGAACATCCATGCGTATGACGTGCGTCAGCTTGGCGCATCCGCTGCCGGAGCAGCAGATGGCCAGATCGTCGTGCGGGCAAGCGTCAAGAACACCGC
>Ga0070741_10014242_pt1 | contig 13797 bp, 10 predicted proteins | sample Coa_R1_4_FD_66440 | JGI IMG/M metagenome (GOLD analysis project Ga0070741, IMG submission 66440) | Surface soil microbial communities from Centralia Pennsylvania, which are recovering from an underground coalmine fire - Coalmine... | ecosystem: Environmental > Terrestrial > Soil > Unclassified ... | reverse complement strand
CGCAGGTGATGGTTGACTGCCCGGCAAGCATTCAGTATTGTTGGCCCGCTTAACTTCCAAGCCATGCCCAAGAAAACTAAAGAAATCCCCAGCAATCCCTCGCGGCGCGCGTTTGCCCGCGGGGCGGCGTTCGTGGCGGCAGGCGCCGTCGTCCTGCCCAAGTTCTCGGAAGGACAACAAGCGCCTCCACCCAGCAGTTCCGCACCCGTGACCACGCCGGAGAAAAAATCGCCTGAGGCAGGGGAAAAGAAGCTGTCAGCAACGGCGGAGGCTGAGCTGGAGGCGAAGTACAACCGAATCGTTTCGACTTATGGCAATCGCCTCTCGGCGGAACAGAAGGAGGAAGTACGCCGGCAGCTAACCGACCAGGTCAAAGCGCTGGAATCGGTGCGAGCGGCGGCGATCGACAATTCGGTGCAGCCGGCTACGGTGCTGAAAATCGTGAGAGGAAAGGCGTAGGCGATGCTCGGAGAAGATGTTCTGTATCTATCCGTACGCGAGCTTGGGGATCGCATTCGAAAACGCAGCCTCTCTCCGGTAGAGCTCACGGAAAGTTATCTGGAACGCGGGCGGACGATCGGAAAGCGGCTGAACGCATATGCCACGATGACGCCGGACCTGGCGCTGGAGCAGGCACGCGCCGCCGAGCGGGAAATCGCTGTAGGAAAATATCGCGGACCACTGCATGGAATTCCGTATGCCGCCAAGGATTTGCTGGCTGTGCCGGGCTATCCGACGACGTGGGGAGCCAAGCCCTACGCCAACCAGAAATTCGACTATACCGCCACGGTGATTCGTAAGCTGCAGGAAGCGGGCGCGGTTCTGTTGGGGAAGGCAGCGATGATCGAGTTAGCGGGCGGACTAGGGTACCGCTATGCATCGGCTTCGCTGACCGGCCCGGCGAAAAATCCGTGGAACGAGGGCTGTTGGACTTGTGGATCATCGAGCGGGTCGGGAGCGATCGTAGCGGCGGGACTAGCGGGGTTCGCGATAGGAACTGAGACCTGGGGATCCATCGTCTGCCCGTCTGCTTTTTGCGGCGTATCGGGCCTGAGGCCAACGTTTGGACGCGTGAGCCGGTATGGCGCGATGGCGCTTTCCTACTCCATGGACAAAATTGGACCGATGGCGAGAACCGCGGACGACTGCGGGCTGGTGCTTGCAGCAATCGCGGGCTATGACGTGCAAGATGCCGCCACGCTGCCGGACGGGCAATCAGGTTTTGCGTATCGCGCACCCGTGCCCTTAAAAAAGTCACTTCGCATCGGATGGCTTTCGGAACAGTGGGGCAAGAAAGCGCCGGCGGATGTGGCGGCGATGGCGAAAGGCGCGGTGGAGGAGCTCTCCAAGCAGGGAGCGGTGATTTCCGAGGCGAAACTTCCGGAGGGGCCTTTCGAAGCAGTAGGGGGAATGATTATTGGAACGGAGGCGGCCAGCGCGTTCGAAAAGCTGATCGCATCGGGTGGGGTTGCGGAACTCAACGATTCCATGGGCAAGGTGGGCGGGTACGTCGGACAGCAGATTGCGGGATGCGATTTTCTGCATGGCATGCGGTTGCGGTCCTCACTTCAGGAGCAAATGAACGAATTGTTCGAGCACTTCGACGTGCTGGCGGCATCATCGCAACCCATCCCGGCGACGCCGATCGAAATGAGACTCGACGATGAATCGTTCGACTTCTCCGATCCGCTGGGAGGAATTGGGAATCTGTGCGGACTACCGGCAATGAGCGTGCCTTGTGGATTTAAGAACAAGCTTCCCATTGGAGTTCAGTTCATCGGAGGGGTACTGGACGACGCAACGGTCGTAGCCGCGGCCCACGAATTCCAACAGCGTACCGACTGGCACAAGAAACATCCGTCCCTGACCTGACCATCCGACCCCGGATCACCAAGTGCATACAGATAGCGATAGATACTACTGCGTATTGCACGTTTATAGGGCTATAATGCCCGCCAAAATCACAACACAATCAGCGAAGTCGCGTTCAACGGACCACGAGTGGTGATGTGCTCGAAAAGGCTTTCCACGAAAAGGAGACTCTCATGAAAGTGAAGCTGGTCCTCGCATTCGTTATTCTCGCGGCCACCTCATTAGCTGCCCAAACCTTCCGTGGAACGATCCTGGGGACGGTCACCGATCCTTCCGGCGCGGTGGTGCCGGGAGCGAAAGTCACGGTACGCAATACCCAGACCGGTCTGGAGCGCAGCACGCAAACGAGTGCCAATGGCAGCTACAGCGTGCCCGAGTTGCCGATCGGGAGTTATTCAGTAAATATTTCGCAGAGTGGCTTTCGCGGATTTGTGGCTGACAACGTCGGGGTGACGGTGGCGACGGAGCGCCGCGTGGACGTGCAGCTTCAAACCGGGCAGGTGTCGGAGATCGTAACCGTTTCCGGAGAGTTGTTGCCGCAAGTGGAGACGACGACGAACGAGATGGGCGGCATCTTGACCGCACCTACGGTAGAAAACCTGCCGGTGAACGGGCGCGACTACACCAAATTACTGTATCTGAATCCTGGGGTGTCGGGCTCCCCTGACCAGATCACCGATTCACCGGGATCGTTCGGCATTTTTTCCATGAACGGTGCGCGTGGCCGTTCCAACAATTTTCTGCTCGACGGCACCGACATGAACGACGGATATCGTAATGACCCTGCGATCAATGAGGCAGGCGTGTTCGGAACACCGGCGACCATCCTGCCGATCGATGCGGTCGCCGAGGTAAGGGTGCTCTCGAATTTTGAGCCTGAGTACGGCCGCAATGCGGGGGCGGTGGTGAATATCGTCACGAAAAGCGGAACGAACGGCTTTCACGGGACGGTGGCAGACTATTTTCGCAATGACGCACTGGATGCGCGGAATTTCTTCAACCCGCCGGGACAGCCAAAGGCGGCATTTCATAACAATCAGTACGGCGCATCGCTGGGAGGACCGATTGTCAAAGACCGAACTTTTTTCTTCGTGGATTACGAAGGGCAAAGAGAATCGGTGGGAGTGGTGACGTTAGCTAACGTGCCGCGAGGGACTGCGGCGGATGGATCGCTCAGTCCGAGCCAGGCGAGTAATCCGGTAATCGCAGCTTTGTTGGCCCGGCATCCGTGGCCGGCGCCGAACCTGGGCGGTAACACAGCTTCGGTGGTTTCGCCGTCCTTCAACCGGCTGAGCAGCTTCATCGCGAAGATCGATCACAATTTCAACTCCAGCAATGTGGTGACCGGACGGTATTTTTTTGGCGATAGTGTGCAGTCGTTCCCGCTGGCGCTAACAGCATCGGGAGGCCAGCTTCCTGGTTTCAACACATTCACGCCGACGCGCGTGCAGTTGGTATCTCTCTCTTACGTGCACATCATCGGAAGCAACAAGGTGAACGAACTCCGCTACGGGTGGAACCGGTTCGCGGAAGGATTTTTTCCGGAAGACCAAAACTTCCATCCCAGCTCGATCGGGCTGTGCGCAACCGGATCGCCGGGCGGAGTGGGTTGCTCGGGAACGGGTGCCAGCGATTCAGGCCTTCCCATCATTCTGATCGGTGGTGTCTCTCAGCTGGGCAGCACGAGCAGTGTGCCGCGGCACCGTGTGGACAGCAACAACCAGGTCATCGACAATTTCTCCTGGAAAGCCAATAAACACGATCTGAAGTTCGGGTTCGATTTCCACCGCACCTCAATCCAGCAGTATTTCGACAAGTACTTCCGTGGGCGATTGAGTTTCCCTGATTTGGCTTCATTCCTGGCAGGAACGCCGAGCGGCGGCTTCCAATACACGGGCGACACCACCCGCCATACCTACGAGAACAATTATGGGCTGTACGTCCAGGATAGTTTTCGAGCCACTCAGAACCTGACGTTGAATTTCGGATTGCGCTGGGATTACTTCGGTGTGATCGGCGAGAAGAATAACCTGCTCAGCAACATTACGAGCACCGCGCCCTCAACCGGGACGGGCACATTCACTCTGACGCAGGTGGGACAACCCGGTCTGGATAAGCTCTACCAGCCGGATTACAAGAATTTCGGCCCGCGCGTGAGTGCTGCCTGGGATGTGACCGGCAAGGGGCAGACGGTGGTGCGGGCTGGATTCGGATTGTTCTTTGACGCATTTTCACAGGACATGGTGCTGGGCCACCTGCCGTATCCGGCGTTTTTTGATCCCGGACCAGCCTACAATCCCATTGGACCAGCGCCCATTTTTTCTGCAGGACTGAATCGAGCGCTGAAAGATGGCGGCCCACTTCAGCCCGGCGTCCCGGTTTTTGGGGATGAGACCACTTGCAGCTTCGAATGTGACGTATTCGCGTTTGACCGTAATATCCGCACACCGTACATGGAGAACTACAACATCAATGTCCAGCAGCAGCTTGGGAGCAAAGCTGTGCTGCAGGTGGGCTATGTGGGCTCGCAGGGGCACAGGCTGTGGCGATTTTTTGATATCAACCAGCCGGACGTGAACACCATTAATGCATGTGACCTTGGCCTGTTGCCGGCTACCACCGGGTGTACCGCAGGGACCATTCAGGACTTCGGGGTTGCAGCGCGACCGTTCGGCGGAAACCCGTATGGGGCCTATTACGTGATGCAGCAAAACTCGACGGGAAAATCGAATTACAACTCGCTGCAGGCGAGCTTACGGTTAAGCAGTTGGCACGGTCTGACTTCGATGACGAACTTCGTCTGGTCGAAATCGCTGGACAATTCCAGCGATGGCGAGGATTTCGTGCCGAACGCCGCACAACCCCAGAACAGCAACGTCCCCCAGGCGGAATATGCGCTGTCGAACTTCAATGTCAGTAAGCGATTCACGTGGGTGCTCGGCTATCAGTTGCCGCAAATGGGAGGCAGCCTTACCAGACTCAAGAATGGATGGGGCGTGGATAGCAGTCTAACGCTGCAGAGTGGACAGCCGTACCAGTTCAACATCAATTGCCAGGACGACTTCAGTGGAGGTGGAGACTGCTTTGATCGGCCGGACGTGGTGGGACCGCTGGTGCAGAATAATCGTGACCCGTTCCACTTCTTCCCGCTGTCGTCGCTGGCGGTTCCGTGCCAGGTCACCACGGCTACAGGTTTCGCCAGCGATTGCATCCCGGGAACGAGGCACTACGGCAACATGCGGCGCAACTCTCTGATCGGACCCGATTTCCGCCAGTGGGATCTGGCGATTTATAAGAACACGGCGATCACGGAGCATGTGAAGCTGCAACTCCGTGCCGATTTCTTCAACGTCCTCAATCGCGCGAATTTTTCCAGCCCATTTCTGCCGGCGTTCATCGCCGATGCGCTTTTCAACGGCACCCAGCAGGTCGGCAATCGGGAAACCGGGGTGGGATTCTCGCCGCTGGTTGCCACCGGCGACGTGGGCGTAGGCAATCCATTCCTGGGCGGAGGCGGCCCGCGAGGCATTCAGTTGGCGGCAAAAATCACGTTCTGATGGACAGCGGTGGTTGGTTCGCTTCAAGTAGGAAACGCGAGAGGCCCGGTGGGAATCCGGGCCTTTGCTTTTGTGTGAGGGAATGCCGCGATACCGGTGCAAGGCTGAATTTATTTTTTCCACCGTACTTCGCGATGCCCGCTTAGGGTACAATCGCGCGCTACCAGAATGCACCTATGCCTGTAAACAAGCCGGAGCGCCGCTCGAAGCGCCGTGTTCCTATTCAAGTCCCGGTGTCAGTGAAGTCGAACGACGGGCGGGTGGAAGAATCCGCGCAAACCCGCGACCTGAGCACGTCAGGAGTTTTTGTCTACACCAGCTCCCGGCTGGAAGAAGGATGTGAGTTGGAACTGGTGCTGGTGTTGCCGCCGGAAGTTACCTTTGCGGAGCGGCGCTGGGTGTGCTGCCAGGCGTCCGTGGTACGCGTGGAAGAGAACCGTAAGGGAGAAAACGTTGGGGTGGCAGCGGTGATCAAGCGGTTCGAAGTCCTGCCCGAAATGTAAGACCCCCTCGATTGTTACTAAAGTCTACCCGAGCAAGCCGAAGCGGAACTCGTTGTGTTTTGGAATCCTGACCTGAAAAACTTCTTCCTGGCTGCCTCGAATCGGGTGCAGCAATGTCAAAATAAAGACGTCAACAGGCAGGTTGGCGATGTACCGCTCTCGCATTTTCCACGGCGTCCTGCGGGTGATCACACCCGGGAGCACGCGATTTGTAGAAACCAATTTTTTTGAGCGGCTGTACCTGCTGTGGACCTTCCGGAACTTTCCCATTCTTCCTGATTCCGTGCTAAACCGCAGGCAACGGCGGTTGCTGGCGAAACTGCTGGTTCGACGCCGATCGTCGGCTGCATCGGATGAAATCGTTGACCGTCCTCTTATTGGAACGGTGGAGCGGTCGGAACGCCGGGCAGGAGTTTTTGGGGTCGAGCTCGAATTGTCCAGCCGGTGCGGTCAGCCAGTCAACTGGAGTTCCCGCCGAGGGTAATCTGCGTTATTCGCGGTTGCCGATCAGGCCGCGTTTTTTTGCTTCTGTTCGACCTTAGCCCAAGTGTCCTTCAACGCGACGGTACGGTTCAGAACCAACTTGTCCGGCTTCGAGTCCTGATCCACACAAAAATATCCCAAACGCTCGAACTGATAGCGGGATCCAGGTGAAGCGCCGGAGAGTGAAGGTTCAAGGCGAGCATCGCTGACCACCTCAAGGGAGTTGGGATTGAGGTTGGCGGTGAAATCCTGTCCCTCGTCCGTGTCATTCGGGTTGGGTTTGGTGAAGAGTTTGTCGTAAAGGCGGACCTCGGCGGAGAGGGCGTGGGCAGCGGAAACCCAATGGATGGTGGATTTCACCTTGCGGCCGTCGGGCGCGTTGCCTCCACGAGTCGCGGGATCATAGGTGCAGTGAACTTCGAGGATGTCCCCATGATCATTTTTCACGACGCCGGTGCAGGTTACGAAATAGGCGTAACGCAGGCGCACCTCGCGGCCGGGCGAGAGGCGATGGTAGCCCTTGGGAGGCTGCTCACGAAAATCGTCCTGTTCGATGTAGAGCACACGAGAAAACGGAACTTTGCGCGTGCCGGCAGCGGCGTCTTCGGGGTTATTGACAGCCTCGAGTTGCTCGACTTGGGCGTCGGGGTAATTGTCGATGACTACTCTGAGGGGACGCAAAACAGCCATCACGCGGGGAGAGCGCTTATTGAGGTCCTCGCGCACAAAATGCTCGAGCATCGCTAGGTCGGTGGTGCCGTTGGTTCTGGATACACCGACGGCGGCGCAAAAATTACGGATCGCTTCCGGAGTGTAGCCGCGGCGGCGGATGCCGGAGATCGTGGGCATGCGGGGATCATTCCAGCCGCTGACGTGTTTATCGCGCACCAGTTGCAGCAACTTGCGCTTGCTTAAAAGCGTGTAGGTTACGTTGAGGCGGTCGAACTCGATCTGCTGCGAGGGAAAAATGCCCAGCTCGCGGATGAACCAGTCATAGAGGGGCCGATGATCGGTGAACTCGAGCGTGCACATGGAGTGGGTGATGCGCTCGGTAGAATCCGACTGGCCGTGTGCGTAATCGTACATCGGATAGATGCACCACTTGTTTCCGGTGCGGTGGTGTTCGGAATGCAAGATGCGGTACATGACCGGATCGCGCATGTTCAAATTCGGCGAGGCCATGTCGATCCTGGCCCGCAAGGTGCGCGAACCGTCGGGAAACTCGCCGGCCCGCATGCGCTCGAACAGTTGCAAGTTTTCTTCGATCGAGCGATTGCGGTAGGGACTCTCCTTGCCCGGTTCGGTCAGAGTGCCGCGATATTGGCGAATTTCTTCCTGGCTGAGATCGTCGACGTAAGCCTTGCCGGCCTTGACGAGCTGCACAGCCCATTCGTAGAGCTGGTCGAAATAATCGGAAGCGTAGTAGAGGCCGTCCCACTGGAAGCCGAGCCAACGGACGTCTTCCATGATGGAGTCAACGTACTCCGTCTCTTCTTTTTCCGGATTGGTGTCGTCAAAGCGCAGATTGGTGTGGCCGTGAAATTCATCCGCGAGACCGAAGTCGAGGCAGATCGCTTTGGCGTGGCCGATGTGCAGATAGCCGTTGGGCTCGGGAGGAAAACGGGTTTGCACGCGGCCGGCGTACTTGTTCGTCTTCAGATCTTCAATGATTCTGTCGCGAATAAAATTCGAGGGAGTGGCAGGGCTCTCGTCCGGCACGTTCGCGGCAGCCTCAGCGGTAGGATTGGGAGGATTCATCGTCATTATTTCTTCATCGCGGATGCTTGTGGTTCCAGACTAGCGACAGTCTGGATGGCTCGTTCAATGCGTTGCAGAGTGACGTCGCGGCCCAGCACAGCCAGGGTTTCAAACAATGGTGGAGCATTCTTGCGGCCGCACACGGCGACGCGAACTGGCTGGAACATCTGGCCAGCCTTGATCCCCAGCTCCTGGGCGGCAGAGCGCAGCGCCTGATCCAGAGCATCGTGGGTGAATTCCGTGTTGGCTAGCACCTCGCGGGCGCGCTGCAGAACTTTCAAAGCCATCGCGGGATCGCCCTTTTGTGGAATCAGCTCTGCCGGATCGTACGGTGGCAATTCATCGATAAAGAAAAAGTCGGCGACGCTCAGCACGTCGTTCAGAAGGCGAATGCGTTCGCGGATCAGGGGCGTAACTTGCGTCATCTTCTGCGGCGAAACGTCGAGTCCGGCGTTGCGCACGACCGACAGCAGCTGCCGGCAGAGCTCATCCACGGGCAATGCACGAATGTGTTCCGCGTTCAGCCAAAGAGCTTTGGGATCGAACGTGTCTTCCGGCTGGACCGGTGGTTCCTTAAAATTTACAACTGCATTGGCGCGGTTCACGCCCTCGATGGAAAATGCGTCAACAAGTTCCTGCCGCGACATGACTTCCCGATCATTCTTCGGGGACCAGCCGAGCAAGCACAGGAAATTGATGAAGGCTGCGGGCAGGAATCCAGCATCGCGGTAGGTAGTCACGCTTACCACCGGGCCATGGCGGCGCTTGGAAAGCTTGGAGCCATCCGGCGCGACCAGCAGGGGCAGATGAGCGAACTGAGGCGGCGTTGCGCCCAAAGCCTCGAAGATCAGAATATGTTTGAAGGTGTTGGAGAGATGATCCTGGCCGCGAATGATGTCGGTGATGCGCAGTTCGGAGTCGTCGGCGCAGGAGGCCAGATGATACGTGGGCATGCCGTCACTTCTCAGCAGCGCGAAATCCTCAATGTCGGCGGTGGACTTGGACTGCTCACCATAAACGCGGTCGCGGAAATTTACTTGCCGCTCGGAGTCGTGAGGTACACGGAAGCGCAAGGCAAAAGGTTCACCGGCAGCGGCGCGGCGGTCGCTTTCGGCGGTGGAAAGCTCCCTCATTCCGGGATTAGATAGCCAGGGGCCCTGAGCGTTGTCGCGTTCACCGGTTTGGGCCGGGGTGAAATCCCGATAGGCAAGACCTTTGGCGAGGATGGCCTGGGCCGCGTCGCGATGGAGCTGCAGCCGGTCAGACTGGCGGTACTCTTCGTCCCAACCGAGATCGAGCCAGCGTAGCCCGTCGAAAATGGAGTTGAGAGAGGCTTCAGTATTGCGTTCGACGTCAGTGTCGTCCACGCGCAGCACCATGGTGCCGCCATTGTGACGGGCATAGAGCCAATTGAAAAGAAATGTGCGCGCACTGCCAACGTGCAGAAACCCAGTTGGAGATGGCGCAAATCGAACTCTCAACACAATAAATCGAGTATAACAATGAGGCTGAACGGCTGCAGGGATTCGGGGATGCGAGCGGAAGGTCAGAGTCTCGCGGGGTACGGTCGGACGGAGAGAGGAGCCGACTCGAGGTGGTCGGGTGAGAGGTTCTTCACCAGTTTTGGCGTGACTGTTATACTGAGGAAGGCTTGGTGATGGTCCTGTCGCCGTATTCTCTAGCCCTATGTCTCCGCGGGCGCGTAGCTCAATTGGCAGAGCAACTGACTCTTAATCAGTAGGTTGAAGGTTCGATTCCTTCCGCGCTCACCATCTTTTCAATCACTTGCCAGTTGTCGTAAACCTCAAAAATCGAGGTGTGCCGTAAAGTGTGCCGTAGCAGAAATTTCTACGCGCTCGTTTGCGGCGCTCCTGGGGCTGTTTCGTTTAGCGCCGTCCGCACAATGTCAAGTTCTGGATGCTGGTACTTCATTGCCGTTTTGACGTCCTTCTGGCCCATGGTCTGCATGACGAGCTTCAGGTTCCCAGTTTTCTTCAACACGCGTGTGCCGAAGTCATGCCGGCCACAATAGAGCACCAAATCTTCTGACAAGCCGGCTTTTTTCCGAGCCTGCCGGAATTTAACAGCCATCGTTGTTAGGTGTCCCGACTTTGCGCGCTTGGACGGGAACACCCAGCCTTCGCGATGATCTCCGCAACGACGGCCAAGAATCGCGATTGCTCTGTCGCTCAGAGGTACGTCCCTAATGCCGGTCACGGTCTTGCTGTCGGGTACGAAGAGCACATGCCGATCCCAGTGAATGTTTTCGATTCGGATCTGATACAGCTCCTTTTCGTTCCGTAGACCGGTGTCGCGAACAAGAACGACAATATCCCGGAAAAGGTCCAGAGTCCGTGCACGCCAGTTGCATTCGGCAGCCCCGGCCAGGAGTTTCCGTTCCACGTCATCATCGAGCCTCAATACACGCTCCTGTTCTGGCAGGAGCTTGATCTTTGGCGCTCGGCGTATGAGCTTCCAATCCTCTGCTTTGTGCAGCAGACGACGCAGAGTCCGCAAAGCACAGTTTGCATTCGCCGCTGAACCGCTGAAACTCAGCTGTTCGGCAACGTCGTTATTGATAGCATCCAACCGCAACTCCAGGATGCATGTAGTCTCAAGTAGGCGCCAGCCGTCCTGGTAATAGGTTTTGGTTTTGTCCGCGAGTCGAGCAGCCTCGACCCACTTTAGAAAACGTACGGACGCTTGCTTGAGAGTCGGGGCTTTTCGAGGGAGTGGATCGCCTTGCTCGCAAGCATCAGCAAACTTCAATGCCGCGATCTTGGCCGCCCGCTTTTCGTTTGTCTCCTTCGTAGAGCTCCGAAATCTCTTTCCCCGGATGGTGAAGTCGTACCAGAAATATTTCGACTTCGGCTTCTTAAAGAGCTTCACGAGATTCCTCCATGTATGCCCGCACGGAAGGGACTCGTGTGTTCTCATTGATGTAGTCAACTAGAACCGCAACATCATATCTCACCCGCCCTTCCATCTCCACATAACGCGGCCCCACGCCCTCGTATCGCCAGCGCTTCAGTGTGGCAGGCGAGCGACCCAGGATCTCGGCGGCTCTTGTGGTATTGACCAGCCGAGGAATTTGTTCTTGCTGGCCGTTACTCATGAGCGCTTCTCTTGAATCAGGCGCCTGCTCTCGACTTCTACGCACCTGCGCAACACAGTCAGGCCGATGCGGCCGCGGACGATAGCGTCTTGGTGAACAACGAGCGGTAATTCTAGAAAGATTGGCTGGAGAAGGACACGCGCAAAAGTCTGTGCGCCATAACGACTACCGGATACTAGGCCGGGCTGGCGGCCGCAATGGCGGTAGATCGAGGTGGATACTGCTGCCGGAGCAACTGGCGCATCGGCGTGCTGCGGCTGGGTGGATGTGGCGTTAGTGCGGACGGACATCCTGTCCGGCATGCTCGTAATCGTTCTGTTTCTGTCGCGCGTCACTGGTTGCCTTTGTGTGAATGATCGAAGTGCGTGCAGATGGATAATACTTTCAGGGTTTGCTAACGTCTGCAGGTTACCGCTATCGGCAGTGAACTCCGAGTGAACACTTATTTCCGTGAGGCGGACCCTTTGCGTGGGCAACAATGGAGACGGCGGCAGAGACGAAGCGAAAGGACGGCCGGTGCAGTGGTGGGCTTCGGTGGAACCAATTTTAAGAGATAGTCAAGGATCTGTTTCTGGCCACGAGTGAACTTCCCACGTTGATGATGCAGTCAGTCGCGCTACTCCCATTCGGACCCAAGCAGTGTACGAGCAACAGGTGAGACAATCAGTGGTGCGGACTCGTCGAAGCCGATGGAACCAGCTGGGGTAAATCAGACGGCGTGCCAAAATCGTCGGCGAGGATTCTGACACAGCCTAAACGGGGCTCACGGTTCAATCTACTACAAGCCACGAGAAAATTCCGCCTGAAAGGAGCTAGGTTGTCGAGGATTTTCAGCTATGTGGAAGCGCGTTACAAACCTAAGTACCGCCGGGAAGAATTGCCGGTTTCACCCCTTGTTATCGCTTTGGTAGCGCTACCTGGGAACCAGTCCCGGAGGGGTTGCATCGTGCCATTAAAAACACCGAAAACCACCACCTTTGGTGGGGCTTGAGGGCGTCTGCCCGCTTTCCAAAATCTAAGTAATAAATAATGGTGAAATGGAACCCCGAGAAAATGGCTTCTACCGTGACACACGGTGACAACTTCGCCGGAGCGACAATTCGGGTCACACGAGGGAGCGGTGGCCGTACTCGAAAGGGTGGAGAGATCATAACCGTAGGCAGCGAAGCAAATGTTTTGATTGACTCTGCTACGCTGCATGCAAGAGAGGGATGGTAGGCGAATCCGCCCCTCGTCGTGGCAATCTTGGACCGACACTAAGTAACAGGGAAATAGAGCTGCATGAAGGCCGTCCATTACGTCACCTGCTTCCGGAATCTGAGAATCTCCGAACCCATCAGGGGGTACCTCCAGCTACTTCCGAATGTCAACATCGCGAACGATCCCTCGATCAAAGCACAATTCCTGACACCTGCGTTCGCAAGAGCTGCTGGGGTAATAGAAGCTGAGCATCTACGTGTGGAAAGCAACATCGTCTGTGGTGAGTTTGAGACGAGTGACATGGAGGGTATGCCACCTGACTCCTTTCTGCTCGTGATCCTGCTTTGGATCGACTTGCTGCTCAGGAATGCTTGGCTCGTAAAGGACCACGGGATGGAGTGTGACGCCGCTTTCTTGAGGGTAGATACCCCATTAGGAACAAGTTGGACCCGAAACTTCCTCGCGATGCGACCGTCATTCGCTGATGGGAGAGTTGGAAGTGCGCTAGAAATGTCGATCAGCGAGTTGAACGGTTGGGCTCAGAAAAGTGACTTGGTTGAGTCATACCTCCATGACACAGACTCTTCTTCACTGCGCTTTATGCTGGAAAAAGGGTACACCCGGTCAGGGCGCGCTATGCAGTACGTTGACGCCGCGAGAAGAACAGCCAGTCTGCCGTTCAAGATTGCTCACTACTGCAGTGCTTTTGAGACTCTCTTCACGACGGACGCGGCTGAATTGGCACACAAACTTTCCGAGCGGGTTGCCTTTTTCTTGGGTGAACGGGGACATGACCGCCTAGCCGTATACGGCACCATCAAGAACGCGTACGCGATCCGCTCCAAGTTGGTTCACGGGGATACGCTCAAGGCAAAACAGATCGAAGAACTTTCCAGCCTCAGTGTGCAATGCGACAATTATCTGCGTGTAATTCTCAATTGTGTCTTCACCACTGACAGTCTGAAGGGAGTATTCGATTTGGGAACCGATGCACTCGACGAATACTTCGCGAGATTGATTTTTGGTGTCTCGACCGCGGACGGCACTGACCCTGCAGTCTCTTCAAGTACAAAATGAATATTTGAACTGTCATGGCAGCATTGGAGCGAAGAACCCGATGCCAGATTCATTGGGCTTTCCTACGAGCATTGCCCGATCAAGAAGGCGATTGCCCTCTTCGCAGGAGGTTTCCGAGATCAGCAGACAGCCGTGGCAAGCCGCCAGATTTGAATTGTCTGTTCCCTGACCGGTAGTTTCGATGCAAATGGGGTCGGACGAGCACCACCGGGCCTTCTGCAAGGCTGCAGAG
>Ga0070741_10014241_pt1 | contig 13798 bp, 24 predicted proteins | sample Coa_R1_4_FD_66440 | JGI IMG/M metagenome (GOLD analysis project Ga0070741, IMG submission 66440) | Surface soil microbial communities from Centralia Pennsylvania, which are recovering from an underground coalmine fire - Coalmine... | ecosystem: Environmental > Terrestrial > Soil > Unclassified ... | reverse complement strand
TGCGGCGCATGCTGTCGTCGATTTGCTGAGTGAGAATTTCGTCGGCGCTGCCGCTCAGAAGCTCGAATGCCGCGCGCGGTCCGAAATTGAGAACGAGATAGTCGGCGATGCCCTTAACGAGTCCGCCAGACATCGCCATGGCCGGTCGGCGGCCATAGAGCTTGGCGTACATCTCAAGGACGCTATGCGCATGAGTCCGGCCAGAGCCGATCATCGCATCGTCGGAAATGTTCGCATTTCGTCCCGATGGAAGGCCAGCCGTCCTCGGCAACGCCTTGCGCGCATCCATCTTCATCTCCCCTGTCGCGGCCCGACGCCGCGCCCCGATCAGACTTTGCTGCGGCGAGAACCGCGCCGCGCGGTACTCACCCGAAACGTAGAAACGCGATTGCTGGAATTGCGCTGATCGCAAGCGTGAGAGCTGCGATCAGAATTGTTTTGTCCCCGTGGATGGCCGACGCCGCCGCGTCGGATGCCGGTTCATTCCGGCCCTGCGATGCGGCGGCGCTTTGTTGCGAGCATTGGCCCATTATCGCCTTGCCGCTGTGGCAAGAGCCCCGACCAAGCGCTTCATGCTCGCCTTGTTTGCCCTGTCCGCAGCCTTCGGACACAGGGGGTATGGGTCGGGCTGAGAATTCGCGGTCGAACAACTCCTCGACCGATTTAAGGGAGAGCGAGGCCGTCATGTGCGCGGCTCCGCCATTGCGCCGATTGCCGTGCGCTTGATGTCGATCAGGTCGGATTCGACGCTATGCGCGGCGTCAAGAATCTCTCGACCTTCGCGCGGCGTCAGCGTTCCGTCCGCCGCCGCATCCAATGCGGTGTCTGTCAGCGCGCCGAACTTTCTTGCCGCATCCCCGATGCTGGTTGTGAGCGGCGCTCGCGTCGGCGCGACGTGTCCTGGGAGAAGCGCGTAGCCGCGCAGGTTGGCCCATGCCCGGAGAATGATGTCATCGCCTGCGAGCCGATCCAAATCCATTGCGATGTCGATTGGACAGAATAGCGCTTCGTTGAGGTTGCCATATCGAGACAGGGAAGCGGCATCGGCGCGGGTGTTCGTCGTTGCGGCGCTGACGCCACCGGCAAGTTCGCATGCGCGGCGCACCGCCGCCTTCATGGTTGCGCGGTCGGCGATTGTCGTGGGGCGCGACTGCTTCATGCCGCCATCCCTTTCGTTCTTTCATTGTTCCGAGTTGCAATTGGAATGACACCGCCGCCCAAGCATGGTGCGAGTCGCACATGTTCGGTTGCGTCGATGAGAATGGTTGGTCGGCGGCGGCGTTGAGGCTCGCCGCCGACCTGCGCATGAGCACCGCGAGGATCGGCAATGCTCGCGCTTCCGCGCTGGGGGGTGCTGCACGGAATCAAATCGGACCGACGCGAAACCTGATGGCCCGAACCACGGATGAGAGAGCGGCATTCGCGCCGCCAAGTTTCCCTCACGCATACTTGGGAGGACACTTGCGCGATGGGTGAACCGAAGCCGAGACGGGCGTATGCGGAAATTTTGATTGAAGAGGTTGCGCGGACGCTCGTGCGCGAGAGATTCTTCCGCGCGATAGAAACCGACGACTTGGCATTCCGGCTAAGGATGCGCGCCGGTCGCTGCCATCGCGACGACGCCGTGCGACTCTGCGAGTTCATAACCGAGCTTGAGGAGGAAGCGGCGCCGGTCATGCCATCGCCCCGCCGCGCTTCGGGACCGAAAAGAACCACCGGTCATCCCACGCAATCCGCCGCTTGCGGGCGGCAGCGCGAATTGCCTCTTGCTTCGTCCCAGGGATGCGATCCCATTGCTCCCACCGCGACACGGTCGCCTGCGAGGTCTTGATGATCGCGGCAAACGCCGCCTGCGTTTCGCAGCCGAATACGTGTTTTCGGATATGGGCCACCCGTCCCGTCATGGCCGCATTCTATACAATAAAGGTTTAGCCGGTGCAAGGAGATTATACCGAAACTGTTTTTGATGTGACAGCGGCGGGACTTAAGACGGAACCCGCCATGGCAAAATCCGCGCAACAGGCGCTTCGCGGTTCCAGGCCGGTCATACGGGCGATAGGGGACCGGATCGCCGAACTGCGCCGCGGGCTCCAGGAATCGCAAGCAGCGTTCGGCTCCCGATTCGGCGTTGAGCAGGTTTCGGTGTCGCGATGGGAGCGCGGCTCGGTGCCGCAGCGTCGTTATTGGAAACAAATCGCCGAGCTGGCCCGCGTTCCAGTGGGGGCGTTTTTCCGCGAAGCGGTTTTCGATTCAGAAACTATGCCGAGCGCGATTGTCGTTGCGAAAGGAACCATGCCCTTGCCCGCTTCCGCCGATGCACGCTCTAGTGGCAGCATAAGACCAACGGCCAAGTTTCAAATAAAAGGCCGCGTCGGGGCGGGAGCCTGGCTGGAAGTGAACGAGTTCGATGACACTTCCGCGGAATTTATCGATGGGCCGGATGACCCGCGTTTTCCTCCGCACGTCAAGCGCATTGCGTTTCTGGTTGACGGCGACTCCATGGATCAGCTCGGCATTCTTCCGGGCCACATCATCACGTGCGTTGATTTTGCGGACGCCGGCATCGAGCCGCGCACCGGACAGATCGTCGTCGTAGAGGAACTGCGCGACGGCGGCCATCTCATGCGCCGCACCGTCAAAGAGGTCCACGTCTTCCGCGATCGCTATGAACTACGTCCGCGCTCATCGAATCCCGCGCATCAAGTGACAACGCTCTCGCCGAAATTTTTTGATGGAGAAGGCGGGGAAGCCGAAGTTCGGATCGTCGCCATTGTCATCGGCTCGACGCGGGGATTCGATCCGTTCGGGGACAACCGGCCGTGACCAGACTTATCGCGGCTGCATTGGTTGGTCTTGCTTTGCTGTCGGCACCTTCGCGCGCGGATAGCATTGCAGATGCCCGCGCAGCCGTCGCCGCAAAATTAAAAGACCCAGCATCCGCCAGGTTTGAGAACATCCGAGCGCAACGTCGTCCTAACGCCAAGGGCGAAATATGGGATGTGGTCTGCGGCAATGTCGCCGCGAAAAATTCATTCGGCGGGTACGCCTCCCCCGCCCCGTTCGCCTATATCGTGCCGACCAGAACAGCATTCATCGCCGACGGCGCGGCGCCCGAAGCTGGATTTGTCATCGAGAGGTTCTGCCGATGACGCGCGCGAAAATTTTGCGGCACGCCCTTCTTAAAACAACTGAGTCCTGAGTATCAGGATAGGTTGTTTATATCTTCCCCTTTAAGAGACCCCGAAGGTCGGAGCCTGCCTTTCGGCAGAGTCCAGCTTACCCCGCGTCTTTCGACGCAGTGCTGGACCCTGCCGTGTGGTTTGAGACCCGTCAGGCCGTCACCCACCTCCCGGCAGCGCGGTCGAGCGATTCGCCGCGCCATCCTATGTTGTCGGGGATCGCTCCCGTACTGCCGCCCATAGGACGCCTCATGGTCGAGGCGGTCTAAGCTGCCCGCTTGCAGTCACCCTTACGATTCGGGCCTTCGGCGCGGCCTTATCAGCGCGCCACGGCCGCTCGCATAGGTTTTCCCAACGCCACGGCCGCTTCCTGAACCGCCGTGGCAAGCCCGCCACATCTGGCCAGTTTTTGCCGCTTAATACAGTTTTGGGCTGAAGGTCAAACATTTTTATTGACGTTCAAAACAGAAAGTGTATATTCGCGGCGAATTTAACGAGGGGGTTATGTTCCTATGACGCGCGCCGCAGACTTGGTGGGCACGGAAAGTCCAGCGACCACGACTGGTGATCGTTCTGTCCCGATGACGCGGGATGACGCGCATACGCCGACGCCTTGGGGGCCCGGTAACCGTCCCCTCTACGACCGAGCTAGCGCCGCACTCGATGCAGCCCACAAAGCCTGTTTCAGCCATCCTGACCGTGGCTTACTCGGCATGTCGCACGGGCCTTTCTCTGGGGTGAATGAAGCTCTCGGCATCATTGCCGAACTTGAGAGCGAAAACCAAACGTTGCGCGCCGCCCTCGCCAGAGCACGGGGTGAGTCATGAACACCGCCCCATTCTATTTCATCACCTTCGACGGGATGGTTTTCGGACGCCGCGCAACCGGCATCTACGAGATCGATTGCGACCGCATGACAATCGAACAGATCGCGCGCGGCATCGTCGAGGGTCAGTACGAGGATATCGACCGGGTTTACGAAGCAATCCCCGGCGGCACCTGTTCAGACATCACCTATGACATTGCCGAGGAGGTTTTCTCTTTGGTGTGGGATCAGGACTTCGGCGTCACATCGGACAATCTACGGAATTGGCTTGCCCGTCACCTTGGCGATGACGTTTTGCAAGTCACGACTGAGAGGGAATTCGCATGAGTGATTTCCCGCACGTCAATGCCGCGTTCATCAACGCCCTAGCCGAGGAAGGCACTCGCGGCGAACTGATTGAGTACCTTCAGAAGCAGTGGAACGAAACCTGCTGGCTTCGCGCCGAGAACGAGCGGCTGCGCGGCCTAATCAGACAGATTGCATGGTCAAACGCGCAATGCGCCGCGGACGCCCTGAAGATGCGGAGCATAGCGATGGACGAAATCCGCGACCGTGACTCGCCCTCCAACGAGAACGTACTGCCATGACCGCGTTCATTCCAATCCTTGGTGCAGTCGTAGCAACGGTTCTTTCGGTTTCTACCGTGGTGATGGTGTGTGTTGTGTCTTGGGGGACAAGTCCCTTCTAGCCAAGTCGAGAAGCATCACAGGTAAATCAGCGTTCCCGATGACGAGAGGAAACAAAACGGCGATGACTACGGAACAAGAAATCGAGAAGGCCAACGCCGATCTGGATGCCGCGCGCGAGGCGGTCATTGCCGCGCAAAATCGTTTGCAGGATTTGCAGACCAAGCTCGCGTTTGAAAAACACGGCGTTTCCATTGGTTCGCGCGTCAAGCACAGCCGCAAGGGCTCCGGCATCGTTACTCGTATTGATGGGAGTTTTGGGCAGCAAACAAAGCCTTGGGTGTATGCCCGCCGCCTCAAAAAGGACGGCACACAGGGACTGCAGGTTGTTTGCTTCTACGGCGAATGGACCCTTGATGAGAAACGATGACCGCACAGGCGGGTGACACGCAAATGACCTCTCGTGCCGAACGAATATTCGAACTCAGGAAGCGCGCCGCGGCCTATCGCGCGCAGCGCAAATGGCTCGCGTTTCGCGCGGTTCATCTGGAATTGGAGCGGCTCATTCGCCGGCAATTGCGCGCGGAAATCCGAATGGAAAAAGCGTCATGACTGAGTACATTGCCGACGGCATCTATTTCGACCTGGATGAGGCGGCGTATCACCGCGATCTCGCACTCGGTTCGACCGATCTGCGTAAGCTTCTTCGCTCGCCGCCCGATTGGTGGTGGTCGTCGCCGCTCAATCCGGTAGCCCCATCGCAAGAGCCGACTGCGTCGCAAATCTTCGGGCGCGCCGTCCATAAATTCGTGCTGGAAGGCCGCGATGCATTCGAACGCGCCTATGGCCCGACCGATTTCAGCGGCGCGACCAAGGACGGCAAGGCCGAACGAGCGGTACTCGCCGACCTTGGCAAGACGCCGCTTAAACGCGAGGATTACGAACGCATCCTCATCAGCGGCCAGATGATCCGCGCCAATCCTCACTTAGCGGAAGCATTTGCCAACGGCTATCCGGAGGTCAGCATATTCTGGACGCGGCCGGACGGGACGCGGCTCAAGTGCCGCTTCGACTATCTGAAAATCCGCGCGTTCTCCGACCTCAAATCCATCCGCAATTCGCGCGGCATTGATTTCGTCGAAGCGTGCCGCCGGTCGCTAGCGGATTACAGATACGAGGTGCAGGCCAGCCACTACTGCGAAGGCCGCGAAGCGATGGCGGCGTTGCTCGCCAGTGGCCGCGTGTTCGGCGAGCACGATGCGGAGTGGCTGCATCGCGCCGTGTCGTCGCCCGAATTCGCCGCCGTGTTCGTATTCTGGCAGGCGGACAATTCGCCGATCACATGGGCGTGCTCGCTATCGCCTGGCAATCCGATTCTGGAAGCGGGCCGCCGCGACATTGAACGCGCGATTGAGCGATACAAGGAATTCGTCGGCAGGTTCGGGCTGAATGAACCGTGGGTGCTCGTTGAGCCGGTATCAGAACTCGACATCAATGATCTTCCAGCATGGTCACAAGCGAGGGCGGCGTGATGGCGACACACGAACAGCGGCGGTCGGTGCGTGACGTGTGTGAGGCGCTCATATCGCTTAACCGCGCGCTCGACGGCGCAAGCGCCGCTGGCGTCTTTATCGAATTGCAGCCCATGGCCCAGATTGGGCGCCGCAACCGCACTTACATGGTGTCGCAATCCGAAACACGGGAACACGTTTCACCAGCGGAGCAATCATGAACGCACAGCCTGAAATCGAAACGACGGAGCAAGCGCCGGCCGTCATCGACGCGATGGATGGTTCGCTCGCCATCGGCCTAAGCCGCGCCGAAATCGATACGCAGATCACCACAGCGAAGCGCTTCCCGCGGCAACTGACAAAGGTTGCGCGCGATGTGCTTTCACTCGCCACGCTCGACGAAGAGACGGCAGAAGAGGCAATTTACGCCCTGCCAAGGGGTGGGAAGCCGATTAAGGGGCCGTCGATCCGTTTCGCCGAGATCGTAAAGGCGTCCTACGGCAATTGTCGCGCCGCATCGCGAGTCGTGCATGTCGATCGCGTGGAAAAGGTCGTCATCGCTGAAGGCATCTTTCACGATCTTGAAAGCAACACCGCCACGCGGGCTGAGGTTCGCCGCCGCATTTCTGATCGGCGCGGGGTGATTTTCAGTGACGATATGATCGTCGTCACCGGCAACGCGGCATGCGCTATTGCATTGCGCAACGCCATTCTGGGCGGCGTTCCAAAGGCGCTCTGGCGGAAAGCCTACCAGGCGGTCGAGCACACCATCGCCGGCGATATCGCCACACTTACCGTTACGCGCGACAAGGCCATCAAGGCGCTGGCGCAATTCGGCGTGAAGCCAGAGCAGGTCTTTACGGCGCTTGGAGTTGCCGGCGCAGACGATATTGCGCTTGAGCATATCCCGACGCTCCGCGGCATGTTTTCGGCTCTGAAAAACGGCGAGGCAACAGTCGAGGAAATGTTTGCCGGCACGGTGGCGGCCGCGTCCAGCCACGCGAAGGTGGCAAATCCGCTATCAGACGAAGCGCCGCCGCCGCCCAAGCAAGACTCTAAGACGCCAGCCCAAAACGACGCCTCCCTGCTCGGCGAACTCGATCAAGCCTATGGGCGCTGCAAAACGGAAGACGATCATGCGGCGGTCGGCGACGTCTTCAAGGCTCGCGTCGAGACGCTTAATGCCGCCGGGAAAAAGACCGCCTTCAATATCGAAGCGCGGCACCTTGAGCGCATTAGGAAGGCCGCCGCCTGATGCAGCTCGCAATCCATATCGTGTCGTCAGGTGGGATGCCGGTGCTGATCGAGGCTATCGCGCGCGGCGACGGTTTCTGCGGCTTCCATGGGCCACATCTCATTAAACCGACGGATTATCGCGTGCCGGACGTCGACGGATACAGCCATCGGAAATGCATGCGCTATGGAATCTCGCTCCGCGCCGCACTCCATTGCCTCAAGGATTACGGAGAGAACGCACAATCCGTTCTGATGCACGGGCTCGACGATGGAATGGCTACGCTTCGTGGTTGGTTTGAGATGTGCGGCGCCAGGGATGCCGAAGGGTGGCTTCGTGCAGGTCCGGAGCGCATCTGCACGGCGTCGATTTCGCGTCCATTCTGCCGCAGCCTTATGGAATCGGATCGCTCGCCGACAATAGCGGAAGCGTCCACCGCACTCGGCGTTTTTGATGTTACCGGCGCCGCGGCCATCTTGGCAATTTACGACAGGCTGCGCGAGCGCGGCGCTTACGGGAGCGCCGCATGACCCGCTCGGTCAAAGAATGGATCGGGAAAACGGACGACACGCAGGCACCGCCGCGCGTTCGTCTCCGAGTTTTTGAGAGACATCATGGCGTCTGTCACATCAGCGGCCGAAAGATTCTCCCATCCGATCTTTGGGATTTGGAGCACGTCAAGGCTCTCTCGCTCGGCGGAGAAAACCGCGAAAGCAACCTCGCGCCGGCAATCCGCGAGGTCCACAAGACGAAAACCGCGCAAGACGTAAGGCTGAAAGCCAAGCTGGACAGGATTAAGAAACGTCACCTTGGCATCAAGCCCAAAAGCAAATTCGCCTGCTCAAGAGATTCAAGGTTCAAGAAGAAATTAGACGGGCGTGTTGTTCAGAGATGATGACAGATGAACGCGAGGCAGAAATGGCTGAAAAATGTTGGCGGTGCGGAGGCGAAGGTAAGGTTCGCAATTTACAAACCCTCTCTCCAAGCGATGACGAAGAGTGTCCGATTTGCTGTGCTTCAGGCGAGGCTGAAACGGCAATCACCATTACTCCGCTGCGTAATAAGAAAGAGCGCAGCGCGGCTGCCGAATTTATGAAATCTCTCGTCCGTTAACGACTGAGAAAGGCAACTGAAATGGCAAGCGTGACGGTTGATATCGACATTGACGAGTTTGATGACGCCGATGTGGTCTGCGCTGCCAAGGAACGCGGCTACCGGGTCATGGTGTCGAACGAACAGCTAAACAAATTTCATGAATGGGACCGCGAGAAAATCCGCCGTCTCGAAATTGAAGAATTTGAAGCCCGCACAGTGCGAGAAGATTTGGCGGTCATTCTGGAGGCTGTGAAGCAGGGCCGAGCAGCGGACGCAATCGCTTTCATCGAGGTCTTGATGTTCCCCAAGTTCAAGACGCGAACCGACTGCGAGAAGCGGTACTCGGAAATCATTAGCACTGTCGCCCGATAAGCATTGAGGAGCGTCATGAGCAAAGAGCTTTATATCGCAGCACACGAAGAACTGATCGAGCGGTATCTCGAAGAGCATCCAGAAGCGACCGAGGCCGAAGCTTACGAGAAAACGGCGGACGGTGCTTTCGATCACTACGCTGACAAGCTTGGCAGCATGATTGATTGCGCTCGTTCGCGTGCGAAGGATTGGCCCCGAACAAGGGAGACCAGCAATGGCAACTGACGCAGACAGAGAGTGGGTGCGCACACACCCGTTCAAATTCGCCGCCATCCTTGTTGTGTCTCTGGCTTGCGCACCGTGCGCTTTCTGGATCGTTGGGGCCATCATCGAAGGCCCTTGGTGCAAGGGGTGCTGACCATGACAATGGGCGCGAGCAAAATGCCGACGCATGGGGGCCCGTCACTGTGCTCGCGGTGCGGGTTGCCTGCCTGCGAGTGCCCAGCCGACGCCAAGCCACTTCCCCGCACGCCTTTTGGGGACGCATATGACTCCTTGTTGGCCTTTCGGCACGGCAACCCAAAGCATCTTACGCAGGAACACGCGCGCCTACTGATCGATGCATTGAACAATTCTGAGGAATACAACGGCAAGCATCAGCGCGCCTGCCTTTACATCGAGGAACTTTGCACCGCGCTTGAGGCGACCACCAAGAACCTAGAGACTCTAGAAGGTGAGTATTACCGCGAGGTTGGTCCGGGCATCACTGGCTCCATCGCAGAGAATATCGCGGCCAACCGGCGCACGCTAGCGAAGCGCGCGGCCACTGATTGACAAACAAGGAAACTGAATTGGAGCGCCCATGAAGGCCGATGAAAAACTGCACATCGCAATGGTTGGCGAGGCTAAGTTCAAGAGTGCCTACGGCAAGGCGATGCTCTGCATCAAGCAAGACGCCCGCCTGACCGGGCTGGACAAGATCAGAATGGCGATTGCCGAGGAGGCAGCGTTCCGCGCCACAGGATATGAAAAGCGACCCTTAAATCTTCCGCGCGGATGCGGAAAGGTCGTGGACGACGGCGGCAACAAAAACGAAATCCAATCTATTTGCGAACAGATTTTGGAGCGCGCGTCTGAGGCCGCGCAGAGTTAACCGCCCGTAAGCGAGAGAGAAGATGAGCAACTGGCAACCAATCGAGACCGCGCCCAAAGACGGCACCCGCATTCTCGTGGGCGGAGATCGCTTTATTGACATCGCCGCTTGGGGCGGCTCGCGACCGGCGTGTTGGAAAGACGGTTCTTCATTGGGAAGGTCGCTTTGGAGTCAACCCACGCATTGGATGCCATTGCCGGAACCGCCGAGTGCATGACCGACACCGCAGACCATACCGACGCAAGGGAAACGCTCTGGGTCACTGACGCCGAGCTGATCCGGCGTTCCGGTGTGCCTGAAAAGATCGCGCGGGCGACGATCCAGGAGCTCGACCGCAATCGGCTTTCGGGCTTTCCCCAAAAGCAGAAGATATGGGGGAATAGGCGGTATTGGCCGGCGGTGAAGGCTTACTTTGAGCGCATGAACAGCAGTAAAATGGGCACATCAGACAACCGGAGAGATCGACATGACCGACCGGAAGCCGCCCGTTACTGAAAATGCACCAGGCTTGCAGTGGCGTCCCCGCAAGTGGGGATGGGAAGCACGTTGGAAGGCGCGCACCGATCTTGCGAAGCGCGGCTACCTGCCGAAATCGGTTCGGCTATTCCTCAGTTCTGAGGAGTATCAAGAGCCGAGCGCGGTAGCCTTGCAGTTCATCGCGGAACGTTGCGTCATCTTGCAAAACGAAATGCTGACATGGGCGCGCGGCGGCGTCCCGAATGCGTCAATATATGACGGAACAGTTCTTGGCCTGATCCGGGCCTACCAAACAGACCCGGATTCCAGCTTTCAAAAAGTTCGCTTCAACACGCGCAACCACTACACCACACTCTGCAAGATGCTTGAGCGAACGATCGGCGACGAGAAAATCAGAGACATCAAGGCGCGTCACGTCCTGCGCTATCATGAGAACTGGAGCGCGGGCGGCAAGATTCCAATGGCGCACAGCCTCATGGGCATGTTCCGCACACTGGTTAGCTTCGGCGCGACGTTCCTTGAGGATGAAGATTGCGAGCGCCTTTTCGCCTCGCTTCACCGGATGAAATTCCAGGTCGGCAAGCCGCGCGGCGAACGCCTCACGGCGGAGCAGGCCGACGCAATCCGGTCAATGGCTCACGAAATGGGACGGCCATCGGTCGCCCTTGGTCAAGCCCTGCAATTTGATCTGATGCTGCGGCAGCGCGACGTGATCGGAGAATGGGTGCCGCTCGATGAGCCCGGCCCCCTCTCCTACGTTTTGGAAGGCAATGAAAAGTGGATACGCGGGCTGCGTTGGGAGGAGATCGATCAGAACCTCATCCTCAAGCACGTCACCAGCAAGCGCCAGAAAGAAATCGAGGTCAACCTGACCCTCGCTCCGATGGTGATGGAGGAGTTCCGAAAGCTTTTGAAGCTACCGGCGGACGCGCATCTGAGCCGCGACATGCTGCCGGCGAAGGGACCGGTTGTGGTCAGCGAGTTTGGTGACGTTCCTTGGACTGGCCAAGAGTATCGCCGCTGGTGGCGCAAGATTGCAAACGAATGCGGCATCCCGAACACCGTGCGCAACATGGACAGCCGTGCGGGCGCGATCAGTGAAGCGACGGACGCGGGCGCGGAGCTGGAACACGTCCGCCACGCGGCCACGCATAGCGACATAGGGATGACCCAGCGCTACAGCCGCGGCAGCGCCGGCAAGACCGAGAACGTAATGAAGCTGCGCGTCGAGTACCGGAACAAGAAATGAACAAAAAACCGCAGGAACGATGTTGTAACGCGATGACCCCCATCGCCCCATTCGATTTGATTCAGCACGAGAAAAAGCCTGTCCGTGTTGTAGGACCGTAAAGGCTAATAAATTCCAACCCGCGCTTGGCGCGGCCCAAGATGCTGCGCTATGGGTCGGATCAGAGAAACGGGCCGGAAAGCCCCACGAAAATCGGCGGGAGGCCAAGGACATGCGTCAGATCGGACATTTTATCGGTGGCAAGGCGGTTCCAGGGACATCCGGCCGGTTCGGCGACGTTTTCAACCCCAATACCGGCGAGGTGCAGGCCAAGGTCGCGCTCGCCAGCAAGTCCGAGGTCCAGAAGGCGATCGAAAACGCGCAGGCGGCCCAGGCCGCCTGGGCCGCGACCAACCCGCAGCGCCGCGCGCGGGTGATGTTCAAGTTCCTCGAGCTGATCCAGCCTGAATACGACGAGCTCGCGCGCCTCCTCTCCTCCGAACACGGCAAGACCTTCGCCGACTCCAAGGGCGACATCCAGCGCGGCCTCGAAGTCGTCGAGTTCGCCTGCGGCATCCCGCATCTCCTGAAGGGCGAATACACCGAGGGCGCCGGCCCGAGCATCGACCTCTATTCCGTGCGCCAGCCGCTCGGCGTCGTCGCGGGCATCACGCCGTTCAACTTCCCGGCCATGATCCCGCTGTGGAAGGCCGCACCCGCAATCGCCTGCGGCAACGCGTTCATCCTGAAACCCTCGGAGCGCGATCCATCCGTGCCCATGCGGATCGCCGAGCTGTTCATCAAGGCCGGATTGCCCGAAGGCATTCTCAACGTCGTCAACGGCGACAAGGAAGCGGTCGACACGCTGCTCACCGACGAGCGCGTGAAGGCGATCGGCTTCGTCGGCTCCTCCGACATCGCCCAATACATCTATTCCACCGGAACCGCGCACGGAAAGCGCGTGCAATGTTTCGGCGGCGCCAAGAACCACATGATCGTGATGCCGGATGCCGACATGGATCAGGCGGTCGACGCGCTGATCGGCGCGGGCTATGGCTCGGCGGGCGAACGCTGCATGGCGATCTCGGTCGCCGTTCCCGTCGGGCAAAAGACCGCCGACACTCTCGTCGAAAAGCTGATCCCGCGCGTGGAAAGCCTGAAGGTCGGCCCTTCGACCGATCCGCAGGCCGATTACGGCCCGATGGTGACCAAGGCGCACATGCAGAAGGTGCGCAACTACGTCGACATCGGCGTAAAGGAAGGCGCCGACCTGAAGGTCGACGGCCGCAATTTCAAGCTGCAAGGCTATGAGAACGGAAACTTCATGGGCGGCTGCCTGTTCGACAATGTCACGCCGAACATGCGCATCTACAAGGAAGAGATTTTTGGCCCCGTTCTCTCGGTCGTGCGCGCCAAGGACTACGAGGAGGCGGTGCGTTTGCCGTCGGAGCACGAATACGGCAACGGCGTTTCGATCTTCACCCGCGACGGCGACGCTGCGCGCGATTTCGCAAGCCGCGTGCAGGTCGGCATGGTCGGCGTGAACTTCGCGATTCCCGTCCCGCTTGCCTATCACACCTTCGGCGGCTGGAAGCGCTCCGGCTTCGGCGATCTCAACCAGCACGGGCCGGATTCGATCCGCTTCTACACCAAGACCAAGACGATCACCGCGCGCTGGCCCTCCGGCACCAAGGGCGGTGCGGAATTCGTCATTCCGACGATGCGGTGACATCGTTGGTTTCGCGCGCGGAGTGTTGAGGTTCTGATGGATATCGATGCGCGCGAGCTCGAGGCGCTGGCGTCTCGGCTGACGGTTCGCTTTACCGATGGCGAACCGAGGCAAACGATTCAAGTCGACGGATTTCGCCCGGTCTATTTTTCAAACTCTCCGGCCGAGCGTTCGGACAACTTGCCCGGCGGCGGGGGTGGCGCGAGCCTGCGCCGCCAATACAGCGATCCGAACGAGCCCTATGAACCCGTGCTGACGGCTTTTTTCGTCTGGCTGAAAAAGCGGCAGCCGGCGATCGCAATGATCGACGTCGGCGCGCTCTGGGGCCATATGAGTCTTGTGGCGGCTAGCATCTTCGACAAATCGGACATCCGCCTGTTCGAAATGAATCCGTTCGTCGCAAAGATCCTGCAGAATAACCTTGACCT
>Ga0070741_10014240_pt1 | contig 13798 bp, 9 predicted proteins | sample Coa_R1_4_FD_66440 | JGI IMG/M metagenome (GOLD analysis project Ga0070741, IMG submission 66440) | Surface soil microbial communities from Centralia Pennsylvania, which are recovering from an underground coalmine fire - Coalmine... | ecosystem: Environmental > Terrestrial > Soil > Unclassified ... | reverse complement strand
GATCCAACGTCGGTCGGGGACTGTGACTCCTTTGACGTGGCAGGCCGCACTGCCGATCGCGGTACGAGGATAAACGGTGGCGCGTCGTATTCTTGCCCTCGACCTGGGGTTACATGCGCTGAAGGCGGCAGTGATTGAAAGTTCACTGAGTCGCTGCCGCGTGGCCGGAATCTTTCAACAGCCGCGAGTGCCGGCGCGTTCGTTGGCCGAGCAACTGCAAGAATTTTGTACGACGCATCAATTACAAGCGGACACCGTGCTGTCGGGTCTCCCCGGGGATTCCGTTTCTCACCGGCTGTTAACTCTCCCGTTCCCGCATGCACGGCAGATCAGCCAGGCCGTCCCGTTCGAACTCGAGCGTCTGATCCCGTTTAGTTTGGACGAGGTTGTCGTTACCGAGCAAATAATACGGCGGACGGACGAGGGAACGCGCACGCTTGCCGTGGCAGTCCCGAAAGCAACCTTGGCAGAACACCTCGAGGTTTTGCGGAGCGCAGGATTGGCCTCGGCGCGTGTGATGCTCGCTCCCTTGGCGCCGTTGGCGTTATTACCGTTAGCGGGCGTGGAGCTGAGCGGCGTGACTGCGTTGCTTGACATCGGTGAAAACCACACTTCCGTTGTTCTGCTCCGGGATAAAACTCTCGTCGACTGGCGGACGCTTGAGCTCGGGCTCCGTCACCCCGGTAGTCTGCACGCCCTTCTGCAAAAGTTGCGCTGGACCTTCCTGGCTTTCGGTACCGACGAGTCGGTGTTGCCAACAAAGCTGTTCCTCTGTGGGGGAACAACGAACCTCCCGGAACTACACGCCGAACTCGCGCGGGAATTTTCCGCCGAGATTGTTCCGTTTCAACAATTGACGATTTCCTCGGTCGCCCAACTCCAACGCGAAGAGCAATCAACGTTTGCCACTTGCCTGGGGCTGGGATTGCACGAAGCGTTGCGTGGAACCTCACCTATGGTGAACCTCTGCCGAGGTGAATTTGCCCCGCGGCGCCGTGACGAAGGTGTCCGCGCCGAATCTCGCCGACTCGGTTGGTTGGCCGCGGGTGTCGCGGCGGCGGCCAGCCTCGCGTTCATGTTAGACGCGCATTGGCTGAATACGCGCTACCAGTCTCTGCGCCAAGAAGTTCGTCGTACGTTTGTCGCGGCACTCCCTGACACGCAGACCGTAGTCAATGAAAAAATCCAACTACTAGACGCGATAGAAGTGTTGCAGAAACGCCAGCGCCTTCTGCAGGGGGCATCGACCGGGTCACCACTTGATATATTGCGCCATTTAAGTGCGGTCGTTCCCGAACAAATCGCCTTGGACCTCGACGAATGGGTGATTGACGAGGTTGCCGTCCGTTTGCGCGGCACCACCACGTCGTTTGAAGCCGCCGAAGGGATCAAGACGGCTATTATGAGCCTGGGGCTTTTCCGTGAGGCGCAACTGAAAGACGTGAAGACGGTGGCCGGAAGTAACAAAGTCGCGTTTGGGTTACAGTTGTTCCTCCGAAAAAGCGAAGATCATGAAGAGAAGCGGGAAGAGAGAGGCCTGGAACAACAAACCGAAGTACGACGGCCAATAAATGCGGAAGCGAAGAGGGGAGAAGGGTGAAAAACTGGCTATCGCTTCCGTCCTTCTCTCTTCAGAACAGATTAAAACCTCTAGTGAGGGTCAATGACACTGTACATGACATTGTCACCGCGCTGGCTGCTCGCCTGTCTCCCAGAGAGTGGTGGTTTGTTGCCGTCGCCGGAGTTGGGCTCGCCGGGGTCCTGCTCTTGCTGCTCGTGATTGCCCCGCTCTGGGATTTGCATGGTCGCTTACAAACTAAAGTCGCGTCTAAAGAGCGCGAGCTGGCTGAAGTAGCCACCTTAGCGAACACTTACGAGCGCCTGCGCCGGGAGCTTGAGCTGACGGGGCCGGCGAGCGCTACGACGCTGTCTCCCTTTGCGTTTCTTGAGGGGTTGACGACAAGCACTCTCGGACGAGAAAAACTGGCGGCGATCAACCCGATCGGGCATGAGGAACGTGGCGGTATTGCCCAGGAGACGATCGAATTAAAGTTGAACGGTGTGTCACTGCAAGAGTTGGTAGATTTGCTCTATAAGATTGATGTCAGCAGCACCACGATGCGGTGTGCCGCGCTTACGATCAAGAAACGTTACAAGGACCCCTATACTTTCGATGTCACTCTCACCGCCATTGCCCTCAACGCCCGGTAGCGGATTCCCACTCCCGGACGGCAACGGCGCAGCGACGGGCTCTTTGCTGCGCCGACGGGCACCTGCGTTTGTGGCCCGGTTTGGCTGGGGACTGTACACGTTGCTCTGTTTCTTCGCCTTTCTCTTTCTTACGTTCCCGGCGGATGTCCTACTCCAAAGAGTAATTATCTCGGCAACGCGTGAAATGCCGGTGCGCGTCCGCTACGGTCATGGAGAGTTGACCTGGCGCGGGTCTGCTGTCGTACGCGACGTAACAATTGAGCCGACCGACGGGAATTTTCCTACCCTCAAGCTGACTCAGCTCTCTGTCCGTCCCTCCTGGCTTGGTTTGTTCTTCGGTCGCCCTTTGCCGCTCGTCTTCCAGGCCGACTTGTACGGCGGAAAGGTAGGTGGAACGGTCGAACAGAGTGCCGAAGGATGTAAAACACATCTGACCGTGCAACGCCTCAACCTGTCACTCTTACCAATGCTACCACCGGGAGGGTCGGGCGGGATCAAAGGATTCCTCACCGGAAGTGGCGAGGTCAACGGCAACCTGTCGCAGGTATTCTCACTGAAAGGCGGGCTTGACCTGAGTTTGAGGGCGGGGGCGTTGCAAGCTGGAGCGCTCGGAAAAATCCCGGTGCCGCCATTGCAATCCTTGCAGGGCACACTGCGGATGGCGATACGCGACGGACGGCTCAATATCGCCGACCTCACGCTAACCGGCGATGGCGTCGAAGCGCGCCTACAAGGCTCACTCACTTTGAGTACACCGCTCACAGGTAGTGGACTTGATCTCCAAGTGACGACGAAAACGGTTGGTGCTCCGCCGCCGACACTTATGGCTCTTGTTTCTCTTCTGCCGGCTTCTCCCAATAGCCCGGGCGAACGACACGCGACGATTAGTGGGTCCGTTACCGCGCCGGTGATGCGGTAACAGCTAAACGATGCCCGGTAGTACCCTTTCGTAGAGACGCCCCGACAGGGCGCCTCTACATCGGCCTGATCACTACAGCAGGCGGCATCGCAGTCGTATAGGGAATCATGTTCGTTGAAACAAACGCCATTCCCTTCCCGTCACCTTTTTGTCAGAATACATGCCACGTTCAGGAGCATGCGTACACATGCCGCATATTATTGGCACCGCCGGACATATTGACCATGGCAAGACCTCGCTGATCCGAGCACTCACCGGACAGGAGACGGACCGCCTCAAGGAAGAACAAGAACGCGGAATTTCTATCGACTTGGGTTTTGCGCACCTCGATCTTCCTAATGGTGACCGGGCCGGCATCGTCGATGTTCCGGGGCACGAGCGATTCATTCGCAACATGTTGGCCGGCGCGCACGGGATTGACCTCGTACTGTTCACGGTCGCGGCGGATGACGGGGTCATGCCGCAGAGTGAGGAACACCTGGATTTCCTCCATCTGCTGGGGCTGAAGAAAGGGATCTTTGTCATCACCAAGGCTGACTTAGTGGACGCCGCTCGCTTGGCTGAGGTGCAAGAAGAGATCGAAATCCTTACCCTTGATACAACGCTTGAAGGGTCGGCGATTATTCCCGTGTCGTCTGTGTCAGGCTTAGGACTTGAGCGGCTCCGCCAAGAGATTGCCTCCCACCTGCAAACATATGAACGTCCCTCGCTCCCCGGCTACTTTCGCTTGCCGGTCGACCGGGCGTTTGTCATGAAAGGCCATGGCGTGGTAGTAACTGGTACCGCCATTGCCGGCACTATTAGTGAGGGAGACATTGTGCGAGTTCTGCCGGGAGGTGAGGAGTCGCGCGTGCGATCGATCCAGGTGCACGGGCAAGCGACCCGGCAGGCGAAGTGGGGGCAACGCGTCGCGCTCAACCTCGCGGGACTGGAGAAAAGTGCGCTCGCCCGTGGACACGTCATTTGTGACCCAAAATTGACCATGACCACCGACCGTTTTGATGCCTTCGTCGAGATTCGTCCTGGTGCCGGGCGGGATATCGAAAACCACGAACGCGTGCGGGTTCATCTGGGTACGGCTGAAGTTATCGGCAAAGTGATTATTCTCGACGGACGCGAAATCCTGCCGCCGCGTTCAAGCGGGTGCTGTCAAATTGCTCTGGAAGAGCCGGTGGTGGCGCTCCGTGGCGACCGCTTTGTGCTGCGGAATCAAACCGCCCAGGGAACGCTCGGCGGCGGTGAAGTCGTCCTCCCCTTCGCCCAACGGCATCGTCGCTCTGAAGAAGGGGTCGTGGAGCGACTGACCTTCCTTCGTTCCGCGGAGCTTTTGCCCGCGTGCCGTGCGTATCTGGAAGCACAGAACGAGTTTGCCTCCCCACTCGAAGAAATCTATCAAGGAGTGAATGCGCGCGAGGAGGAAGTGGCGGAATTGCTTGCGCAAGACCCGGAGATTTTGCTGCTGCCGGACAAGGCTCACCCCGAGGCCTACTCGGTCGACACGAAGTGGAAACGGGTCGTGGCTGAGGTCTTAAAAGTGTTAGCCGCGTTTCACGACGCGACTCCGCTGGCTCGTGGTATGGAGATGGAGTCCCTGCGGAGCCAGTTACCCTTCTCCTTTACGCCGAAAATTTTTCGCGCAGTTATTGACAAGCTCATTGCGGAGAAAGTGATAGTACGCGAAGAAAGTGTCCTGCGGCTTCCCTCTCACAGTGTGAAACTGAGTGGCGGCGAGCAAGAAACCGCGGCGCGAGTGGAGCGCATCCTGCAAGAAGGCGGGTTTACGCCGCCGGAGCTGAAAGAACTAGAAGAGAAGCTGAAAATCGCGCGTAAACCACTCACGGAACTCCTGAGCGTCTTAGAGTCGCGCGGGGTGGTAGTGAAAGTCACGACCGATCTCTACCTCAGCGGCGTGACCTTAGAGAAAGCCAAAACTGCCCTGATTGACTACTTGACCACCCACGGAGAAATCGCCGCCGCCGGATTTCGCGACCTGCTCGGTGTCAGTCGGAAAACCGCGATTCCCTTGTTAGAATACTTCGACCGCACCGGGTTAACCTTGCGCGTCGGTGATGTAAGAAAACTACGAAAAAAGTAAATCTAGGAGTCTAGAGTCCTGGAGTCTATCGGAACCTTGAGCTTTGAGCCCTCCGTAAGGAGTTATATGAGTCAGCCAGACCAGCCCCCGAGAGATCAACGTTCACGCATCCGCCTCACTGAAAAAGTGAAAGCGGCTGGGTGAGCGGGGAAACTAGGTCCGGCGGACCTAGCTCTCGTCCTTGGCACCCTGCCCCGCAGTCGCCACCCTGACCTTCTCGTCGGAGTGGAGACCTCTGATGACGCCGGCGTATTTCGCCTGCGCGACGATCTGGCGATTGTGAATACCGTTGATTTCTTCACGCCGGTGGTGGACGACCCGTATACCTATGGCCTGATCTCGGCGACCAACTCACTGAGTGATGTGTATGCGATGGGCGGGGAGCCCAAGACGGCCATGAACATCGTCTGCTTTCCGCAAAATGGACTAGAGAAAGAAATCCTGGCGGAAATCCTTCGCGGCGGCGGAGATAAAGCGGCGGAAGCCGGGGTGGCGGTTGTCGGCGGACACTCGGTTGCCGACGACGAAATTAAATACGGCATGGCGGTCACCGGGGTGATCGACCCGCGCAAAATCATTCGCAACGTGGGCGCGCAAGAGGGTGACGTGATCGTTCTTACCAAGCCGCTTGGTACCGGTATTCTCACCACCGCACTCAAAAAGGGACATCTCAGCGAGGAAGAGTACGGCACGGCGGTGATGTCGATGTCCGCGCTGAACGCCAAAGCTGCTCAGGTGATGTTGCGCTACAGCGTGCATGCCTGCACTGATGTAACCGGTTTCGGCCTCATGGGGCACGGCTGTGAAATGGCGATAGGCAGCAAACTCACTCTTCGTTTACGAGCCAGTGCACTGCCGATCTTGCCTGGTGCGTTACGACTCTCTTTGGAAGGCTACATTACTGGCGGCTGTAAGCGGAATCGCAACTATCTGGCCGATAAAGTCCGAGTGGCCGCGTCAGTATCACAGGACCTCAACGAAGTAGCATTTGATCCCCAGACGTCGGGCGGTTTACTGATTGCTATTCCTGCGTCTGAGGCACCGAGGTTGACGCGCGAGTTATTAGACGAAGGTGTCTTGGCTGCCGCGGTGATTGGGGAAGTAGTAGCACCGACAGGAACGTGGGTGGAGTTGGTCTGAACCTGGGGGCAGGAGTAGACCCACACGCCTCTAAAAACGTAACCTGTCTTTGCGGATACGCATGCTCAGGACGGAATCAACTGGCTCGCGCGAGATATCGGGGCAGAGTGAGTCTGGGTATTTGCCTAGCTCCGCGCCTCTTGTGGTACGGAGTGTGGCACAACGGTTTCTTCATGCAGCGGCGTAGGTACCACGAGGAAATAGAAGACGAGAAATGAAAGCGTAGCGACTCCGGAAGCCATCAAGAAGGGTAGAGCCCAGCTTCCAGAACCGGTGACGAAAAAGCCGGCACTCATCGGTCCGAAGATGCCCGCTAAGTTCCCTGCACAGTTCATCACTCCGGCAATAACGCCGACTTGATGGGGATTGAGCTCACGCGGCATCGACCAAAATCCCCCACCGGCCGCGTTAGCGAGGAACAAATAGAGAGTGATACAGACGATCGACACGACTGCCGACGGCACCAACGCGGCCGCAACGAGAAAAGGGACTGCCACTGCGATGCACAGAGCCGGCCCCTGAGCACGCGCGAAACGAGTGCGGAAGCCGTTACGCAAGAGCGTATCAGATAGAACGCCCCCACAGATAAGCCCGGCAAAACTGGCGAAGGTCGGAATCATACCAATCCAACCCATCGCTTGCATGGAGAAGCCGCGCCCTTTGACCATGTAGGTTGGCAGCCAGAAGACGATCATCCACAACCCATAGACCAAACAGAGGTACGCGAGAGAAAGCCATAGGACCTGCGGCTCCCTGAGGACCCGCCAGAAAGACATCGGGGCACTGGTTGGAGCGGAGAGGCCAGCTTCAATATGCTGAAGCTCTCCTGGTCTGAGCCGTAAGTGTTCATGCGGAGTGTTGGCTGCGTAGGCGAGCCACACAATCAACCACAACATGCCGAGAGCAGCATTGAAATAAAAGGCCACTGGCCACGAAAACGTCAAAACGAGCCAGGTCGTGATCGGGTAAGAGAGCGTCTGTCCGATGTAGACGCCGGAGAGGCTCAGTGTCTGAGCCCGACTGTACTCAGCGCGGGGAATCCAACGAGAGTTGAGTGACGCGTAGGCCGGGAAAGTGACAGACTCGAACAGACCGACACAGAAGCGGAGCGCCAGCATCAGGCCAAATGCGAGACCGCCAAGCGGGGTAAGTGCGGTAAACAGTGAAAAACCAACACAAGCCCAGGCGATGATAAATTTGGCGCCCCAGCGATCCGCGAGGGCACCGCCAGGAATTTGCAGCAATCCATAGCCCGCAAGAAACGCGGAGAAGATCAGACCAAAGTGCGCCTCATCCCAGCCCAGCGCAGCCATCATCGTTGGAGCGGCGACCGAGATATTCACTCGATCGGCATAATTGATCGCGCTGCCCGTCGCGAGCAGTCCCACCAGCTTGTAACGTACCGGCCAAGCCATGCTCCCCTCCTTGTGGCCTGGTGAACCGAGCGGCGGGATTGTACCTCATCAGGAGTAAAAAGGTCAAAGACAATTGGAACCCTGCAGGGGAAAGTCGACCATGAAACGCTTCGGTGAAATCAACGCGAATCTGCGGGAAAAACAGAAATATCCGTGGTCAAGTCACCAGAACTGAGGATGTTGTCTACATTACCATTGCTTGGCCAGAGATCCCTCTCCGGCAGCAGGTCAAGCGGCATAATGGCCGGCAGAATCATTCGCAACGAGGGCTGCGGGAAATCCGCCATGACGCGCCCGCACGATCCAGCGCAGACCGTTAAACACTTCCCGTAAACTATGCTCGCGCTGCGGCGTGTCTTCCGTCATTAAGCCCAAATAAGGCGCTATTAACGCTCATTCCTCATCACTGACATCACTGGGATACCCTTTCCTTAGCATCCGCCTAGCGTACTCTGCCGCTTCGCAAAAGTGCAGAACACCCTCTAGGAGCCAGGGCAGGGCCGACGGGCTTAGGGGCCACGGGCCGGCCAGAAAAATCGGCGGAGCGGCTCCTGGTATTGCCTCAGGGGGCGTGCGGTTCTGGCGTCACTACCTGGTCATGTGGCAGAGGCCGGGCCCCAGGCAACTCCCAGTCGCAGAGCAAAACTGCCACACCCCGCACGCAGTTTTGGTCATGGCTCGGTGCCCTGCCCGCAAAACTGGTTGAGCACCCTCCTGCTACGATGCTGAGCAGTGGTACAGGGTTTGCTTCCTCAGACAGACATCTGAAAGGGAAAACTCCGCCGCTTCCCATTAAGGAGAGACTATGATTCCGTCCAACACTACTATTATCCGAAAGGCATACGGAGACTTCGCCAAAGGGGACATACCCGCGGTCCTTGAGGCATTCGACGCATCGATCACCTGGCATGTGCCGGGTCACAGTCCGTTGTCTGGCGATTACAAAGGCCACAGCGAGGTCGTCGGATTTTTTAAACGCACCATGGAACTTTCCGGCGGCATCTTTGGCTTCGAGGTTCAGCACGTCCTTGCCGAAGACGATGTGGTGGTTGTGCTCTTGACCGTTAAGGCGGAACGCAACGGTCGCTCCGCGGCATTCCCAGAGGTGCATGTATGGCGGCTTGCGAATCAGAAGATCACTGAATTCCGCGAATTCCAAGGAGATGAACAGACAGAGGACCGGTTCTGGTCGTAGAGGCCCTTGTTAGATGGACGACCGCCCCGGTCATAGAAGGTAGAAGGGGACGTTGCAGGGAACTTAGTGATATCGGTTGGTTTTAACCTTCCCTAGCGCCGATGTCTCCAGCCATGAGCTGCTCCTCCGGTGTAAGAGACGCTGTACCCGCAAATCAGCTTCGAGGATTCGCCAGTTCTGCTGATCACCGCCTCTCTTCTTCAGAAATCGTGCTTTGGATTCACCGCCTAATTGGCAACATTGGCGCGGCGTTCGAGAAATTCACCAAAAACTAAGTTTTTCGAGTAAAGACGTATAGCCGTCTGCCGATTCCCTCCCTTGTACAGACACTATAACCACGGGGGTGGTTACACAGGGGGAAGCAATATGCCGCTCGCGACGGAATCGGCCCTTCTGCTACAAAATTTGATTTCTCTTTCTGAGAGAGTTTCTCAGCTTGGTACGCGACTGTCACAGGCGGCGAGTGCCGTCCAGTCGACAGGCGTCCTGCCACCGAAGACACTCGTCGACGAAATCGCCGCCTCTCGCCAGTCGTTCTCGGAGTTAAGCGCGAAGGGGATCGCCTTGGCCGAGGCGCTTGCTGTATCGCCACCGCCCAGGCCTGACGCGATCGTCTCACTTGCTGATCTCAAATTACTATTGCAGACACTGACGCAGGCTGAGGAAAAGAGAAAAGCCGCGCAAGAACTGTCACAGCGAGCGCTCGCGACGTTAGATCGGCTCTATGCCCTCAAACACCGGGATCGTGAAGTGTTCGCGCCGCTGGCCGAGTGTCAGATGCGTGGCTCTGTTCTCCGTAATGCTATTGCCGAGACTCCCTGGCCGAAGACTCATCCGAGCGTTGAGGAATTAGGGCGGGAGGATAATCCGTTTGTCGCATTGCTTACCTTGGTTGAACACGGAGAGACGCTCGAAGACGAGCAGTGTATGCGCCTGCAAGAGATCGTCGAGCAGGCGTTTGGTAAGTCACTGGCGATTGCGGCGTTGCGCCAAAAACTCGTCTTGCTGTCCAATTTTGAACCCGAGCGAGAAAGCCGCACAGTGAGTGCGGTCGCACCGGAGGTGACGACCGACAACAGTGGGACTGCTACCGGTAAGAGACCCAGTACGGAGTCTGCCCGCATAAGTGGGACAGTGGCGGCCGGAATAAAAGTTGAGGCTGAGAAACAACCTGCCGTATCCTCTGACGCGCGTGTGGGGAGTACGAATCTCAAAGCAGAGTCTCCGCGAGCCGGCGACATGCTGCGACCGGTATCCGAGCCGAATGGCGAGGGTAAGGCCGCCCCTGTAGATTTACAAAATGGGGTCAAGGGGGCGAAGGGCGAACTACTCGCCGCCCGCGACGTCAAGCCATCACGTACCACCTCTGAAGGCGGAGAACGGTATGGTGAGACAGCAGCTCAAGGAGCCACTGTGCAGATGCTAGGTCCTTCGCCGTTAGAATCTCCCGTTAATGTTTCGGTGCCGACCGAGGGGTCGGTTGTAACTCCGTCCGCGGTTACGGACGAAAAACGCAATCCGAGAGTAGCAAAGGGAAGCGGAGCCGCTGACGTATCCTATCGCTTTGAAGCGGAAGACAAGGCGCAAAAAATCGCCAACATGCTGCTTACCGGGGCCCACGGCGTAGTGGAAGAGAAACCAGGCTTTCTGCGGGATCTCATCTGGCGGCTCATATTTGAAGAGAAACTCGGCCTTGCCTTTCACGTCGCACGCTGCCTCGACGCGCAATACCCGGACTTTTACCCGCGGTTGCCGTCGTGGCTACTGCGCACGACAATCCTTGGCCAACGGGTGCGCAACCCTCAAGGGGAGATTGCACGCCTTCTCAAAGACGATCTCGCTCGCTGTGAAACGGACTGCCGCACAACTGGTGACGAAGAGTGGGACCTGGCGGTCGAATTTCTCCTGCTCGCCGGCTCGTTCCTGCCCGCGCTGCTCGCGCCTGAGACCCGTGCCTCGACCGTTCTCCACGGCGTAGGCCTCGGTAGTGGCCTGGAAAACCTTGCGGCGTACTGCCGCGTCCTTGCGGTATACGGAGATCTGCTGATTCCTCTTGACCCGACGGCCCTCAAGCGATCCGGGCGGACGCAGGCCAGGGAGAAGGAGTCGGTGGGTTTTATGCGCCGTCTCATCGGCAATCAGGAAGTCGGCGGGCGCAAAGACGTCGTTTCGGAACAGGCCGAGCCGCTCCGCATCGAGATTAGCAATCGGCAACAGACAGTCGTCGACGAACTGAATCTCTTCAAAACGGTGCACTCCTCAATCGCTTTACTCGGCGGTCTTGCATGCTGCCGGCGGGCGGTCGAAAACGTTGCGGTCCTCTTTGATCCTGAGGCGCCATTTTCCGTTGACGAACCGTTACCGCGCCCACTTTTGAATGCCGACCTCTCGCGTATTCCGACGTTGACGTTGAACAAGCAGGGAGACGTGGAAGGCATCGACCAACCGGCGTTTCTGGACAGTCTTCTGCGACTGGTGACGAGTGGGTCACTGAAGATGCTCTAAGTACAAACGTCCCCCTCCGGGATTCTTCGCCGTTGCACTCCTCAGAATGACAATCCCTCAGAGTTCCTGTGAACGTACTTAGGCATCTCAGTAGATTTGACGGCGTACCCAAGCAATCTCCATCCCTCGCAGGAAAGGAAGGAGACGCTGCCGTTCAATCCAACGTAATAAACAGTGACTTGCGCGGCTTGCCGCCGACCGCGCGGCTAATATGCCCTTGGCCGGTGGTGTCTTCGGCCAGCAGAATGTCACCAGAGCGCAGCAGACGTTTAGTGCCGTCGCCGACTTCGATCTCGACTTCGCCTTCCAAGTTCACCACGTATTGTCGTCGTGGTGCGTTGTGAAAATCGAAGTTGTACGAGCCGTCAGTTTCGCGAAACACTACGCCAGTAGCCTTCTCCAACGCCGACATGAACCCGGCTTTGCCGCCATCCTTTAGTTGAACTTCGATGTCCTCGAAATGCGACTTGTTATCGGCACCAGTGTAGACACGAGTAATCTTCATTGTTCGCCCTCCTGTGTTGGCAAAAACGGTTTGTGGTCGCAGTGTGGCGTGATTCCACACCACCGTAAAGGCCAGCGTAACAACCGCCCCAATGCCGATCATTTTCTTCAGCGCCATGTACTGTTCCCTCCCCTTCAAGCTCGCGCGCTGTTTCAATGAGCCTACTCTTTGGTCCCCGGCAGCAGCACGCCGCCGGAATTCTTATCTGGTGGTGCGGCAAAGCTCGGGCGATCGAGCTGTTTTTGCCACTGCGGTGGTGCTTTATGATCACGCAAGAAGTCACGGAAGCGATCACGTTCGCCGGACGAATGCGCGGCGATTTCGCTGTCATCGCGAACGATATGCGGTGTCAGAAAAATCAAGAGATTGATCTTGTCACTGTTGGTGCTGTCGGCGCGGAAGAGACTGCCTAACACCGGCACGTCTTGGAGATAGGGCACCCCGTTGCGCTGTCGAAGGGAATTATCGGAGATTAAGCCGCCGATCACCACCGTCTGTCCACTCTTGGCGACGACGGTGGTGCTGGCTGAGCGGACCGACGTGGTCGGCCCGACCAAATTTGGATCACCCACGGCTGTGGGGACAATGGCCGAGACTTCTTCGTACACGTCGAGCCGTACGGTTTCACCCTCGGAGATTTGCGGCGTGAGCCGCAAAGTAATACCTACATCCTCGCGTTCGACGTTCGCAAACAGGTTGCGGAGCTGCGTGGTGTCGGTGGCGCGGCTGGCAATGAACGGCACGTTTTGGCCGACCAGAATTTCGGCCTCTTGGTTGTCTGCAGTGAGGAGGGTCGGTGCCGAAAGTACATTGATGTCGCTACTGTCCTGGGCTGCGCGCAACAATGCGGCTTGTGCCGGAACTTTCGTCCCATCGGGAAGTGTAACGGTTTTGTTGCTCGCCGCAGCAAGGAGCAGGCCTGACAAACTGGACGGGTTGGTCAGCGCAGTGTTTAAATCTCGGAGTTGGGTACGGCCTAATGCGAGTCCTTGGCCGTTGACGCTAAAACTGCCTTGCAGCTCGATACCTAACTCACGCGCGCGTAGCATGCTGACTTCGAGGATAATGGCTTCGACATAGACCTGCTTGCGACGGATATCGAGTTGTTCGATTACCGTCTTCAGCGTGGCGAAATCTTGCGGCGCGGCGCTGATGAGGAGGGAGTTCGTTGAAGGGTCGGCGGAAATCGTCACCTCGCTACTGAACTCCGGCGCTGTCCCAGACACAGACCCCCCAACTGGGGGAGTCGTTGGCGCCGGGGAAGTGGGAGGATAGCGATCGCTCATTCCCGAGCCATAGCGGTCTGAGCTTCTGCCGAAACGCTGCTCGCGACTGTAGCGTCGTTCCTTACGGGGGATGTTTAGTGAACGACCGCCTCCCACGCCCCCGGCCGTGTTGCCACCGACCAAGTCTGCCAGCACCGGAAGCAGTTCTTCGGCGTTGGCATACTTGAGGGTGTAGACGTGAATCTTACTGCGTCCGGGCGGAAGAGGCACATCGAGCTGTTGAACCAAGCGGTGAACAGTTTTCAGTTCTAACGGGCCACCCATGACAATGAGGGAATTCGTCCGTTCATCCGGAAGGACACGCAAGACGCGCGTGCTACTCGGGCCTGAGGGGGGGTTGTTTGACGTTGCCGTGGCCGGGGCAGTGGTAACGACCCTCACTCGTGAGTTGGCTGAACTATCGCTGTTACCTTGGTCTTTCATGACATCTTCGATCTTCTTAGCGAGGTCCGTTGCCACTGCGTGCTTGAGCTGGATCACCTCTGTGAGGCGCTCGTAGCCCTCTACATCGAGGTCCTCTAACATGA
>Ga0070741_10014239_pt1 | contig 13798 bp, 7 predicted proteins | sample Coa_R1_4_FD_66440 | JGI IMG/M metagenome (GOLD analysis project Ga0070741, IMG submission 66440) | Surface soil microbial communities from Centralia Pennsylvania, which are recovering from an underground coalmine fire - Coalmine... | ecosystem: Environmental > Terrestrial > Soil > Unclassified ... | reverse complement strand
CCGGTGTTCCGCGGCAGCACCGCCGAAGTCCAGGGCCTGTACCCCTGGCTGTACGGCCCGGGGCTGCCCCCGGCCGGCGCGTACGTCGGCGTGGACTGCCTGACCGGCGGCGCGTTCTGCTGCCACCCGCTGGAATGGCTCCGCCGCGGCCTGGTCACCAACCCGAACCTGCTGGTCACCGGCATCCCGGGGCGGGGAAGTCCGCCACGATCAAGGCGCTCGCCACCCGGCTGATGGCGTACGGGGTCAAGGTGTTCGTCCTCGGCGACCTCAAGAACGAGTACGCGCCGATCGCCCGCGCTGCCGGCACCGAGCCGGTCGAGCTCGGCCCCGGCCTGCCCGGCCGGCTCAATCCGCTGGACGCCGGGCCGCTCGGGGAGAACCTGGTGGTCTCAGGCGTGGCAGCTGAGGCCAATAAAGAACTGCGGCATAGGACTTGGGGTAGCCCAGCGACCGTAGCTGCCGTAGCAGACGCACGGCAACAATCTTGAAATTCGGGTAATGCGTCTTCCGCGACGGACTGATATTGAGATAGGCGCTCGTTCCTTCATTTAAATATGCCTAGATTATCCCGATATGTTTGAATATGGCGAGGCTTGCATCCCAATATGTCTTGTATGAAAACGACCTGTGTGCCCTAAGTTGAGATGCGGCCCTTCGGGGGACGGCATCGCATCATGCGCGTCTGATCCGCATGTACTTTCAAGTACAGTTTTCACCCGGCCGCCGACAGAGGCCAGCTGCGACGCACTGGCTACTTCGCGAGGACCAAGCGGGTAATCACCGGACCAGAAGCGGTGACTAGCCTGGGCGCGTCCCACCGGGCAATGATTTCTGAGTTGGCGCAAGCTAGTGATGCTTCGGTGTGCCGTGGTGATGGTGCCGGGGACCTATCCTGGTCATCGCGGTCGTGTCGCACGCGCGGAGCCTCGCGTTCATTCCGCTGACTCTGCGCGAAGGATGAGTTAACGATCGGGGTCGTAGGTGCGCGACCAGATTGCCTAGTTCGGTATTACATATTTACAGATCGCGGTCGCTGTTCGCCGCATGTGGAGACCATGACGGTGATGGCGGACAGGCTGGGCGGGATCGCTTACTGCTGGATGTCGACGGTGAATGTGAATGGTCCTGAGGTGGAGGGGCAGCCGTCGCCGATGATGAACGGATATGTTCCGGTGCTGCTGACGGTCAACGAGTCGCTAGCTGGGCTGGAATCGGAATTGTCGAACTGGACCTGGTTGCCCTGGCTTGCCTGGTCGAGCACGTCCTCGTCGGTAGTGGAGGGAGAGAACACGAGGAACTGGTAGAAGCCGGAGGCCGGAGAGCTGTAGGACCAATTAACCGAGACGGTATCGTCGGCCTTGAGATCCAGCTTCCACCATCGGCCAGCCCATATCGGGCAGACCGAGCCGTCCTGCGGCCGCAGCTCGCCGAACGCTGGCCCTGGGCCGCAGACATCACCACCGCGGTCGCGCGCTTGCAGGCCCTGCCGGCCGGCTGACCAGCCAGAACCGCCCCGGCAGCCCAGGAAGGAGAACACAAGGGCCCGTTGAACCCCGCCAACCCGGCGCGACAGCCGGGCAGCCAGACACGGCCAGGACCTGAAATCAGCGCCCAAGCCAATGCCTCAAGCCACCATGCCGTAGGGGCGAAAGATTGAGGCTAGGACAAGGCCGAATTCGTCGCTGATCTGTTACCGGAGTCCTTTCCGGTCGCCCATTTCAGCCCAATGCCCGCCCTCGGCTTCTACGGCAACACCTACATTTCAGTCACGAGAAACTCCGGTGGAACGCTTGATGTGACGTCTACGGTTCCCCAGTCGCCTTCCAGATGGTAGCGATGATGGTCAGTTGTAAAGACATCGATATTACCTAGGTCTTCCTCGCCTGATGCATCTCGAAAACGCGTCTGAGATCTGGCGAGCCAGCTGACGTTGTCGGGCTTAAATACAAGTCTCGCTCGGCGAAAGCAATACTGCTCGCCGGGACGCGGCGGTGCATAGGAAGGATGCGTGGCCATCAAGACGGCATCCAACTCGAAGACTAGCTCATCGGGACTCTCCTCGATAGCCAGGACAAAGCTGTCCTCAAGGTAAACGCTCTGGAGGGCTGGTAGTTCCGAGTAACTGACCACAGTCAGCAATCCCATTCAATGGGTGTGTGGTTGCCGGGGCTCCGGCGCTGAACTGGATTGCCGAACGGGTCGATGCGTTGACCCGTCGGATCTCTGAATTCTGCATGAGGTGATCCGCTTCCAGGAGCCCGTGGACTCCCACTCTTCAATGTCATCCGTGTAATGCCGTTTTGATCGATAAACTTCAGAGGGCCGGATGGCGTCTGTGACGCCGTCCATCCCTGGCTGATCCCAAACAACTCTAGCTCGGATGCAGACGGGACTTTGCCATTGGCGAAGAGGTCACTCGGCGATGCATCTTGTGCGGTAGAGCCGTCGCCTTCGCTCGAGCATGAAGGAGCCGGAGGCTGGCCGCTTCCTCCGTTGCCCGAGCCTTGGCCGGCGTTGCCAGTGCTGGGGTCGGGACTCTGACTTGGGGCGGGGGGGTTCTGACCGGGGCTGGAGCTTTGGCTGGGACCGGGGTTATGACCAGGGCTCGGGCCGTTGCTGGGTGGCTCAGGTGGCCGGATCGGCTGCGGTCTCGGGTTGGGGTGCACGCATGTTGTGCTGCATGGCTCGGGTCCAGGGCCCGGGTGACCCGGGTGTTTCTTGGGCTTGCCTTTTGCTTGCTGCTTGTCGTATTCGTCCTTGAGCTTCTGGTATTCGTTTTCGGCGTTCTGCGCGGCTTGCTCAGCTTGGCCCGCTTGCTGGGTGAGTCTGCTGGCGGTGGCTACTGCCTGGTTATAGGCATCTTGCGCGAGGGATGCTGCCTGATCGGCCCGGGAGGCGGCACTCACGGCGTCCTGATATTTCACCCACAAGCTGTGTGCTTTGCTGGTTGCTTTTTGCGATGCAGCGTTGTCATTCTGTGCCTGCGTCAGTTCCGCCTGATAGGTTCCGAGGAACATCTCGTCGGCCTCCACTGACGCCTGGAGAACGAATAGCACTGCAGCTTGCGCCGTACTATTGGATGGCGGGCCATGCTCACATACGTGTGGGCCGCCAGCGGGATAGACGCAATTGACGAGCTGGACGGGGTTCTCGTAGTCATAAAGCTTTTGCTCGTCGGCCTGCAGTTGGTCCTGGAGGGCGTTCACTTTCGCCTGCAGGGCTGCGATGCTCGAGAAGCCGTCCGTGGTGAGGTCGTCTTGGACTTTCCAGAAGGCCTCTTGTGCTTGCACTTCGGCTTCGGTGTAGGCCTGCTGGGCCTGCCCGGCTTTGGTGTTCATCTGCCGGGCGTAGCTGGCGGCGGCGTTGAGTGCGGACAGGTCCCGGGCTTCGGTGTTCCTGGCCTGCGCGGCTTGCTTCTCGAGGCTGGCGGCTTTCTGCTCTGCGTCGGCGGCGGCCGATCTGGCTCGGTCGAGATCGGCCTGGGTGATGTGGCCGGCGCTGGAGCTGTCCTGGTCGGGTGAGTGGCCGGTGATGTCGGTGACGGTGACCGGGTTGTCACCGGCGTAGGCGTACGGGTTGCCGGCGGGGGTGGTGTCGTAGTTGAGGAAGTTTCCCCTGGCGGGGCTGTAGAAGCGGGAACCCATGTTGACCTGCCCGGTGGCCGGGTCGGTCCACTGTCCTTGGTAGCCGATCTGGACGGCGGGGCCGGCGGCGGCGATGACCTGGCCCCAGGGGTCGTAGGTAGTAGAGCTGGCCAGGGCCGCGCCGGCGCGGGTGAAGGTGCCGACCAGGTCGTCGTGCTGATTGCTGAGGGCCAGTGTGCTGCCGACGGCGGTGCTGTTGATGCCGACGAGGGCGCCGCCGGGGTCGCGGGAGTAAGTGGCGGTCCCGTCGCTGGTGAGCTGGCCGGTAGCGCCGGAGTAGGTCAGCGCAATGCTGATGGTCCCGGCCGTGGCGCTGGTAACGCGGTTGAGGGCGTCCCAGGTGTAAGACGCGCCTGCGTCGGTGATCTGCTGAGCGTACGCATCAGAGGTGTATGAGGTGACGGCACCGCCCGGGGCGATCTGCGCGATGAGGTCGCCGTCAGCGGCGTAGCTGTAGGTGTTGCCCTTGCTGTCGGATGTCAACTGGTCTCGGGAGTCGTAGCTGTAGGTGGTGGTGCCGCTGCTGGTGAGGTTTCCGTCATTGTCGTAGCCGTAGCTGGTGGTGGCGGCGGTACCGCTGGCCGGAGCAGCGGTCCAGGAGGTGAGCCGGCCCCCCAGGTCGTAGCCGTAGGTGTTAGTGACCGTGCCGGTGCCGCCGCCTGCGGTGGCCAGGCCGCTGGTGGTCATGGAGGTGATGTCGTTGTCGGTGTCGTAGCCGTAGCTGATGGCGGCGACCTGGGTGCCGGCGGCGGTGCTGAGGGTGCTGGAGGCGAGCCGGTGCAGCGGGTCGTATGTGAAGGCCCGGGTGTCGTTCCCGGTGCCGTAGGAGATCGAGGTGACCTGGCCGAGGTTGTTGTAGCTGTAGGTGCCCGTGGTGCCAGATGCCGCGTCGGTGTCGGTGGCCAGCAGCCCGGCCGCGTTGTAGGTGTAGGTGGAGGTTCCGGACGGGCCGGTGTCGCTGGTGAGCTGGGCGCTGGCGTTGTATCCGAAGCTGGAGGTCCCGGCGCTGCCGGCCGCGGCGAGCAGCAGGCCGCGGTCGTCGTAGCCGAACGTGTCGGAGGTGGCGGGCTGGTAGCCGGGGCTGCCCTGGGTACCTGCCGCTGCGGTGGCGGCGCTAAGGATCCGCCCTGCAGTGTCGTAGGTGTAGGTCCGGCTGGCGGTAGCGGCGGTGGCGCCGTTGCCGGATTCGGTGAGGAGCCGGCCCATGGGGTCGTAGCTGCTGGTGATCTGCACGCCGCCGGGCAGGGTCTGCTGGGTCAGGTTCCCGTCGGCGTCGTAGGCATTCGTGGTGGTTGTGTCGGCGGCGCTGGTGTACCGGCCGGCCTGCGGTTCCGTAATGGCCTGGGGAAGGCCGCGGGAGTTGTAGGTAGTCCAGGTGGTGTTCCCGTTCCCGCTGAGCTGCTGGGTGGGGTTGCCGTTGAGGTCGTAGCCGTAGCTGAGCTGGATGCCCTTGGCCGCGGTGACAGGCTGGGTCAGCGCGGTGAGTTCCCCGGTCGGGTCGTAAGCGGCGGTTGTCGTGGTGCCCCGGAAGTCGGTCGAGGACGTCATGTTTCCGTCGGGGTCATAGCCGGCCGTGGCGGTCCGCAGCACCGTCCCGGCAGAGCCGAGTTGCGAGACGGCGGTCATGCGTCCGGCCTGGTCGTAGGTGGCGCTGGCGCCGCTGCCGTCGGGCAGCGTTACTTTGGCCTCCTGGCCGTTGAGGTTGTAGGCATAGCGGGCGGTGTTGCCGGCCCCGTCGGTGCTGGAGGTCATCTCGCCGAGCGCGTTGTAGGCGGCAGTGGCGGTGACGCCGGCGGGGCTTGTCAGGGATGTCTGGTTGCCGGCGTCGTCGTAGCCGTAGGTCGTGGTGTAGGCGGCGGAGGTATTCTGCCGGACCAGCTGGGTGGTGGTGATCCTGCGGCCACGGCCGTCGTAGGTGGCCTGGGTCTGCGCTCCGGTGGGGTCGGTGACTGAGGTCTGCTCGCCGGCCGGGTCGTAGGTGTTGGTCCAGGTCCCGCCGTCGGCATCAGTCTGAGAGGTTAGGTCCCCGAGCTGGTCATAGCCCATCTGGGTCTTGCCGCCGAGCGGGTCGGTGACGCTGGTTTCCTGGCCGATGCTGTTCCAGGTCATCGTGGTCGTGGCGGCGACCGGGCTGGTGGCGCCAGGAGGGGTGTAAGGCGGGGCTGTGACCGAGGTCTGCCGCCCGTCCTGGTCGTACGCGGCGGTGGTGATGTTGCCGTCCGCGTCCGACGATTCTGTGATGTCGCCGAATGCGTCGTACCCGGTGGTGTAGACGGGGTTGGCGGTCACTGCCGCGCCGCCGGTGCCGTTCTGGCTTTGTACCGGGGGCAGCGTCTCGACGACCGGCCGTTCCGCCTCGTCGTTCTGGTAGTAGGTGGTGTTGCCGGCGGGGTCGGTTACCGAGGTGACCAGGCCGCGCTGGTCTCGCGTGTACCTGGTTGTAAGGTTCGTGTTCCCGTCGGCGACCGTGCTGGACATGAGCTCGTCCATAGCGTTGTAGGTGGCGGTCGCTGTCTCGGCTGCTCCGCCGTCGGCAATCGAGCTGGCGGTGATGTTGCCGTCGGGGTTGTAGGTGGTGCTGGTGGTCAGGTCCGCGCCGGCTGGGTCGGCGGTACTGGAGACGACCTGGTTGGCGGCGTTGACCGTATCGGTGACGACCAGGCCGCCAGGCTTCGTCTCGCCGGTGATGTTGCCGTCAGGGTCGTAGGTGTAGGTGGTGACATCGGACTGCCCGGTGCTGCTGTCTGGGTCGGGGATGTAGCTTGAGGCCAGCTTGTTGTTGCCGTAGTAGGTATAGCTGGTCTGGGTGCCGTTGACAGCGGTGACGGAGGCGAGCCGTCCGGCAGGGTCGTAGGCGCGGGATTCCTCGACCAGGTTCACCGGCGGCTGCGGGCTGGACGGGTTGCCGGTGTACCCGTCCAGGGTGGTGGTCAGCAGGTGGCCGAGAGGGTCGTAGCTGTACGTGAGGGTCCTGCCCGCTGGGTCAGTCTGGGATGCTGTGTCGCCGAAGGCGTCGTAGGTGAATGTCGTGGTGCTGCCGAGCGGATCCTTGCTGCTGGCCAGGTTCCCGTGCTGGTCGTAGGTATCGGTGGTGGTGCGGGACGGGTCCCCGCCGGTCGTATCGCTGATCGTGTGCGTCAGGATCAGGTCGTCGGGGTCGTAGGTGCTGGTGATTACTTGCGTGTGGATGGCACCGGTCACCCGGTCGGTGACTGCCGGGTAAGTGGTGGTCAGGGTCCTGCCGAGACTGTCGTAGGTGTAGCTGGTGGTCAGCCCGGTCGGGTAGGTGTCCGATATTTGGGTGGCGGTGAGCTCGCGCCCGAGGTTGTCATAGGCGTACTTGGTGTTCATGCCGAGCGGGTCGGCGGCCGTGATCAGGTCGCCGGCCGCGTCGTAGGCGTAGGTGGCGGTGCCGCCGCCGGGCGTGGCGACCGACGCGAGCAGGCCTGCGGGTTCGGTGCCGCCGCCAGCAGCCGCCTCGGTCCCGGTCGTGTAGGTGTGCGTAGTGACGCATCCCGACGGACATGCGGCCGTCGGCGGCGTCCGGGTGGCTGCTATCAGCCCGGAAGCGGTGTAGCTGGTGACCGTGTCGTAGTCAGGGTCGGATGATGACTGCGAGCGCGGGTCCCGGTCGTCGGTCGGCTTGTCATTGCGGGGATCGAGCGGGTTCGACACATTCTCGTAGTACGAGGTGTAGCTGGTCTGGCAGTTGTTGACCGCCGCGCACGTCGTGGTCGACGTCACGTTGTTGTGCGAGTCGTGCGTAACGTACGTGGTGTCGCCGTCCGGGTCGGTGATCGTCGTGGCCCGGTCCGCCGCGTCGTACCCGTACCAGGTGTTGCCGCCGAGGGCGCCGATCGTCCGGACTAGGTTCCCGTCGGCGTACTGGTACTCGGCGTTCTTGCCGACGGGGTCGCCGATGGTGATCGTCTGCGTGTTGACGGTGGGCAGTGTGATACTGGTGGTCTGCCCGAAGCCGTTGGTGACCGAGAGGCTCTTTGTCTGCTGGAGCGCCTGGTACTGCTGGGAGACCTGGGTTGAGGTCAGGGTGGCGGTGTAGAGCGAGAGGTCGGCGATCGAGCCGATGAGGTCGCCGTCGGGCCCGTTCCCGGCGTAGGCCACATATCCTGCGGGCGAGGGTCCTGGTGCGTTCAGTACACGGAAGCCGTTGCTCGCCTGCCCATCGACGTAGGTGCTTACGGTCTGAACGGTGCTGCCGGACGAGGTTGTGTCCGGACCGACCGAGACTACGACCTGATGCCATTTGCCGTCGTCTATCCCGCAGGTGTCCTGCACGTGGACGCCGTCAGCCTGGACGTTGAGGCATCCGGTCGCGTCGATCCAGATCAGGGGCGGTTCGCCGCCGGTGGACCCGCTGGCGGAGAACAACGTCTCGGTTCCGCCGGCCGAAAGAGCGGGTGCTTGGAACCAGAAGTCGACCGTTTCTGAGCCGGTGCCGGCGAAGTAGCTGCCGGGGATGCTGATCTGGGAGCCGCTGCCGGAGAAGCTGGCGGCGGTGCCGTCGGCGAAACCGGTGGGGCCGGGGACGCCGAGCGTGACGTTGGTGTAGGTCGCGGGTGGGCGCGGGCTGGCGGTTGTGGGCGATGAGCCGATCAGGTCCTGCGCCATTGGACCGGTAGTGTCGTTGAGCGGCCAGAAGTCCTGCGGCCCTGCACCGAGGACCGAGTTGTCGTAGGCGGCCGATGAGGGCCCGGACGCGGGCAGGCCGTAGGTCCACGCGCCGCCGTGGGCGTCGGTCAGGGTCCGGACCCGGTCGTTGACCGTGTCGTAGGTGGCCGACATCTCGGTGCGGCCGCCGGGGCTGGTGACCGAGGACAGCTCGGCGGCGGGTGTGGTCTCGGCGGCGTACTGCGCGGCGACCGTGCCCGTGGTGGGCAGCTGGTTCTGGTAGATCGACAGGTCGGCCATCGACCCGTTGAAGTACGACCACTGCCTGGCTGGCGTCTGGCCGGTGCCGAGCAGCACCGCCGCGGCCGGCAGGGCCTGGGACGAACCGGTGTAGGTGGCGGCTTGCTTCCCGTCGAGGTACAGCGCCTGGCCCGGGATCAGTACCGCCTGGTGCCATGCGCCGTCGGTGACGGGCGCCGCGGATGACATCCACGTGCAGCCGGCCAGAGCGCTGCAGGTTCCGTAGCCTTGCAGGTCGCCGTTGCTGGCGATCTGCAGCAGGTTCACGTTCTGGCCGCCGTAGCTGATCGCCGTGCTGCCGGGTATCCCGCCGGGCAGGCCGAGCAGTACCCCCGAGGCCGTGGTGGTCCTGAACCAGATGCTGATCGCCAGGCTGGTGCTGCTGCCGCCGAGGACCCGGCCGGTGTCACCGGATTTGACGCAGGAGCTGACCTGTCCCGGCGTGGTGCACCACACGCCGTCGAGGGGGATGAACGAGCTAGTCCCGTTGAACCCGGTGGCGGTCACGCCGGGGACCGGGCCGGCGACGCCCGGGGTGGTGCTGAACTCGCCGGCCGGCGGGTCGATCGTGGTCAGGTCGTTGACCGGGACCTGGTTCGCCGCGGTGGTGGCGTTCGCCGGGTCGTCGAGCCGGTAGTAGGCGGTGGGGGCGGCGTTCAGGACCGATGCGGGTGCGTGCGACCCGTTGGTGATGTAGCTGTACTTGGTGCACGCGGTGGTCGTCCCCGGCGGGCATACCGCGGTGAGCAGGTCTCCGGTGTAGCCGTAGGTCCAGGTCAGCGCCGTGTCTGGCTGGCCCGCGGTGACCGGGTCGGTGGACACGGCCGCCACGTGCGGGTAGGCCGCGCCGCCGGGGGCGGACCAGGTCAGGTGCAGCGCCCGGCCCGATGTCGTGCTCGTGATCGCCGACACGGCGCCGGCGCTGTACGCGAACGTCTCGGCCCGGCCCGACGCGTCGGTGATCTGGGAGAGCTGCCAGTCAGCGCCGCTGGCCTGGCCGAAGCTGTAGGTGGTGTCCGATTGGTCGGTGACGGCGAAGCCGCCGCCGCCGAGCGCGGACACGACCGCGTACATGTCCTGCGGCGGCGCGTACCCGCCGGCCGCGTTCTTCGCGAACCGGACCTGCTGGCCGTCGGCCAGCGTCAAGATCAGCGCCCCGGAACCATCTGGATCCGGATCGAGCGACATGTCTAGCACCGATGACCAGCCCGCGCCGAGCGCCTGGGAGGTCCGGGGATCCAGGGAGTTGTAGGTCCGCGTGACCGACAGCGGCGGCCCGGCTGCTGCGACGCTCGCGTCAGTGACCTTCTCCGCTACGTTCGCGGTCTTCGGATCGACCATCTTGCCCGAGCCGTCGAAGTCGGTGCTGCCGAGGTCGGAGGTCATCACCGGGTTGCCGTCGTCGGCCTGGTAGGTGTTGCCGAGCCGGTGAGCCACCGCCGGCTGAGCGTTCCCGACGACGAACGTGATCGGTGTCGTCCAGGCGCCGGCGCTGAGGCCCGGCGGCCCGCTGCTGGTGGATCCGTCGGTTACCACCACCGACCAGTAGTAGGTGCCGCCCCAGGCCAGTGCCTTCGGCGTCCAGCTGTTGCCGTTGCCGGCGACCCACCCCGACGACTGCGTTTCGGTGGCGGTCTTCAGATCCGGGCCGCTGAGGATCGCGAACGCGAACGAGAACTGCGGGCTGGCCGGGTACCCGCCGGGCACGACCGCCGACGCGGTCAGCTGCGGAGTCTGGGTGTCCACATCGGTGCCGGCCAGCGGCTCCTGCTCGTTCACCGTGGCCGGGTACTGCGCGATCGTGTACGCGGCGCAGTACTCGGCCGCGCCCTCGGCGGAGAAGTACACGCCGCCGGCATTCACCATGTCCCAGCAGATCGTGTACGAACCGGGGTTCTCCGGCGGGGTGATGCTCTCCACCGTCACGCTGCCGAACGGCCCGGTCGCCGACGCTATCGCGACGTTAGGACCGGTGGTAAGCGGCGTCCCGGTCCCCGTGGTGTCACTGGCCGGGAACACCTGCGTACCCAGCGCATAATCCGTGCTCCATGTGCTGGTGCCGTTGTTGAACAGCGTCACCGCGATCCGGCCGCTCTGATCTGCCATTGGCACCGTGTCAAACGTCGACGCGACACTGTAGCTGGCGTTGTCGGTACCGCCCGCGCTGACCAGAGCCGCCGTGATCCCGGTTGCGGGAGACGACGGTGCCGGCGACGCGGACGGCGTGGAAGCCGGTGACGGTGATGGCGAACCCGAGCGCGCCGGCGTCGGTGATGCTGACGGTGAAGGCGCTGACGGTGACGAGCCCGAGCCGGACGAGCCTGGGGCCGACGGGTTCGCTGCCACCTCGTGATGGGTTACCTCGTGTCCGGCGGGCATCCGCACCGCGCCGACCGTCACCGGCACTCTCGTGCCGACCGTCGGCGGCGCCAGGTCAGGCACCGGCGCGGCATGCCCCTTCACATCGCCGACGCCGGGCCGGGCCACGGTGGCCGAGGCGGGTACATAGTGAGCGCGCCCGGCCGCGCTGCCCACCACCTGCTTAGGTCCAGCCGCATAACCGTGCATCGTCGGCACCGGTACCGTCGGTCCGCCCGCCTGAGCGGCGGGGACGCCTCCCGCGCTGATTGTGCACAAGACTAGTGAGGAGGAGATGATCACGGCCAGCGGTACCGGTCGCGGGCGCATCCGCCGGAACACGGAGCTACGTGCGCGGCCGCGCATCGATCGCCTCACGATTGCCTCCCAGGCCGAGGAATGACAGGGCACAAACGGGCCGCTTGGCAGTCACCAGGACGCCGGAGCGGGTGGTCAGGTTTGAGCGGAGAGGGCGCGGATCGCCTGGGCGATGCGTGCTGGTGCGGCAGCGGGCGGGATCAGGAGAGCGTTCGGCGGGGCTGTCGCCGCCCCGCCCGCCGTGATGATGAGGAACTGCTGATGCGGGTAATCTCTGGCCGCGCTCACTGCCCGCGCGGCCGCTGCGGCCGTCGTGATGATCAAGCCGCACTTGCGCTGGGCGAGCGTGCTGATCATGGGCGAGATATCGGACGGGCCGGTGTCGGGAAGGTAGCTCACCATCACACGAGTGGCCAGCGATGCGGACTGCATCGCCGTCCACACCGGAGCGGCCGGCGTCCCGGGAACAACGCCGCTCGGGTCGGTCAGCAGGCACGCGGACACATGCAGGTACTGCCGTGCCTGCGGCTCAGGCGCGCGGTGCACGGTCAGTAGCGGCACGGCAATTCCCGCCGCAGCCGCCGCGAGGGTCATCATGCCGATCCACAACCAGACACGTGCGAACATCGGCCTGCCCCCCGGTTTGTGAGCTTGTGAGGGTTTGCGCGCTGCCCCGTGATCAGGCATCGGCGATCCCCCGAACCTGGCATTCCCACCGTTCACGGCAGCGCCTCCGTTCGCGACCGTCCACAAAGCCACTCCGACAGTCACTGCAGCAAGCGCAAGACCGACTAAAAAGGAAATAACAGAACCCCACACCTTTTGGGAAGACCTCACTTTCCTCGACGCCAAATTTCCGCCCGTCCCTTGACAGCGCCGAAGAATTGAGTCATCTTAGATACCCCAGTTTGCGCGGAACGCCTGCCGCGACCGCTCCGGAGCGGACAGCCGATGCCCTCGCGGTAAAAATTCTCGGCCCAGAACGCGGTGCCGACGTTGGGAGCGCGAATCGACTTGGGATTAAAGTTCGGATAGGGAGATCGGCTCTGTATGGCCAGGATGACCTCGGGCCGCAGTGCAGGGGGAGTCCTCGTGCCGCGAGCATGACGCCGTCAAGTGCGAAGTGGCCCACGCGCAGGAAGCGGTTGCTATAGATCGCATTGTAGCCACTATCAGTTGGCCCGACGCCACCACTGGTCCGTGAACTTACTCGTCGGCTCATCGGAGAAGGCATTGCAGCTGAGCATGCGGTGAACAGGGTAGTGGGCTGGACCAGCCGGACGGCTCAAGAAGTCCCGGGCTCGTTATCGTTAGCTGGCAAGTTGCGCTTCTTGCGAACTTGCCTTGGGCCTAGGTTACCTTTCGGCGACGGCGCGCAGCAGGTCTAGCCTGGTCCGTTCAAACTTCTCAGGCAATCGGTCGATGACCTTGATGAGCAGGTCTCCTTCGGCCCGTCGAGTGCCGGGTCGTATGCCGGAGTTAAAGCAGGATTTGCACTGGATGACGTCTGCGGCGAACGGAATGGCGCCGAAACAGTTGGGGCACTCACCGTACAATCGAGAATGGGCTCCGGTTCCAGTGTACCCCCATCGGAGATCGCCGGTGCGTATTTCGCTGTCTCGGAGAACCCGGCGGCTGTGGTCGGGCATCTCGACCGTGATAAGGTGTGTCTCGGCGGCATCTTCACCGCCGCGGTAGATCCAGTTGCAGGTATCCGGTTGTGATACCAGCCAGCGCGCGATGGTGCGCACAGTGCGCGGCCCCATAGCACGGGGAATCGTGGGTGTGATGTCTGGTTTGGCCTGTGCGCCCCACCGGGTCGCTGCATTCATGAGACGACGAAGGTGGACATCGAGCGGCTGGAAGCCGGGGCCTGTTCCTCGCCGGGCGCGGCGAGTGGTGCGGGCATGTCCGCGTATCGCTCGTCATGGACGCGGAGTAGCTCGGCCAGGAACGCCGCAATGCGATGCGCTTCGTCGGAGGACCCCAAGCGAAGGGCGCACGCAGCATGGGCCCAGAGTGTGAGGAGAGCGGCTGCAGGGAGGCGCACCTCGGGATGACCAATCCAGTGAGCGAGCAGTCCTTCGATCTCTCTTAGGAGTTCGCCGGGGAGAGACTGCGGTGGAGTGGGTGCCACCGGTTCGTCTAATTCATGCAGGCGTCGCCGTGTCCACCCGTAGCGCGTCCCAGATCCCGGGCAAGGGCTGGACGATGCCGAAGCCGGTCAGCTGCCCGATGCCGATCCAGCCGGACCAGATGGCGACCGCGGCAGGCAGCGCGAGGACCAGCAGTGGCCATGAGCGGACCGGACGTACGGACCGGGCGGCGTCCGTCCTGGATTCTGGTCCGGCGCTCAGGACGTTCGCGGACCAGCTATCACGCGCGTTTAGTTCATTGTTCACAGGTTCCACGTCTCCTCCCGGCTTGTCCGCGTCAGTACAGGTCGCCTCGGCGCCGCTTTGCCTCGATGGCCCGTTGCACTTGCAGGTCCGCGGCGTAGCGGTCCAGCATCGAGCGGTCTTTCCAGCCCATGAGCCGCATCAGAT
>Ga0070741_10014238_pt1 | contig 13799 bp, 20 predicted proteins | sample Coa_R1_4_FD_66440 | JGI IMG/M metagenome (GOLD analysis project Ga0070741, IMG submission 66440) | Surface soil microbial communities from Centralia Pennsylvania, which are recovering from an underground coalmine fire - Coalmine... | ecosystem: Environmental > Terrestrial > Soil > Unclassified ... | reverse complement strand
GCCACACTCGCTTACCATCCGCTGAAGCTCGGAGCGCAGGGCTTCCAGCTTTGCAATCCGCTGCTCGATTTCATCGAGGTGGTGGCGGGCGATGCTGTCGGCCTCGTGGCACGAAGCCTGACGCCCCGGCCCTTGCTGCCGCGACGGTTGGCATCGCCATGGGCTCCGGCACCGATGTAGCCCTGGAAGCCGGCGACGCGGCGATCCTCAACAACCGGATCGCTGACGTGGCGGCCCTGATTGTCCTTTCACGGCGCACGATGACCGTCGTTTGGCAGAACGTCAGCCTAGCTCTTGGTCTGAAAGCGGTCTTCCTCGTCACGACCGTTCTCGGCCTAACGGGGCTCTGGATTGCAGTGCTGGCCGACACCGGCGCCACGGTTATTGTCACTGCGAACGCGCTGCGGCTTCTCGCCCATGGTGGTGCGAGGCGATAGGGCGCTCAATTCGGTCGGTCGAGAATATCGAGCACCGGGCAGGCTGGTGCGGCGTCGCCAACACATTTTGAAACTGCATCGGCAAGAATGGATTCAAGGCGCTGGAGATCGGCGAGCTTGGCGCGCACGCTTGCTAAATGCGCACCGGCGATTTCCTTCACCTCGCCGCAAGACGCGCGACCTGGCGCACCGAGAGCGAGTAAGGCGCGGATCTCATCCAGGGTGAAGCCCAGTTCCCGGCTGCGGCGGATGAAGGCAAGGACCCGCTGGTCGATCGGGCCGTAAATCCGCCGGCCAGCTTCGGTCCTCGGCGGCGGAGGTAGCATCTTCACCCGCTCGTAGTAGCGAATGGTGACGATGTTGACCCCGGTCAAACGGGACAATTCCCCGATTGAAAGCCCCGCCGGTCGCGCGTTTGTGATCGCAGTCACCGATCGATTCCTTGCTCCTATAGTGACTATAGGATGTAGCATGACCGCATGATGATCAAGGGAATCCGGCCGTGAGCGCCGTCAACCCGTCACCTCGGATCACGATTGTAGGCCCGAGAGAGCCTGCTGATCTCGACGTGTCGACGGGCGAACGTGTGCCCAGACTGCTGGCCGTCGGGGGTATTCTTGCCGCCCTCGGCATGGCGGCCTGCTGCGTCGCGCCGTTCGTGTTGTTCACGATCGGCGTAAGCGGCGCCTGGATCGGTAACCTGACCTCGCTGAGGCCCTACCAGCCGATTTTCATAGGGCTGGGTGCGGTCAGCGTCGGTTATGGCTTCTACCTCGTCTATCGCCAGCCGAAGGTTCTCTGCGAGGACGGTTCCTACTGCGCGAGCCCGCGATCAGGCCGCATTGCCAAGATCGGTCTCTGGCTGGCGACAGCACTGATCATCGCCGCATTCAGTTTTCCTTACGCCGTTCGGTACTTCCTCGACACCTGACCACAAGGAGCTGTTCCTTTGAAGATTCTTGGAATTATCGTTGCGGCGGCGACCTTGCTCACGGCCAACGTCGGCTTGGCCGCCCAGCAGACCGTGACTCTAGCCGTCGAAAACATGGACTGCGTATCCTGTCCCTACATTGTCAAGCAAAGCCTCAAGAGGCTGTCCGGCGTGCGCGATGTGATTGTCTCCTTCGAAAACAAGACGGCTACCGTCACCTATGACGACGCCGCCACAGGCGTCGCGGCGCTGATCGCAGCGACGACTGACGCTGGCTATCCATCACACGTCGCGAATTGACCCCGATGGAAAACAATCCCCTGGTGACGGGCGAGAAAGGCCGATTCGATCTCGTTATTCTTGGCTCGGGCTCGACGGCCTTCGCCGCGGCGCTCGCGGCACAAGCAATGGGCAAGACCGCCGTGATGACGGAGAGCCGCGCGATCGGCGGCACCTGCGTCAATCGCGGCTGCCTTCCGTCCAAGAACCTGATCGAGGCGGCAAAGCTGGTCTTTGAGTCGCGGAGCCCGCGTTACCCCGGCCTCACCGCTAATGGCGGGCTGAAGGTCGATTTCGCTGCGCTCGTTGCTCAGAAGGACGAGGTCATCCGAGCATACCGGGACAAGAAATATGACGGCCTCATTGGAGGGCAGATCGGCATCGCGGAGGGTCATGTGCGCTTTGTCGATCCTCACACGGTCAGAGTCGGTGACAAACGCTTCACCGGCGACCGCATTCTGATCGCCACCGGCTCGCGTCCTGCCATCCCGGAAATTCCCGGGCTTGCGGACGTACCCTACCTGACCAGCGACCTACTGAGTCACGCCGAGGATGGCGAACTCCGCGAGCTGCCGGGTTCGCTGCTGATCGTCGGCGGCGGTTACATCGCCCTTGAACTCGGGCAAATGTTCGCGCGCTTCGGCAGCCGCGTGACGATCCTTGCGCGCGGCAAACAACTCCTTGCCCGCGGCTACGAACCGCAGCTCGGGCGCGCGATCGGCCAGGTCTTCGAGCAGGAAGGCATCAGCGTCATCCCGAACGCTACGGTGGCCGACGTGCGCCAGACGCATGATGGCGTTCTCGCCCGAGTTCGGGTCGGTGAAGAGGAGCGCGCACTTCGCGCCGAGCGCCTGATGGTCGCGGCGGGACGCAGGCCGAACACCGACGACATCGGGCTCGACGCCGCCGGCCTCTCCGTCAATGGAAGCGGTGAGGTCGAGGTTGATGCAACGCTCCGCACCCGCGCACCTCACATCTTCGCGGCGGGTGACGTGATCGGGACACTACACGAAAGCCAAATGGCGACTCCGGTCGGCGCGCGACAGGGCGGGATCGCGGCTCACAATGCACTCAACGGCAATGACCTGCGCGCCTTCGACGGTCGGGTCATTCCGCGGGCGATCTTTACAGATCCGCAGATCGGCATTGTCGGCATGACCGAGGCCGAGGTGATCCAGGCCGGCCATCGTTGCTGGTGCACGACGCTACCGATGGAGATCGTTCCGCGGGCAGGCGCCATACGCGACACGCGCGGCCTGATCAAGATGGTGGCCGACGCCGATTCCAACGAGGTTCTGGGGATTGCGATGGTGGGCGCGAACGCCGCCGAAGTGATCCACGAGGCGGCAATGGCCATGCGCTTCCGCGCAAAGATCGAGGACTTCGTCGATCTGCTGCACGTCTATCCGACGATGGCCGAGGCGCTGAAGATCGCAGCCATCGCGCGCACCAAGGACCCATGGAAACTCTCGTGCTGCGCCGAGTAACATAGAAAGGCGCCGGCAAAATCGCGGAAATTTGAAGAGAGACCCAAAGCGAACATGGGACAGTGGGCGCCCGAAGGAACTTGGCGGAATCAGCCGATGGGCCCCTCGAATTGGTTCGATCGTCGATCTTCGGCCATCGACGCACCGCCGTCCGCGATGACCAAGGCTGCGGGCGGCCTCAGTCGGCGCCGTTTTTCCGCGATGTTTTTCTCTGCTGCGGGGCTTCCGTTTCTGGATTGGCAGAATCTCAACGGAATCCTCCTTCCCGAACAGCCGGACGCGTTTCCGCTCCCGACGCCCACGCTTTCCTATCCGCTTTACGACGAGGCCGTCTCGCGCGTGCTCCCCGAGAAAGGGTTTCAGAGCCGGATCGCGCTCAAGGACAGCGTCCTCAGATTGGTCGAGCACGGCGTCATCGACCGCGGAAAATTCTTCGATCTTTATGGAACGAGCGGACCGCTGCCTGACGAGTTCGCCAGCATCCTGACTGAGCCGTCAAACAACGCAATCCTGCTCACCACCTACAACTCAACCTATTACGTCAACCTCCTGTGGCCCGTCGGGCTGGCGACACACATGGCCGCCAACGCCGAGAGCCCGCTCAACGGCGACTCCCTCTACAGTCTCGCTTCGACGGGCGGCTGGACACTTGGGCGCGAGCAGAACGGCGGCGCCTATTTCAACAAGCTTCCGATCGTCAGACTGACAAAGGCCGAGGAGGCGCGCGTCGTCCGCATCGCCAAATCGACCTATCGTCCCTGCTGCAACAACTCGACGTTCTTCCAGGACTGTAATCACGGGTCGGCGCTTCTCGGGGTCCTCCAGCTTGGAGCATCGCAGGACCTGAGCGACGATGAGCTCTATCGGGAGGCGTTGGCGTTCAATTCCTTCTGGTTCCCGGACTACTACCTGCGGACAGCGCTCTTTTTCAAAGTCGTCAAGAAAACCGATTGGGCGGATGTCGATCCGCGGGTCATTCTCGGTTTCGACTACTCGGCCGGCGGGCCGTGGCAACAGAACGTCGCGGCACGGGTGGACGCCATACCAGGGCTTATTCCGGCGACGCCGGGCGGCGGCGCGGGCTGCGGCGTGTGAACGGCGATGCGGCACCAACGTGAGCGCCCCGCGTCGTTTGAACGCTTGAACCGGCTGCGATCGGGCCCTATTGAAGCTGACATGGTGCGTGTTTTGGCTCCTCGTCTTCGGACGCTTGTCGTCATCCTAGCCCTAGCAGTTGCTTTGGTTGGGCAAGCCTTTGCGCCGACCGCCATGGCCATGCAGCCGGAAAGCACCGCAGTCTCCGGCATGCCCACGTCACCGTCTGGCATGTGTCCCGATTGCAAAGGCATGGATCATTCCAAGGCCATCGCTCCGGATTGCGCCATTGGCGTTTGCGCCGGCCTGATTGCCATCCTGCCCGCCGCGCTCGGTATCGACGCCACGCCCCTTTCGGTCTTTCAGATCGTCGCGCAGAGACAAGGTCGGGGGATCACTATTCCTCCGCCACTCGGCCCCCCAAGGCTTCTCCACCTCGCATAAGCACTGGTCCTGCTCGCCGCAGGATCACGACCGAGCGCGGTCAACTGGCCCGCTCTATTGGTCACGCCGAAGCGACGAGGGCTGCGTCTCTCGCCGTTCGCGCACGCCGAAGCTGGTCTGGAGAGTCTGGTGTCCATTTCTGATCGAATTTCACGGCGCTCGCTGCTGATTGCAGGCGGCGCCACCATTGCGGGCGTGGTGCTGCGACCCCTCGGCCTCAGGGCAAATGCCGACCTTCTGGAGTTGCGCCGCGTCGCCGGTCCCGGGCGTGCGCCGCTTCGCGGGGCGTCTTCACCCGAGACCGATGTCTGGTGCTACGACGGCGAAGTCTCCGGTCCCGAAATCCGTGTGCGGCAGCACGGCCGTGTGCGAATCGTAGTTGAGAACAAGCTACAGCAAGACACCACAATCCACTGGCACGGGGTGCGCGTGCCGAATGCCATGGATGGCGCGCCGAATGTGACGCAGCCGCCGATCGGGCCGGGGGAGAGCTTCGTCTACGAATTCCCGGTGCCGGACGCAGGCACCTATTGGTACCACCCACATCTTCACAGCGCGGAACAGGTTGGGCGCGGTCTCGCCGGCCCATTCATCGTCGAGGAACTCAATCCGCCGCCGGTCGATCGCGACATCGTCTGGGTGCTCGGCGATTTCCGGCTGAAGAACGACGGTTCGATCGCGGGCGGCTTCAACAACCCCATGGAAACGGGCATGTCGGGCCGGATTGGCAACACAGTCACGATCAACGGCCGCGTCCCGGATGCCTTTCCGGTCAAGAGCGGCGAGCGAATCCGCCTGCGCCTGATCAACGCGGCGCCATCGCGGATTTTCCGCCTCGAGTTCAAGGGGCATCAGCCGGTCGTCATCACCTATGACGGTCAGCCGGTCGAACCGCATCCGCCGGAAGATGACAGGGTGGTGCTAGGGCCGGCCATGCGCATCGATCTTCTCATCGACATGACGGCGCTGCCAGGGATGACGTTGCCGATCCTCGACTCCTTTTACGAAGGCCTGCCCTTCAAGCTCGTCGATTTTGCCTACTCGGACGACGAGGCGTCGCCGAAGTCGGCGTTACCGCCACCGACCAAGCTGGCCGCCAACCCGCTTCCCGTACCGGACATTGCCCGCGCGACACGTCACGAAGTGACGCTCACCGGCGGCATGGGCATGGGCGGCATGGCGGGCGGCGGAATGATGGGTGGCGGCAACGGAATGATGGGAGGCATGGGCCCGGGCGGCGGAATGATGGCGGGAATGAATGGCGGTCCCATGTGGATGATGAACGGCGTGGCCATGCCTGCGGACATGGCGGGACACATGGAGCCGGTTCTGACGCTTGCCCGCGGCGCAAGCTACATCCTCGCCGTCGACAACCAGACCGCCTGGTACCACCCCATCCATCTTCACGGTCACTCGTTCCGCGTCATCACGCGGAACGGCCAGCCCACCAAATATCGGGAATGGCGCGACACCGTTCTCATCCCGCCGCGCCAGAAGGCCGAGCTTGCCTTCGTCGCTGACAACCCCGGCGACTGGATGTTCCACTGCCACATCCTCGACCATCAGGAGGGCGGCATGATGAGCGTCATCCGTGTCACCTGAACCGAGGAGCATACGTTTCGTGAGTCAACCCCGGAAGATTCTTCAGACCAAAAAAAGGACCACCACCATGAAGCGCCGCGCCTTCCTTGCCGCCCTGACGGTCAGCCTCACTCTCGGACTCCTGCCTTCGGTCGGCTTTGCCGCTGGGCAAAAGATGACTCTCTACAAGGACCCGCAATGCTCCTGCTGCGAGATCTACGCGCAGTACATGCGCGCCAACGGCTTCGATGTCACCGTCGTCCCGACCAACGACCTCGCCACGATGAGCGAGGAGCACGGCATCCCGGCCAACCTTCAGGGCTGCCACCTATCGCTGATCGATGAGTACGCGATCGGCGGCCATGTGCCGGTCGACGTCGTCAAGCGGCTGCTCGCTGGCAACCCGCCGGTCAAGGCGATCACGCTGCCCGGTATGCCGATGGGAGGTCCGGGCATGATGCCTGGCCAGAAGATGGGCCCGTTCACGATCTACGCCATCAACAATGATGGCAGCACTATCGTCTATGCCACGGAATGACGACCTTACGCTCCCCATGAGGCCGGGAACCAACACCGCCCCGCCGCCGGACTCTGCACGAGCCCGGTGGTGGAGGCCGGTCGCGTTGTTGATCCCGCTCGTGGCGTTTGTCGCGCTGGTGGCGACGTTCGCGGCGCGCCTCGGCAGCGATCCGAGCCTAGTGCCGTCGCCGCTGATCGGCAGGGAGGTTCCGGCATTCAACCTGCCGCCGGTCAGGGGGCGGCAGCTCGGCCTCGCCTCTGAGAATCTGAAAGGTGAGGTGTCGCTGGTGAATGTCTTCGCCTCGTGGTGCGTGGCCTGCCGCGAAGAACACCCGGTGTTCATGCAACTGAAGGCCGGCGGCACGGTCCCGATCCACGGTCTCAACTACAAAGATAAGCCCGACGACGCGGCAGCGTGGCTCGACACGATGGGCGATCCCTACGCGCGCACGGGCGCCGACCTCGATGGGCGCGTGGGAATCGATTGGGGGGTCTATGGCGTGCCGGAGACGTTCGTCGTCGATGCCAATGGCCGGATCGCCTTCAAGCAGATCGGCCCGATTACGCCCGAGATTCTGAATAACACCATCCTGCCTCTGGTCGCGAAGCTCCGTGGGACGGGCGAGCCATCGTCATGACCGAGAAAACGAACCCACCGCCGGCCGCGACAAATGCCGGCCCTTCCACCAAGCGCCGTTTGCCCTTGATTGGCGCCATTGGGCTCACAGTCGTCGCTGCAGCGATCCTGGTCTACGAACTCATTGCCATTTCAGGTGAGCGCGCGATTGCGCCGGTGGTCGCCACATCCGATGCCGGGCCTGCGCCCGTTCCGCTCAGCTCCCAGCCCTTCTCGTTTCTCGACAAGCCGGTGGCCGTGCCGGAACTCAAATTCGCCGACGGTAGCGAGCAGCTTCGGACGCTGGCCGACTTCAAGGGACGGCCGGTGCTTCTCAACATCTGGGCGACGTGGTGCCTGCCGTGCCGCAAGGAGATGCCGTCGCTCGACCGGCTGCAGGCAAAGTTCGACCCGGCAAAATTCCTGGTCCTCACCCTCTCGATCGATCGCGCAGGTATCCCGGCAGTCAAGAAGTTCTATGCCGATCTCGGACTGAAGAACCTCGGTATCTATGTCGACCAGTCCAGCGCAGCACTCCACCAGTTGGGGCTGATCGGCATTCCGGGCACGCTCCTGATCAATCCGGACGGCATGGAGATCGGGCGGAAGCTCGGTCCGGCCGAGTGGGACAGCCCGGAGATCGTCGCGCTTGTTCGTGAGCATTTCGGGTTGGAAGAATCTAAGGCGAGCAAGGGGGCAACGCCATGAACGGCGTAGTGGCCCTCTTCGCCAGCTTCACCGCGGGCGTCGTCTCGTTTCTGTCGCCCTGCGTCCTGCCGCTGGTGCCAGGTTACGTCTCGTATGTCGGCGGACGCGCGTTCGACCGGAGCGAGGCAATGGAGGCTTCCCCGAAGTCCGGTCCGCTCTGGTTCAGCACGATCTTCGTACTCGGATTCTCCACGGTCTTCATCACGCTCGGCGCGAGCGCGACGGCCATCGGTCGGCTGCTACTCTCGTATAAGAACGAGGCCAACCTCGTTGCGGGCATCATCGTCACCATCTTCGGGCTCACGATGATCGGACTTGTCCGTTGGCCCTGGCTTCTCCGCGATATCCGGCTTCATCTGCAGGTGCCCGGCGGTCGGACGATGTCGGCCTATGTGCTCGGATTGGCGTTTGCCCTCGGCTGGACACCCTGCATCGGGCCGGTGCTTGGCGCGAACCTCACAACCAGCGCTGTGACCGCGACCGTCGGAGACGGCATCGCGTTGCTCGCCGCCTATTCGCTTGGCCTCGGCATCCCTTTCCTTCTCTCGGCCGTCTTTACCGACCGGCTGCTCGGCCGCCTGAAGAGCCTCGGGCGGACCGGGCGCTCACTACAGATTGGAGCCGGTGGCGTGGTTGTCCTGATGGGCATCGCCATGATCACCGGCCAGCTCTCGGCGTTTTCGTACTGGCTGCTCGAAACCTTCCCCGTCTTTCAACGGATCGGATGAGGAGAACCGCGATGACGCAGGAAACGGACTGCTGCACGCCTGAACCGGCAATCGGGCAAGGCTCGGGAATGCTCACCCCTCGACAGCACCTGTGGTCATGGGTTCGATCGCCGCCAGGCCTGACGGTCGTTGGCCTTGGCGTGGTCGCGATGGGGTTCGCGTCAAACTGGAGCTGGCTGGTGGCGGTCGGTGCCGCTCCGCTGGTCCTGTCGCTCGCCCCTTGTGCCGCGATGTGCGCGCTCGGCCTCTGCATGAACATGAAAGGTCACAGCGGAACGACCGCCGTGAAGCCTGATACGCACGCCGGAGCGGGACTGCCACCGTCAACGCCGTCATCTCCCGTTCGATCGCAAGGCTCACAGTGACCCGCAGCCTTCGCTTCTTTCTTGTTTTGGGGGTCGGACTGCTCGTGTTCGACGGCGCTCTGTTTTTTCTCGCTCGCCCTCCGCGCCCGGCCCACCTGGCGCCAACGGTCGTTTCGACCGGCGCCGCGGCAATCGGCGGTCCATTTACGCTCGTGGCGGCCGATGGCCGAACGGTGACCGATGCGACCTATCGAGGCAAGTGGATGCTGATCTATTTCGGCTACACTTTTTGTCCCGACGCGTGCCCGACGACCCTCACCAACATGAGCCTCGCGTTGCAGACGCTGCGCGAAGAAGCCGACCCAATCCAGCCTCTCTTCATCACGATTGATCCGAAGCGCGACACCGCTGCCGTGCTCAGCGAGTACCTAAAATCGTTCGATCCGAAGATACAGGGCTTGACCGGCAGCGAGACTCAAACAAAGGCGGCCGTGCAGACGTACCGGGTCTACGCAGAGCCGCAGAAGGTTCAGAGCGCCGGCAGCTATCTCGTCGATCACAGCTCCTATGTCTACCTCGTGGACCCGCAGGGAAAATTTGTGGACGTGATCGAGGGGGCGACGCCGCCCGCCGAGATGGCAGAATGGCTGCGGAAGTCGATGCGAGACCGGTTGACATGCAAGGAAACGAACACGTGCGCTACCTGATCGCAGTGGTGATGGTTGTCCTCGGCACATGGACAGCCCTGGCGGCACAAACGACCGCGTCGCGGAACATGGCGGTCGAGCATGCGTGGGCGCGCGCCAGCCCGAAAGGCGCCCCGAACGGGGTTTCTTATGTGACGCTCGTCAACAAGGGGGCGGATGCCGATCGCCTTATCGGTGCCGCGAGCCCCGTCGCCGAGACCATCCAGATTCACGAGGAGAAGACCGAGGGCGGCGTATCGAGGATGCGCCAGCTCGAGGCGATCGACCTACCCGCGGGTTCGACGGTAACGCTCAAGCCGAGCGGCATTCACCTGATGATGAAGCTCAAACAACAGCTTCAGGAAGGCCAAACATTTCCGCTGACGCTGACCTTCGAGAGGGCCGGCGTCATCGAAGTGACCGTCAAGATCGGAACGGTCGGAGCGATGGACGACATGAGCGGGATGTGAAGCAGGAGACAACGACGCGAGAAAGCATCCAGGCCCCTACGGCGAGCGGCGAGCCCCGGCGACTGCGCTTCGCCTGGGGTCCTGCCGCGGCGATCGTTCTGCTTGTCGCGGCCATCGGCTCGATCGCGTGGTTGCACCAGCGCTCGGCGCCGACGCTCGGCGGTCCGTTCGAATTAATCGACACGAAGAGCGGACGGCAGGTGACCAACCGAGACTTTCCCGGCAAATGGCTGTTGGTCTTCTTCGGCTACACCCATTGTCCCGATGTCTGCCCGACGACGCTAAGCAACATTGCCGGCGCCTTGACGAAGCTCGGACCGCTTGCCGATCGCGTCCAGCCGCTCTTCATTACCGTCGATCCGACGCGGGACACGCAGCAGGTCCTTGCCGACTACACCGCCGCCTTCGACAATCGCATCATCGGCCTTACTGGCACGCCCGATCAGATCGCAGCCGCGGCGAACGCCTACCGCACGTATTTCGCGAGGCGGCAGGTCGGCGACGACTACTATATGGACCACAGCGCAACTGTTTACGTGATGCGCCCGGACCGCACTTACGACAGCTCATTCCTGACGACCGCCGATTCTTCGGAGATCGCACGAAGCTTGCGCGCCCTGCTTCAATGAGGTCGAAACTTGCAACGGCGAGACGCCGTCAGACCCCCAGAAGGAAGAGTAGTAAATCGTCGCGGCGCGGCACGAACATCGGCACGTGCTCCCGGTAGTCCTGGTATTCGGAGCCGAACCTTTCACTGAGACGGCCTTCCTCTCGCCGGGCAAGTCTGAGATAAATCCAGACGATGATGGGCGAGAGCAGCAAGGATGGGATCGTCGGCCAGTCGACGATCTCGCCGAGGACGATCAGGAATATCCCGGCGTATTGCGGGTGGCGGATCAGGCCGTAGACGCCGTCCTTAACGAGCGTGCCGCGACCGAAGTAGATTCTGACCCAGCCTTTGACGACGAGCAGCGCGCCGGCGAGCAGCAGCGCGTACCCAAGGATTGTCTCGATCGCCGCTCCCATGGGCCCGAGGCCCAGAAGCGTCGCCCACAAATGGCCACTCGAATGAAAAAGAGGAATCTTGAGTGGCAGGGCTCCCGCCAACACATAGACGGTTAGTGGAAATCCGTACATCTCTGCGTAGAGCGCGATGACAAAAGCCTGGAGAACGCCAGCGCCCGCCCAGTCGCGCCAGTTCGCTGGTGCGAGAAAATGATAGAGCCCCCACGACAAGAGGACGCCAATCACGACCGCATGCGGCCAGAGTTCCGTCCACGTCCATGCTTGCGGGCTGATGTCCATATCAGCCGCCCTCGATCGCGTCCTGCGTGAGCCCGTGCTACTTCGTGCTCAGCACCCTATCGATTGCTGCTTTAAGCTGTCCGTATGGCTGCGCCCCGACGATCATCTGCTTGCCAATCAGAAAGGACGGCGTCCCGCCTACGCCCATGGCGTTGCCTTCCGCCGCGTCGGCCTGCATCACCCTGTCGTAGTCCGCCTGCCGGCTGGTCATCAGCGACTCGACCCTGGCGGCATCGATACCGGGTATCGTCCTGGTCAACGCAAGAATGTCATCCTTTTTGCCCCAGCCGGCATTCTCGTCGTCCTGGTGATCGAACATCGCCTTATGCCAATCGCGGAATTTGTCCGGCGCCACTTCCCACACGGCGCGGGCGGCGAGACCGGCGGTCTGGGAATCGGGTCCGAGAAACTGGAAGTCCTTGAAGACGATCCTGACTTTACCTGCTTCCACGTAATCCTTGATCAATTGAGGGAAGACGTTTTCCTCCTCCTGCCGGCAGTAGGGACACTGGTAGTCGAACCAATAGGCGACCACGACCGGGGCATTAGTGTCGCCGATGAACGGCTCGCCTTCCAGATTGACCTTGGCGATGTCGGCGGCCGGCGGGGGTGGTGGCGCCACCGCGGCGGCGGACTCCTCTGCTGACGGCGATGCGCTATAGGCGAGACGCGCCACGTCCAGGAACTGTTTGTTGCTCCAGAGAATTGTCCCCGAGATCATGACGCCGGCAACGATGATCGCGGCGGGCGTTAGTAGATGCCTCCCCCAAAACCTGGTCGCATCATGGATTTTGACTTTTGCCGGCTGTTCCGGCGCCGTTATCTCCGAGGTCATTGCGCTGCCGCCGGTCCGCCACAGCCTTGGGCGATGTTCCAGAGGTCAACAAGCTGTTGACCCGTGAACTGACGGTCGTGGATGAGGTGCTTGCCGAGGCCCCCGTACACCCGCCAACGCCAACACTGGCAGCAGCACGGTCCGCGCATGTCGGAGTTCGCCATCGCGAAATCGTAGGCCGCCTGTTCCGTGCTGTTCAGAGCGAGGTCGTAATAAGGCATCAGCTTTTGGGCCATGCCCGCAAGGATGTCGTAGGGATCGGGCGGGATCTCGGCGATGTCCGCGTATTTGCGGATGCCCTTGATCTGGGTGATGTAGCGGGCGCTATCCATGGGCGCGCAACAGGCCCCCTGCAGCCTTGCGTCCAATGGCATTTTGGCGATCGACGCTTCGAACTCGGCCGAACAATTGACGTTGCCGTTCTGGCTGAGGAAGTCGAAGCGCTTCATCAACGCCGCGTCGTCGTCCGCTGCAGCAATCGCGACTCGTGCGAGAAACGAACTGCTCAGCAGCGATGCCGAAGCAGCAACCATGAATCCCAGCGCCGTCCGGCGCGTGAGTAGGTCTCGAACCATCTTGAATTCTCCTGAAGCTCAGCTTGACCGTTAAGGCTTCCACGCAGGCGCAAGCCTGCCGCCACGATGCGACTGTGCCGTCCGGAACGATCGAACAGCGCGACCCCGAACGGCAAGCAGCGACTCGACCGCGATGCGGCTGGTCGTCTGCCTAGACGAGGACGCTCAGCTTGGGGGGAGGAAGATCAGGAGGGGAGGTTGAGCCGTTGAAGAGTCGCTCGACGTGGGGATGGAGGGGCACTCTCGCGGCACCCCCCAGGACGCTCGCGACAGGTAAGACGGCCTGAATACCGACACAGACCGCAAAGCAGGCATCTGTCGCCGGGTCCTTCTTGATGCATTTGTCGCACATGCCCAACATCGGGAGGTCGGACGCTATGGCGCCCATAACCATCTTTGATGCTTCCGCCCCACTCTGCATTTCCGCAGCCGAGGGCATGGGCCGGCCGGTCCCGAGGGCGAGGGCCAGGAGGAGCAGGAGTGCGAGAAAACCACGACAGCTTCGCATCGCTCCGAATCATAGGCCAGGTCGATGGCGGAAGCCAATCACGGTCGCGATAGTCCGCGCGAGAGTCCATCTTGGGGCTCGGCGCTTCACACCTTGCCGGCAGACCATCGACATCCTATCCTAGGGGGTAGGATATGGGAGGCGTCATCGTGAAGCACGCCACGCACCGGGATGTCCGGCGTCAGCTCCTATGAGACAGATTTGGCGGATTGAGGAAGGGAGAGTTTCTGGCTCATCGTAGCCTTTGGAGGGAGCGCAGATGAGACAGAACCCGAGGCCGGTGAAAGAGC
>Ga0070741_10014237_pt1 | contig 13800 bp, 8 predicted proteins | sample Coa_R1_4_FD_66440 | JGI IMG/M metagenome (GOLD analysis project Ga0070741, IMG submission 66440) | Surface soil microbial communities from Centralia Pennsylvania, which are recovering from an underground coalmine fire - Coalmine... | ecosystem: Environmental > Terrestrial > Soil > Unclassified ... | reverse complement strand
GCGGCGGCCAATTCTGGCCCCTCGATCCTCGGCCTGAAGAGGTCCACCTCGGAGACATTGCGCACGCACTGTCACTGATCTGCCGTTACAACGGCCACACGAGCCGATTCTACAGCGTGGCCGAGCATAGCATCCTGATGGCGCGGGCGATGGCCGAGACGGGTGCCGGGGATTTCCTCGTGCTTCGTGGCCTGCTCCACGACGCGGCCGAGGCGTACATCTGCGATGTCGTACGGCCACTCAAGCGGAGCATGCCCGATTACTGCGACGCCGAGAAGCGTATCGAGTCGGTCATCTGGGAGCGATTCGGACTGGTTGGCTCTGTGGTGGATGGGGATATTGGCCGCCTGGTCAAACACTTTGATGACGCGATCTTGTACGACGAAGCGAAGGCGCTCATGGGCGTCCACTGCATCGCATGGCACGAGCGCTTCGCCCCGGGCCTGGGTGTCCAGATCGTAGGGATGCAGCCGTCTGAAGCTGAGTCGGCGTTCCTCAAAATGTTCGAGCGGCACGGAGGCAACCGACGGATTAGCGAACTGGAACAGGCCCTCGCCGCCGTCCGGGCCGAGCGCGATCAAGCGGTCAGGGAGTGGGACGAAGAACTGCGAGCAAGAGAGTGCGAGCGGTTCGGGCCGGTGCCCCGGAAGCATGCCGATCATCCGTTTATCCCGCTCTCGGGCAGCCAGGATGCGACCGGCACCTACACCCGGTGTGGGGTTCACGGCTGCATGCTGGCACCGGAGCAGCACGCGTGAGCGAGCCGCTTCGGCTGGTCGACCTGGACCCGCGGATCAGGAAGATGCTCGCGCTCATCCTGCGCAACCGCGAGCAGATCCGCCGGCCGAAGCGGGGCACGCTGGAGTTGACCTTCCACGGCCGGCACGTCAACGCCCGGCTGATCGCCGTCGAGCCGATTGGGTTCGACGATGGACCGCCACCGGAGGCGGCGTAGTCAGCGCGTCATGAATCACGTATACTGAGCGTAGATAGCCCGTCCTCAGAGACGGGGGCCACTCCTTCGGGAGTCGTGTCCCCGTCTCTTTTTGCGTTCTGGGAGCTTCGCGATGCTGGCCGCGCTCATCCTGGCAATCATCTACGTGGTGGTGATCCTGGTGGTTGCCTGGCTCTTGATGACGATCGTCCGGGCCGTGCCGGTCCCGCCGCCGGTCGCCGGCATCCTGCCGACCCTGATCTGGGTGATCGCCGTGATCGCCTGCTTGCTGGTGCTGCTCAAGGTGCTGGTGCCAGCGGTAGGGCCGTTGCCATGACCACTGGCGCTCGGTGCGGTGCGCCACAGGAGGCGTGACATGCCAGTCGGCCGCGGGACGTATCGGACGATCAAGACGAAGCACGGCGACACGATCCGCCTGCACTTCACGCCCGCTGGAGCCGTGAATGAGGCCAAGAACATGAAATCCGGGGCCGTGCACACGCCGGCCGAGTTCAAGGCCGATCGCAAGAAGAAGCACAAGGCCGGACCGGACATGAACGCCCGCATCCGCGCGAAGGTGGGGCGGTAGGAGAAAAAACCGGAGAGCCGGTTATGGATGGAAAGCCGCGAGGGAACCCCAACATCGCCGAGGCCGGCCGGGCCACGCGCTTCAAGCCGGGCCAGGTCGCCAACCCCGGCGGTCGCCCGCGTGGAGTCAGTATATCGACACTCATTCGCAATCAGTTGATGGAACCCTCCCCCGGAGATCCGACCAAGACGAAGGGCGAGAAGATGGCCGAGACGGTTGTGAACGCGGCCGTCAAGGGTGACAAGGTTTGGGGGCCGCTGGTCTGGCGCTACATGGACGGCGACCCGAAGACGGCCAGCGAGTTGACGCTGCGCGAGTTGGCCGAACAACTCGCCGAGCGGATGGGGCTGGACGCCAAGGCGTTGCTGGAATCCTTCGAGCGCGAGGTCAGGGCGGCGTGACGACGGCCCTGCTTGATCCGCCGACTCGCGAGGACGCGCTACTGCTGGTGTCGCTGGCCATGCGGATGCGCGAGCGGCAGGCGCGGACGGCCGCGCCCGACGAGCGCGTGCCCCAGGACTACCAGACCTGGCTCCGTGAGATGTTCCCGGCGTACGTGGCCCACGGCTTCGCCGAACACCACCACCTGTTCTGGCGCTGGGTCTGGGCGCTCCGCTCGGGCGTCCGCCCGCGCCCGCTGGTCTGCCTCTGGCCCCGCGGTGGGGCGAAGTCGTCGTCCGTCGAGATGGCGTGCGCGGCCCTCGGCGCGCGGGGGGTGCGCAAGTACATCCTCTACGTCTCCGGCAAGCAGGCGCAGGCCGACGACCACGTCGCCAACGTGGCCGGCTTGCTGGAGTCGAAGACGATCGCCGCGCGCTATCCGTCCCTCGGCGAGCGCAAGGTCGGCAAGTACGGCAACAGCCAGGGCTGGCGCCGCGAGCGCGTCAGGACCGCGGCCGGGCTGACCGTGGACGCGCTCGGGCTCGACGTGGCGGCCCGGGGCGCCAAGCTCGACGAGGCCCGACCCGACCTGATCGTCTTCGACGACGTCGACGACACCGAGGATTCGGTGCTGCTGACCGTGCCCAAGAAGATCCGCGCGATCACCCAGAAGCTGCTGCCGGCCGGCTCATCCGACCTGGCGGTGTTGTTCGTCCAGAATATCGTCCACTACGAGTCGATCGCCGCTCGCCTCGCCGGCCTCGCTGCCGAGCCGGCCGACTTCCTCCACGACCGCGACGTCTCCGGGCCGCTTCCGGCCTTGCGTGGCGCCGCGTTTGAGAAGCAGCCGGACGGCCTCTGGAGGATCACGCGCGGTACGCCCATCTGGGAGGGGCAGGACCGCGCGATCTGCGAGGCCCAGGTCAACACCTGGGGCATCCGGGCGTTCCGGTCCGAGGCCCTGCACGAGCGGACGCCGCCGGTCGGCCAGGCGTTCCCGGAGTTCGATCGATCCGTGCATGTGGTCGAACCATTCGAGATCCCCGGTGAATGGCAGCGCGGGCGGGCGGTCGACTACGGCTACGCCGCACCGTACTGCTGCCTCTGGCTGGCAAAGCGGCCCGATGGTGGCCTGGTGGTCTACCGAGAGACCTACGGACCCGGTCTGACGGCCCCCCAGCAAGCGCGCGAGATCCTCGCGCTCTCGGAAGGCGAGCGCTACGCGGTCAGCGTGGGCGACCCGGCGATGTGGGCCAGCCAGCGCGAGGGCAAGCGCTTCAAGAGTGTGGCCGACCAGTACCGTGACGTCGGCCTCAAACTCACGGAGGCCAGCAACGACCGTCTCGCTGGCAAGGAACGGGTCCACGACTACCTGGACTGGGCTGAAGAGAAGGCGCCGAACCTGGTGATCTTCCGGACCTGCACGAACCTCGTCCGGACACTCCCGATGCTCAAGCGGGATCTCCACAAGCCTGAGGATGTCGACACCGACGACGAGGACCACGCCTACGACGCGCTTCGCTACGGCGTGATGGCGTTCACGCGCAAGAGTCGTTTCGGCCAGGCGCTCGCTCGTAAGATGGCACCGATGCCGACGTCGGCGGCGGTGCTCAAGCAGAAGCGACAGGACCGGCGACTGGCCGAGATCAGGCGTGGGCCGGGGTGGAGCTGATGGCTGACCGCGACCGCGCGCCCGGCATCCCCGAGCCGTCTGGCCCGGCCCTCAGCTTCCGGGGCGACCCGATCACGCCGCACTTGATCCTCAAGCTGTGGCGGTCGGGCATGCGCCAGAAGCAGGAATCACGCAAGCGCATCCTGAAGGTCCGGGCGCTGCGGCGCAAGGAGGAGTCCAGCTTGGTCCAGCTCTCGCCCTCCTGGGTGCGGCGCAATCCGGAATTGGCGACCTGGGTCCGCAGCGTGTTGCACGAGCGGGTCACCATCGAGCGCGACCTGATCGCCAGAGCCGGCGCGGTGGAACCGGTGTTCGACTGCAAGCCGCTCGGGAGCCTGAAGCGGGACCGCGACTATGCTGAGGAGAAGGAGGCGTACCTCAACGAGTGGCGGCAGCAGAGCGTGCCGACGCAGACGATGGTTGGCAAGAACGTCGAGGACGGCGAGTTCGGGTTGGTCGTGCTGCCGGCCGCCGACGACCTCGACGGCATGCCCGACTTCTACCAGCATATCGAGGAGGACGCCTACGCGGCGCTCTCCGACGAGGCGAAGCGGTCCTATCGGCGCGACGACGCCGACCGGCACGGGCGCTACGCCAAGGTCGACGAGCAGGTCCGCAAGCAGAAGAACCCGGCGTACGATCGCGGCGACACCCAGGCGTCGCAGGAGGCCCACGACGCGGCCGTGCGCCACTACCTGCTGGACAAGGCGCCCTCGAACGTGCGGATCATTCCAGCGCTGGACTGCGCGCCGTTCTTCGTGCGTGGCAAGGGCACCCGCCGCTGGGAGCTGGCCGCGCTGATCGAACGGACGCTGTACTACGCCGAGGAATTGCTCGAGGGCGAGTACGGCTGGCAGGGCATGGGCAACCGCAAGCTGATCCCGCTGGCGTACGGTGCTAACGGCGAGACGACCAAGCTGACGGCCGGCGAGGTCGGCCTGGGCGGGCAGTTCTACCTGTACACCGCCTACCTGCTCTGCAAGGACCGGCGGAACGGCTGCACTCGCCCGGTGATCGCCTACACGGTCGGCGGCCAGGGCACCTGGGACAGCCTGTCGGGCAGCCCGGACGACCCGGCCAGCGTCGGCCTGATCGACCTGTATGCGCAGTACGCCAAGCCGGATGGCACCTGTCCGGCTCTGGACGGGGCACCACTCTGGTCGTACCACGGTGGCTTTCACACCGAGGACGACGATCCCGACCACTACTGGCAGCCGGCCCTCTGGCCCTTCTACGAGCTGATCCTGAGTCTCGAAGGCAATGCCACCGCCGTCAAGGCGGCCACCGCCGTCAACGCGTTTACGGGCCACGTCTATCGCCCCGATGCGCAATTGGCCGGCGTAGCCGACGAGGCTATCATCGAGCAGGATGGCGAGCTGCGGGTGCCGCGAGTCCCCCGGCCGGGCGAGATCGAGGCGGCCGGGGGCGAGATCGTGCCGTTCGCCCAGGCCCAGGTCGGGGCCGATGCCTGGCGCTTGCTGCAAGCCGAGCAGCTGTCGCTCCAGGCCGCCACGGCGGTCGACCAGGGGCCGGACGCGAGCGGGCATGCACTAGTGGTGGGCGAGACGCTGGCCAAGGTCGCCAAGCGGCACGTCCGCGATGGCGTGCTTGAGGCGATCGTGTCAGCCGGTGAGAAGCAGCTGCGCATCCTCCAGGCGATTTACGACTGCCACGGCATCAGGTGGCCCCTCCAGACCGTCGACGAGCGACCGGCCAGCCAGCCGGGCGAGCCGGAGCCGGGCCAGGACGTGGCTGAGTACAACCCGGCCTGGATCGGGGAGGGCACCTATCGCCTCAAGGCCGTCTACCCGAACGAGGAGAATCTGGCTCGGATCGACCTGGAGGCCAACCTCAAGCAGCAGGGCCTGTCGACCTTCGGCAAGGTCCAGGCGGCCAAGGGCGAGTCCGACGCCGAGCGGGTCTGGATCGAGGTGCTCAAGGACAAGATGCGCGAGCATCCACTGTACCTCGAACGGGTCATGCTGGGGGTGGCGCAGGGCACCGGCGACAAGGATCTGGTCGCGACGATCAAGCTGCTCCAGCAACAGCAGCAGCTGACCCAGCCAACGCCGGGCGTCCCCGGCGGCACGAACGGCCTGCCCACGGCCGCGCTCAAGCGGCGGGGCAACCAGCTGGCGCAGCCGCCGAGTGGGGGTGGCCGGCCGCCGATCGCCGCGGCGATCCGGGGCGGGATCACTGCTGGCCAGATGGGCACGGCTGCGATGCAGAACGACGCGATGGCCCAGCTGCAAGTCCAACCCGGAACGGCGTAGCGATGGCTCGTCCGTCGACGTCCAATCCGGCCCAGATCGCGTCAGACGAGATCAACGCCGAGATCGAGCGGGCGGTCGCCTCGCTCGCGGCCGAATTGGGGCCGGCCCCAGGCGCCGCGACCGTCTCGGATGCGAAGCGCCTCCAGCTGTGGACGCAGCAAGACCCGACCGTCGACTACGACAGCCTGGTCCAGCAGCTGCAGACCCAGGGTTTGCCCCCGGAGCTACTCGATCCTGAGAGCGAGCAGGCGTTGGCCATCGTCAAGGCTCACCCGGAGATGGCCCAGTTGTACCAGGCGCCGGTCGCCCCCGACGTGGCCGCGACGCTGGCGGTGCTGGCCGAGTACCCGTTCCGGCTCTCGCTGTTGCAGCCGTACGAGGACGATCCCGCGCAGCTGGTCAAAGAGGCGAACCGGCTGGACGCGGCCTGGCAGCGCCAGCAGGCCCGGTCAGCGCAGACAGGAGGTGCGCGCGATGGCTGACGACAGCAGCGACGGCGGCGGGCTCACCGCGTCGCCCGAACAGTGGGACCAGTACGTCAACGCGATCAAGGCGGCGCTCGCGGCGTCGTCCGGCTTCCAGCGGATGCAGCTGCAGGCGCAGCTCGACGACGCCGAGAAGGGCCGCGCCAACGCGTACAAGATCGCGCAGTTGAGCGCCGAGACGTCGCGCTACGGCGTGGACGTCAACGCCCGGCTGCGGATGGCCGAGCTGAAGCAGCAGCAAGCCCAGTTCGAAGCGACGCACGGACTTGACCTGGCGAAAGCGTACACCCAGTTCGCCAGCACGCCCGACATGATGTTCGCCCGCAACGACTTCATCAACGCGCTCGGGCGGGTCGGCCAGGGCGGCTTTCCGCAGGACGTCACGACCGAGGGCCAGCCGCATGCGAAGACCTGGGAGGACTTCCAGGCCATCGCCAACCTGGGCACCGGCAAGGGTGGCGGCGGTGGCGGCGGCGGGGGCGGAGCAGCCGCTGGCGGCGGCACCGCCGATCCGCGCATGACGGCGGCCAACGCCGTCATGAAGGCGATCCCGCCGTCCGATGGCGCCGGCCACGACGATCAGGACTGGGCGGCGCTCTCGGCGATCCAGGCACTCTACAGTGCCGGCAAGCCTGGCAGCGTGGCCCGGCTGGGCGCCGCGCGCGGGAAGATCGCGCTCGCCGGGCTCGCCAGACTTGGATACGATCCCGCAACGGTCCTAGAAGATTATACGAGGGCTGGCGTTGGGCAACAGTCGAGTAGATTGGCGTGATATGCAGACGTTAGTTGACGTGGCCCGCCTGTCGATCCCGCTGCCGACCGACACGCTCGACCTGAGCGACAGCCTGGGCTTCGCCAGCAAGGCGATGTCGGATATCTGGCAGTTGGGGTTTCAGCACCAGGCTGAACAGGCGATCTCAGGCCTCGGGGATCTGCTCCACCAGGGTGCCGAGACGGCCAGCCGGTTCGTGCCGGCCGAGCCAACGCTGCCCGACCCGCTCCCGATCGTGGTCAGCCCGCTGCCGGATGTGCCGCCGGTCCAGATCCAGCAACCGGCGCCGGTCGCGCTGCCGAGCAGCAGCAGCGACGCTGGCCAGACGGCCGCGGGGTTTCCGGCACCGGACGCGGGCACGTCGTCGTTCGCGTTGTCGTCGACGACACCGACGCCGCCAGCGCCGAGCGGCGCGGCGGTGGCCCAGCCGGCTGCGATGCCAACGGGGACTGCTCCGAGCACAACGGCGCTATCCGCCCCGATCGTGGGCGGCAACAAGGATGATTTCTTGCGGACGGCCGGCCCGATCGACAACAGCTCGCGCGCGTCGTTCGTCCGGACCGCCTATCCGTATGCGCTCAAGGCAGCGAACGGCGACCCTGAGTTGGCAAAGCGGCTGATCGCGTCCGCGATCTCCGAGAATGGGACCGTGGGCTCCGGGGGGCCGATCGGAGTCGGCTTCAACTTCGGCGGCATCAAGTACGACCCCGATGCGTCTGGCTCGGGGAACTACGCGACCTGGGAGTCCGAAGGCGGCCAGCGGGTCAACCAGAACGCTGATTTTGCCCACTACGCCGGTCCACAAGAGGGGTTTGACGCGATCCCTCGGTTCATACAGCGCAACTTTCCGAAGGCATGGGCCGCCTACCAGCAGTCGCACGACGCCGCGCAGCTCTACCGGGATATCAACGCGGCTGGCTATGCTACTGACCAGAACTGGCATGCGGCCATCGAGGGCATCAGCGCCAATCAGGTCACGCCCAATATCCCCACTATCCCCGGCCCAGACCAGTCTCCCAACGGCACGCCGATCACCGCTCCGAGCCAGCAGCGGCCCGCGGCGCCTGCCAGCGGTGGCCTCGACGTCAACGGTATCGTGGCCGCGTACAAGGACACGCCGTACACCTACGGCGGTCCCGGCGGGCGGACGGCCGGGTTTGGCGCGCCCACTGATTGCAGTGGTTTTGTTGCGTCGGTGTTCAAGAGTCAGTACGGGCTGGATCTGGTGCCGCACACGGACGGGGCGTACAACCAGCTCCGGCAACTGGGCGCGCCCGAGCTCTCGGTCAAGGACGCCCGCCCGGGCGACGTGGTGTTCTACATGGGAGCCGGGACCGGCGGCGCGATCACGCACCACATGGGCATCTACGCCGGCGATGGCAAGGTGCTCGACGACAGCGTGTCGGGCGCCGATGGCGTCCGAGTCCGCGACCTGGGCCACGCCGGCCGCTATGTGATCTTGAGAGACCCCCGGCTCAACCAGCAGACGCCACAGACGGCCAGCGTGCCCCCGCCGATCCAGCCGGCCGGGGTGGCCGAGGCGACCGGTGGCCAGAAGGTCTCCAACCGTGAGTTGCAGGCGATGGCCAGCACGGCCCCGCGCTCGGCGCTGGCGGCGCCGTTCCAGGACTCCCAGACGGAGCCGGCGAGCCCGGCGTCTGACGACGCGCAGCCGCTGCTGCTGCGCCAGCCGTTGCTGCCGACCGATCCGGACGCGAGCACGGGCGACACGTCGCCGCTGGCGAGCACCACGCCGAGCGGTCCGACCTTTCAGGACGACTACTCGAACAACGGCCAGACGCCGGCCCCGCCGATGCAGGTGCAGCCGGTCGATACCAGCGGACCGGCCCAGGGGCCGCCCCTGCCGAACCTTCCCGGCCGCTTCAACCCGCTCGAAGACCAGACGCAGCCGGCCCAGCCGGGCGAGTTGCCGGCCCGCAACGCCCCGCCTGCTCCGGCACCGCTCATCGAGCAGCCACCGTTGACGCCGGCCAGTCCCACCGCGCCGTGGAATCCGCTTCAGGGTCAGCCGCCAGCGCAACCGGGCGAGCTGCCGGCCCGCCCGGGGGTGGTCGAGCCGACCATCGGTAGCGAGATCAGCGCCGTGGGCGCAGCACTGCCGTCCCAGCCGTCACCAGCCATCCCGGATGTCGTGCAGGCCGTCAACCGGGGCGAGACGGTCAACCCATTCCACTGGGCCAACGAGGTCTCGGATGCTGCCGCCGAGCAGGTGGTGCAGTCGGTGGGCCTGGACCCACAGAGCCCGCAGGGCATCGCGGCCAAGTTCGCGGTGTCCACGATCGTCAACCCGAGCAACTGGGAGGGCGGCGCCTTCAGCGCGACGGCCGGCGCGGTCGCGCGAGCGAGCCTGCCGGTCCTGGAGCGGGCGCTGCCGGCCATCGCCGAGCGCTTCGGCGCCGAGACGGCCGGGCGGCTCTCGACCTGGCTGGCGACGCAGGGCAGCCAGGTCGCCTCACAGGCGATCGGGCAGGGCGTGGCTGGCGCGGTCACGACGCCGGAGGCGCCGGTGACGGGCGCCGCGTTTGGGGCTGGCGCGGCCGGGCTGGTGCCGGCTGGGCGGGCGCTCGCGGCCGGCGGGCGGGCGCTGGGGGCGGAGGCGCGGGCTGGCGCCGAGCGAGCAGCCGCGCTGGAAGCCGAGCGGGCTGGCCAAGCCGCGGCGCCAGCCTACGGCGTCTTCGGCGTGGCGCCACCGGAGGCCGGGCCGGCTGCCGAAGCCGTCGCCCGTCCGCGCTTCGTGCCACCGGAGGTCCGCGAGCGGATCAGCCCGAACCTGGCAGTGCCGGACGATCCCAGATTTCAGCAAGCGGTGGAAGCGGTTGGCGGACAGATCACGCCGCGTGGCGTTGAACTGCACGTGACGCGCGCTCAGGGCGAGCAGGCGGCCGGTGGGCTCGCTACGCGTGGTGGGGTGTTCGTCGAACCGGTCCCGGAAGGTGGGCGCAGCTCGTATGCCAGTTCTAGCGACAACCCGAACTCGGTTGGTGGCTCGCAAGTGTTGCCGCCGACTAGGACGCTCTACCGCAAACCACTCGTGTTGGATGCGCCACCAGGAGAGCACAACGGTTTCAACCAGGCGATGCGGCAATTTCAGGCTCCGGATCTCGAAGCAGCCGAGCGGGCAGTCCGGGCCATTGAGCCAGAGTACCAAGCGGCCACCCTCGCATCCGATCGGCGCGCAGTGCAGCACATCATCGATGAACGTCAGCGATTGGTAGCTGAACGGAATCGTCTACGAGCACAGTACGCCAATCTGCCGACGGCTGATGATATCGACGATGCCATCGAAACTGCCCGCGCCGCCGGCCCCGAAGGCTCGCCCCAGCGGGCGCAGGCGCTCAAGGATCTGGTTTCCCGCTACGGCGGTGACCCGGGCCTGATCGACGACCTGCTCAAGATCCGGGGCGCCGACGCCTCTGAGTCGGCCTGGGCGATCAAGGAGAACATCGTCGCCGCCAACGCCAGGCGGCGGGCCTACGACGGTGTGTTCACCGTGGAAGGAGGGGCATCACAGCCGAAGATCACCGAGATCTTCGACGTCCAGCAGGGCCGCAACCCGACGCCGGGGGCGCCGAATCCGAGGATTGAACGGGCACAGCAACGCGTTCAGGATCTCCTCAGCGACTACAATCGTCAGGAAGGTCTGATACAAACGCTCCGAGCCGCTGGGACTGAGCCGGATGAGGCGGCCTGGGCGCGACTCAGAGAACTGGGGAGGCAATACCGGCAGGCAGGGGACGATCTACGGCGTCTCAAAGTTGAAGAACCCCAATCGCTAGCCCCGCCCGGCTACTCGCTCCACCCCGACGTGGTGCCGCCCTCGCAGGGCGCCGCCGCCACGACCGGCATCACACCCGTGCCTGTCCGATCGTCCAACGACGTGCTGGCGTCTGTCAACCGGGCGCTCGCTCAGGGCGTCGCGTCGGCCGTTTCGGGCGGCGTCGGCGCGGCCACCAACCAGCAACTCAACCCGGACGACCCGAACGCCGCGTTGAAGGGCTTCGCGGTGGGGGCGGTGGCGCCGTACGCGCTCAGTCGCGGCGCCGGGGCGCTGGCGCGCCGCGCGGGCGCTACTGGTGAGGCGGAGGGCGCGCTGGCGACGGCCGGCGCTGTGCCACCCCGACCAGCCGACCCGGTCCGCGTGGCCGCTGAGGTCGCCAATGGTCCAGCGCGCGGTCAGGTCCTCAATCGCAATCTCCGGTCGCAGGGCAGCGCCATCCCGCTCGGCGTGCGCGCGTCGCAGGCGCTCACCGACGACCAGGCCGCGCTCAGGTGGGCCGAGGACATCCTGACCAGCGAAGCTGGACGCGGCAAGCTCCCGGAGAACGCGCCAGAACGCCCATCGGCTATCCGTCGAATCAACCCCGACTCGGTTGCCGAGGAGCGCATCCGCGACGAGCTGGCGCCGGTCGTGGCCACGGCTAGACAGTCCGGCCTGCTCGACGAAGTGACGCAGGGCCTCCAGGACACGCACGAGCGGGACGTGTTGGCCGAGTTCTACCGCCGGGGCTATCAGGAGGCGATCGACGCTGGCAAGAGCCAGGCCGAAGCTGAGGCGGCGGGTCTCGCGCGGATGGATCGGCGCTCGTCGGCCAACGCCGATCTCTCCTGGGACGCGGTCAACGCACGTCTCGAAGCTCAGCAGCAGCGGCTCACCGATGCCGGCACGTGGGATCAGTTCCAGGCCCTTGAACAGCAGGTCTGGGACCACAATCGCGCCACCCTTGATCGCATGCGGGAGGCCGGTCGGATCTCGGATGCGCAGCATGCCTGGCTGACTGAAACGTATCCACACTACGTTCCGACCGTGCCTGTCAGCCAACTCGATCCCGGCGGTGGGCGGGTCGCGGTTGGGCGTGGATCGGGGGTCTCAGCTGGGCGCAGCGGCCCCGGCGACGTCAAGGCGTTTGAGGACGTGGCCTCCGGGTCGGAGCGGCTGAATCCGATCATCGCATCGAGAGACGCCACCATTGCCCGCGAGCGCGTGGCCCAGCGCAACGAGGTGTTCCAGGCGTTCGCCAAGCTGTACGACGCGGCGGACGCGGCCGGCTCTGCTGCCACCGACGCCAGCACGGGTGCCCGCCGCCAGCGTTTCGCTGGTGAGGTCGAGGTCTCGGGGCGCGTGGACGGCGAGCCGCGTACGATCCGGGTGCCCAAGCCGGTGGCCGATGCGATCGACACGATGAGCAACATGGGTGCTGGATCTGGTGCGCTCGGACTCTGGCGCCGGGCCATGTCGGCGGTGACGACCAGCATCACCGGGCGGCGGGCGGCCTTCCTGCCGGTCAACCTCACCCGCGACTTCAGTGATGCGGTCCTGCGATCCGGGAGCGAGTACGGACCGACCGCCATCCCCGAGTTTCTGGGTTTGTGGTTCCAGCAGGCCGGTGACGCCGCTGTGGACCTGGCGCGGGGTGCCCTGACGGGCCGTCTGGACGTGACCGGCGCGGCGAAGACCTACCTGGAGCGTGGCGGCGGGATGAACACGGCGCAGGGCGGCTGGAAGGCCGGCCAGCGCTGGTACCGCGACGTGCAGCGCTCAGGTGGCTCCGTCGTGACGAGCCCGGGTGATCTGGTGCAGATCATGAAGGATCTGGCCACCTTCCGCCCGGTGATGGCGGCCAACGAGCGAACCGAGCTGATCTCGCGGACCGCCATGATGCAGTTGGCCGAGCGGCGCGGGGCCGGCCCGACCGAGGCGATGATCGCGGGGCGGAACGCCTCGGTTGACTTCCAGCGGGCGGGCTCGGTGATTCGGATGTTCAACGGCGCGATTCCGTTCCTGAACGCGACCGTGCAGAGCGGCGCGCAGTTCGCCCGTACCGTCCGCGCCCATCCGAAGGGCGCATTGGCCACGTTCGCTACGGTCATTGGCATGCCAACCGTGGCGGCCGAGGTCTATAACCGCTCCGATCCGCAGCGGGCGCAGGCGTACGACGACGTGCCCCAGTACCTGAAGGATCAGGGCATCGTGCTGATGCTGCCGTGGGCGGGGTCTGACAACCGCGGCGACCGCCCGAACTACCTCTGGCTGCCGCTCGGGATGGGCGCGCCGGTGGCGGTGGCGACCCGTGAGGCGATGCGCGACACCCCGGGCCTGGAGCCGGCCTCCCCGCGTGCGGACATCGCGCCCGATGCACCGGGCTGGCAGCGGGCGCTGGCGGTCGCCAATCAGGTGTTCTCGATCTTCTCGCCGGTCAAGGGCGACACGGCCGCTGCTGCCGCGTCGAGCCTGATCCCGCCGGGTGCCAAGCAGGCCATCGAGCTCGGGACGAACAAGAACCTGTACACGGGCGGCGACATCGCGACCCAGGCTGCTGACGAGCGGTCGTCGGCCGTGGGGCAGGCCGTGGCCGGCGCCGCCAACGCGGCCGGCCGGGCGCTCGGGTCGGACTTCCTCCAGGAGGTGCGCCCGTCTCAGGTCGACTATCTGGCTCGCCAACTGCCAGCCTACGGCGACGTCGTGACTGGCGCCTCGGATCTGGTGGCACCGAGCGGGGCGAAACAGGCGGAGGACCGTCCCGTCCAGAACGCACCGGTCGTCGGCAGTATGGCCGGGCGCATCGTTCGTGACACGGGGGGTGCGAACCTGGAGCGGGCGCAGAACGCGCGGCTGTCACCAACTATCCGCGATGCGCTGGTCGACGCCGACATGCGCCCATCGGATATCCAGAGT
>Ga0070741_10014236_pt1 | contig 13802 bp, 16 predicted proteins | sample Coa_R1_4_FD_66440 | JGI IMG/M metagenome (GOLD analysis project Ga0070741, IMG submission 66440) | Surface soil microbial communities from Centralia Pennsylvania, which are recovering from an underground coalmine fire - Coalmine... | ecosystem: Environmental > Terrestrial > Soil > Unclassified ... | reverse complement strand
CCTCCGGCCCGAGCGCCAGCAGGCGCAGCGCGATGAGCACCTCGGCGGTGTCATCCGTGTCGGGATACCAGTCGTTCGCGAACTCGAACGCCCAGCCGGAGGGCTCGACATCCTTCACCTTCATGCACCAGTCGCCGCGCGCGCGGATCTCGCGCTCGAGCAGCCAGCGCCCGGCGCGGAGCAGCGCCGGGTCGTCGGCGGGCACGCCGGCCTCGCGGAGGCCGCTGACGGCGAGCGCGGTGTCCCACACCGGCGAGACGCACGGCTGCACGGTGAACGTCGTCTCGGTCTCGAGGGCGAAGCCGTGCACCAAGCCATCGATGCCGCGCGCCATCACCGGGTGGTCGTTGCGATAGCCGAGGCACTTGAGCGCGATCAGCGAATACACCCACGGCGGCTGGATCCCGCCCCACGAGCCATCCGCCTCCTGGTGGTCGAGGATCCAGCGCTCGCACGCCCGCAACGCGCGCCTCCGCAGCGGCTTCCACGGCGAGCGCTCGTGCACCCGCAGGACGGCATCGGCCGCGAGGAAGAAGTTGCGCCAGGTGAACGGCCGGGCGTCGCGGCCTCCGACGGCGGTGCGCCGGTCCTCCGGCCGCAGGAACAGCTCGCCGACATCGCGCCCGGGCGGGAGCGGGAAGACGGGCCGGTGCGCGGAGACGACGAGGATGGCCACGATCGTCGCGCGTGCCCACGAGGCGAACTCGTAGATGTTGAACGGGAACGACGCCGGGAAGAGGATGACCTCGGGCGGCATGACGGGCAGCGCGTCCCACTCGAACTCGCCGAGCATCGCCAGCCAGATCTTCGTGAAGATGCGCGCCGCGGCGATGCCGCCGCGCACGCGCACGAACTCCCGCGCGCGACGCATCTTCGGCGACTCCGCGTCGATACCCGCGAGCTTCAGCGCGGTGTACGCCTCCGCCGTCACGCTGACATCGCCGGCGCCGCCGTGCCAGACCGGCCACGAGCCGTCCGGCTGCTGGTGTTCGAGCAGGTAGCGCGCGATCTTCGCCGTGCGCGCCGGCACCATGATGCCGAGGATGTGCTCGAGCAGCAGGTGCTCGGACGCCATCGTCACGTTCGACTCGAGCTCCGCCCACCAGTAGCCGTCGGGGTGCTGGATCGCGCGCAGGTGCGCGACCGCGCGCTCGATGCAACGGTCGAGCGCGGCATCGCCCGCCGGGCGCGCCGCTGCGGCCGAAGGGAGGGTTTCGAGCGTCATGACGTGCCGACGGCCTGGACGATCACCTCGCGCTCGCGGGCGCAGTCGAGCTCGACGAGGAAGATGCGCTGCCAGTTCCCGAGCAGCAACTCGCCGTCCGCACAGGGCACGGCCTCGCTCGCGCCCATCAGCAGGTGCTGGCAGTGCGAGTGGCCGTTCAGGTCCTCGTCTTCGGTGAGGTTCACGGTGCGGATGCTCAGGTCGTTGTGGCGGTAGTACACGCCGGCCGGCGCGATGCGGGCGAGCATCGCCTCCATGTCCTGCAGTAGCAGGGGCTCCGCCTCGTTGATGCGGATCGCCGCCGTCGTGTGGCGCGAGAAGACGACCGCGAAGCCATGCCGCAGCCCGGAGCGCGCGAGCGCGTCGCGCACGTCGTCGGTGATGTCGATGAACTCCGGCGCGCGTTGCGTGCGGTAGAACAGCCGCTCGAGCGCGTGCACCGGCGCCGGCGCATGGACCCCGTTCTGCGGCATCGACACGATAGATGACTCAGCCTGCACGCCTGCGCTCCTTCGCACGTGACCCCCGGTCCAGTTGCTTCAGCCTGCGCACGACCGCCGCGACCGACTCGTCCGGCGTCGAGGCGCCCGCCGTCACGCCGACGACCTGCTTCCCCGCGATCCAGGCGCCGTCGATCTCGTCCTCGCGCTCGACCTGGTACGTCTCGACGCCTGCCGCGCGGCAGGTCGCCGCCAGCTTCGCCGTGTTCGCGCTGTTCCTGCCGCCGATCACGACCATCAGCTCGACCTCGCGGGCCAGCTCGCGCGCCGCCTCGTAGCGGTCCTCCGTCTCCGGGCACGTCGTGTTGATGACGCGCACCTCGTTGATCCGGTCGATGTGGAGCGCGAGGAAGCGCGCGACGAAGTCCGTGAACGCCTGCTGGCTCTTCGTCGTCTGCGAGAGCAGGGCGACCTTGCGGCGCGGGATCTCGACCGGGTCCGCCGCATCGGCGAGCACGACGCCGCGCCCGCGCGTCCATGCCAGCACGCCGCGCACCTCGGGATGGTTGGCATCGCCGTAGATGATCACCTTGAAGCCGCTGTTCACCAGCCGCCGCGCCGCGCGCTGCGCCCGGGCGACGATCGGGCAGGTGGTGTCGACCAGGTCGAGGCCGGCGCCGCCCGCTTTGCGGTAGACGTCCGGGCCGGCGCCGTGCGCGGTGATGGCGACGGACCGCGCCCCGACGCCGTCGAAGCCGGGCACGATCGCCACGCCGCGCTTGTTCAGCCGCTCGGCGACGACCGGGTTGTGCACGATCGAGCCGAGGCTGTCGATGCGCCCGCGCTCCTCCGCGGCGTCCTCCACCATCTCGATGGCGCGGCGCACGCCGAAGCAAAACCCGAGCGATGAGGCGGTGCGGACCGTCAGTGCCATCTCACGCCTCCCGCTCGAGCACGAAGTCGATGAGGGCCCGGAGCTCGCGCGCCGGCTCCGCCGCCATGGCGATGCCCCTGATGCGCGCCCGCGCGCGTCCGGCGTGGCGGGCAGCGAACGCCGCGACCTCCGCGCGGAGCGTGGGGGCGTCGGTGCCGCCTGCCCGCGCGAGCACGACCGGCAGCGTCTTCTTGCCGCGCGCCACGTCGGCGCCGACGGCCTTCCCGGTGCGCGCGGGGTCGCCCCAGTGCCCGAGCGCGTCGTCGACCGCCTGGAAGGCGATGCCCAGGTCCACCCCCGCAGCCTGAAACGCGCGCACGTCCGGCTCCGAAGCCCCGCCCCAGATCGCGCCGAGCGCGAGGGCCGCGCCGATGAGCGCGCCGGTCTTCCCCGCGACCATCCGCACGTACGCATCGAGCGCTGGCACCGTCGCGCGCGACTCGAAATCGATGTCGAGGTGCTGGCCCTCGATCATCGAGAGGCAGGCTTCGCCGAAGATCGCGCTCGCCAACGCGGCGCGGTCGCGGGGCAGCGCGTCGCACGCGTCCGCGAGCGCGCGGTGCGCGAGAGCGAACAGGCAGTCGCCGGCGTTGATCGCGAGCGGCACGCCGTGCAGCGCCCAGAGCGTGGGGCGATGGTGGCGCGCCGCATCGCCGTCCTCGATGTCGTCGTGGACGAGCGAGAACGCGTGGAGCAGTTCGACCGCCGCCGCCGCATCGAGCGCGTCGTGCGCGTCCCCGCACGCGCGCGACGCGAGGAGCAGCAGCGCGGGGCGGAGCAGCTTGCCCGCGGGCGCGTCGCACGGCGTGCCGTCCTCGTCGCGCCAGCCGAGGTGATAGGCGGCGAGCGCGTAGACGCCGTCGCCACCGCGCGCGTCTACCAGCGCGCGCATGCGCGCGGCGACGCGCGCCCGCAGCTCCGCGGTGCGGGCGTACGCTTCGCCGGGCGGCGCGATCGTACTTTGCACTGCATAACTCCTTGCGATACCTCACGATCCTACTCCCGGCGCGGGAGGTGTCAATCCCCTTGACGAGCCGCCGCCAATCGCCGAGACTTTCGGCACCAGCGGGAGAGCGCGATGACGCCGGCGAAGTACCTCACCCAGCTCCTGAAGGGGAACACGGACGTCCTCATCCTCTCGCTGCTCGCCCGCGAGGCGATGTACGGGCACCAGATCATGGAAGAGCTCGAACAATCCTCACGCGGGTTCTTCCGGGTGAGCGAAGGCACGCTGTACCCTGCCCTGTACCGGCTGGCGCGCGAGGGCTACATCCGCGGCCGCTGGTCGAAGCTGCCGACCGGCCAGGAGCGCAAGTTCTACTCGCTGACCCGCAAGGGCGAGCGCCGCCTGGACGATTGCCGGTCGATGTGGAGCGGCTTCGCCGCGGCGATGGACATGGTGACGGCCCGCGGCGCGTAATTTCCTTCCGGGGAGGATACGGATGTCCTCCGAGACGGCCCGCTACTTCGCGCGGCTGCGCACGCACCTCCGGCTCGGCGATGGCGTCGAGCAGGATCTCCTGCGCGAGTTCGAGGCGCACGTCGAGGACCGCGTCGCGTCGCTCGTGCGCCGCGGGGTGCCGGAGGAGCGCGCGCGCCGCCGCGCCCTGGAAGGCTTCGGGCGGCCGCAGACCTTCGCCCACCTGCTGCGCCAGGCGCAGCTCCGGACGCGCTGGGGCGAAGCGCTGCTCGGCGGCGCCGCCTTCGCGCTGGTCGCCGCGCTGCTCGGCCTGCAGCTGTGGGATTCCCCGTTCGTGGCCGCGGGGGCGAGCGCAGCCGTCGTCGCGGTCACGCTGTACGGCCTCTGGGCGGGCCGGCCGCCGTGGTTCTACCCGTGGGCGGGCGTGGCGCTGACGATGCCCGTCATCGCCGGCTACATCGCGTTCTCCGTGCTCGCACGCGAGGCGCCGCATCTGGGCCACGACCCGCTTTCCCCCGTCGCGCTCGCGGGCGTGGCCGGGGCGATGCTGTACTTCCCCGCGGGGTTCGTCGTCGTCGCCGCCGGCGTGCTGGTGGCGGTCCGCCGCGACTGGCTCGATGCCTCGGTCCTGCTCTCGCCGCTGCCCGCCGCGCTCGCCTTCACCATCGCCGTGCACCGCGAGGGCGGGCTCATCGGCGCGGATCCCGCGCTTGCGGGCGGTGCGGCGATGCTCGCCGGCGTCTACCTCTGCAGCGCGCTGGCGACGGTGGTGTTCCTGCGCGCGCCGACGCGCGCGGCGCGCATCATGACGTTGAGCGGGAGCGCCCTGGGCCTGCTGCTCATCTCGACGGTGCTCATCGACCCCTCGGGAGGCGTGCTGCTGCTGTGCGGGCGCGCGGCGCTGCTGCTGGCCTTCCTGTTCAGCCCGGCGCTCGTGGCCCGGCAGGCCTGAGGCGCCGGGGGCTTGTCGCGCTCGCCCTGCGGACGGATAATCTTCGCCTCACGACGCTCGGGGAGGTGGCATCCATGACGCAGGCGGTCGAACCCCAGCAGGCCATGCGTGCGGCGCCGCGCAAGATGACGCCGGCGGATCGCGCGGCGGCGGCGCAGGCGCTCGCGCGCGCGTTCTACGACGACCCGTTCACGATGTACGTCTTCCCGGATGACGCCTACCGCGCGAAGATGCTGCCGCGCTTCTTTGCCGATGCCATCAAGCTGGCGGCGCCGCGCGATGAGAGCTTCGTGCACCTCGACCCGCCGGTCGGCGCGGCGCTCTGGCTGCCGCCCGGGAAGCACAAGATCAGCCTGGGCCGGATGGCGCCATTGCTGCTCAGGCGGCTGCCGCAGTGGCGGCCCCGCCCGCTGATCCGATTCCTGAGCATCATGGGCGAGCTCGAGAAGAAGCACATCACGCATGACCACTGGTACCTGATGATCCTCGGCGTCGACCCGCCGATGCAGGGACAGGGCATCGGCGGGCTGCTGATGTCCGATGTGCTGGGGCGGGCCGATGCGAGCGGGCTCGACTGCTACCTGGAGACGCAGAAGGAGCGCAACGTCCCGTTCTACCAGCGGCACGGGTTCGACGTCGTCGAGACGTATCGCTGCGACGGCGGGCGGGGGCCGCAGTTCTGGACCATGCTGCGGAAGCCACGCTAAGGCGGCGGCCCCGCGCTCTCCCGGCGAAATCAGGGCGTCCGGCTGTAACGCCGGGCGCCCTTCTGCGTTACAGGTTCGTGGAGGCCGGGCGGGAGGCCTCGTCAAGCCGGGGAACAGGTGCAGGCACCCGGTTCGGATCCGGGGCCGGGCGCCGATTCTGAGACTGGGTAGGCCCGAAATGACGAACCGCGACGACGCCGAGATCCCGACCATCGAAGACGCGGCCACGACCCGCTGGCTGGCGCAGACGCTGCAGGGCGCCCGCGAGCGCTCGCGCGAGGCGCCGAGCCTCGAGGCCATCGACCGCATGCGCGCCCGCATCTTCGGCGAGGGCGCGCGCAAGAAGGAGCGGCAGATCCTCGCCGCCTGAGCCAGCCCGCCAGGCCCCGCAAACCGCCTGAGGGACGCCCCGCGCAAAGCGGGGCGTTTTGCTTTCGCCGCTCGCCGTCGCGGCAGGCCCGACTTGACTCTGGGCGCGCGCAATAGAATAATGTTCTAGAACAACATTCTAGTAGGAGGTGAGCCATGGACCACCCGGTGTCCTGCACGCTGCGCGATGGCATCGCCCGGATCGCTCTCGACGACGGGAAGGTGAACGCGCTGTCGATTTCCACGCTCGGGGCGCTGCGCGCCGCGATGGAGCGCGCCGAACGCGAAGCGGACGTGGTCATGCTGTCCGGGCGCGACGGCGTGTTCTCGGCCGGGTTCGACCTTGCGGTGCTCAAGGGGGGCGGCGACGCCGCGTACGCGATGGTGCGCGCGGGGTTCGAGCTCGCCGAGCAGGTGCTGGCGTCCCCGCGGCCCGTCGTCATCGCCTGCACCGGGCACGCCGTCGCGATGGGCGCGTTCCTCCTGCTCTCCGGCGACTATCGCATCGGCGCCGACGGCCCCTTCCGCATCACCGCCAACGAAGTGGCCATCGGGCTGACGATGCCGCGCGCCGCCGTCGAGGTGCTGCGCCAGCGGCTCACGCCCGCGCACTTCAACCGCGCGGCGTTGCTCGCCGAGCCGTACGCGCCGGCCGACGCCGTCGCGGCCGGGTTCCTCGACCGCGTCGTCGAGCCGGAGCAACTGCCGCAGGCGGCGTCGGACGTCGCACAGGCGCTGCGCGGACTCGACCTCCGCGCGCACGCAGCTACCAAGCAACGGGCGCGCGCCGCCACGCTCGCGGCGCTGCGCGCGGCGATCGCGGAGGACGCGGCGGAATACGAGCGCGCATTGCGCGCCGTGTAGGCGCGAGAGACGCGAGGGACGCCATGGAGGTCTACATCATCGCGCAGCTGTCGTTCACGTATCGCGACGCGTACGACGCCTACCAGCGCGGCTTCTTCGATGTCTTCCGGCAGTATCGGGGCGAGCTGCTCGCAGCCGACGAGCAGGCCGAGGTGCTCGAGGGAGAGTGGCACGGCGACAAGGTCGTGCTGATGTCGTTTCCGGACGAGGCGGCGGCGCGCGAGTTCATCGACTCGCCCGCGTATCGCGAGATCTCGGTGTTGCGGCGCGCCGGGGCGAAGACGACGGCGCTGCTCGTGCGCGGGCTCGCGCGCATGCGCCGGGGCGCGCCGGGGCGCGAGTCCGCGAGCGACGCCTAGAATACGACGTGACATCGACGATCCCCCGCGCATCACGCCAGGCGCGCCGTCGCATCCTCGACGCCGCGCTCGACTCGTTCGCCGAACGCGGCTACGAGGCGACGACGATCGACGACATCCGCACCGCGTCGGGGGCGAGCATCGGCACGATCTATCACCATTTCAAGAGCAAGCAGGGCATCGCGGCGGCGCTGTTCCTCGAAGGCCTGGGCTCGTACCAGGAGGGCGTGATCGCGGTATACGCCGCGAACGCGGACGCCGAGGCCGGCGTGCGCGCGGTGGTGCGTCACTACCTGGCGTGGGCGGCGGCGAACCCGCGCCTGGCGCGCTTCCTGCTGACGACGCGCCAGCCGGAGGTGCGCGCCGAGACCGACGCGCAACTGCAGGCGCTGAACGCCCGGTTCTATGGCGCGACGGAGGACTGGTGGCGGCGCCAGACCGAAGCGGGCGTCGTGCGCGCGCTGCCGCGCGAGATCGTGACGACGGTCGTCGTCGGTCCGGCGGAGGCGTTCATGCGCCGCTGGCTCGCCGGCCGCACGGCCACCTCGCTCGAGGACGCCACGCGCGCGCTGGAAGACGCGGCCTGGCGGGCCGTGCGCGCGCCATGACGATCGCATGGCGATTCTTGGAATCTCCGCATGTCGCCGCGGTGGACGGCGCCGCAGGTTGCTTGACACCCTTCGGAGCCGATGACTAGACTCGCGCGACCCCGCGGGGCGCCCGATCCGGCCCTCGCCGGGTGGGTGGACGCGGCTTCGGGGCGGTGACCTTCTGCTTCACGGCATCGAGAACGCACTCCTCGACTTCATCACCGGCACCTACAACGCGATCGGCTGGCCGGGCGTCATCTTCATGATGGCGATCGAGTCGGCGGCGGTCCCCCTCCCCAGCGAACTCATCATGCCGCTCGCCGGCTGGAAGCTGATCGCCGAAAAGGGACGCGGCGTCGAATGGGTGCTGCTCGCGGGCCTGTTCGGCGCGATCGGCAACACGGCCGGATCGTGGATCGCGTACTACGTCGGCCTGTGGGGCGGGCGGCCGGCCGCCGAGCGCTGGGGCAAGTACATCCTCGTATCGCGCCACGATCTCGATCTTGCCGACCGCTTCTTCGACCGCTGGGGTAACTGGGCGATCTTCTTTTCGCGCCTGTTGCCCGTCGTGCGCACGTTCATCAGCGTCCCCGCCGGGATCTCGCGCATGCCGTTATGGCAGTTCACGGTGTACACGTTCACGGGCGCGTTCATCTGGTCTGTCGGCCTCGCATGGGGCGGGTATAAACTGGGCGAGAACTACGAGGACCTGCGCAACTGGATGCGCCCGCTCGACTATCCGATCGCGGCGATCATCGTTGTGCTGGTGATCTGGTACGTCGTGCGCCACGTGCGGCGCGCATGGGAGGAGCCCGAGGGAGGAAGGCCGGGCCCCGTAGAACCTGAGCCATAGCGACCGGCCTGGCGGGTGCCGGACGCGACGAAGAGTAGGTCTGGTGCGGGCCTCCAGGGAGGGAGGGTGAACGACCTATGATCCTCGCTCGCGTGCTCAGCGCATTCGCGAAGCCGGCGCTCGCCGGCGGCATCGTGGCCGCCGCCGCGACGGGCGGCTGGTTCGCGATCGACCGCTTCCACCACGACTCGCCGACGCCGTTCGCACAGGCCCTCGATGCCGGGCCGCGGCTCGTGATCAGCGAATTCGGGCCGTACAGCGACACGATCGTCGCCGTGAACCCCGATGACGTCGGCGACCGCACGACGATCGCCACGGTCGAGCACGCCGCGAACTTCGGCGTGTTCCCGGTGCTCTCGCCGGACGGCGCGGCGATCGCCTGGACGGGGTTGCCGGCGCAGGCGGCGAACCCTTCGCCGGACGCGCCCGCGACGCTCGGCATGATCACGGCCGATGGCGGCACGCAGGCGCTCGCCGACGACGTCGATCTCGTCGTGCCGCCGGTCTGGGCGCCCGACTCGCAGTCGGTCCTGGCGCGCAAGAGCACGACGGACGCCGATGGCTCGCCGCGGTTCGATCTGCTGCGCCTCGGCCGCGACGGATCGCGCGCGACGCTGACGACGTGGACGACGGCCGCGCTGTTCCCGGTCGGCTTCTCGCCCGACGGCGCGACCGTCTACTTCACGACGCTGAACGCGAGCGGCAGCGATCTCTACCGCATCGGCGCGGACGCCACGGGCGAAGCGCTGGTCGCGCACCTTGCGGATGACATTACGCGCGACTGGAAGCTCTCGCCGGACGGTGGCACGCTCGCCTTCACCGATGCCGTCGGCGGCGCGCAGCCGCGCACGGTCGCGCGGGTGCTCGACCTCGCGTCCGGCGCGATCGCCGACGCGCCCGACCCCGGCGACGGCTCGTCGCAGCTCGCGCCGGCGTTCGCCGAGGACGGCACCCTGGCGATCGGCGCGTTGCGGCCGCAGGGCGGCGGTACCGCCGTCGAGGTGCACGGCGACGGCAGCGCCTCGACGCTCACCGATACCGGAGCCGACATCGACCTGCCGATCGCGTGGTCGCCCGACGGCTCGAAGCTGGCGGTGCGGTCGGTGGAGGACGCGACGAGCTATTCGGCGGGGCCGAGCCACATCGACCTCGTCGACGCGGCCGGCGGCCGCGCGCGCGTCTCCGACGGCGCGGACACGCTCGTCGTGGGGTGGATGCGATGAGCCGCGCGCTGTGGATCGTCGCGGCGGCGGTCGCGCTCTGCGCGCTGGCGGTCGCGCTGCCCACGCCGGGCCGCACGCAACGGGCGGGCGCGTGCGCCTTCGCGCAGCCGCCGACGACGTACGAGACGACGGAGGACCGCCGCCTGTACATGGCGGCGATGGACCTCGCCGGCTACAACATGCTCTTCCCCGGCGATCCGTTCTTCAGCCAGCTCAAGATCGACGTCGGACCGCGCTCCGCGCGCACGCAGACGAACGACGTCTACGTGCCACCGACGCTGCTCAAGGCGATTAGCTGGGTGGAGAGCGTGACGACGCAGGGCGCTCCGGCGCTGCCGTTCGGCGCCATCGGCCCCGCGCTCGTCTCGTTCGACTGCGGCTACGGCATCGCGCAGGTGACGAGCGGGATGACGGCGCCGCTCGGCGAGGATGGCGACCCGACGCCGGAGCAGGCGCTCGTCGCCACGCACTTCGCGTACAACATCGGGCGCGGCGCCGCGATCCTGATCGACAAGTGGAACTCGGCGCCGGAGTCGCGGCCGATCGCCGGCATCGACACGAACGCGGACCCGCACATCGTCGAGAACTGGTACTTCGCGGTGTGGAGCTACAACGGGTTCACGGGCCCCGGCGCGAACCGCAGCAACCACCCGCTGGACCCGATCTATGGCACATGGCCGCGCACGCCGTACAGCTGCGGCCCGGCGAGCGACGGCCTGGGCCACAACCGCAGCCTCTATCCCTACCAGGAAATCGTGTACGGCTGCATGGCGCACCCGCCGACGGTCGAAGGGCAGCAGTTGTGGGCGCCGCTGCCGGCGAGCCTGCCGGACCTCAACAACCCGTACTGGCGCGCCCCGCTCGACCTGAAGAACTTCCAGTTCCCGTACAAGAACATGGACATCCCGACGCCGAAGCCGCAGCACACGGACCCCACGCCGAAGCCCACCGGGCTGCACCGGCTGGCGGTACTCGGGCTCCCGTCGCTGGCGGTCGACCGGCCGATCGTGCTGATCGGCGTGCGCCCCGGCGAGTCGTCGACGCCGGCGACGATCACGATCTCGAACGCCGGGACCGGCATCGTCCCGTGGCGGATCACCGCCAACAAATCGTGGGTGCGCGTCTCGCAGGCCGCCGGGGTCGCTGTCGGCCCCGACCTGCCATGCCTCCCGTCGTCGCCGTGCGATCGCAGCGCCGAAGTGCAGATCGGCGTCGATGCGACGAAGGTGCTCGGGAGCGACGCGGCCGTCGTGACGATCGAAGGCCTCGGGGCGGGCGCCGCGAAGCAGGACGTCGCCGTGTTCATCAAGGTGAACGTCGCGCTCGGCGTGCCGGGGCTGACGAAGAACTGACGGCGGCGGGCGCAACGAGGCGGACGGCCGCGCGTGTCCGTACCTCGCGGGCGTCCGCCGGGCTGCGGTGACGTCGCCGGGGCGACGAGACCTACATGCGGTGCATCGCCTCGCCTACCTCGTGCGAGGGGCGAAGCTGCTTGGTGAAGATCGCCAGGTTCAGCAGCGTCGGCGGCCAGAGCCCCACGAAGATTCCAAGATTCTTCTTCCCCATCAGGAACAGCAGCGCGGACAGTGCTATCGAACCGATGACGGCGCCGTAGTAGACGTTGGCGGGCAGGCTCTCGACCTGCTCCATCGCCTTCTGGCTGGTCTGCATCGCCGAGCGGGCCTGCTGGCGCATCTGCTCTTCCTGCTGGTCGGTGCCCGGGTAGCCGGGCGTCGTGTACGTCTCCTGCATGGCGGTCCCGCCTCCTCTTCGTTGTCTTCGTCCCTACGCTCGATCCCAGTATGGCCAGCGCGCGACCGCGTCCCATACGCCGGTCGGGTGGTCGACCGCGCGCAGCAGGCGCCCGCGTCGTTTGACAGGGTCCGGGGCGCGCGCGTATCATCCGAAATCACGACGAAAGGGGCAGGCATGCACAGCGGCGTTCCCCGTGGGATCGCATTCCGCACCCGGCTCGCGGCCGGTGTGGATGCGCGTGTGCGTGGGATGAGTGCGCCTTTCGCGAGGCCCGAGACGTGAGTTAGGTCCTCTTCGGCGGCAGGGACACGAAGCCCACCACGCACGAGACGCGGCGGTGGGCGTTTTTGTGTCCCGGGCGCTGGGCGCCAGGGACGGGGAGAGAAAGATGAACGATCGATTGCCACTGGAGGTGCGGGGCGTCGTGAAGGCGTTCGGCGGCGCCTCCGCACTCATGCGCATGCTGCCGCTGCGCCGGGACGGCGGCCCGGAGCCCGCGCGCCGCGTCGTCGATGCGGTGTCGTTCGAGATCCGCCGCGGCGAGATCTTCGGCGTGATCGGCGCGAACGGCTCGGGGAAGTCGACGCTGATCCGCATCATCAGCACGCTGCTGCTGCCAGATGCCGGGCAGGTGCGGATCTTCGGGCTGGACGTCGTGCGCGACGCGATGAAGGTGCGCGCGCTGATCAACCGCGTGTCGGCGGACCCGTCGTTCTTCCGCAACATGACGGCGCTCGAGAACCTGCTGTTCTACGGCAAGGCGTACGGCCTCACCTCGCGCGAGGTGCGGCAGCGCACGCCGCAGATCCTCGCGCGCCTCGGCTTCGGCTGGGAGCGGGCGCTGGAGCCGATGAGCCACCTGTCGCGCGGGCAGCAGCAGAAGGTCGCCGTCGCGCGCTCGTTCCTCACGTCGCCCGTGCTCATGCTGCTCGACGAGCCGACGACCGGCCTCGACCCGCGGAGCAAGCGCGACGTGCAGGCGTTCGTACGCCAGGTGCGGGCGGAGCACGACGCGTCGATCCTCCTGACGACGCACGACATGGAGGAAGCCGAGCTGCTGTGCGACCGCATCGCCTTCCTCGCCGGCGGGCGCATCGTCGCCGAGGGCGCGCCGCTCGAGCTGCGGCGCGCCGTCGCGGACGGCCGCCCGCTCGAGGAGATCACGATGGAGACGGTGTTCATGGAGTTGACCGGCCGCGACCTCGCCGAGGACGAGGAGCCGGTGGAGGAGTTGGTACATGGCTAGCATCGCCGAACCGCTGCATCGGCCGGCCCGCGCGGGGAGCTTCTCTCTCGCGTGGGCGTTCGTCGAGCGGCAGACCAACCTGTGGAAGCGCTACTGGGCGTGGGAGATCGTCTGGCTGGTGTACGGCGTCGTGAACACGCTCGCGATCACGTTCATCGCGAAGCAGGTGGGCAAGCAGGGCTCGGCGCCGCCCGACGAGGTCTCGCGGCTGATCCTGTTCCTGCTGATCGGCACGCTCGTCTGGGCGTACCTCTCGGCCGTGCTCGACGACATCAGCCTGGTGGTGACGTGGGAGCGCTGGGAGGGGACGATCGAGCACACGCTGATGGCGCCGGTGCCGCGCGTGCTGCACCTGCTCGGCATGTCGCTGTTCGGCGTGCTGCACGCGATCGTGCGGACGCTGCTGATCTTCGCGATCGCCGTCCCGTTCTTCGACGTGCAGCTCGGGCAGGCGGACTGGGTGACGGCGGCGGTCGTGCTGCTCGTCGGCAGCTTCAGCATCGCCGGGCTGGCGATCCTGGCCGGCGTGCTGCCGCTGCTCTACCCGGAGCGCGGCACGCAGATGTCATTCATGGTGCAGGCGCTCGTCCTGCTGGTCTCCGGCGTGTACTACGAGGTGGGCGTGCTGCCGCCCTGGCTGCGCGTCTTTTCGCACGTATCGCCGGCGACCTACATCCTCGACGGCATCCGCGGTGGCATCATCGACGGCAACTCGGTCGTCGCGGAGTGGCACACGCTGCTTGCGCTCGTGCTGTTCGGCGCCGTGCTGATCCCGCTGGGCATGATGACGTTCGCCGTCGCCGAGGTGTGGGCGAAGAAGACGGGGAAGCTGAAGCGCCAGGGGTAATGGCGGCTGCCCCAGCAG
>Ga0070741_10014235_pt1 | contig 13804 bp, 12 predicted proteins | sample Coa_R1_4_FD_66440 | JGI IMG/M metagenome (GOLD analysis project Ga0070741, IMG submission 66440) | Surface soil microbial communities from Centralia Pennsylvania, which are recovering from an underground coalmine fire - Coalmine... | ecosystem: Environmental > Terrestrial > Soil > Unclassified ... | reverse complement strand
CACGACGACGAAAACCGTTATAATCCAAAGGGCGTTCATAGGGATTGACTCCTTGATGTTGGTATAGGCAACCGCTATCATGGAGAAAATCTTTATGAACGTCAACTAGCAATCAAGGTAGGAATGATATTTCGAATGTGACGATGCATAGAACCTCCTCTCGAAATTTTAGTACTATTGTACTGAATTTAAGAGGATCAAAGCAATAGTGCATGCACTATTTTTTCTAAACGCGTTTTCTCTCAAAGCCCCCCCCAATGTTTCGCGCGCCACACTGCCGCCTCGCGATCATTCACCTCCAATTTCCGTAGGATGTTTTGTATATGATTGCGTACTGTATTGACACTGAGGCGCAACTCTTGCGCGATTTCCTTGTCCGGCTTGCCATCTGCCGCGCGTCGCAGAATTTCGATTTCTCTCTGTGTCAAGCGCGACGGCGTTTCAATCTCGAACCCGCTTTGATGCGACATCTGCTTGCCATTCATAATCGCATCCAACGCTGCAAGAAAATCAGCGTGGCTGACCGATGGCAGGACGCAGCCGTTTGCTCCGGCATGAAAGGCATCCTCTTGAAACAACGCGTTCGCAGCATGTTCGCTCAAGAGAACGATTTTGATTGCCGCGCCTTGCGCGCGCGGTGAAGGTTTATGTTGTGAAAGGCGATGTGCGATGGAGTTCATCGCCTACATCGCACATCGCACGCGCCTCGCAGTGACATCTGGGCAATCATCAACGCAACGCTGCATCGTGAACGCGCACGCCGCCAAAAAAACGAAAAAGTAGGCGTAGAACAAGCGTGCGAATCTTGCTACGCGCTGTGTGGGATAAGTGTGGGATAGTGTGGGATAAATAATTTTGGTGGATTTTGCTACATGCTGCTCACTGTAAAAAAAAAAGCCCTTGTCGCGCGGCGGCGGCTGTGCTAAGATAATTTTCGTTGGGTTTTTACTTTTTTGCAAAGCCTCTGGTGGTCCTCATCGCACTTGGGCTGCGTCGTCGTTCTTGTGCTGGTTTTTAGGAGAAAAGAATATGTCCCGTTTTGCTCAGTTAGATTTGAAAGCAATCCGCGCCAAACTCGAAAGGAATCTGCCTTCTCTCAAATGGCGCGAAATTTCGATGGTTGCCGCGTGGGCGCTCTTGGCAGCACTGCCGCTTCTGGGAATAGCGGTGGGGTGGGAAGGCGCGCAGCTCAAAGGAGCATGGCAGATTGGGTTTTTAGGTGGGATTGGTCTCGTCGTTGTGGCTACCTCGCTCCTCGCCACAGGGCTTCTCCAGCGCTCGCTTACCGCTTCCCTTGCCAACTTGCTGGCGCCCCTTTTCATGAATCGCTATGGAATCCGAGAACGCGCGCGCGCCGAGAAATTGATCTATTCTTACGTGACGAATCCCATCGTCAAACCCGAGTTTCGAGTGGTCGAAGGCGCGCTGCGCGATGACGTGTCAGACGCGCCAAAACGCCAGACCGACGAAAAACATGACGAGACGCCGAGCGAATTTTTCCAGCGGACCTACATGGGACCCGCCACGTTGTGGATTGATCGTGAGAGCGCGGTGTTGATTGAATACGGCGGCGAGGCAAAGGATGGCAATGCGGGCAATCTGGTCGTACGTTCGGATGGCAAATGCGAGTTGAGCAAAGGCGATCGGCTCAAGGGCATCGTTCATCTGCGCCCGCAGCGCGAGGTCGTGGAAATCAAAGGCGCCTTGACGCGCGATACCATCGCGCTGGATCTCCAAGTCGCCATCACGTATCAAATCCGCCAAGATATGCAGCATCTGGAGCAAAACCAGGCGCACCGCGCGGAGATTGAGAATGTGCGTCGCGCCTTGCTGCCGCGCGACGAATGGCGACAACGCACCAAAACCCAACTCACGCTGCAAATTCATCAAGTGCTGCGCGAATGTGAATTGTGGCAGTTATTTCTCGCGCCGCCGCAGCCGCCGGCGCCAGCCGCCATCGCTGCGCTTTATACGATGGGACAATCCATCCTGCCCGCGTCCACACGGTTGGATTTGGAGAATCGCGTCAAAACACGCCTGAATGAAATTTGTCCAAAATGGGGCGTCGAGGTCACACGCGTTTCGTTCGACCGAATCACCCCCCCCCCACAGTTGTGCGATGCCGCGCAGCGCGCTTATGTGACATGGACGCGTTTGACCGAAGAACTATTGGAAGCGGAAAAAGAAGCGCAAGCCGCCCTGCGCATTGCCCAAGTCAAACACGAGCAAGTGAAGGTGGAGCAAGATACTCAATTGCTCAAAGCGGAGGGCAGCAAACAGGAAAAAATTCTCGACGCCGCGGGCGAGGCAGAGGCGTACGCCAAACGGATGCAAGCGCGCGCCGACGGGGCGCTCGCGTTTGCGCGCCGCATCGAAACATTGCGCCAAGCCATGGGCAATTCGCTGGACGAAAAAACGTTCCGCGAACTGTTGCGCGCGTTGGATTTACTCCATGAGGACAAGGACGAAAGAGAGGATGATGGGGCTGCCGCGTTGGCGAAATTCTTGGTGCGCGAACGGTACGGGAGAAATGCGCCGTGACGTGGTCCACTCCATATGCGTTGGTGTTAGACCTGCTCGCGTTGGGGCGGGTCTTTATGTTTCAGACGACGTTGACATCGCATTTTAGCGCGGAATTGGTGCCGTATCGCGGCGATGTTCAGCAATCCGCGCAGTCGTCCCCGTCGCGTGTCGTATACAATCCGCAGCTGGGACGCAGTCTTGGCGAAATGTTGCGGCAGGTTACGCGTCTCTGCGCGCGCGGCGAATGGCGCGCCGCGCAGCAGTGGTGCAGTGTCGCATCGCAAATCAAAAATCTGCCCGCCGTCTATCGCGGCGAAATCAACGTCGAATTGGCGGAGGCGGTGGTGCATTATTATCGCGCGGTGGTGTGGGTTGGCGACCGCGAATTTGAACAGGCAATCGCGTTGTTGAACGAAAGCGCGGAACAACTCGCATTTACCATGCCCGAAATTGCCGCGCCGCAGTGGTTGGCATTGGCGCGTATCCATATTTATCAAAGCGATGCCATCAACGCATTGTGGGCGTTGGAAAAAAGCGCGAGCTTGACGCGCGAATGTCGAGCCAGTACGGCGCAGATTCTGCGCCCCCTCATCGAAGCGGAATATTGGCGCGTCGCGCCGTTGTACAAATGATTAGCGGGCAGCGCCTTGTGCCGGCTCCAATGCGTTCTGATTCGAAAATAACCCCTCACCCCCAACCCCTCTCCCAAAGGGCGAGGGGAGATTTTCATCCTTGGTGGTGAACGGAGTTCATGTTGACTGATTCGAAAATAACCCCTCACCCCCGACGCATCATCACACTCTCTGCTTGACGTACGTTGAGTGTGATGATGCGTCGCCAGCTCCTCTCCCAAAGGGCGAGGGGAGATTTTCATCCTTGGTGGTGAACGGAGTTCATGTTGACTGATTCGAAAATAACCCCTCACCCCCAACCCCTCTCCCAAAGGGCGAGGGGAGATTTTCATCCTTGGTGGTGAACGGAGTTCATGTTGACTTATTTCAAAATATAGTACGTCCCCCTCCGATCCCCCATCTTGATCACCAACCCCGCATCCACCAAATCCGCCAAATCGCGACGAATCGTTTCTTCGCTGACGTCGGGATACAATTCTTTCAAGTCGCGATTGCCGACGCGTCCGGCTTTGTGCAAAATATTCAGCGCGGCGGTTTGGCGTTCGTTCAACGGCAGATTGCGATATTTGCTGCGGTCGAATTCGCCGCTCACAAAATTATCGCCCGCGCCGCGCAACGTGACGCGAAACCCATTCGCGGTTTCTTGAAATTTCGGCTGCGGTAAACCCGCGTCGCTCATTTGGCGCAGGATGCGGTCAATCCCGTAACCGAGCCGTTCCACAAACCCCAAATCCGTCAGCACCTGGACAATCACCTCATTACGCGCAAAACGTTCTTCGACGATATTTTCGACGGTGATGTGCCCGGGCAAGCGTCCCGGCGAATACACCTCAATGCGGTCGTGAAACATCAACACGCGAATTTCCTCGCCGCGAATTTGATAATCGCGATGCGCGACCGCGTTGACAATCACTTCGCGCACGGCGGGCAGGGGATATTCCGGTTTTTCTTCGCGCTTGAAATCGGCGATGCGCGCGCCTTTACGCATGTTGGTCGTGAGGAATGCCTCCGCCGCGCGAATTTGTTCGGGCAGAGAACCGCGCGCCGTTTCCCGAATAAACGTGTCGGACATTTCCGTGCCGGAATACCGCGCCAACAAAATCTCTGCGCTCGGCAGCAAACGCTGCGGTTCGCGCCCAAACAGCAGCAGCCCCGCAATGGTCGGACGATAGGCGCTCGATTCTTTTGCCAAACAACCGCGCCGATACAACAAATCCAACGTCTCTTCATTCCAGCGATGTCGCGCGCTCACATCGGTCAAAAACAACTTGGCGTATTGTTCCACCCGTTCGCGGTCGAGGTCATCGAGCGTCGCGCCGGGCAACACGGTCGCTTCGAAATTGCCTTCGCCGCGTTGGCGCAATAAATCGCGCAATTGGCGCGGACCGAGCGCGCGGTTTTTCTTGCCGTCGCGCGCCAAATATTTTCCGCGCAGCGCGTACGCGTGCGGCAAGCCCGATGGGACGGTCACATACAACAAAGGTTTGCCTTCGAGCATCACCGTCGTCGGACGCGGCAAGACGAGCGGCGGCTCGCAGCGCAAACCGGCGGCGAGCGCTTTTTCGCGCGCGGCATCGAGTTCGCGAATGCCCTTGACGGTTTGACTCGCCGCATCAATACCAATCAAGACGGTTCCGCCTTGGGTATTCGCCAGCGCGGAAAATGTTTCGGCGAGTTTGAGCGCGGAGGCGCTTTCGAGTTCGAACGCGAGCGTTTCGCTTTCGCCTTGCTCATAAACCTGATGCAGGTCGGAAGTTTCCATGAGCGCAATTTCAAAACCCGTTCTCGAAGCGAGAGCGGGTTTTTGAATCAAACGGGCAGGTTGTAAAGAACGTGATAGTTGAAACTGGACGGCGTCGGTTCATCGGTGGGCGGCACGTCTTGCGGCGCAGAGTTGTTGGGCTGGGACGAGCCGGCATCAACGCCGAGAATGCCCGGCAGTTCGATGCCGAAAATGGTTCCGCTGAAAAAGGCACAACAGCTGCAAACGAGCACAATCGCAACGACAATGAGAATGGGTACAAAGCGCGGTCCCTGACGTCCGGGCATCCACGGCACATAATCGGCATTCGGGTCATAGCCGCTGTAGGGATTGAACGGATTGTAATTGCCGGGCGGCAATTGCGGGGGTTGATTCGGATAATTGTTCAAAGTATAAACTCCGGCGAAACAAAAATAGATTAGCGTGCGGCGGTGCGCGGCGCGGCTTTGGGACGGCGCGCGGTTTTCGGCGCGACAGAATGCTGTGTCAAGGCGACGGGCAGGACTTCATCCATGTTTTCGACCAGTACGAGATTCAAATTGCGCTGCACTTTGCGCGGCAAGTCCACCAAATCTTTTTTGTTCTTTTTGGGCATGACGAGCGTTTTCAAGCCGGCGCGATGCGCGGCGAGAATTTTTTCGCGCACGCCGCCGATGGGCAGCACGCGCCCGCGTAAGGTGATTTCACCCGTAAAGCCGACATCTTTGTGCACCGCGCGGTGCGACAACGCCGAAATCAACGCGGTCGCGATCGTAATGCCCGCCGACGGTCCGTCTTTGGGAATCGCGCCTTCGGGCACGTGAATGTGAATGTCGAGTTTGTCGAAATCGGTGCGCAAGCCGAGTTGTTTCGCGTTGGTGCGCGCGTACGAGAGCGCGGCTTGGGCGGATTCTTGCATCACATCGCCGAGTTGTCCGGTGAGCAGCAAGCCGCCTTTGCCGGGCATGAGCGTGACTTCGATTGCCATCGTGTCGCCGCCGGCGGTGGTGACGGCGAGCCCGGTTGCCACGCCGATTTGGTCCTCTTCCTCTTTCATGCCGTACATGAATTTGGCGGGACCGAGATATTTGTTGAGCGATTCTTTGGTGACAACCGCCGGCGCGGGTTTGCCTTCGGCGACGTGGCGCGCGATTTTGCGGCAGACTTGCGCGATTTCGCGTTCGAGATTGCGGACGCCTGCTTCATACGAATAATCGCGTATCAAGCCGCGCAATGCTTCGTCGGAAAATTTTGGTTTTTCGCCCAAGCCGTGCTGTTCTTTTTGACGCGGAATGATGAATTGGCGCGCGATGGCGAGTTTTTCTTCTTCGATGTAACCGGGAAATTCGATGACTTCCATGCGGTCGAGCAGCGCGGCCGGAATCGGGTCGAGCAAATTCGCGGTCGTGATGAAAATGACGCGCGATAAATCGTACGGCACTTCGAGGTAATGGTCACTGAACGCGTTGTTTTGCTCCGGGTCCAATACTTCGAGCAGCGCCGCGCTCGGGTCGCCGCGAAAATCGGCGCCGACTTTGTCAATCTCATCGAGCATGAAAACGGGATTGATGGTCTTGGCGCGCTTTATGGTTTGAATGATGCGTCCGGGCAATGCGCCGATGTAGGTGCGGCGGTGTCCGCGAATTTCCGCTTCGTCGCGAATGCCGCCGAGCGAAACGCGCACGAAATTTCTGCCCAACGCTTGCGCGATGCTGCGCCCCATCGAAGTCTTGCCTGTGCCGGGCGGACCGACAAAGCACAAGACGGGTGACGCCATTTTTTCGGCGGCGAGCTTGCGAACGGCAATGTATTCCAAAATGCGTTCTTTGGCGCGCTTGAGCCCGTAATGTTGCTCGTCCAATAATTTGGCTGCGGCGGGAATGTCCAGATTGTCTTCGGTTGCGTTTTTCCACGGCAGTTGAATCAACCAATCGAGGTAGGTGCGAATGATGCCGAGTTCAGGCGAGCCGAACGGCGTTTGTTGAATGCGTTCGAGTTCGTGTTCGGCTTTGGCGCGCGCTTCGTCGGGCATTTCGGCGGCGGCAATTTTTTCGCGCAGGTCGTTGACCTCGCGCGCTTGCGCGTCCATTTCGCCGAGTTCGTGTTGAATCACGCGCATTTGCTCGCGCAAATAGTATTCGCGTTGATTCTTGTCCACCTCTTCCTGCACTTGATTGTGAATCTTGCTTTGCAGTTCGAGGACTTGGAGTTCGTTTGCCAAAAGACGCGAGATGCGATTGAGCCGTTCGATGGGGTCCAGCGTTTCGAGAATTTCCTGGCGCTTGGGCAAATCGAGATTCAATGACGACGCAATCAAATCGGCGAGTGCGCCCGCGCCTTCCGCGTTCATCGCCGCGACGTACGCTTCTTCGGGCAAATTGGAATTGAGCCGCACGATTTTTTCAAATTGCGCGAGCACCATACGGCTGAGCGCTTGCGTTCCGACGGAATTGTCGCGCGTCTCGGCGATTTCTTGGACGCGCACTTTGACGAACGGGTCAGTCTGGATAATTTCGAGCAAACGCGCGCGCGCTTCGCCTTGCCCCAAAACGCTCGTCGTGCCGTCGGGCATTCGTAACATGCGCCCAATGGAAAGCACGGTGCCGATGGCGTACAAATCGTCGAACGTCGGTTCTTGAATTTCGGCGTCGCGCTGGGCAAAGACGACGACGCGCTGGTCGCGCAGCATCGCGTCTTCGATGGCGCGCACGCTGCGTTCGCGTCCGGCGGTGATGGGCGAAATCAGCCGCGGAAAAACGACGGTATCACGCGCGGGAACGAGCGGATACACGCGGATATTCGGATTTTCGGGTTCGATACTTGGAATGAGTGGCGCAGGTTGCGCGCGGCGTCGGGTCATAATTGGCAGATGGCAGAAAGCGAATAGCACAGCGCAAATAGCATCTTGTCTTGAGTTTTGGTTTCGGCAACTGGCTATCAGCGATTCGCCAAAAGATATTAGCATAGCGAGGGGGAATTGGCAAAAGAAAAAGCGGAACTTGAGTCAATGGTGTTTCTGCTATAATGTTCGCAACTCTCGTAATGGCGGTGGCGCCATGTTCATACTTGAGCTGCGAGTCATTTTATTTGTTCTCCTCTTCGCCCTCGCCGCGGTGACCATTCTAGCGGTCTGGATTGACCGTCGTTTTGTCCGGGAGCGACGTTCATTGATTGTTTCGCCTTCCGATTCGATTTCGGAATCGCGAACGCGCCCCTTTCTTAATGACCTGGCGCACGAATTGCGTACTCCTCTCGCTGTTTTGTTGACGCATCTTGAAATTCAACGCAGTGGCACTGTGCCATTAGAAACCAAACAAGAGTCTATTCGTCTCATGCAAGCCGAAGCGCGACGTATGTCACGCATGGTCTCTGGCATTCTTGAACTCGCTGAACTTGAAACGCGCGGCTTGACCATACAGCGTCCTGTAGATTTACGCGCGCTCGCCGCAGAGACGGTTGTGGAATTGCAACCCTTTGCGCAAGAACGCGAAATTTCGTTGACGCTCGCGGCAGAAGAGGGCGCAATGTGGGTAAATGGAGATTCTTTTCATCTCAAGCAAGTACTGCTGAACTTGACCGAAAACGCAATCAAGTACTCGCGCGCGCATGACCGCATTGAGATTTCAATCCAATCTGACACTGTTGCCAAAAAAATAAAATGCCAAGTGAGCGATACAGGTCCCGGCATTGCGGCGGAACATTTGCCGCATCTCACCCGTCGCTTTTATCGCGCGGCAAGCGAAGAGATAAGCGGCAGCGGCTTGGGTTTGGCATTGGTCGCCGCGATTCTGCAATTGCACGACAGCGCGCTAGAAATCGAAACCACCACGCAAGGCGATACAACCGGCACCTGTATGCGTTTTACTTTGGATGCTGCGCCGGAAATGGAACAAACTGTATGAAACGGACACAGCTCTTTTTGGTCGTCGGGTTCGCGGTTGCCGCAGCGTTCGGTGCAATTTGGTTCCTGCCGATTCAGGGGCAAGTCATCGTGACGACGGGAAACGCGGCGCAAACTATGGTGTTCCCTCAAACGCGCCTCGAGCCGCACGGGCAAGCAGCGGATTTATTCATCGCCGACAATGTGGCGTGGTCGAATGTCGGGCTGGGCGTAAATGGCAAGCTCTTTCCGGCAGCCGATTGGCAAGCGAATCCGAATAGAGTCGTGACCTGGCGTTGGGAGTTGGCGTCGAATGATTTGAACGGCGAATTGGTGTTTTACCACAGCTGCCAAACAGGATGTGTGGAACGGACGCGCCTCATGTTGGGCAAAGCGAATTCAATTGTTGAAGCCAACCAATGGAATCCAACAAAATTGGGAGTCGTCTCTGCAAATCCAAATCGCGATTGGCACGGACGCAGCGGCTGGGATGTGGAAATGACATACTCCACGCTGGCAGAGGACAAGGAGAGCGGGATTGACGAACTGGCTCGACACGTGTATCGCGCGGACGCGCAACATTTGCGCGTGTTGGTGCGCGTGGACTATGCGCCGGGGCAAACGCTGCCGCCCGCGAATGACAATGTCGCCTTGAGCCAATATCTGAATTATGCGCGCCGCCTCGCGCGCGACGCGCGTTTGCGTTCCGTCTATGGCTATATCATCGGCAGCGGTTTCAATGACCCTGCCAGCAATTCTCCTGCGCCCAATGTGCTGGTGACGCCAGAATGGTATGCGCGTATCTTTAATGGCTATGGCGAGGAAGTGACGCGCACGGACAATATCATTCAAGTGATTCATCAAGAAAATCCACAGGCACGCGTTCTCGTCGGACCTGTCCGTCCTTTCAAGATGCAGCAAGATGGAACAACCAAATATGCCATTGATGCGCCGTGGCTGAATTACATGAACACGCTCGTCGCGCTATTGGATGAAACTGCGCGCGCAAAAATGCAAGCGGGTTTTGCCTTAACCGCGCCCGATGGTTTTGCCGTCAACGCGCCGGGGCGTCCGAACGCGCCGGAACTGGAAGGACACGCTGCCGCCGATGAGCCGCGCACCGATTTAAAACGCGCGGCATGGAACGGCGCGCAAGCGGGATTTCGCGTCTATCGCGATTGGCTCGATATTATCAATGCGTATCCGACCACGCGTGGGCTGCCAGTTTATATTAACGCGACCAACACGTTTTCTCCTGATGAAGGGATTGTCCCCGCGCAAAATTATCCGCGCGGTTGGCTCACAAGCGCGTATCAAGTCATCAATAGCGAGCCACAAGTGCAATCCCTCATTTGGTTTTTGGACGAGGACCAATCCGCCGACGGACGTTGGGACGCGTACAGTTTGACCAAAGGTATCGGGCGCGTGTACGACGCAGCAAAGGAATTTGATGAACTCTTGCAGAGATAGTGGAAAGTGGTCAGTAATCAGTTATCAGTCATCAGTTATCAGTCTCCAGTCTCTCCATCTCTCGCTCTCTCCCGCCTCCATCTCTTATGACCATCCGCGTTTTTCTCGCCGACGACCATCCTCCCCTTCGTGTTGGATTGCGTGTGCTTTTGGAACAATGTGCCGATATTCGCGTGATTGGCGAAAGCGGTGATGGGCATGGCGCGCTCGCACAAATTGAAATGTTGTGTCCCGACATTGCTGTGATTGATTGCCAACTGCCGGGTCTGGAGGGCATCGAAGTGGCTGCCGAAATTAAACGCCGCGGCGTGCCGACGCGCGTCTTGGCGCTGAGTTCGTTTGCGGATGAATGGTATGTGCGCGGGATGTTGGATGCAGACGCGGTGGGCTATTTGCTGAAACAAGAAGCGCCGGAGCGGATTATCGAGGCGGTGCGCGCGGCGGCGCGGGGCGAACGTTGGTTCAGCGCGAAAATTTCCAAAATGCTCGCGGATTGGTCGCACGGCAAGCGCCCGTATGGATTGAACGAACGCGAAATTATGATCCTGCGACACTTGGTTTCCGGCAAGTCGAACAAAGAAATCGCGGTGGAATTGGAGTTAAGCGAAAAGACAATCGAAAAATATCTGGGTGAGTTATTCAAAAAGATGGAGGTTGCTACGCGCGTGGAAGCGGCGGTGAAAGCGGTGCGCGAAGGATTGGTCTGAGCGTGGCTGGCGCGTAGGGAAATCCCTACGCAAAATAGGGAAATCCCTACTTGAATGTGACTTGGCCATGGTGTAGAGTGGCATTGCTCCGAGTTGGAGCAAAATTCACATCACTCACCCTTTTCGCGAGGTCAACATGCTGCACCTATTTCGGTCACTCTGCTTTTCGCTGCTGTTGCTATCCATTCTTGTGTTGGGTAAGAGCTATACCAGTCCGATTGCGGAAGCAAATTCAGCGCCGAATCCGTCAGTTGTGATGCCCAGCAATCCAGCAGTTGAGCAAGTTCCAACGACTCAAGGGTCATGCGCGACTCCACCGGGCGGCGATTTTGTGCTCGACCAAGTGCAGCGTTGGTCCTCCAGCGCCAATTGGTCTCCAGATAGAGGGCGGCTTGCCGGGGTTGCGCTAATGTCTCAAGGTTGTCGCTGGATTCGCGCCAAAGCCTATCGGATGATTTGGACGCAAGCCAACAAGGATTGGATTCTTGCCAACAATAACAACAACAATCGGCGCGTGGAAATCATTGTGCATGCCTTCAGGCAAGATTCAAATGACGGTTGCATTTATATCAAAACCCAGGCAGTGTCACCATGGATTGAAAGTAATTTTGATGGATTCGAACGTTTTGCCAAGTCAGGATGTATTTATCCCGGTTTCAGCAACAATGAAGGACGCGTAGTAATCACACGTCCCGATCTGATTGACACCACAAAAAAATATGCGGCAACCTATTGGTGGAATGACCTTGGCGACCGCGACTTTGGCGAAGTGCCTCTGGCATTTGGCTGGCAAGATCAAAATCACAATAACGTCGCGCCGGATGATAACGTCAAGAAATTCTGCTTTGGCGCGGATGAAGGTCGCACCTGGGGAACCTATGTCTTTGAGCCATGGGATTGTCACAATGCTGCGCCAGTGCGCCTGTATCGGTTCCCTGATATGGCAGGAACATCCGAGGGTTTTACCAGTCGAGACAATTATCTCGCAGACAATCAGACCGGCGACAACACTGCACTTTCGATTCGATTGAATGCAGGATGGCGTGCGCGTTTATACACAGAGCCAAATTTCAGCGGGCAGAATGAACTCATCAACGCGGATGACCCTGACTTGAGCAACAACAGCGTTGGAACCAGTACCAGTTCGATCGAGGCGTACACGCTCGGCGTTGCCGTCTATGATGCCACCAATTTTCAGAGTTCGCCGCACATCTTTGCGGTCTGCGACAGCGATCTCTCCGATAACCCCATCGGGGATAATCGCATCAGTTCCGTGCGAATTCCTCCAGGTTGGCGGCTGAGACTTTGGGATGGAGCAAACTATACAGGAACAAAGGTGGTGCTTCAGGGAATTGACGATACAAACCTTTCGGATAATAAATCCATGGACAATCGGGCATCCTCTCTCTGCGCCGATTCACCACAATCTCAAGAGAATGCAGGGGAATTTGGGGATTGGACCGACGAATAACAAGGAGTAATTGAAATGAACCTGTTACGATTGAGCATACCAATGCGACTACTAGTAATGTTGTTCGTTGGCGCCGCAACAATCGCTGGCTTCATCGGCTTCCAAAAGGGTTCGCGGACTACGGTTGAGGGTTATCTCGATGCCGAGCAGAAAATCTCATATGCTGGCGGGCTTTTAGCGGATACCGCAGATAATTGGCATACCACGCTCAATTGGAGCGGCAACTATCCAACGCAAGAAACGATTGACCATTATGTTGAAACCAGCCGTCAAGTAGGCAGGCAGCTTCTGGATGAGGGCGTTGACCAATTCTTTGTGGGCGTGACCCTCCGCAATTACATCCCCCTCGAGGAGTTTGACCAGTTTGCAGATGAAATGGGAGTTCAGGTCAAGGACACCTATATTCGGGGTACATTTCCAACGCTTGACCCAACCGAGAAATTCACATTTGCTGGCGTGCCTCCCAGTGGCAAGTTCAACGACGCGGAGACCATCCAACGCTTGAAGGCAGACCTCAAGAGCCATGCCCGTGAGCTCAAAGCCGACAAATTGGCGGTCAAGAAAACGGGCAATCCCGATGCGGACGCGATGGAAGAACTCGAGCCGGAGGAAATCAAAGCCATCACGGTTGACGATTCAGATTTTGTCCTCAATGGGATCTATGCCTTTGCGGGCGCTGTAGATGCCAAGGGGTATCGCCGTTTGCTCAAAGACAAACGTGTCTATAACGTGGATGTCACGGCGACAGTGGTATATCAACGGCTCAAAGGCGGCGGCATGAGTTGGAAGGATTTTGCGGATAAAGTGCAGTTGATTGGTTATGTCATTTTTTGGGATATGGAGAAGATGGGACTCGCCAAGTTCCAAACCGAGTGATTATGAAACGAGTCTGTCAATGGGCGATTGTTCTCCTCGTATTGTTCGCTGTGATTTCACCAGCACAACGCACCGAGGCGAAAGAGAGAATCCGTGTTATTTCGAACCCGCGCGTGTCCTTGCACGGATATACCATTTATAAGGCAAGCGAAAAGGTGAATGACCCGCGTGCACAAGACCCCACATTTATTTATCTGATAATCAACCAAGACGCGGTGCGCCTCACCGGTCCATATCTCTCGGTCGCAGATGCAGTGAATGTCAATGAACTCTTTGTCGTTGACAATCCCAAAATACAGTACATCAATCGTCGCCCTTACTCTGCCGATGGCATTCGCGTGACAGTGAATGCACATCTGGTCTATGAACTCTATGCAACGGATTACGAGTATGAGGTCAAACTCGCGCGCGTCAAGCTCCGCAAAGAAAACGGAATGTTGAAAACACGCTTCCTCTTTGCCGCCACCAGTGATGGCGTCGCACAGGACATGCAGATTTCTGTGC
>Ga0070741_10014234_pt1 | contig 13807 bp, 15 predicted proteins | sample Coa_R1_4_FD_66440 | JGI IMG/M metagenome (GOLD analysis project Ga0070741, IMG submission 66440) | Surface soil microbial communities from Centralia Pennsylvania, which are recovering from an underground coalmine fire - Coalmine... | ecosystem: Environmental > Terrestrial > Soil > Unclassified ... | reverse complement strand
TCCTGCGACGTGCCGACCAGCGAATACGACCCCGTGACGCTCACCGTCTGCTCGAGCGACCCGCGCGTCACGTCGTACCACGTGAGCTGCGCGTGCTTCTTGTGGACGAGCGTGTTGCGGGTGACGATGCCCGCAGGCAGCCACCACTTGGTCTTGCCGGTACGGAGATCGATGACGCGAAGCGGCTTGTACGGCGTGCCGCGGACGCCCAGCAGCGTGCCGTGCTGGAAGAGGAACTGGCTCGGCGAGCAGTTGAGCGGCGAGCAGGCGGCGGCCTTCGCGGCGCCGGGCACGAGCAGCACGAGCAGCAGAACCGGGAGCGCGAGCTTCTTCATGCCGTGACTACGCGGTGGGGACCCCGCGAGGTCCCGTGCGCGTATGGACCTCGTGAAGGTTCCCCGTCGTAGAGTCGGCGGGTGGCGGAGCGCGCTTGGATCCGGGGTGCCCAGCGCGGCTCGGCCGCCGACCTGGAGAGGCTCTTCCGCGAGCACTGGCCTCGCGCGTTTCGCGCTGCGCGGCTCGTCACCGGCGACGCCGCCGCCGCCGAGGACATCGCGCAGGAGGCGTTCCTCGCCGCCATCCGCAACCTCGACCGCTTCGACCGCCGCCGCCCGTTCGGCCCGTGGCTGCACCGCATCGTGGTCAACCGCGCCATCGACTGGACGCGCGCGCGCAAGCTGCGCGCCGAAGTCGAGCTCGGCGACGCCGTCGCCGCCCCGCCGCCCGTGGAGCCGGACGGGACGTTCGCGCGCATCGGCGAGCTGTCGCCGGAGCACCGCGCGGTGATCGTCCTGCGCTACCTGCTCGAGTACACGCCGGGCGAGATCGCCGCGCTGCTCGACCTGCCGCGCGGCACCGTCAACTCGCGCCTCCGCCGCGGCCTCGACCAGCTGAAGGAGCGGCAATGACGCCCGAGGATCGCGCCTGGGAGGTCGTCCGCCGCGCGTTCGAGGAGCGCACGCCGAGCCCGCGGCCGGCAAGTAACAGACTGTTACTTGCGGTTGCGGTTCTGGCTCTGGGAGCCGTCGTGGCGGCCGCGTTCAGCCCGCCGGGACATGCCGTCTTCGAACGGGTGCGGCGCGCGGTCGGCGTCGAGCACGCCGCGCCGGCGCTCGCGTCGCTCCCGGCGCCCGGCCGGCTGCTCGTCCAGTCGCTGCGCGGGACGTGGATCGTCGAGACGGACGGCGCGAAGCGTCGGCTCGGCGCGTGGACGGACGCGTCGTGGTCGCCGCACGGGCGGTACGTCGTCGCCACCAGGCCGGACGAGCTCGCGGCGCTCGCGCCCGACGGCGCGGTCCGCTGGACGCTCGCGCGGCACAACGTCGCGTGGCCGGTGTGGGAAGGCACGAACGTCGACACGCGCATCGCGTACTTCGCCGCGAGCGGGCTTCGCGTCGTCGCCGGCGACGGGACCGACGACCGGCTGGTCGACGCGCACGCGCAGGACGAGCCGGCGGCGTGGGACCCGGCGCGGCTGCACACGCTCGCGTACGAGTCCGGCGGCGCCGTCGTGCTCCGCGAGGTGGACACCGGCCACGTGCTCTGGCGCACGACCGTCACGGACTACGGGCGGCTCGTCTGGTCGAGCGACGGTCGCCGCCTCGCGGTCGTCGCACCGTCGCGCGTGTTCGTGCTCGGCGCGAACGGCAGGCAGCTTCGCTTCGTGTCGACGCTCACCGGGCAACTGCTCGGCGCGGCGTTCAAGCCCGGCACCCACGACCTCGCGGTGCAGGCGCGGTTCGCGCGCCGCAGCGAGGTGAAGCTGGTCGACGTCGACCACCCCGGCCACGCACGGCTGCTCTTCGCAGGCCCCGGCGCCTTCGGCGACATCGCGTGGTCGCCCGACGGCGGCTGGCTGCTCGTCGACTGGCCGACCGCGAACCAGTGGGTGTTCATCCACGGCAGCCGCGTCCACGCGATCGCGAACATCGACACCCAGTTCGGGCAGCTGCGCCAACTCACCGACAGCTGGTGCTGCCGCTAGATTCGAAGCATGCTCGGCGCAGGCGACCGGCTCCCCGACGCGACCGTCTTCCTCGGCCCGAACGAGCCGCTGTCGCTGCGCGAGCTCGTGGAGGACGGCCCGAAGCTGCTCGTCTTCTACTTGTTCGACTGGTCCTCCACCTGAACGAACGAGATGGAGCTCCTGCGTGACAGGAGCGCGGAGTTCGACGAGGCGGGGGTGCAGCCGGTGGGCATCTCGCGCGACTCGCCGTGGACGCACATCGCGTGGACGCAGGCGCTCGACCTGAACTTCGGCCTGCTCTCCGACTTCAACGGCGAGGCGACGAGCGCGCTCGGCATCGGCATCGACTTCCGCGGCTACCGCGACGTGTCGTCCAGGTCGGCGTTCCTCGTCGACGGCACGGGGACGATCCGCGGCGCGTGGAGCTACGACACCGGCGACTTGCCGGACTTCGACGAGCTGCTCGACGCCGCGCGCTCGTTGAAGTAACGCCCCGGGCTCACGCCCGTGTGCGTGCGGAAGGCGGCGACGAACGCGCTCGGCGTGCGGTAGCCGACGCGATCGGCGACGAGCCCGACGGGCTGCCCGTCGGCGAGCAGGAGCAGCGCCGCCTGGAGACGCGCGAGCGTGCGCCACCGTCCGAACGACAATCCCGTCTCCGCGACGAATACGCGCGCCAGCGTGCGGCTGCTCGCACCGACGTCGTGACCCCACGCGTCGAGCGTGCGCACGTCGCCGGGATCCGCGAGCAGCGCCTCCGCCACCTCGCGGGCGCGATCGTCCTGCGGCAGGCGTGTGTCGATGGTGGCAACCGCGAGCGGGGCGAGCAGGTCGAAGAGCACCGCTTCCGCGCGGGCGCGCTCGCTCTCCGCGAGGCCGCGATCCTCGAGGTGCGGGATGAGCGCGCGCAGCAGCGGACTGACTGCGACGGGTGTCGGCCGGCGCCAGTCGATCGTGCACCGCTGCACGCGCACGTAGACCGAGCGCAGGACCGCGACGCCGGACGCCTGCGTCTCGTGCTCCGTGCCGGCGGGGATCCACAGCGCCCGCGACGGCGGCAGCACGAAGCTCCCCTCGTGCGTGCGGACGACGAGCACGCCCTCCGGCGACCACGCGAGCTGGTGCTCGTCGTGGTGGTGCCAGTCGAAGCGCGTGCCGGCCGGCATCGGGAACGTGCACACGATCGCAGCTTGTCCGTCCAGCGACACAACTTGACATGTTACGCCCTTTCGGAAACGCGTCCGCGGGCATACGGTCGGCGAGATGAACGCCAACCACGCGGCCCTCTGCGCCAGCCCGGAATGGGCCGAGTTCCTCGAGACGGAAGTGCTCGCCCCGCTCACCGCCACGATCGAGCTCGGCGGCGAGCTCCTCGAGCTCGGTCCCGGCCCCGGCGCGTCGACTCGCTGGCTCCGCCGTCGCGTCGACAAGCTGGTCGCGCTCGAGCTCGACCCCGATGCGGCGGCGGCGCTCGCCGACGAGTTCGCCGGCACGAACGTCAGGGTCGAGGTCGGCGACAGCACGGCCGTGCCGTTCCCCGCCGAGTCGTTCGACGCGGTGGCGTCGATCACGATGCTCCATCACCTGCCGACGCAGGCATTGCAGTTCGCGACGCTCGCGGAGGCGTTCCGCGTGCTCCGCCCGGACGGCGTCCTCTTCGGCTCCGACAGCCTGGCGAGCCAGGGGCTGCACGAGTTCCACGAGGGCGACGTCTACAACCCGATCGACCCGCCGCGCCTGCTCGTCTACCTGCAGGCGGCGGGTTTCCGGCGCGTGACGCTGAGCGTCGGCGAGGGGTTGCTGTTCACCGCCCACAAGACGTCGAAGGAGTGTGAGTGACATGTCGCTGCCCTATGAGGAACCGCTCGTCGCGCGCACGCCGGGCGAGCGGACGATCCCCGAGCCGCCGCGCCGCGGCGAGGACGGCGGGCCGCCGTGCGCGATCTGCGCCAACAAGACGACCGGCGCGGTGTGGTCGGACGACAACTGGACGCTGCACCCGCCGGTCGGCGGCAGCCTGCCCGGCGCGGTGTGGCTCGCGAGCCGCGTCCACGTCGACTCGTTCTCCGATCTTCCGGCGGAGCTGCAGGCCGACTTCGGCCGCGTCGCGGCGCGCGTCGAGCGCGCGATCCTCGCGCTCGGCGACGTCGGCCGTGTGCACCTCTACCGCTGGGGCGACGGCGGCGCGCACTTCCACGTCTGGTTCATCCCGCGGCCGCTCGGCATGCTCGAGGCGACCGGGATGTACCTCCCGCTCTGGGAAGACGCGCTGCCGAACGTGCCCGACGAGGAGCTCGCATCGGCGGCGGAGCGCGTCGCCGCGCACCTGTGAAGGTCGCGCTCGTCGCAGGCGCGACGCGCGGCGCCGGCCGCGCGATCGCGGTCGAGCTCGCACGCGGCGGCCTCTACGTCTACGCAACGGGGCGGAGCAGTCGCACCGCAGGCAGATCGGAGATCGACCGCCCGGAGACGATCGAGGAGACGGGCGAGCTCATGGGCGGCGGGTCGGCGCTGGTCGTCGACCACGAGGACCCCGAGGGGGTCGCGCGCCTCGTCGAGCGGATCGACCGCGAGCAGGGTCGCCTCGACCTGCTGGTCAACGACATCTTCGGCGGCGACCGCTACATGGAGTGGGACAAGCCGCTCTGGGAGCACGACTGGGCGGGCGGCCTGCGCATGCTCCAGATGGGCGTGCACACGCACCTGATCACGTGCCGCGCCGCGATCCCGCTCATGCTCCGCGGCGCGGGCGTCGTGGTCGAGGTGACGGACGGCACATCGGAGGCGAACGCCGAGTTTCGGCGGAACGTCGGGTTCTACTACGACCTCGTGAAGGCGAACGTCGAGCGGATCGTGATCGGGCTGCACGCCGAGCTCGAGAGCACGCGCGTGACGGCGGTGGGCGTCACTCCCGGCTGGCTACGGTCGGAGAAGATGCTCGAGAACTTCGGCGTGACGGAAGCGAACTGGCGCGACGCGTGCGTGACCCGGCCCGGCTTCGCGATCTCCGAATCGCCGTCGTACGTCGCCCGCGGCGTCGCAGCGCTCGGGCAGGACGACGACGTCGCACGCTGGGGCGGGACGATCCTCAGCGCGCGGCAGCTTGCCGACGCATACGGCTTCACCGACACGGACGGCAGCAAGCCCGACTGCTGGGGCTTCCATGCGAAGTGCGGCTGGGAGCCCGAGGACTACGGCGGGATCGCCGAGTTCCGCTGAGCTACATCCCCATCGCGTGATAGCCCGAGTCGACGTAGAGCGTCGTCCCGGTCACGTTCTTCGCCGCGTCGGAGAGCAGATACGCAGCCGCGCCACCCACGTCGTCCGCGTCGATGTGCCGATGGAGCGGCGCGCGCTCCTCGACGATCGACTCCATCGTCGGGAAGCCCGCGATCGAGCGCGCGGCGAGCGTGCGCACCGGCCCGGCCGAGACCGCGTTGACGCGGATGTTCTTCTGCCCGAGGTCCCATGCGAGGTAGCGCACCGACGCGTCGAGCGTCGCCTTGGCGACGCCCATCACGTTGTAGTGCGGCACGGCGCGTTCGCCGCCGAGGTACGTCATCGTGACGATCGAGCCGCCGCCCGCCGCCTCCATCAGAGGCTCGGCCGCGCGCGCAGTGGCGACGAGCGAGTACGCGCTCACGTCGAGCGCCATCCAGAACCGGTCGCGCGGCGTGTCGGTGAAGCGACCTTCGAGATCCTCGGCGGCGGCGAATGCGACCGAGTGCACGAGGATGTCGAGCCTGCCGTCGAAGACGCCGGCGACCTCGGAGAAGACGCGGTCGATCGCGCCGTCGTCGCGCACGTCGAGCTCGGTCGCGAGCGGGCTCGAGACGCTGTCCGCGAGGTCGCGGACGTTCTTCTCGATGCGCTCGCCCTGAAAGGTGAACGCCAGCTGCGCGCCGCCGTCGGCGAGCTGCCGCGCGATCGCCCACGCGATCGAGCGCTTGTTCGCCACGCCGAGGACGAGTGCCCGTTTCCCTTCGAACATCGGCGCCGACTCTAATTCATCTAGGCTGCCCGACCTTGCGTCGTCTGGCCCTCCTCGCGGCCGTCCTCGCCCTGACGGCGACCTCGACGGCCGCGGCCGGGCTCCAGCCGCTGCGGCGCGACACCCGCGAGAACCCGCTGCCGCGTGTGCGCGCCGGCGTCCTCCATCCCTCGGCGCAGCACCGCTCCGGCCTGCTGCGCGTGATCGTCACGCTGGCTCAGCCGCCGCTCGCGGCGATGCGGCCCGAGCGCTCCCTGTTCGGCGCCGTCGCGCCCACCCGGCTCGACGTCCACACCGCGACGTCGCGCGCGTACGTGGCGAAGCTCGCCCGCGCGCAGCGCGTCGAGGCGGCTGCGATCGTGCGCGCGATCCCGCGCGCGCAGATCCAGCAGCGCTTCCGGATCCTGCTCGACGGCATCACCGTCCGCCTGCCGTCGCGGTCGCTCGCGACGCTCGCGCGCGTGCCCGGCGTCGCGCACGTGTACCCGAGCCTCGGGTACTACGCGACGATGGACCGCGGCCCGTCCGTGATCCATGCGAGCGACCTCACGGCCGCCACCGGCGACGGCGGCCAGGGCGTGAAGATCGCGATCGTCGACACGGGGATCGACCAGACGAACCCGTTCCTGAGCCCGGCGGGGTTCGCGTACCCGCCCGGCTTCCCAAAGGGCGACGTGAAGCGGACGACGCCGAAGGTGATCGTCGCGCGCGTCTTCCCCGGGGCGATCCGCGACGCGCGCAGCAACAAGGCATTCGACCCGACCGAGCCGCACGGCACGCACGTGGCCGGCATCGCCGCCGGCGACGCGGGCACGAACGCCCCGGCGGGCAGCGACCACCCCGCCGTCGCGAACCTCTCGGGCGTCGCGCCGAAAGCGTGGCTCGGCAACTACCGCGTCTTCACGGAGCCGACGCCGCTCGGCCACGAGGCCGACACGCCCGAGATCGTGCAGGCGTTCGAAGCGGCGGTCGCCGACGGCATGAACGTCATCAACTTCTCCGGCGGCGGCCCGCAGACCGACCCGGCGAACGACGCGCTGGTCGTCGCGGTGCACAACGTCGCGCGCGCGGGCGTCGTGCCGGTGATCGCCGCCGGCAACGACCGCGACGACTTCGGTCTCGGCACCGCGGCGTCGCCCGGCACCGCTCCCGACGCGATCTCCGTCGCCGCGGTCTCGAACGCGCACGTGTTCGCGCCGGCGCTGATCGTCCAGGGCGCGCCGTCGTCGCTCGCCACGGTGCCGATCCAGATCGAGCGGATCCCACAGTCGTGGACCACGGTCGAGCAGCCGCTGATCGACGTGACGTCGATCCTCGGCACCGACGGCAAGCCCGTCGACAAGTACCTCTGCGGCAGCCCGGCCGATCCCGAGGGCACGGTCGGGACGATCCCCAAGGGGTCGCTCGGTGGACTGATCGTGCTCGTCTCGCGCGGCGAGTGCTCGTTCGTCTCGAAGGGCTTGCGCGCCGCGTACGCGGGCGCGGTCGGGATGATCCTCGTCGACAACCGGCCCGGCGAGGCAAACCCGATCCCGGTGGAGATGCCGCTCCCGACCGGGATGATCAGCGACCTCGACGGTGCGAACCTGCGCGCGTTCATGGCCGCCAACCGCGGCTACGCGAACATCCACCTGACGAGCGGGATCGAGGAGCTGCCGACGAACCGCGCGGGTGTGATCACGAGCTTCTCGTCGGCCGGCCCCACCGACTTCGGCGGCGCGCTGAAGCCCGACATCGCCGCACCGGGGCTCGACGTCCTCTCCTCGGTGCCGGCCGCGTCGGTCGGCTCGCCGTTCGCCGTCTTCGCCGGCACGTCGATGGCGACGCCGCACATCGCCGGCGCGGCGGCGCTGCTGCTGCAACGGCATCCGCAGTGGACGCCGTGGAACGTGAAGTCGGCGCTGATGTCGACCGCGGGTCCGGCATGGGCCGACACGGCGCGCACCCAGGAGGCATCGGTTCTGCTCGAAGGCGCGGGCCTCGCCGACGTCGCCGCCGCCGACACGCCGAGGCTGTTCACCGATCCACAGTCGCTGTCGTTCGGCCACGTCGACGTGTCGACCGGCACGCAGGCCGCGTCGCAGCTGCTCACCGTGACGGACGCCGGCGGCGGCGCGGGCGACTGGTCGGTGACGATCGAGGCCCAGACGCAGACCACCGGCGTCGCGATCGAGGTCCCGCCGCGAATCACGGTGGCGCCGGGCGGCGACGTCTCCGTGCCGGTGGTCGTGCACGCGCTCGAGACCGCGGGCACCGGCGTGAACGGCGGCTTCATCGTCTTCACGCAGGGCGCGGTGCAGCGGCGCGTGCCGTACGAGTTCCTCGTCGAGCGGCCGGCGCTCGAGAAGCTCGCCGCGGTCGAGCTGAAGCGCGACCAGGCCGGCTCCACGGGCGGCACGAGTCACGTTTCGGCGTACTGCTGCCCCTCCGAGCCGTTCGGACCGCCGGCGTTCTACACGGGCGCGCCGATGAACGAGAACGGCTCCGAGCACCTGTACGAGCTCTCGATCGACCAGCCCGTGGTCAACTTCGGCGTGTCGGTGCTGCTCGCGAGCAACGGCTCGCTCGTCGACCCGTGGGTCCTCGGGTCGAAGGACGAGAACGACGTGCAGGGCTACAGCGCCACGCCGACCGACATCAACCCGCTCACTTTCGACTTCGGCGCCGACGTCGGCGCGGCCGGCGTGCAGTTCCCGCGGCTGCAGCGCCTTTACGTCGCCGTCGACTCGCAGGCACACACGGGCAGCTATCTCCTTCGCGCCTGGGTCGACGACGTGGTCCCGCCCGGCCTGCGGCTCGTGACGACCCACGTCAGCGCGGGGCGCCCGGTCGTCGTCGCGCAGGCGTTCGACTCCGGATCCGGTGTCGACCCGCTGTCACTGGTGTTCAACTACGGCCAGGTGCTGGTCGGCGCGTCGGCGTTCGATCCGGTGTCCGGACTGGCGGTCTTCACCTTGCCGCCGAACGCCCCGGCGCTCCGGGCAGGCAAGCGGGGCGCGATCCTCTTCGCGAACGACTACCAGGAGACGAAGAACGTCAACTCCGTCGGCGGCAACCTCCTCCCCAACTCGACGTTCCAGGAGGCGAGGCTGAACGTGGTGAACGGGCCGGCGGTCACCTGGCTGTCGCCGCAGGGCGGGTGCTCGCCGCGCACCGTGCAGCTGCTCGCCGTCGGCAGCTCGACGGCGCGCGCGGCGCACGTCGTGTTCGCCGACCACGGACGCACGATCGCGCGCCTGACTCGCAACGCCGCGGGCGTGTACGCGACGACGTGGCACGCGACGACGGGCGAGCATGCGCTGACTGTCACGCTGGTCGACGCGAACGGCCGCACGGCGACGGCCAGCCGTCGCGTTAACGTCTGCGGTTGATGCGCATCGCAGTCGTCACCGGCGCCTCCTCGGGGATCGGCGCCGAGCTGGTGCGCCAGCTTCGCGGGCAGGGCTGGCACACGGTCGCGCTGTCGCGCCGCCCGGCCGACGCCGACGAGCACGAGGAGTGCGACGTCTCCAACCGGGCTTCGGTCGACGCGGCCGCCGCGCGCGTGCTCGAACGCCATCCGCGCATCGACCTGCTGGTGAACAACGCGGGCATCCCGGCGAACGCGCGCGGCTTTCTCGACGTCGAGCCCGAGTCGCTCGAGCGGGCGACCGCGACGAACTTCCTCGGCGGCGCGTGGGTGACGCGCGCGTTCCTGCCGGGGTTGCAGCCGGGGGCGCACGTCGTGAACGTCGTCTCGGTCGCAGGCGAGGTGGCCGACGGCCCCTACTCCGCGACGAAGCACGCGCAGCTCGCGCTGTCGCGCTCGCTCGCGGTCGAGCTCGCTCCGCGCGGCATCTCGGTGCTCACCGTGAAGCCGGGGTTCGTCGAGACGCCGGGCTTCCCTCAGCGCCGCGTGCGCTTCGGGCCGCTGCTCTCGCGGCTCGTCGTCGACCCGCCGTTCGTCGCGCGCCGCATCATCGACGGCGTCGAGCACGACCGTCGCGAGATCACCGTGCCGCGCTGGTACCGGCCGGCGGCGGTGCTGCAGGCGGTCATCCCGGCGACCCTGGCCCGCGTGCGAGCACGTACCAGCCGGTGACGGACTCGTAGCCGGCGGGCACGAGCGACCGTGCGCGCTCGCGGTCGAAGCCCTCGCAGCCCGCGAGGTCGAGGTAGCGCTCCAAGTCGCGCGGCTCGCGGAGGACGAGGTCGCGCCGCAGCACCAGACCGTTCGCGTCGAAGAGCGAGCGAAGGTCGCCGTCGGAGAGCACGCGCGTCGTCGAAGGATCGCGGACGCGCTCGAACCGGTTCAGCTCGAACGCCGCGAGCGGGTCGACCGGCGCCAGCTGGTCGACGACCAGGATCGTGCCGCCGGGGCGCGTGACGCGCGCCAGCTCGGCGACGGCGAGCTCGGGCCGCGGCGTGTGGTGCAGGACGCGCGCACAGACCGCGAGGTCGAACGAGAACGACTCGAACGGCAGCTGCTCGGCGTCTCCCAGCATCACCTCGGCGTTCGCCGGCGCGAGCTCGCGCGCGCGTTCGACCATCGCCTCGTCCCGGTCGACGGCGACGACTTCGCGCACGCGCGGCGCGAGCACGAACGCAAGCGCGCCGGTCCCTGCGCCGACATCGATCGCGCGCTCGTCGCCGCCGAGCGTCAGCAGGTCGTCGAGGCGCTCCGCGAGCCGCGCCGCACGCTCGGTCTGCAGGGCGGCGAAACGATCTGCCTTGCTCACGAGTCGAGAACCACGCGGCGGGCTCGCGTCGCCGACGAGTCGACGTTGCACGTCAGCTCGTAGTTGATCGTGCCGGCATGGCGCGCGTGCTCCTCCACGAGGAGCCCGTCGCCGACCAGCGTCACGGCGGCGCCCCGGTGCACCTCCGCCTCGAGCTCGACGGCGAGCGCATCCATCGACACCGCGCCGACCACGCGCCTGCGCTCGCCCTCGACCAGCACCTCGGTGCCGGACAGGTCGCGCCGGAAGCCGTCCGCATAGCCGACCGGGACGATCCCTACCCACGCGTCGCGCTCCGCGACGAAGCGGCGGCCGTAGCCCGTCGACTCACCGGCGCGCAGCAGCTTGCACAACGACACCTCGCTCTCCCAGCGCAGGACCGGCGCCAGGCCGTCGTCGGCGGGGTCGCCGCCGAACGGCGACAGCCCGTAGAGCGCGACGCCGCAGCGCACGGCGTCGAAGCGCGACTCCGGCAGCCGCAGCGTCGCCGCGCTGTTCGCGACATGCCGTGTCACTTCGAGGCCGTAAGTCGCGGCGCGGAAGCGCTCCAGCTGCGCGCGCGCGAACTCGTCGTCGGAGTCGGCCGTCGCGAGGTGCGTCATCACGCCGACGATCTCGCGCGCGGGTGCGGGAAGCTCGCCCACGCCCCACCGCCCCATCCCGGTGTCGAGCTTGACGTGCACGCGCACGCCCTCGGGGATCTCGTCGCCGACGACGAGCTCGAGCGATGCCTCGCGCGCCCACGCGATCTCGCGGTTCGCGGCCGGGCCGAGCACGACCAGCCGCGCCTCCGGGATGTGCGCGCGCAGCGCGAGCGCCTCGGGCACGGTCGCCACGCAGAGTGCCGTCGCCCCCGACGCGAGCGCCGCGTCCGCGCAGTCCGCGGCGCCGTGGCCGTAGCCGTTCGCCTTGACGACGGCCCAGACCTCCGCGCCGCCGGCGACGTCGACGAGCCGCCGCACGTTCCGGCGCAGCGCGCCCAGGTCGATGGTCACGAGGCTTCTCACGCGAGCGGCGCGCGCTGCCAGCCGTGGCCCGCGAGCGCCAGGCGCAGCGCCGGCAGCAGGTCGGACGCGACCACACCGCGGGCGGGCTCGAGCAGCTCGGCGGCGACCCCGTGCGCGACCGCCGCCGCCGCGGCCGCCCGTTGCGGCTCGAGCTTCTTCGCCAGGAACGTCGCGACGATGCCGGTCAGCACGTCGCCCGAGCCGGCGGTCGCAAGGGCCGGAGTGCCGTAGTCGCAGACGAGCACGCCCGCGCGCGGCGCGGCGACGAGCGTGTCCGGCCCCTTCAGCAGCACGACGGCGCCGAAGCGCGACGCAGCGCGACGCACGGCGTCGAGGCGGTGCTCGTCGAGCTCGCGCGCATCGAGGCCGAGCAACCGCGACAGCTCGCCGCTGTGCGGCGTGAGCACGGTCGGCGCACTGCGCGTGAACGGCTCGAGCTCCCACAGCGCGTCGGCGTCGAGGACGACCGGCTTGTCGAGCTGCTCGAGCAGCAGCCGCACGAGCTCGACGGTCCCCTCGCTGCGGCCAAGACCCGGGCCGACGGCGACCGCGTCCGCGCGCTCCGCCGCCTCGAGGATGCCGTCGAGCGAGCGAGGCAGCAGCCTGCCGGAGCCGTCCTCCGGCAGCGGGCGCTTCACCGCTTCCAGCAGCCGCGCCTCCAGCACCGGCAGCGCCGACTCCGGCGCGGCGACGGCGACGTAGCCCGCGTCGGCGCGGAACGCGGCGAGGGCGGCGAGCATCGGCGCGCCGGTGAGGCCGCGCGAGCCGCCGACGACGAGCACGGAGCCGGCGCTGTACTTCGTCGCGTCGCGCTCCTTCGCCGGGACGTCCATCAGCGCGGAGGCGGGCATGAGCGCGTGCTCGTGCCCGGCCGGGCGGAGCCCGATCGGCGCGACCCGCACGGAGCCGGCGTGCAAGCGGCCCGGCGCGACCGCGAGGCCGACCTTCGCCGCGCCGAACGTCACCGTCACCGTCGCGCGGACCGCCGCGCCGGGCACCTCGCCGGTCGATGCGTTCACGCCCGACGGTACGTCGACGGCGACGACCGGGCAGCGCATCGCGTTGATCAGGTCGATCATGCGCGCAGCGTCCTCGCGCGGCGCGTCCTTCAAGCCGATGCCGAGCAGCGCGTCGACGACGACGTCCGGCGTCCCGAGGTCGCCGACCGCCTCGACGAGGTGCACGTCGCGCCCCGCCTCCCGCAGCACACGGGCGCAGACCTTGCCGTCGCCGCCGTTGTTGCCGCGACCGCAGACCACGGTGACGCGGCCGGGGAAGTCGCGGAGCACGAGCGTCGCGACTGCCGTGCCGGCGCGCTCCATCAGCTCCTCGAGCGGACCGCTGTGCGCTTCCTCCGCGCGCCGCGTCTCGTCCGCCGTGAGCAGCGGCTCCAGCCTCATGGGTCGAGCACCACCGCGACGGCGGCAGCGAGCTCGCGCGAGTGCGTCATCGACAGCTCGATGCGGCCGGCGTTCACCTTCTCGGCCCAGGCGAGCGTTCGCCCGCTCAGGTGCACGCCCGGCTTCGGGCGGCCGCGGATCTCGATCTCCTTCCACGTGAAGTACACGCCGGAGCCGAGCGCCTTGCCGACCGCCTCCTTCGCGGCGAAGCGGCCGGCGTAGTGCTGCGGCGGGTTCGGCTTCGAGTCGCAGTACGCGCGCTCGGCCGCCGTGAAGCACCGGTCGCGGAATCCGTCGCCGTGCCGCTCGAGCGCTCGGCGAACACGCTCGATCTCGATCAGGTCGACGCCGACCCTCATGCGTTGCGCTCGAGCCACTCGGGAACCTGCGCGACCGAGGAGACGATGCCGTCCGGCTGCAGCCGTGAGCGGTCGACCTCGTCCGGCCGGAACTTGCCGGTGCGCACCAGGATCGTGCGGATGCCGTGGTTGTGCGCGCCGACGATGTCGCCCTCGAGGTCGTCGCCGACCATCCACGTCAGCTCCGGCTCCGCGTCGAGCGCGGCGAGCGCGGCGCGGAAATACGGGGCGCTCGGCTTGCCGAGCACGTTCGCCTCCGTGTCGGCGGCGTACTCGAGGCCGGCGACGAACGCGCCCGTGTCGAGCCGCGGCCCGTCGCCCGTCTGCCACCACCGGTTCTTGTGCAGGCAGTAGAGCTCGGCGCCG
>Ga0070741_10014233_pt1 | contig 13807 bp, 17 predicted proteins | sample Coa_R1_4_FD_66440 | JGI IMG/M metagenome (GOLD analysis project Ga0070741, IMG submission 66440) | Surface soil microbial communities from Centralia Pennsylvania, which are recovering from an underground coalmine fire - Coalmine... | ecosystem: Environmental > Terrestrial > Soil > Unclassified ... | reverse complement strand
GTCAAGTCCTGCACGATGCTGGCCGTGCAGGCGGACGGCCACGCGATCGAGACCGTGGAGGGCCTGGCCGCGGCCAGCGAACTGCACCCGCTCCAGGAGGGCTTCAAGGAAGAGCACGGCCTCCAGTGCGGGTTCTGCACACCCGGCATGATGATGTCCGCCAAGGCCCTGCTGGCGCGGAACCCGGATCCGACCGAGGACGAGGTGCGCTGGGCGCTGTCCGGCAACCTGTGCCGGTGCACCGGCTACCAGAACATCGTCAAATCCGTCCTGTGGGCGGCCGCCAAGCTTCGCGGGGAGGCGCCGTGACCCAGCAGGCGGTAGACGAGATCAAGATCGGCGGCATCGGCGCGAGTCGCAAGCGGGTCGAGGACGACCGGTTCATCCGCGGCAAGGGCAACTACACCGACGACATCGTGCTGCCCGGCATGCTGCACATGGAGATCCTGCGCAGCCCGCTGGCGCACGCCCGGATCAGGTCCATCGACACCAGCAAGGCGTGGGACATCCCCGGCGTGCACCTGGTACTCACCGGCGAGATGATGGCCAGCCGGAACCTGGCCTGGATGCCGACGCTGTCCTACGACACCCAGGCGGTGCTGGCCACCGACAAGGTGCGCTTCCAGGGTCAGGAAGTGGCCTGCGTGATCGCCGACGACCCGTACATCGCCAAGGACGCGTGCGAGGCCATCGACGTTGACTACGAGCCGCTGCCGGCGATCGTCAGCCCGGCCCAGGCCCTGGCCGAAGGCGCCCCGCTCATCCGCGACGACAAGGAAAACCAGGACAGCAACCTCATTTACACGTGGGAGATAGGCGACAAGGACGGCACGGACCGCGCGTTCGAGCAGGCCGACCTCATCTCGAAGCTGGAGCTGCATTACCCGCGCTCGCACCCGTCGCCGATCGAATGCTGCGGCTCGATCGCCGACTTCAACCGGGCCACGTCCAAGCTCACCGTGTACATGACCACGCAGGCGCCGCACATCATCCGGGCCGCGGTCGCGATGGTGGCCGAACTGCCCGAGCACATGATCCGGATCGTCTCGCCGGACATCGGCGGCGGCTTCGGCAACAAGGTTCCGGTGTACCCGGGCTACGTGTGCTCGATCCTGGCCTCGATCCTGCTGGAGCGGCCGGTCAAGTGGATCGAGGACAAGTCCGGCAACTTGATCTCGACCGGGTTCGCCCGCGACGTGTACCTCAAGGGCGAGATGGCGCTGCGCCGGGACGGCAAGATTCTCGGCGTCCGGATGCACACCGACGCCGACCACGGTGCGTTCTTCTCCGACGCGCAGCCGAGCAAGTTCAAGATCGGCCTGATGCATTCGGCCTTCGCCGCCTACGACGTCCCGGTCGCCCACCTGACCGCGCGCGGCGCCTACACGAACAAGGCACCGGGCGGGGTTGCCTACCGGTGTTCGTTCCGGGTCACCGAGGCGATGTTCTTCCAGGAGCGGATGATTCAGGCCGCCGCCAGCGACCTGGGCATGGACCAGGCGGAATTCCGCCGGATGAACTTCGTCGCCGACGACGACTTCCCGCACCGCACCCCGTTCGGCTTCCTCACCGACTCCGGCCAGTACGCCAAGTGCCTGGACGTCGGCCTGAAGGCCATCGGATACGAGAACTTCCGCGAGCAGCAGGCGCAGGCGCGCGCGAACGGCCGCCTGCTCGGTCTGGGCATCTCCACGATGACCGAGCCGCTCGGCGCGGGGAACAGCCGGGAGTTCGACATCCTCGGCATCAAGATGTTCGATTCGGCCGAACTCAAGGTGCACATGACCGGCAAGGCCATCCTGCGGACCGGCGCGAAGACGCAGGGTCAGGGCCACGAGACGACCTGGGCCCAGATCGTCGCGCACGAACTCGGCATCCCCGCCGAGGACGTCGTCGTCGAGGAGGGCGATACCGACACCGCGCCGTTCGGCATGGGCACGTACGCGTCGCGCAGCACACCGGTGGCCGGCGCGGCGGTCGCGATGGTGTCCCGCAAGATCAAGGCCAAGGCCCGCAAGCTGGCCGCCCACCTGCTGGAGGTGTCCGAGGAGGACATCGACTGGGAGCTAGGCCGGTTCTACGTGCGCAGCGCCCCAGATCGCGGGGTGACGATCCAGGAGTGCGCGATGGCCGCGTACAGCAACATGCCCGACGGCATGGAGCCGGGCCTGGAGAACACCGCGTACTACGATCCGCCGAACCTCACCTGGCCGTTCGCGGTCTACATCGTCACCGTCGAGGTCGACCCGGTGACCGGCGTGTGGGACGTGCTGAACATGGTCGCGGTCGACGACTGCGGGGTCCGGATCAACCCGATGATCGTGGAAGGCCAGATCATGGGCGGCCTGACCGAGGCGTACGCGATGGCGAACATGCAGTTCATCACGTTCGACGCGGACGGCAACTGCGTGGGCTCGAACTACATGGACTACCTGCTGCCGTCGGCCTGGGAGACGCCCGGCTTCGAGCTGCACAGCGAGGTCGTCACGCCGTGTCCGCACCACCCGCTCGGCGCCAAAGGCATCGGCGAGTGCGCCGCGGTCGGCGGCCCTGCCGCGTTCGTGAACGCGGTCATGGACGCGATCTCCGGGAGTGCCAATGAAGGCAACAGAGTTCGCAACATCGACATGCCGCTGCTGCCCGACCGGGTCTGGGACGCGATCAACGAGCGGCGCGACGTGTCCGGCGCCCCGCCGGTACGGACGGACGGGTGATGCGAGCCGTGCTCGAGGAGGCCGCGGAGCTGACCAGGACCGGTCAGCCGTTCGCGCTCGCCACGGTGGTCTGGCGGCAGGGGCCGTCCTCCAGCCAGCAGGGCTCACACGCGATCATCACCGCCGACGGCCAGGTGCACGGCTGGATCGGCGGCGCCTGTGCGGAGCCCGCGGTGCTGCGCGAGGCCACCCAGGCCATCGCCGACGGGACCGCGCGACTGCTGCTGCTCGGCAGCCCCGAGCAGTTCGGCACGGTGCCCGACGGCATGGTCATCGTGCCCATTTCCTGCCAGAGCGAGGGGGCGGTCGAGGTGTTCATCGAGCCCGTGCTGCCCGCGCCGCATCTGGTGATAGTCGGCGATTCGCCGATGGCACACACCCTGGCCGGTCTCGCGCGGGTGCTCGGCTGGCGGGCCGAGGTGGTGACGGCGGAGGACTTCGCGCCCGGCGAACGGTCCATGGTGGTGGTCGCCACCCAGGGTCACGACGACGAGGGCGTGCTGGAGCGGGCGGTCGCCGCCAGGCCGGCCTACATAGGCTTGGTCGGCTCGCGCAAGCGGGGCACGTCCGTGCTCGGCTACCTCGCCGACCGCGGGGTTCCCGCCGAGCAGCTCGATCGGGTCAGGGTGCCCGCGGGCCTCGACCTCGGCCGCACCAGCCACGCGGAGATCGCGGTGGCCATCCTCGCCGAGCTGGTTCAGCTTCGTGCCTCCGGCGCGATCGCCGCGCCGACGGCGGCCATCGCCAGCCAAGCGGTGGACCCGGTGTGCGGCATGACAGTCAGCATCGGCGCGGGAACGCCGTCTCTGACCCGGGACGGGGATACGTACTATTTCTGCTGCGCTGCCTGCCACCGCGCGTTCGAGAAAGATCCAACTGGCTACGCGAAGGCTCGTACGTTATGATAATTAAAAATGAGTTCGAAGTAGCCGAGCCAGTCGACCGAGTTTGGGAATTCTTCCAGGACATCCCGCAGGTGGCGGCGTGCCTGCCCGGCACCGAGCTGACCGATGACCTGGGCGGGGACAAGTATCAGGGCCGGGTCGCGGTGCGGATGGGGCCGGTCCGGCTGCGCTTCGCCGGCACGGCCGACATCACCGAGCGGGACGAGGCGGCCAGGCGCATCGTCGTGCACGCGGCCGGCGCGGAAGAGAAGGGCCGCGGCCAGGCCAGCATGGTGGTGACCGCGACGCTGGCGCGCTCGGGTCGCGGCACCCGGGTCGGCGTCACCCAGGACCTCCAGCTGGCGGGGGCCGCCGCGCAGTACGGCCGGGGCATGATCTCCGACGTCACGGCCGTGCTCATGCATGACTTCTCGGCGAACCTGGTGGCCCGCATCGCCGGGGGCGAGTCGCCGACGCCGTCCGCCACCCCAGCGAGCGGCTTCACCCTTGCCCTGCGAGCCGCCCGGATGGCGCTGACCAGGGTATTCCGCCGGTTCTTCGTCCCGTACCACGCGAGCTGAGGAGCAGCCCATGGTCCTGTGGTGGATCGGCAACGCGATCCTGCTGGTGGTGATCCTGCCGGTCGTGATCTACCTGCTCAACCGCGTGCTGGCCGCGCTGGAGCGGATTCGCGCGGCGAGCGACGACATCCTGCGCGGCGGCGTCGCCCTCATCGGCGAACTCGACGACGTGCCCGAGGCCCTCGCCGTCACCGACACGACGATCAAAGAGGTCGCCACCGGAGCCGTCCGGTACGCGGGCTCCGTAGCCAAGCTCCTAGGGTGAGCGGTGAGCGAAGCCAGGGCCCCCAGTGAGCGAAGCCAGGGGCCCCAGTGAGCGAAGCCAGGGGCGCGGTACTGCCTGGACTGAGGAGCGATGAGCGAAGCGAGGGAGCGACGAGGGAAGGCAGTACCTCAAAGCGCCCCGCCCGCGAGCTCACGCAGAGATAGGGAGAGAGAGAACATGCCTGCTCCGGCCTGGATGACGATCATCGTTTCGGCGGTCATCGTCGCGTTCGTCGCGGTGGCACTGGTCCGGGTGGTGTTCCACCTTCGGGCCATCCGCGGCACGCTCGGTGCGCTCAGCGGCGGGGTCGAGGTGGTCGCGCAGCGGACCAGCACGGTTCCCGAGGCGCTGACTTCGGTCAACGCGAGCCTGAAGCCCGTCAGGGACTTCTGCGAGACGGTCTAACGAGGGGGTCTGGGGGAGGCATCCCCCAGTGAAAGGAGTATGTGTGAACACCACGCCCTGGTGGATCGGCTACACGATCGGGATCGTGATCGTGCTGGTAGTCGTCGCGCTTGTCGTGCCGATCCTACTGCTCGCCCGGTCGATCGGCGGGCAGGCCGCGGAGATCAATTCATCCCTGGAGAAGTCCGTGCGGAACACCGCGCCGCTCGCGGCGCTGCGCACCACGATCGAGCACGCCACGATCATCATCGGCGGCCTCCAGCGCGGCCGGTCCAGGCTGGGAGGGTAGCCGTGAACCCAACCGAGCACACGCTGTGGCTGACCGGCGTCATCGTCGGTTTCGTCGTGGTGCTGGCGGTCGCCGCGCTGCTCAGCATCCTGATCTATTACGTGAAGATCATCGACCGGCGGGTGGCCACGGTTAAGGAGACGCTCAAGGCCGCGGCGGCCAACACCGCCGACACCGAGCTGATCCCGCAGGTCGCGGCCGGCGTCGAGGCGGTACTCGCCGAAGGGCTGCGGCACCACCTGTTCCTCGGCCGGGTCCTGGGGAAGGTGAACTCATGACGCTGCTGGTCGTGCTGACGGTGATCGACGTCGTGCTGCTGGTTGCCGGGCTGGCGGTCTACCTGTTCTGGGTCGGCACGCTTTTGACGCGGGTTGCCGGAAACCTGGAGGAGTGTTCGGAGATCGTCGGCACGATCGTTGCGCACGCCAAGCTGATCGGGCCGGGCGTCGGGCACATCAACGAGACCGGCGGCGTGGTGGCCGGGGCGCTGCCGCTGCTGTACGGGATGGCGGAGGACATCGTCGCCGACGTGACGCCGCGACCCGAGCCCGCTTCGCTGACGCCGGCTCCGGCTCGCCCCGCCTCTGGCACCCGCCGTTCGCGCCTGCTAGACGCGGTGGGCTACCCCCCGCGGGCCTAAGTCCCGCACCGAGAAGGGTCCGAAATTATTGCGGACAGTTACCCTCCCACATCGGGGGGGTAAGTGTCCGCAATAATCTGGCGCGCCTGCCGGTGCGCCTGGAATGGGCTAAATGTTCTGATTCGGGAGCGTGGGCGGGCGCGGGGGCAGGGCCGCGGCGGGTGACGGGGGCGGTGGTCGGCGCCGCGTACTCGCCGATCCACTCGTCCTTCCAGGCTGGGTCGTACTGCTCGTCGTTGCAGCTCGGCCGGTAGATGGCGATGAGCTCTTGGGCTATCTGCTCGCGATGCCTTCGGGTGCCGCCGGGTATCTCGTAGGTGCAGATGTAGACCTTCCACTTCGATCCGGCGCGCCGGACCCAGCACGGCGACCGCGGGTGCTGGAACGGGAGCCGTTCCGCGGCTAGGTCGCCGGCGTGCCCGACGTAGCTCACCGCATACCGCTCAGGCTTGGCGTCCGGTTCGGGCTGGTACAAGATCGCGTACACCGCCGCGGTCGCTGGGGGCGTCCAGCCGGCCAGCAGCCGCGGCCCCTCGAACGGGTAGCCAGCCAGCGAGCCGAGCCGGATCATCGCAGCACCGGCAGCAGCTCGGCGAGCTGTTCCAGGCTCGCCAGGTCGTGACCGGACAGCAGCAGGTCGATGTGCGGCGCCGCCACCATCATGCCCAGCGTGCTTGGCCGGAACTCCCGGTCCTCGCCCTTGTGCGGGTTCAGCCAGACGATGCGGTAGCACAGCCGCGACAGCCGTTCCATGGCCGCCGCGAGCAGCCCGGGGTCGCCCCGGTCCAGGCCGTCCGAGCAGATGATCACCACGCCGCCCCGGTGGAGCCCGGTGCGCGCCCAGTTGCGCACCAGGGTGTCCAGCGACTCCCCGATCCTGGTCCCGCCGTCCCAGTCGAGCACCGTCCGGGCGGCCTGTTCCAGCGCGTCGTCGGGATGGCGATGCGCCAGTTCCCTGGTGATGCGGGTGAGCCGGGTGCCGAAGCAGAACACCTCCACCCTCGCGGCCGCGTGCCTGGCGGTGTGCGCGAACTGGAGCAGGTGCCGGGAGTAGTCGGTCATCGACCCGGACACGTCGAGGACGAGGATCAGCGGTCGCAGCCGCATGCGGCGCTGCCGGAAGTACAGTTCGCCGGGCTCGCCATGCATCCGCATCGAGCGGCGGATCATCGTGCGCATGTCGGGCGCGCGGCCGGATGCCGCGGGCCGGGTGCGGCGAGACCGGCGGCGCGGCGGGGTCAGCCGGATCCTGGCCATGATCCGGCGCAGCGCGGCGAGCTCGTCCGGCGTGCACGCGCCGAACGACCGGCGCTTGAGCGCGTCCACGTCCGAGGCCATCCAGCCGAGGAACGGCTGCTCGGTGTCCTCGGTCTCGCCGGGTTCGGAACCCGGCATGACCAGCGCGGGTGCCTGCGCGGCGCTGGTCTTGAGCGGCAGCGGCTCGGTCGCGGCGGCCCCGTCGGCCCCGTCAGCGAGGAAGTAGCGGCGGAACACCTCGTCGTAGGCCGGGATGTCCGCGCCGCGGCTGACCAGCGTGACCCGCCCCGCCCAGTACAGGTCCGCCAGGTCCGACGGATCCAGCGGCGTCATCGCGGCGCAGTACGCCAGCACGTCGCCGGTGCCGACGACCACGCCCGCCGACCTGAGTTCGCGGGCGAAACCGGTCAGCACGCCGGTGAACGCCGCCTCGTTACCCACCGGCGGTGATCTCCGCGAGGTTGTCCCGCACCAGATCGAGGTCGTCGCGGTCCTTGATGACGGCGCCGAGCGTGTCGCCCGCCGACCGCGGCGTCAGCTCCGCTTCGCCGAGGAAACCGAGCGTGCGGACCCAGTCGATGGTCTCGGCCACGCCGGGCGGCTTGACCAGATCCAGCTCCCGGAGCCGGTGCACCGCCCGGACCACCTTCCTGGCCAGCTCCGCCGCGGCATCGGGCTCGCGGACCAGGACGATCTCGACCTCCCGCTCCGCGGTGGGGTAGCCGATCCAGTGGTACAGGCAACGGCGCCGCAGCGCGTCGTGCAGTTCCCTGGTCCGGTTGGAGGTGAGGATCACGGTCGGCGGAGATTCGGCCGCGATCGTGCCGATCTCTGGGATGCTGATCTGGAAGTCGGACAGCACTTCCAGCAGGAATGCCTCGAATTCGTCGTCGGCACGGTCGACTTCGTCGATCAGCAGCACCGCCCGGTCGCCGGCCCGGACCGCTTCCAGCAGCGGACGCTCGACCAGGTACTTCGGGCCGAACAGCCGGTCGACGGCCTGTTCACCGGCGGCCTGCTGCTCGGACAGGGCCCGGATCGCCAGCATCTGCCTGGCGTAGTCCCACTCGTAGAGCGCCTGGCTTGTGTCGATGCCCTCGTAGCACTGGAGCCGGATCAGCCTGCGGCCGTAGCGGGCGGCGAGCGCCTTCGCCACCTCGGTTTTGCCCACGCCGACCTCGCCCTCGAGCAGCACCGGGCGGCGCAGCGAGAGCGACACCAGCAGCGCGGTGGCCAGCCCGCGGTCCGCGAGGTAGCCGCCGTCGCGCAGGTCAGCGGTCAGCTCGGCGACGGTTCCCGGGTACGCGACGGGGGTCAGCGGGGCTCAGCCCGTCCCAGGACGAGGTCGCGCACGCTGGCGCCGGTCCCGTTGAGCTTGCCTTCGCGTGCCAGCCTGGCCCGCCAAGCGGCGGTCAGGTCGCCGTCCCCGCCGGCCTCGAAGTCCGCGAAACCCACCCCGGCGTCGGTCATCCGCTTGCAGGAGCGGTCGCTGCCCAGGTCGTCGAGATCGGCGGCGCTCTGCCCTTGACCGCGCCAGACCTCGCGCAGCACCTCAAGGGCCGCTTCATGCTCCGTGCCCATACCGGTGACTGTAACCCGGGCCGCGGACCGCGATCGAGTCAGGATTAAGCGATCTCTTAATCCGCACAGCGAGCCCGGGGGTAATCCCCACCCCGAACCCGGCGGGCGGCACCATTGGTTCGGCCGGGCCCGGCCGGCAGGCTGGATGCATGATCACGCACACCGCTGAGAACACTAAAGTAACGGACCCGGCGATGGCCGCTGTCGCCCCCCTTGTGCTGCATGATGTCACGAAGCGTTACGGCAGGCGGCGGAACGCCGTGGCCGCGCTCGACCGGGTATCGCTCTCGTTTGCCACCGGGTCGTTCACGGCGGTGCTGGGCGTCTCCGGATCCGGCAAGTCGACGCTGCTCCAGTGCGCGGCCGGGATCGAGCGCCTGTCCTCCGGCACGGTCCACCTGTGCGGCGCCGACTTGACCCGCCTTTCCCAGCGCAAGCAGTCGGTGCTGCGCCGGAACCGGGTCGGGTTCGTGTTCCAGGACCTCAACCTGCTGCCCGAGCTGACCGTGGCCGAGAACATCGCGCTTCCGCTCCGGCTGGACCACAGGTCCGCGGGGCGGACCGAGATCGAGCACGCGGCGGCCCGGGTGGGCCTGGACGGCGGCCACCTCCGGCGGCGGCCGGCCGAGCTGTCCGGCGGCCAGCAGCAACGAGTGGCGATCGCGCGGGCGCTGGTCACCCGTCCGGACGTGGTCTTCGCCGACGAGCCGACGGGCGCGCTTGACCCGTACACCGCGGTCGGCGTGCTCCGCCTGCTGCGCGGCGCCGCCGACGGCACGACCGTGATCATCGTCACCCACGACCCGCAGGTGACCAGGTTCTGCGATCGGGCCGTGTTCCTCCAGGCAGGCCGCGTGGATCAGGTCATGCACGACCCGGAGCCGACCGTGGTGGCCCAGTACCTGCACGAGCTTGGCGCGCGAGCCGACAGTGCCCGAGCCGACAGTGCCCGAGCGAACGGGGCGCGAGCGAACGGGGCGCGGGCATGATGCGCGGGTGGATGCTCGCCGGGATACGCCGCAGTCCCGGTCCGCTGATCGGTACGGTCGTCGCCTCGGCCGCCGCGGCGGCGCTGACCGTCGCCGCGATCTCGATCGCGGCCGCGCAGACCACGGCGCCCGCCGGGCGGCTCGCCGGCGCCAGCGTGGTGGTGGCCGCCGACACCAACCTCGTCATCACCAGTGGTGGTGACCGGGAGAGCCTTCCGCTGGCCGCCTACCGGGGCGTGCCCGCCGCGCTGGCCGGGCAGCTGGCGCGGGTGCCCGGCGCGGCGGCCGCGGCCGGCGAGTCCGGGTTCCCTGGCGGCGTGGTCCGGCCCGGCGATGTCGACCTCGTCGCGGTGACCGCCAAGCCGGGCGTGTCATCCGGCGTGCTCGCCCAGCGGATCCGCGCGGCGTTGCACGGCGGCGCGGGTTACACGATCGCGACGGGCTCGGCGCGCGGCGACGTAGCGAACCTGAACGCCGCGGTCGAGCGAGCCAACGGCTCGGCATTGGGCATCGCGCTGATCCCGCCGATCGTGATGATCTCGCTGTTCGTGGTCGCCGCCACGACCGCGCTGGCGGTCAACCTGCGCAGGCGGAGGTACACCCGGCTGCGCACTGCCGGAGCCACCCGCGGCCAGGTCCGGCGGGCGATCATGGCCGAGCTGGCCGTGTGCGGGGTCACGGGGGGCGTGCTCGGCTGGCTGCCCGGGATCGCGCTGGGCGCGCTGGGGGTCCGCGCCCTGGCCGGACACCAGATGCTGCCCACCGGCTCCGCCGCGTGGCTGAGCCCGTGGCTGCTGCTGATCGCGTGCGGCATCAGCACGTTCATCGCCGAGGTGAGCGGCCAGATCGCGGCACGGCGCGCGAGCCGGACCTCACCCGCGCAGGAGCTGCGGGAGACCGGCGCCGAGCGGAAGTGGCCGCACCCGTTCCGGGTCTTCCTCGGCGTGTGCGCGACGGGCGGTGCCGGGGCGCTCATGGTGCTCACGCTTCGCGAGAAGAGCCCGGCCGGCCAGCTCGCGCTGGCGTTCCCGCTGTTGCTGGCCTGCATACTGGCGGTCGCGCTGCTCGGGCCGCTGCTGGTGGCATTCGCCGCATGGCTGGTCCGGCCGGGCCAGGCGGCCGGCGGCCCGTCGGCCAGGCTCGCGCTCGCCGCGATTTCCGCCCAGCCGCGCCGCACCGCGTCCGCGGTCATCCCGGTTGCCCTCGCGGTTGCCATGGTCGGCACCGTCTACTTCGCGAACACGTCGATCGCGCACGCCACCACCAAGCAGGCGGGGAGCACCGTACTGGCGGATCACGTGGTCTCCGGGAAGGAGCTCACCGACGCCACCATGCGGCAGGTACGCGGCCTGCCCGCGGTCACCGCCACGGCTGGCCTCGCGCCGCTCACCCTCGTGGCCGCCGACCCGGACCTGGAGCCGGTCTACGGTGAGTCGGTCGCGGGCGGACCGCTCGATCGAGTCCTGGACCTTGGCGTGACCGCCGGCCGCCTGACGACACTGCGTCCGGGGCAGATCGCGGTCAGCGCGCTGGAAGCCGGACCGGGCGTGCTCGGCGTGCACCTGGGTTCGCGGCTCACGGTGTACCTGCCGGACGGCACGCCATACCGGGCGACGGTCAGCGCCGTCTACGCGAAGTCGCTGGCCTCCGGGGACCTGCTGATTCCCGCGTCGGTGACCGCGGGTCACACCGGCGCGGCACCCGGCTTCACCCAGATCCTGGTCAACGGCGGCACTCCGCGGGCGCTGGCCGGGCTGGCGGCCGGTAATGACGGGCTTCATGTGGTGAGCCGCAGCGTCGCCAACGCCCAGTCCGAGCAGGCCGCGGCGCAAGACGGCTTCGCGAACAACATGATCCTCGGCATCATCGCCTCGCTGGCCGCGGTGGCCCTGGTGAACACCCTGGTAATGGCCACGGTTGAGCGGCGGCGCGTGCTGCGGCTGCTCAGTCGCGTCGGCGCGACCCGCGGACAGATAGCCGCCGTGTTCGGCTGGCAGGCCGTGTTCGTCGCGGTCACCGGCCTCGTCGCGGGCGTGGCCGCCGGCGCGGTGACCTTGCTGGCCGTCACCAGGGCTGCGACCGGGAGCTGGGCGCCGTTCATCCCGTTCGCGCCCGCCGCCGGCCTGGTCCTCGCCGTCGCCGCGCTCACCGCCGGGGCGGTCATGATCCCGTGCTACGCCATGGCCCGCCGCGAGCCTACACTGGCCGCCGGCTGAGGACGGCTCGCCGGCGCCGCCCCGCGCCGGGCAGCTAGTCCGTTACCGGGGCGGGCGGGAGAGCGTCCCCGGGGAAGCCGCGGACGGGGTGCACCTCGCAGCTGAGCACGCCGGCCCGGATCGCGGGATCGTCCGCCATGATGCGGGCGGTGTCCTCCGGGCTGGCGTCGAAGATGCCGATCCCGGCCAGGTCGGAGTCGTCCGCGACCGGGCAGACGACGACAAGCACGCCGTCCGCCCGGAGCTCGAAGTTCCGCCGGCCGTGCTCCCAGATGACCGCCGGAGCGTCCGGCTCGGAATACCGCGCCGCCCGCCGCAGCAGGACGGCGGAGTACATCCGCGCCCCGGCGAGCTGGTCCTTCATGATCTGGTCAGTTATGTCGCCCACCGCGTCCCCTTCCCTACTCACCCCGCATGGTGATCATGCCGCGCCACGGCTCGGATAGCTATCTACCCGCGGGTTGACGCCGGGTGGACAGGACGGTTCCACCCTGGCTCATACCCGGCGCCGACGCGCCAGCAGGGCTCCGATTTCTAGCGTGAGACGCATAATCGCACCTCACCTAAACAGGAGCTTGAAGTGGACGCAAGCGTCATCATCCTCAACGTCGTCATCCTGGCCCTCGTGCTGATATCCGATCTGGGAATCCGCAAGGTTGGCGCGCTACGGCTGATCCGGCCGTTCATCGCCGCCGCGGTGGTTGTCCCGCTGTACTTCAAAGGCATGGCCACCTCCGGGAACGGCCTGCTGCTCGAGATCGCGGGCATCGCAGCTGGCCTGGCGGCGGGCGTGCTCGCCGCGGCCTTCATGCGGGTTTCCCGGGACCCGGCCGCGGATCGCGTGATCTCCCAGGCCGGCGTGGCGTACGCGACGACCTGGATCGTCGTGGTGGCCGCCCGGATGTTCTTCGACTACGGCTCGAACCACCTGTTCACCAGCCAGCTGGTGCAATGGGGCACCACCAACCACATCACGGTAGCGGCGCTGACCGACAGCCTGATCTTCTTCGCCATCGCGATGCTGCTGGCGCGCACCGTATCCCTCGGTGTCCGCGCCCGCGGCATACAGGCCCAGGCGATCGCCGACGCCGTCTGACGCACAACCCCGGGCAGCGCCCCGCCACCACGGCGGGGCGCTGCTCGCGTACTCGGGTACCACAGGCGGTTCCGCTGAGTATCCGCGCTCACGCGGCGCGGCAGCGGCGCAAGCGAGCATGAAGCCATGAAGACACAGGTTCCATCTCAGCCCACGCCGGTCGAGGGGTCGTGACCCAGGCCGGCGCGCGCGATGGCGGGGTACGCGGCGGCAGAATGAGGCGTGCCCGCGACCGAGATCACCTTTCACTTGCTGGATGGCGTGCGGGCCCGAGAGCACACGGATGAGCTGCGGGCGCTGCACGCTGAGGTGTACGCCGATCCGCCATACCGGCTGGATGAGGACCCGGGCGCGTTCGCGGAGCGGTTCCGGGTGCGGTCCCGGCAGCCCGGATTCGTCCTCGTGGAGGCGCGCCACGGGGGCTACCTGGTCGGCTACGCGGCGGGGATGCCGCTGCGCCCGTCCACTTCATGGTGGCGGAACCTCACCACGCCACTGCCGCAGGACGTTACCGCCGAAGCCCCTGGCCGCACGTTCGCACTGGTAGACCTCGTGGTCCGGGCGTCCTGGCGGCGCCAGGGGATCGGCCGCGATCTGCACGACAGGGTGCTGGCGCGCCGGCCGGAGGAACGGGCGACGCTCACCGTGCTCCCGGCGGCCAGCGCGGCGCAGGCCGCGTTCCGCAACTGGGGGTGGCGCAAGATCGGGCGCACCCAGGACGACGACGCCACGCCCGTGGCGGATGTGCTGATCGCCAGCCTGCCTATCGGCAGCTAACCTCCCCCCTGCCAGCTCTCGATGGGCCTCGGTTAACGTGGCTGTTTTCCCCTTTGTGGTAACGCGGCCCTCGCGTACGGGGGTCGATCCTCCACGAAAGGTTAATCTTCCAC
>Ga0070741_10014232_pt1 | contig 13808 bp, 13 predicted proteins | sample Coa_R1_4_FD_66440 | JGI IMG/M metagenome (GOLD analysis project Ga0070741, IMG submission 66440) | Surface soil microbial communities from Centralia Pennsylvania, which are recovering from an underground coalmine fire - Coalmine... | ecosystem: Environmental > Terrestrial > Soil > Unclassified ... | reverse complement strand
CGTAGAGTTTGAAGGCGACCGCGAGAAGATGCTCTTTTGCGCCAGCGCTGGAGAAAATTGGGACGACCTTGTTGCACTAGCCGTCAGCAAGAGTTGGGTCGGTATTGAGTGCCTGAGCGGCATTCCCGGCACAGTGGGCGGAACGCCGGTGCAAAACGTGGGCGCTTACGGCCAGGAAGTTTCAGAGACCATCACGCGCGTGCGCGTTTTGGAGATCGCCACCGGCAACACGCTGGAGATGAGCAATGCCGACTGTGGCTTTGCCTATCGCACCAGCAAATTCAACGGCGCGATGCGTGACAAATATATTGTGCTGGAGGTGGATTATCTTCTCCGCCGCAATGGCGAGCCAAAAATCGAATATGCCGATGTGAAAAAGTTTTTTGCGGCGCAACCAGACGTCGACAAGACAACCCAAGGCAAACCAACCTTGCAACAGGTGCGCGACGCTGTCCGTTCCATTCGCCAGAGCAAGGCCATGCTGATTGTGCCCGGCGACGAGGATTGCCGCAGCGCCGGATCATTCTTTAAAAACCCGCTGGTGAGTGAATCTGAGGCAATGCGAATCGAAGCGCTGGCGCACAAGCTTGTCCCCGGCAAGACACTGCCGCGATACTCGGCAGAGGGCGGCCAGGTCAAACTGGCAGCGGCGTGGCTGGTGGAGCAGTCTGGCTTCCACAAAGGATACACGCGCGGGCCCGTAGGAATCTCGCGCAAGCACTCGCTGGCAATTGTGAATCGCGGCGGCGCGAAAGCCGCAGATATTCTTGCGCTCAAAAACGAGATTGAGCAGAAAGTCTTTGACATCTGGGGTGTGAGGCTGATGCCGGAGCCGGTGTTTGTGGGGTTTGAGGAACCATATAGCTGATTATTTTCCAGGGAAGGGCGTCAGCCATGGCTTAAGAGGGCCCATGGTTTTGATCAATTCGCCGCCGAAAGCGCTGCCGCCGCGAAAATACCAATCCATTGACTCAAACGTGTCGACCGCGTTTTTCACCGTCACGCTGGCTGCTGTTTTGGACGGAATGACTCCGGTAAAGATTCGTCCTGAGGCCGTGAGGTATTCGTATTCGATGAGGTAATGCAGCCAGATACGGCCGCATCGCTTGCACGTCCACAGCGTCACTTCCCCGTACCCGTCATCGATGCCGACCGACCTCGTCTCGAAACCGCAAAAATGCGTTTCCGCATCCAGGCAGAGGCACTCCATATCACCTTTATTGTAGTCCATCAGAAAGGCTTGAGGATTCAAAGTAGAGAGCAAAACCCTGAGGTATCAGGCTCAGCGATTGCAGGCTGACTGGCAGCTGCTCTGATGGTCTTCTCAGACGGTCTGTCCCTGATGCGCCCTTAGCACAAGGTTAGGACGCGATTTTAAGGCGTTCCCCCTTGCCTTCCCTGGGGGCACAATCGTATCGTGAAATAAACCAGCTTCCCACCTGGAAAATCGAGCAAATAAATCTTCTGTTCCCCAGGAGTATAAGTGTTTAAAAGAGTTCTTACGATCCTCGCAGTTTTCGTTTTTGGCATTTCCATTTCCCTCGCCCAGACACAGACGAAGACCTATATCGTTCTGGCAAACGGGCAAGGCACAGGCAGCACCAGTTTTGCAGCAGCTCTCGGGTCCAGTGTTGTACCCAGGGCGTGGCCCCGAACGCTGAGATTGTTGCCGTAAAAGTGTTGCAAAACTCAGGACGCGGGTCGTTCGCCTCCGCCATTGCGGGTCTTGAATACGCGTCTGGCCCGCTCGTACATGCTGACGTGGCAAATATGAGCCTGGGAGCTTTCTTTGACCGTAAAAATGCCGGTGGCGGGAACGATACCGCGAAGCTGATATCTGCGCTGAATCGTGCAGTGAACCATGCACAGGCGCGCGGAACACTGGTTGTGTGCTCGGCCGGAAACGATGGTGCAAACCTGAATAGCCGTTTCGTTTCCATCCCGGCACAGTCTGGAAACGGCATGGCAGTTTCTGCTACCGGTCCAATCAACCAGGCCGACTTTGACCGTCTTGCTTCTTACAGCGATTTTGGCCAGTCGGTTATCAGCGTGGCCGCGCCGGGTGGAGACTCCGTTTCCGGCAACGTTCTTGATTTCGTGCTGAGCCCGGGTGCGAAGCTAGGGAATTCCAATCAATACTTTTTTGCTGTGGGCACATCCATGGCAGCGCCGCACGTGTCCGGACTGGCAGCCCTGATCGTGGGCAAGTATGGCCACATGTCACCAGCGCAGCTGCGTACGCGCATTGAACAGACGGCTGATGACATCCTGAAACCCGGCGCTGATCCAGAGTCGGGCAAGGGCCGCATCAATGCTCTTAAGGCATTGCAGTAAGCCGCGGAGAGTTCAGGTACTACTCTTCGAACATAGAAGCACCGAACTACAAAGGCCGGGTGGACAAATGTCCTCCGGCCTTTTTAGCTCTTTTCTTCAGAATCTCACCGATTCAAAATCTCGCCGACTTTATCAACAAGTTGCTGCGGCTCGCCTTTATGTACGAAATCATCTACGAGATGTGCAATGTCATCGGGCATCCACATCATGTCGGAGAGGATCACGATCCGCATTCCAGGCCAGTATTCCTTGATCTTGTGTGCCACATCCACCGCAGTGATGCTGCTGGAAAAGCGGTAATCCAACAATATGAGGTCAAACTGCTGTTCCCGAGGTAAATCAAGCCCCGCGTGATTAACCTGGGCAGTGGTCGTGTGAAAACCTTCTCGTTCCAATATCCACGAATACAACTTCAGGTGAGAGGGTTCGTCATCAATAATCAGGATTCTGGCCTTGGCGCTCACTATTTCTCCGGATCAGGGGATGGTATGAAACAACGATAAGCGAGAACTGCCGGAAATACCAGACAACCTGCTGAAATATTCCAGCATCTCACGTTACGCTACATCTAGATCGTGTCCTATTCCTGCTTCTGGCTTGATCGATTCTTGTTATTTATCTAAAATTTGCGTCAATCTGTAAGTCCGTACCTACTCTGCCGGGTTAGGGAGCACACTGATTCGTGGTGTCCGGGATTTCTAAATTCATGCATGCCGGATTTGCGCTTCTTCTCGGCTTATTCCTGGCATTTTCCTCAAGTGCTGCTGCTTTTCAAGGGCCAAACCCCGGCGACGACAATCCCCTGAAAAAGCTTTCATTAGAGCAGCTTGGCAATGTAGAGGTTACCAGCGTTTCAAAAGAACCGGAGCAAGTGTGGAACACCCCGGCTGCAATCTATGTCTTGACCGCCGAAGATATTCGCCGTTCCGGCGTCACTACTATTCCTGACGCACTCCGCCTTGTGCCGGGAGTCGAGGTGAGCCGCAATGATTCAATCGGATATTCCATCGGCATCCGCGGTTTTGAGACCGTGTTCTCCAAGGGATTGCTGGTGATGATTGACGGCCGCTCGCTTTATACAACGCTTTTCGGCGGCGTGTATTGGGATCTGCCTGATTATCCGCTGGAGGATATTGATCGCATTGAAGTGATTCGGGGGCCCGGCGGCACGGTATGGGGCGCGAACGCGGTGAATGGCGTCATCAATATCATCACCAAAAGCAGTAAAGATACGCAAGGATGGCTGGCCTCAGCAGGCAGCGGTACCGTCGATCAATGGCGCAACACGCTTCGGTACGGCGGCGCTCACGGCAAGATGACCTATCGCCTGTATGAAGAGTCCTTCAGTGTTGGCCCGGAATTTCATTTTCTTCCCGGAACCGTGAATAACTTTGATGATTGGTGGACCGTGCGTGGGGGTTTCCGAACGGACTGGACACCCAATACTCGCGATAAAGTCACCTTCCAGGGCGATTTATTCGCCTCGCGCGAAGGCGAGCAGACGGCCATCGCCAGTTTCAATCCACAAGCGGAATTGAATCCGATTTTTCGTGATCGCATTTCCGGCGGCAATCTGCTGCTGCACTGGACGCACACGCTCAGCGCGAATTCTGATCTCAAGTTGCAGACTTATTACGACAACGTAGATCGGGACCGTCCTCAATTCGGCGAGAAGCTGGATACGTATGATGTGGACTTGGTTTATCACATCGCGCCCGGATTCCGCCAAGACTTCATCTTCGGCACAGGATTTAGAATCGTTCCTGACCATACCAACTCGCACCATCCAGGAGCGGTGGATTTTTTCCCAGCCAACCGCACAGACAAACTCTATAGCGGCTTCCTTCAGGATACGGTCCAGCTTGTGCCGGATAAGTTGTCAGTGACGCTCGGATTGAAACTGGAGCGCAACGATTACAGCGGTTTTGAGTTCCAGCCAACCGGTCGATTGCTCTATCGTCCAAGAAAGGAACAATCGTTTTGGGCTGCTGTGACCCGAGCAGTGCAAACTCCTTCGCGACTTGATGAAGACCTGAACATTGCGGCCTTTGCAGGAAATGCAACTTTTCTCCGTCTCATCGGCCAGAAAAGTTATGATGCCGAGCCTGGCGTGAATTATGAGGGAGGGTATCGGCAGCTATTTTCAAACTCATTGTATTTTGATCTGGCAGTCTTCCATAACAGCTATCATGGGCTTGAGAATGCCGGGAACCCCACTATAATCCTCGCGACTGACCCTGCACCTCCGCACGTTGACTTTGATCTTTCTTTCCTGAACGGTGCTGCCGGCACCAGTGACGGAGTAGAAGTAGCCCCGAACTGGAAAGTCAACTCCTGGATGCAGCTTGCGGGCTCCTATTCATACCTCACGCTGGATTTCCGCAGCACGGTTGGAGCCATTGGGGAAAGCGTGGTGCAAAACCTGAATCATGAGGGTCCGCACCATCGCGTTGTGGTCATGCCGCGAATCGATCTGCCGGGAAATCTTGAGCTTGATCCTACGTACCGATATGAAGGCGCCATTGCTTCAGATTTTAGTAATCCTACTGCCGGCTATCACACTCTCGATATGCGATTAGGATGGCGCGTACGGAAACAGTTCGATATCTCAATAATCGGGCAGAATCTGCTGCAACCTCATCATCTGGAGACCAGCAGCTCTGATCCGCCTGTGGGCATCCGGCGTGGAGTCTTCATCAGGCTTGGCTGGAGACAGTAATCCTGCAATGCACGAACAACAGGCACAACACAGGCGTAGCAGAAAGCTGGTTTTTGCGCTGGTATGTTTTTCCACTTTGGCGCTCTGGGGCCAGCCCTCCGGAACGGAATACCAGATCAAAGCAGCTTACCTCTTAAACTTCGGAAAATTTGTGAAATGGTCTACGCCTTCGCTTGGCGATTCCTTTTCTATTTGCGTTCTGGGCAAAGACCCTTTTGGCACAGTGTTGGATGCCACTGTCCGCGACGAAAAGATTGAAGGCAAGCAGGTAGTGGCCCGCAGGATTTCCCAGCCGCAAGATTCGGCGGGATGCCAGGTCGTTTTCGTCAGCCGCTCAGAAGAAGCGCAGGCACGGAAACTTCTTCCTGCATTAACAAAGGCCAGAGTGCTGACCGTGAGCGACATGCCCAATTTTCTTGATCGCGGCGGCATGATCCAGTTCACATTCACCGGAAACCGTATCCGCTTTGAAGTAAATCTTGATGCAGCGCAGGACGCGGAACTCACGATGAGTTCTGAGTTGCTCAAGGTGGCGAGCGCAGTACGGCGCAAGCGGGCGGAGGCACGATGACCACAGCCCGCCCGCGCACTACCTCAATCCTGAATCGCCTTACCTGGATGAACCTTCTGGTAAGCGGCGCTGCCCTGCTCCTGGCCAGCCTGGGATTTCTGATTTATGACCAGTTTACATTCCATGAAGCGCTACGCCGCAACCTCTCAGCACAGGCACAGATTATTGGAGCAAACAGTATTACAGCTCTCACCTTCAATGATCCTCAAGCAGCAGAAAACACGCTCTCCGCTTTGAAAAATTTTCCAGACGTTCTTTCCGCAGGAATTGTTACTCCAGAGGGCAGTGTTTTTGCCCGGTTCTCTCGCGATTCCAATGAGCATCTGGTCCTTCCCGTGGTTCCTTCTGGACGCAATGAAGTTATAACTTTCGGGCCAGGAGAAGCCGTTCTGGTGCGGTCAATCGAATTTCAAGGGAAAAATCTGGGTGCTGTTTATGTGCGCTCGGGGCTGGGTGAACTCTCAAACAGGTTATGGCGATACCTCCTTATCTCTGGAATCGTATTTCTGATTTCTCTGATCGGTGCTTTGCTGGTCTCTGCTGTCTACCGGCGAGGAATTGCCAGGCCAATCGTTCGCCTGGCCGAGACCGCACAGGCAGTTTCAGAGCAGAGAGATTATTCACTGCGCGCTCCTCCTCTCGCTGACCAAACCGAGATCGCGCTTCTTACTACGGCCTTCAACGAGATGCTTACGCAAATCCAAGCCCGCGATAAAGCGCTTCGTGATGCGCAGAACGAACTGGAAGAACGTGTACAGCAGCGCACCCGCGAGCTTCTGATGGCAAACCGCGAGCTGGAGGCATTCTCCTATTCCGTTTCACATGATCTTCGCAGCCCGCTTCAGACCATTGAAGGCTTTGTCCACATTCTTTTAACTGACTATGGCCCCAAACTAGATGACGAGGCTCGCGAGTATCTGCAACAGCTCCGCGCTTCTTCGCGCCGCATGTCAGAGCTGATTGAAGATTTATTGAACCTCTCCCGTGTAAGCACTACTGCCATGCACAAGGAGAAAATCGATTTGGCAAAGCTGGCCAGGTCGGTTGGAGACGATCTGCGCCGGCGTTCTCCTGGACGCGAGGTCCGTTTTCTGATTCAGGATTGCCCAATCGCGATCGGAGATTCGCGGCTATTACGCATTGTGCTGGAAAACCTGCTTGGAAACGCCTGGAAGTACACTTCCGGCCATACCCAGGCGAAGGTTGAATTTGGCTGCGAAAAACGCGCCGGTGGATTGGTTTATTTTGTGCGCGATGATGGCGCTGGGTTTGACACTCATCAGGCCGAACGCCTTTTTAAACCCTTCCAGCGGTTGCACTCCGCTGAACAGTTCCCCGGCACTGGGGTAGGATTAGCGACTGTTCAGCGCATTATCCAGCGGCACGGCGGCGATATTTGGGCCGAATCGAAGGTGAATGAAGGAGCAACGTTTTATTTCACCCTGGAGACTCAGTCTCAATTGTCACCTACTGGAGACTCTGGCGAACGCGTGCGCACGGGATAGTGGAGATTTTGAAATCACGCCTGGACAGGAAAGTATGATTGGCTCCTGTAAGGAGCGACTGTCAGGTTTCGCAAGAAAATCCGTTTTCCAGGCTTTTACGTACGTTGAATGAATCTTTTTCCTGACCCGCCATCTCCAAAGTAATGGGAGAAATGCGGCTGGGAAGGCCATACAATAGAAATCGGGAGCCAGCAACAAACGAGCCATGGTGATCAAAAAAACCAGTGACGTAGCTTCATCGGAAATCACTCCAAAATCAACGTATGTGAACCGGCGCAAATTTATTACCGGGGCTGCAGCCACGGTGGGAGCAGCTTTGGCCGGAGGCTTTTACCTGCGCAACCATTTTGATGAGAGCACCACTGTGCACGCTGGCGGAGCCAAACTGAGCGGCGTTGTTAAGAGTCCTTTCAGCACTAGTGAGACACAGACTTCATATCAGGACATTACGAATTACAACAATTATTACGAGTTCAGCACTGACAAGTATGAGCCAAATGGGCTCTCGAAAAACTTTCGTACGCGGCCATGGACCGTCGCGATTGACGGCATGGTCAAAAAGCCGAAGAAGCTCGATATTGATACGATCCTGAAGCTTGCGCCGCTGGAAGAGCGAATCTATCGCATGCGCTGCGTTGAAGGCTGGTCCATGGTCATTCCGTGGGTTGGGTTCCCGTTGAGCGCGCTGATCAAACAGGCTGCTCCGCTGGCCAAAGCAAAGTATGTCGCATTCCAGACCGTGCTAGCGCCAGACCAGATGCCGAACCAACGCAGTCGCGACGTGCTGGAGTGGCCTTACGTTGAAGGTCTGCGCATGGATGAGGCGATGCATCCGCTCACGATCCTGGCGGTAGGACTCTATGATGAAGTTTTACCGAACGTTGATGGCGCGCCTTTGCGATTAGTAGTCCCGTGGAAATATGGATTCAAAGGAATCAAAGCAATTGTGAAGGTCAGCTTTACTGACACCATGCCACCCACCACCTGGAACAGGATGGCGCCTGACGAATACGGTTTTTACTCCAACGTGAACCCGCACAAAGACCATCCACGCTGGAGCCAAGCTATGGAGCGGCGGATTGGTGAATTTCGCAAGCGGCCTACGCTCATGTTCAACGGCTATGACCAGGTAGCCAGCCTTTATAGCGGCATGGATCTGCAGAAGAATTACTGATGAGAGCTCTCCCGGAAAAATACTTGCGCCCGCTCAAGCTGCTGGCCTTTGTCGTCTGCCTTGGACCAGCTTTTGTGCTTACCTGGAAGGGCTTTCACAACCTCTTGGGCGCCAATCCCATTGACGTTATTACGCGCAGCACGGGAAGGTGGACGCTCACTTTTCTGCTTATCACTTTAAGCATTACGCCGCTGCGGCGCATCACCAGGCTTGCGTGGCTGATCCGCTTCCGCCGGATGCTTGGATTATTCGCCTTCTTCTACGGTTCGCTTCACCTGATGACCTACGTGTGGCTGGACAAATTTTTTGACGTCCACGATATGCTGCATGACATCGCCAAGCGCCGATTTATTACCGCCGGCATGACGGCGTGGGTGCTCATGCTTCCTCTGGCCCTGACCTCCACCGCCGGATGGATCCGCCGCCTGGGGGGCAAACGCTGGCAAAAGCTTCATCGGCTCATCTATTTCAGCGCTGCGGCCGGTGTCGTGCATTTTATCTGGCTGGTAAAAGCAGACCTGCGGCGTCCACTGACTTACGGCGCAGTGCTGGTTGTGCTGCTCGCCTTTCGCATATTCCTGTGGATCAAAGCCCGCCTGAGCTCCCGTCCAACTGCAGTTCGGCAAGCCATCCATACTTAGCTCACGGAAAATTGCTTCGGTTGCTCACCTTAAGAAATAAAAAAACCATAAAGAAATCACAGGAAAATCGGCATTTCCAGCTCACGCTTTCGCTGAATTGCATCTTAAAACTATTAGTGGGATTTAATTTCAACGCCAAAGGATTTACCGGGCCTGATTAGGCCCATGGCATCTTAGGAGTATCATGCAGAACCTGGATAACATCAACGTCGCCGAGGTACTTGATCGGGTCCTTGATCACTGTATCGTGATGGACCTCTCAACGCGAATCTTCCTTCTTGGTGTGGATTTGCGTTCGCTCAAGGGCAAATTGGTGGTGGAATCCGTGCAAACCTGCTGTTGATTGCAGGTGTTAGTGAATTTTGGATCTTGCCGCACAAAGAGAGTCATGAGCAACCGGAAGCTCATTTTACTCCATTATCTGAGGCCGATTAAACCTCCTCCTTAAAATCAAAAGGCGCATCGTGGATGCGCCTTTACTTCTTTCCCTTAAAGTCTTACTCGCGGTCGCGGAAGTCAAGCCGAATTTGCGTAGTTTGCTCTACAGGCACTCCATTCAGGATTGCTGCCTTGAACCGGTATTGTGTGACTGCATCGAATGCCGCATCTTTAAAGATCGGCGGGCCGCTAATGAACTTGGGGTTGGAAACCTTTCCGTCTTTACCCACTTTTACCTCCACCACAACTGTTCCGCTCATATGGCGCGCTTTGGCAATTGGCGGATAAGACGGGGCCACGGTCTTAATTAGCTTGAGCGGTTCCAGCTGTGATTGCTGAACCGCAGCTGAAGGCGTGGAAGTAGGCACAGCTCGTGTCAGCGAAGGCAGAGCAGCAGTATTATCATTTGCAATCCCGAAGGAAGGCGCCACATCTGCCGATGGCGCAGACGCGCTCTGCTGAATCCGCGATGGCCCGCCACTGTTGATGGTTGCAACAACCGTGGGTTTTTCTGCCGGAGTCTCTCTCTCTTCCGAACTGGAAGTCTTATCACTGTTTTTTGCGGATTTCTTTGCATTGCCGGTTTCAGAAGCCGCCTTGGCAGAAGCATTCGCCGGACTGGCTGCTACAACAACTGCCGGATTGGCTAGGCTTGCTGAACTGTTGGGCTGCGTTGCCGGCTGGCTATTTGCAGGCGCTGCCGAAATTTGCGCTGCTGGAACGTTTGCAGTTTGTTGTGTGGGCTGCGCCGGCGCGGACGGTTTCCGCATCTTGAGCAGAGCAAACGTCCCGGCTGCAGCGACTAACAGTACAGCCACAACGCCTAACAGCATGAAGCGTGACCCAGAAGGCCTGTCTTCCGCAGCAGAATCAAATGTGCCAAAACTTGCCCGAGGTTGCGGCTCAACCCGTCTCTCCTCTTTTTTGGTAGGCATCGCCAGTGGAACAACTTCCAAGGGCGCACTCTGTCTAACTGGTTCCACTTTGGCTACAACAGGTGCAGGTGCACGCGGCGGAGCTGGCGCTGGCTTAATAACAACAGCAGGCGGCGTAACTGGCGCTGCCGCTACAGGTTTGACAGCGATTGGCGCTGGCGGAAGCGGTGCTTCAATATGCTGGCCCTCTGCCCGTGGACGACGTTCTTTTTGCAGTAAGACAGAAATCTGGTCCGCCATCGTCTTAAGCACGGCCACGTGCGTAATGGTGAATGCGTGTGGTGTGGGCGCAAACACGGCCAGCACGCCAATTACCCGGCTCTCTTCGCGGATCGGAGTGACTACCATGGAGCGGATATTCAGCGCGCGAATGGCTGCGGTATCAACACGCGTATCGGTTTCGCAATCGTCGCAGCGAAGTTCTTTGCCGCTCTGGATGCACAATCCTGTAAAAGTGCCTTCCACCCGCAAGGCAGCGCCAACATCAGGCGCGCTGGCCCCGCTGCGGGCGCGGCAAATAATCTCATCAGCATTGCCTTCGCTGAGCGCGATGGCCACTCCGGAAGCATTGGTAAATGCCTGCGCGCGCTGCGCAATTACGGTCAAATCGTCTGGCGAAGCGCCACGCGCTCTTCTGCTGGCGGTGTTGTTAGCGGTATCTGAAGCTTGGGTTGCCATTTTTACGCCGTCCCTGAGAAATTCATTTTTGTTTCAATCCGGTCCCGCGCCGGGACCACTGCGTTAAAAACATTGGCAGCTGGAATCATCAGCTTGAGCGCTTCTACAGCGCCGCCAATTCAGCCGCAGGCCGTGCCAGCAACCGAGTTCTTTCTTAATTGTGCAGAAACAGCTGGATCGGCGAAAAATCAGACTCGTGGCGTGCATTGCCTTTCGCGCTGTTGGGGGAAGGGGCGCTTGCTGCAAATATCAATCTGTTTTTTACGGCCAAACCCGCTTGGTCTTATCACCACCGTTGGCCGTGCTCACTGGTTGTACCGCCACCGGACGCGCAGCTTCGGTCGTGCCGGCAGATCCGCCCTCAAGAATCCGGGCGGCCACCCGCAGCGCCTCAATCTCCGCTTGCAGGCCAGAGATCTGGGCCTGGAAGATGGCGATTTGGTTTTCTTTCTCTTTTATCGCGTCATATATATTGGTCATTGTTCTAATGGCCTCATGCGCGAATATAGCAACAACTGAACGAATGTCAATCAGTACCCAGGTACATGTGTTCAGCCGTTTACCCTAGCTATTGTCATTTAGTACATACACTAAAGTACCAACTTGTAGTTTGGCCGAAATCACACATCGCACGAGAAATACCCTGCAAAAATCAGCAAAGACGGCACAAAGCTAAGTTCCATTTGGAACTGGGCATATGGCAGAATCTGGTTTGAAAGATTGAAGCAGCGCGGTTACTTTCGTAACTATATTTGTTGGCTTAAAGGAACGCAGCTAACTTTGCACAAAAGCAAATCTCAACACGGATGATACGTATTTAAATTTCAAAAATGATCTTATTGAATTTTTTGATCCATGTAATCAGTGTGATCAGTGTTATCCATGGCAGGGTTCGGGTTTTTTGGTGTACAGGAAACACGGCTCCCAATGTTTCACTTTGGGGTTGCCACAGCGCCTTCTGCAAGCGAGCTAGTCGCCAGCATTTGCTTGATCAATCTGCTCCATGCTGCCAACAGCACGCTCCCAATTACCACCAACGCAACGCATAATCCTGCCCACATGGCTACCGCGCCTCCGCCTCGCCTGAAGCAAAGATATGAGCCAAGAGGCAGTCCCACTACCCAATAACCGGCCAGGTTCACCAGCATAGGAACGCGAGTGTTGCCTGCGCCGCGCAATGCGCCCGTGGCAACCACCTGCAAGCCGTCAAATAACTGGAAGATTGCCGCCACCACCAGCAGCGTAGCGCCGGCATTTACAACATCAAGCTCTGGCGTATAGATCCTGGCGATTGGTCGCGCGAAGAAGAACAAAATCAGTCCGCAGCAGGACATGAAGCCGGCGCCAAATAATAACGCCATCCATCCTGCGCGGGCAGCGCCAGGAATATCATGGCTGCCCATGGCATGGCCCACTCGAATGGCCGCAGCCGATCCGATCCCCAGCGGCACCATGTAAGTGAAGCTGGCGACGTTCAGGGCAATCTGGTGACCGGCCAGTTGGACCGCACCGAGTTTGCCAATAAGAAACGTAGCCATGGAAAATGCGCCGATCTCTAATAGCAGTTGTAATGCAGCCGGCAGACCTAATCGCAGTAGCTCGCGGACGCGGCGCAATTCCAGTTTTCGCGACGCGCTCCACAATCCGCTATTGCGTTTGCGATCGTAATAGACGGTCGCCAGAGCAAGCACCAGCACCATGTACGCACGCGAGATGCAGGTGGACCATCCACTGCCGGCGACGCCGTATCCGCGCAGTCCTAAATGGCCATAAACCAGCACCCAATTTCCCGCCAGATTCACCAGATTGGCCGAGATCAGTGCAAAGACCACCGGCTTTACGATATGCATGGCCTGCAGGTAGCGGCGCAAAGCAAAATAGAGCGCCAGCGGCAGCGTGCTCCACACCAGCGCTTTCAGAAACGGGACCGTCTGGGCCACCAGTTTAGGTTCCAGGCCAAAGTGGGGGAAAAGCGGAACAACTGCCAGCACCGCCAGCATCAGCACAGGACAGATCGCGAACACAAAATATAGAGAATTCCAAAGAATGCGATGGCATTCTTCAAGCCTGCGCGCACCGTAGGCTTGGGATACCAGCGTATCCAACCCTAGCATGGTGCCGCTGCCAAAAATGCCAATGGCATAGAACAAGGTGCTGCCCAGGCTCACCGCGCCAATAGCGGTGGCGCTATCAGACAGGCGGCCAACCATTACAGTATCCACAAAACTCATGGCCAGCCAGCCCAGCTCCGTGAGCGCCAGGGGCACGGCTAGGCGCAGCATGGGCCGGAATTCCTGGCGGATGTCGCGAGCTTGCAGCATAAAAATTGATTTAACCACACTGGAAGCGGTTCGATGTGAAGCAGCTTGCCAGTTAAAGAAAGTGGCGCAGCCGCTGTGACTAGCTTTGGGAGAAATCGGCTGATCTGCGGATCTGAGCGTTACATAACCGGGAAAGGCTCAGTATCAGGATAATCTTCCAAAATGGCGTGATAACCGGAGATGATTTGGCTGGGATTCTTTATGGCGCGGCGCAATTCAAAACGAACATGCCGGTGACATTGCTTGCAAAGCGGAAATCGGCTGTCTGCCAGCAGCATGGCCTCATGCATTAAGCGGTGCTCATCATGAGTCACGCGGTAAACGCCGCTCTCTGGCACAAGTTCTCCAGGCCGGTACTTCTTGTTTAAAGTCTGCTTGTCCTTCACACCTTCGGCGTTCCCAGTGCCAGATGAACAGGTGATATTAAAGACTTCAAAGATGGCTGACAAGTGTCCGGATGGACAGAGGGTGCTTAAGAAGCATCCCCTAACC
>Ga0070741_10014231_pt1 | contig 13808 bp, 13 predicted proteins | sample Coa_R1_4_FD_66440 | JGI IMG/M metagenome (GOLD analysis project Ga0070741, IMG submission 66440) | Surface soil microbial communities from Centralia Pennsylvania, which are recovering from an underground coalmine fire - Coalmine... | ecosystem: Environmental > Terrestrial > Soil > Unclassified ... | reverse complement strand
GCGCGCTTCCAGACCGCGGTGTGGACGGTCCGCCCGTGCCAGGCGATATCCCTTGGAAGACCGACGTTGACCGATAATAGCCGTGACATGACGCAGCGCGGCTGCCGCTTTCACGCCCGCGGCTTGTCCGATGACCGGGCTCGTCTTCGGGCGCCGCCGCGGGCGCTTCCCGCCTCCCGCTCCGCCAGAAAATCGCGCAGGACCACCGCGCCGTTGTGAAGGGTGTCGTGCGCGCTGTAGAGCAGGGTCACAGTGCCGCGTACTTCCGCGTCGAGGACGGGTTCCCAGGCCGCCGGATTCGCGTCGAGCTCTTCCCGGTATCGCCTGCGGAACTCCTCCCAGCGCTCCACGCGGTGGTCGAACCACTTCCGGAGCTCCGTGCTGGGCGCGACCTCCTTCAACCACGCATCGCCCGCGAGAGACTCCTTCTTCATCCCTCGCGGCCAGAGGCGTTCGACGAGGATTCGCCGGCCGTCCCCCCGCGCGCGAGGCTCGTAGACACGCTTGATCCGAATCATGGCAGCATCGGGCTTCTCTAGGACTGCGCCGGCTGGTGTCGGTTCGCGTCGAAACGCTCGACCGGCCGGCTGTTTCTTGAGTCTATAGCCGATATTTTCCGGCCGCAGCTCATGCGTAATGTACGCGTCACCCTCCAGCCTTCGCCTCATGCGGATTTCGCGCTGACGGCGCGCGTGCTGCGCCGCTCCATCCGAAACCTGGTCGATCGCGTGGAGGAGGATGGGACCTGGACGCGCGTGGTCGTTCTCTCCCGCGGGCCGGCGCTCGTGCGCGGTGCGCAACGCGGAGCGGAGATCGCATTCGACGCCGCGCCGGCCGGCGCCGCGGACCGGCGCGCGATCGAAGCGCTGGTCACGCGGCTGTTCGCGCTCGATGTCGACGTCGCTCCGTTCTGGCGCCGCGCGCGGCGCGAGCCCGGCTTCGCCGAGCTGGCTCGCCGCTGCGCCGGGCTGCGCCCGCAGCGTTTCCCGACGCTGTTCGAGGCGCTGGCGAACGGCATCTGCTGCCAGCAGCTCTCGCTCGCCGCCGGCATGACGCGCCTGGGCCACCTGGCCGAGCGCTTCGGCGCGCGGACGCAGGACGGAACGCGGATCGGTCCGCCGGAGGCCGGCCTCGTCGCACGCGCGCCGCTTTCGGCGCTCCGGCAGGCGGGCCTGTCCGGCCGCCGCGCCGCACAGCTGCGCGAGCTCGCACGCTTGCCGCTCGAGCGCTTCGAGCACGAGCTGATCGCGCTCCCCGACGAAGAGGCCAGAGCACGGCTGCTCGAGCTGCCGGGAATCGGTCCGTGGACCGCCGACTATGTGCTGCTCCGCGGGCTCGGCCGGCTCGATGTCTTCCCGGCGGGAGACGTCGGCGCCGCGCGCACGCTCGGCCGGATCCTGGGGCGTGTCATGGAACCGCCGGCCGCCGTGCGGTTCGCCGCCCGCTTCGCGCCGCTTCGCGGAATGCTCTATTTCAGCATGCTGGGCTATGTGCTCGGGGCGCCCTCGAATCAGGGACCGATCGCCCAGCGAATGAGGTAGGCGACGGCAGCCGTCGTCATCACGCCGGCGAGCCACAAGGCCGCGAACCACGCGATGCGCTTCAGTGGTACCCCCCGGTCGCGCCCACCTTGCCGCGAAACACCCAGTACGCGTGGACGGTGTAGAGCAGGATCAACGGAAAAAGTACCGCCGCGCCGATCAGGATGAAGGACAGGCTCTCGTCCGGAGCGGCGGCGCTCCAGACCGTGATCGAGGACGGCACGATGTAAGGATAGAAGCTGATCAGCAGCCCCACGAACGAGAGAACGAACAGACCGAGCGATGCCAGGAACGGCATCAGCTCCCGCCGGGTCGACAGGCCGCGGTACAGGGCGACGGCGCATGCGACGACCAGCAGCGGCACGGGAACGACGTAGAGTATCTGCGGCCAGCCGAACCAGCGCGCCATGTAGCTCGCGTTCAGAAACGGCGTCCACAGGCTGACGACGCCGATCAGCGCCAGCGTCCCGGTCCCCGTGATCCAGGCGAACCGGTATGCCGCGCGCTGCAATTCGCCTTGGGTCTTGTAGATCAGCCAGGTTGCTCCCAGCAGCGCGTAGCCCACCATCAGCGCGATTCCGGTCAGCACGCTGAACGCCGTCAGCCAGTCCCACCCGCCGCCGGCGTAGGCGCGGCCGGCGACCGGGATGCCGTGCACCAGCGCGCCCAGCGCAACGCCTTGCGCGAAAGTAGCGACCATCGATCCGCCGGCAAACGACCCGCCCCACAGGAACTTGGCGCGACGTGTTTTGAAACGGTATTCGAACGCGACGCCGCGGAAGATCAAGGCGAGCAGCATGACGATGATCGGCGCGTACAGCGCCGGCATGATGACCGCGTACGCCAGAGGAAACACCGCGAAAAGACCGCCGCCGCCCAGCACCAGCCAGGTCTGGTTGCCGTCCCATACGGGAGCGACCGAGTTCATCATCTGGTCGCGGCCGGCCTCGCTGTCGACGAAAGGAAACAGTATTCCGATGCCCAGGTCGAAGCCGTCGAGGATCACGTAGACCAGCACCGAAAGGGCGATCAGCCCCGCCCAGACCAGAGGGAGATCGAGCGTCATGCGGGGGCTTCGTTTTTCTCCCGGCTCAATACCGGGCCGGGCATCAGACCGGCGGCCTGAATCGGCTCATCGGCCGGCAAGCCCGGCTCGGCGGGCTCGGGCGGCTTGTGCATCAGCCGCAGGATGTAGAAAGTGCCCGAGCCGAAGATCGCGAAATACACCGCGATGAAGGTGACCAGCGAGGCGCCGACGGCCGCGGCGTCGATCGCGGAGACGGATTCCGCGGTCGTCATCAGACCATAGACGGTATACGGCTGACGGCCGATCTCGGTGGTGAACCAGCCGGCGAGCAGCGCGGCGAAGCCGGAGGGTCCCATCAATACGGCGGCGCGGTGCATCCATCGCGATCCGTACAACCGGCGCTTGTAGCGCAGGAACAGGCTCCACGCCCCGATGCCGAGCATCGCGAAGCCGATGCCCATCATGATGCGGAAGCTCCAGAACACGATCCCCACCGGGGGACGCTCCTGTTCCGGCCACTCCTTCAGGCCCCGGACCACGCCGTTCGGGTCGTGGGTCAGGATGAGGCTGCCGAGCTTCGGGATGCCGAGGGCGTAGTCAGTGCGCTCTTCGGCCGCGTTCGGGATGCCGAACAAAATCAGGGGCGCGCCCGCGCGGGTCTCGAAATGACCTTCCATGGCCGCGATCTTGGCGGGCTGGTGCTCGAGCGTGTTCAGGCCGTGCAGGTCGCCGGCCAGGATCTGGAGCGGCGCCACCAGAGCGGCCATCCACATCGCCATGGAGAACATCGTGGCGGCGCCGGAGTCGTCCTGCCCGGTGGTACGGCCTTTCAGCAAGTGATACGCCCCGACGGCACCCACCACGAACGCGGTCGTCAGGTAGGAAGCGAGCACCATGTGCACCAGCCGGTACGGGAACGACGGATTGAAGACGACCGCCCACCAGTCGGTGACGACGAACTGCCCGGCGTCGTTCAAGGCGTAGCCGGCGGGAGTGTGCATCCAGCTGTTGGCCGCGAGGATCCAGAACGCCGACAGCAGCGTGCCCAGCGCAACCATCAGGGTGGCGAAGAAGTGGAGCTTGCGGCCCACCCGCTCCCGGCCGAACAGCATGATGCCGAGAAAGCCGGCTTCGAGGAAAAACGCCGCCAGCACCTCGTAGGCCATCAGCGGCCCCAATACCGGCCCGGTCCTGTCGGAGAAAACGCTCCAGTTCGTGCCGAACTGGTAGGTCATCACCACGCCCGACACCACGCCCATGCCGAAGACGACCGCGAATATTTTTTTCCAATAATCGAACAGGCTCAGGAACACGCCGCGGCCGGAAAACAGCCACAGGCCGTTCAGTACCGCGAGATAGCTCGCCAGTCCGATCGAGAAGGCCGGGAAGATGATGTGGGCGCTGAGCGTGAACGCGAACTGGATGCGTGCCGGCAACAGGGCGTCGAGCGATTCCATCGCGCTGCTCTTTCGGTGACCATGGATGTGATTGACACCGCCGCGTCGCGGCGGCAAAAGATGCCGACGTCGGTCGTCTCCGACCGATCGTGTCGTTTACAGCTCACCCGTCGCCTGCCCCGGGAGCGGCATGGCCGTCGCTTCCTGCTCCCGCGTGGGCTCGTGCCGAGGAGAAATCTCCTCGGCGTGGTCCGCGCCGGGCCCGTTGGAGGCGTTCGGCCCCGGCGTCGGCGCCGCGGCCGCTTGCTTATCGGTGTCCACGGAAGCTCCTTCAATCTTGCGCTTCCCCGCGCGCATGGAGGCGCCGCCGTTCTTCTTATGGTTGGCGACGGCCTTGTCCTGGGCCTTGTCGAGGAGGTCCGCTTCCTTTGCTTTCTCCGCCGCCGCCTTCCGCGCCTCGGCGGCCTTCTCGTCCGCGCTCTTCGCCGGCCCGGGCGGCAGCGTGGCATGCGCGGCCGCGATCGCGCCGACCATCAGCCCTGCGACGAGCGCCGCAAGAATCCTCTTCATGATTTCTCCTTCATATGCGGAGCGCCCGCCGGGACCGCGCCGCCCGGCGCCGCGCCCTTGCGCGACTTCACCTCGTTGTACCAGTACTCGTGGTGCTCTTTCGCCCAGGTCTCGTCGACGTAGCCCGTGCGCATCGCCTGGTAGGACCCTTCCAGGCCGATCGTCCCCAGGTAGATGTGGCCGAGCGCGATGGCGATGTAGAGCAGCGCCGCGGTAGCGTGCCAGATCCAGGCCTGTTGCATCACGGCGCGCGTCTGGTCGAAGTTCGGGAACAGCAGGAGGAGCCCGCTCCAGCTCACCACGATGGACAAACCCACCACGCCGAACCAGAACCAGCCCTTCTCGCCCGCATTGAACCGGCCCGTCGGCACATGCTCGCCGCGCGCCATGACCGCCCAGGCGCGGGCGAACCACCTCAGGTCGTACAGCCGGGGAAAGTTGTCCTTGATGAACAGAACGATCATCGCGAGCACCGAAACGATGAACAGCGGCGCGATGAAGTTGTGGAAGGCCTTGGCGGCCGTGGCGAGCCAGGCGAACAGCGTGTAGCCGAGCCACGGCAACAGCACGTGCTTGCCGAAGAACATGATCAGGCCCGTAACGCCGAGCAGGCAGAAGCTGAGCGCGGTGGACCAGTGCACCACCCGCTCGACGGCGTTGAAGCGGTGAATCAGGCGACCGGTCGGAGGCGCGTGCACCCTGACCGGGCCCTTCCAGAAGTAGAACGCCAGGATGGCGATCAGAGTCAGCAGCACCAGCCAGCCGCCGTAGAACATTACCGGGCCGTTGCGGATCTGCCGCCACGTTTCGCCGCCGGACTGGATCAGCACGCCCATTTCGCGGCCAGGGAGGGAGGTAAACCCGGTCTGGCCCGAGCGGGCGTCGCGCCAGACAGGCGCGTTGTTGCCCGGCTGGCTCTCCTCGCGCTTCTGCTGCGCCTGGACGTCCGGGTCGCCGGGCATCGGGACTTCATATTGCGCCCGAGCAGCGCCCGCCGCTGAAACAGCGACGAGCAACAACGACAAGCGCAAGGACCGCGAAAACCGCTTCATTCACGTCTCCACGCCGCGGCCCGCCCTACTCGCGTGTACCTTCGTGCTGGTTCATCTGGCGCTCCTTGATCTGGTTTTCCCAGCTCACCCGATCGCCCTTGGTCCACTTGCCGCTGCCGGCCATGGCGAGCGGCTCGCTGTCCCAAGGCTTCGCGTCGGGCTTGCCCTGGTACTTACCCTGCTTGTAGACGACGACCTGCTCGCGCTCGCCGCAAGCCGCCAGGCCGAACGCGAGCGCAAGCGCGGTGGCCACAAACGAAGAGAGTCTTTTCATGATTTGCGCGCCGGCTGCGGCGGGGACGCCCCGGGCCTGCCCGGGCCATAGGCAGTGCCCCAGCCCCACACTTCGGAGCCCTTGCCCCGGCGGAACACGCGCTCGCGGTAGATGTCCGCGATCACGTCGCCGTCGCCGCCCAGCAGCGCCTTGGTCGAGCACATCTCGGCGCAGGCCGGAAGCCTGCCCTCGGAGAGGCGGTTGCGGCCGTACTTCTTGAACTCGGCGTCGCTTCTGTCGGGCTCGGGCCCGCCGGCGCAGAAGGTGCACTTGTCCATCTTGCCGCGCAGTCCGAAGGCGCCCGTCTGCGGGAACTGCGGCGCGCCGAACGGGCAGGCGTAGAAGCAGTAGCCGCATCCGATGCACAGGTCCTTGTCGTGCAGCACGACGCCGTCGTCGGTGCGGTAGAAGCAGTCGACGGGGCACACGGCCATGCACGGCGCGTCCGAGCAGTGCATGCACGCGACGGAGATCGACTTCTCGGCCCCGACGATGCCGTCGTTGATCGTGACCACGCGGCGCCGGTTCACGCCCCAGGGAACCTCGTTCTCCTGCTTGCACGCCGTCACGCAGCCGTTGCACTCGATGCAGCGCTCGGCGTCGCAGAGGAATTTCATTCTCGCCATGGCGGAGTCTCCTCAGGCCTGGAACCTGGCCACCTGGCAAAGCGTGGTCTTGGTTTCCTGCATCAGCGTGACCCGGTCGTATCCATACGTCGTCGCGGTGTTGACCGCCTCGCCGCGCACGAACGGCGCCGCGCCCTCCGGGTAGTAGGGCAGCATGTCCTTGCCCTGCCACCAGCCCGCGAAGTGGAACGGAATGAAGCAGGTGTCGGGGCCGACGCGCTCGGTGACCTGCGCCTTGACCTTGAGCTTCGCCCCGGAAGGCGTGCTCACCCAGACATACTCGCCGTTGCGCACGCCGCGGTCGGCCGCCGCCTTCGGGTTGATCTCGACGAAGCAGTCCTGCTGCAGCTCCGCGAGCCAGGGATTGGAGCGCGTTTCGTCGCCCCCGCCCTCGAACTCGACCAGCCGCCCGCTGGTGAGGATCAGCGGGAATTTCTCGTACGCCCTGTCGGCGATCGCCTTTTGCTGCACGCTCTTGAACAAGGTCGGCAGGCGCCACAACACCTTGACGTCGTCGTGCGTCGGCCACTTCGCCACCATGTCCGGTTTCGGCGAGTACAGCGGCTCGCGGTGCAGCGGAACGCCGTCGGGGAAGTTCCACACCACGGCCCGCGCCTTGGCGTTGCCGAAAGGCGAGCAGCCGTGCTTCATCGAGACGCGCTGGATGCCCCCGGAGAGGTCGGTCTTCCAGTTCTTGCCCTCGGCCTCCTTCTTCTCCTCCGCGGTCAGCTCGTCCCACCAGCCGAGCTTCTTGAGGAGCACGTGGTCGAACTCGGGATATCCGGTGGTGATCTCGGAGCCTTTCGAATACACCCCGTCTTCCGCGAGCAGATTCACTCCGTCCTTCTCGATGCCGAAGTTGGCGCGGAACGTGTTGCCGCCGTCCATGACGTGGCGCGTGGTGTCGTACAGGTTGGGCGAGCCCGGGTGCTTGATGGCCGCGGTGCCGTAGCACGGCCACGGCAGCCCGAAATAGTCTCCGGTCAGGTCGTAGCCCGTCTTGGCGTCCTTGCCGCCCACTGCACGCAGCGTCTTCACGTCGAACACGTGCATGTTGCGCATGTGCGCCTGCAGGCGCTCGGGCGACTGACCGGTATAGCCGATGGTCCAGCAGCCGCGGTTGAACTCGCGCGTGATGTCCTCGACGTCGGGCTCTTCCATGCCGGCCTTGGCCTTCACGAGCCTGATGTTCTGCTTGCCGTCCCTCTTGCCGAGGAGCTGGTCGGCGAAGCCGAGCTTCTGCGCGAGCTGGTACATGATCATCTGGTCGGTGCGCGAGTCGAACAGCGGGTCGATCACCTTCTCGCGCCATTGCAGCGAGCGGTTGGACGCGGTGACGCTGCCCGGGCCTTCGAGCTGCGTCGCCGCCGGCAGCAGGTAGGCGCCGTCCTTGCGCACCATCGCGAACATCGCCGCCGTCGCCGACGGATACGGATCGATCACCACGAGGAGGTCGAGCTTCTTCATCGCCTCGGCCATTTCCAGGCCGCGGCTCTGCGAGTTGGGCGCGTGGCCCCAATAGATCACCGCCCGCACGTTCGGGCCCTGGTCGATGTTCTCGTTCTTCTCGGTCACGGCGTCGATCCAGCGCGACACCGTGATGCCGGGCTTGTACATCGTGCCCGCCGGGAACCGCGACTCGAGCCATTTCAAATCGACGTTCCAGACCCGCGCCCAGTGCGCGTACGCGCCCGGCGCCACGCCGTAGTAGCCCGGCAGCGAATCCGGGTTCGGCCCGATGTCGGTCGCGCCCTGCACGTTGTCGTGGCCGCGGTAGATGTTGCAGCCGCCGCCCGCCTTGCCGACGTTGCCGAGCGCGAGCATCAGCACCGCGTTCGCGCGCACGCCGGCGTTGCCGTTGCTGTGCTGCGTCTGCCCCATCGACCAGACGATCATGCCCGGCCGGTTGTCCGCGAGGATCTTGGCGACGTCGTACATCTCCTTCTCCGGCACGCCCGTGACCGCTTCGACCGCCGCGGGGGTGTACTTGGCCATCACCTCCTGGCGCACCTTGTCCATGCCGTAGACGCGGTCGCGGATGTACTTCTTGTCCTCCCAGCCGTTGTTGAAGACGTGGTACAGGAGACCGAAAAGGAACGCGACATCCGTTCCGGAGCGCACGCGCACGTACTTGTCGGCCTTTGCCGCGGTGCGGGTGAAGCGCGGATCGGCGACGATGACCTTGCAGCCGCCCTCCTTCGCGTGCAGCGTATGCAGCATCGAGACCGGGTGCGCCTCGGCGGCGTTCGAGCCGAAGAAGAGCAAGCACTTCGAGTTCAGCTCGTCGTTGTACGAGTTGGTCATCGCCCCGTAGCCCCAGGTGTTGGCGATGCCGGCCACCGTGGTCGAGTGGCAGATGCGCGCCTGGTGGTCGGTGTTGTTCGTGCCGAAGAGCCGCACCCACTTGCACAGCAGGTACGATTGCTCGTTGTTGTGCTTGGAGGAGCCGATCCAGAAGGTCGCGTCGGCGCCGCTTTCCTGCCTGATCTGCAGCAGCTTCCGCGAGATCTCGTCGTACGCCGCGTCCCACGAGACGCGCCTCCATTTGCCGCCCTCGAGCTTCACGGGCGTCTTGAGGCGGCGCGAGTCATGGGTGACGCCGTGCTCGCGGATCGACGCGCCCTTCGCGCAGTGCGCGCCGAGGTTGAACGGCGAGTCGAACACCGGCTCCTGGCGCACCCAGACGCCGTTTTCCACCACCGCGTCGATGGCGCAGCCGACCGAGCAGTGCGTGCACACGGTGCGTTTCACCTCGACGTTCGCGTCGGCGGCCCTGGCCTGCGCCTCGGCCCTGCCGATCATGTTGAAAGGCAGCTGGGTCGCGAACGCCCCCGCCCCGGCTGCGACGCCGGTGTGCTTCAGGAAGGCACGACGGTCCATCGTCTTCGCCAGCGCGCCCGAAAGGCCGCGCGCGAGGCGCGCGCGTGACTGCGAAGCGGCGCCGGAACCCGCTTTTCTGGTGAGTTGCATGGGGACCTCCTCAGACCTTCGCGGTGCGGTAGTAGTGGTTCACGTGCGCGGTCGCTTGGTAGCCGCGCGTCGCGCGCTTGCTCTGATCGGATACCGGCGGCCTGGGAGGCGCCGGATTTTTCACTACGATCGCGGCGGCGGCCACGCCGCCGGCGCCTACCGTCAAGAGGAAATTACGGCGAGAAAGATGGTGCGTCCGCTCGACCATGGCTGCAACACCAGCTAAATGTCTCGAGTTCGAAATCGCGTTCCAAGAATATGTAGCGAAGCGTCGCCACTCGTGGATGTCGCCGACTCGTGGATGTCGCCGACTTGGCCACGATTCATTGTCCGCCCCTCGACGCCCGCGGTCTGTTCGCTATCGCACATTGCGCGATTCCGCATCGGAGACAAACCTACCGCCGTCCGACAGCGTTCGCGCCATCGGATAAATAATCGAGAGCGCATGCCGCGGCGTCAGCCGCTCCCGCGGTCCTTCGGCGAGAGAAACGACTGCGGCCTGATCCGCTTCTTCGGCTCCGGGCGGTAGTGCTGCTCGACGAACCCGCGCACCCAGTCCCGCATCGCCGCCGGCATGGCGACCGGATCGACCTGCGCGCCGCCATCCATCCAGCGGCTCGCCTCGTCGTAGCTTGCCGTCACGTAGTGCGGCACCGCCCGGTCCTCCTCCATGCGCCACAACACGAACACATTCGGCGCGGCGGCCGACACGTTGTGGAAGTACCCCTCGGCTTCGGCTTGATGCAGCACGATGTCGAAGCCCGGGTACAGCCACTGGGTGGTGCCCCGCTCCTCGACGATCACGCGCGGCCCGAGGGCGCCTTCATATCCGGCGATCACGCCCGCCGGCTCCCACACCTCGCTCTGCCACGGATTGTCGACGGCGCGGCGCTGCATGATCACGGCGACGCGCATGCTGGGCTTTTCCATGGGAGAACCCCTTCCACCGATGATAGATTGAGCCGCTGGAAGCCCCGCGGATTTGAGATGCCGTTAGAATCGATAAAATCCTGCTGCCGATATATTAGGCGCGGCGCGTTCGCGTTAGAACGCAAGCGACTCGACCAGTTCGTCCGGCCCGCGCATCGGCGCCAATGCCCCTGCCTATCAGGGCACGGGCAGGGGGTGACCGATGGAAGAAAAAAAGAGTTTGTTCAATGTCTTGCTCGACAACCCGCGCGCACTGGCGGGCACCTTGGCGGTTTTGCTGGCTCTGGCCGAGATATTGGTCGATTGGGCGACTTGGGTCGATCTCGACGTGTCAGCTCTATACAGCGTGCCGCTGGTGCTGGTCGCCGTGGCGAGGAACCGGCGCCTGCTGTGGAGCTTGGCGCTGTGCCTCGTGGCCATGACGTTCGCTGTCTATGCCGCACAAATCCCTTCGGGCGCGTTTTCCTTTCACGAGCCGTATTTCATCAACCGCGTGTTGTCGGCCGTGACGCTCGCGCTCACGGCAGGCATGGTTCACGCTTGGATCGTCGCCGCGGACGCCCTGGCGGCGCAGAGCCGCGCGGTGAGCGAGCAGAACCATGAGCTCGAGCGTTTGCGCCAAGCTGCCGAAGAGGCCAGCGGTCGCAAGACACAGTTGCTTGCCTCCGTGGCGCACGACATCCGCAGTCCCTTATCCATTATCGAAATGACCGCGAATCTCATGCGCAACGCAGGAGATGCCGCGCCGCCGGCGGAGGTGCTGGTCAAGCGCCTGATGAGCAATGCGCGCTCCCTGGCCGACCTGGTTTCCGCCCTGGTCGACATTTCATCGCTCGACGCCGGCCGAATCCCGCTTCAGAACAGTGTGTTCCGTCTGAACGATTTGCTCTCGCAGGAGGGCGAACGCCTGGTGCCGCTCGCCCGGGCAAAAAACTTGTGGCTCACGATCGAAGCGCCCGACCCTCCGCTTTCACTGCAAACCGACCGGATCAAGCTGTCCCGGGTCTTGAGCAACCTCGTCGGCAATGCGATCAAGTTCACCGAGACTGGCAGCATCGCGGTGTCCGCCCTTCTCACGCCGGAGCGCGCGGTGCTGATTCGCGTCAAAGACACCGGCGTCGGCATGACCGCGGAAGGCCTCGAACACATCTTCGACGAATACGGGCAGCTCGGAAATCCGGAGCGCGACAGCAACAAAGGCTGGGGGCTGGGCTTGGCCATTTGCCGGCGTCTGGTGGGCGTGATGGGCGGCTTGATCGACGTCGAGAGCGCGCCGGACCGAGGAACCCTCTTTACGGTCCGCCTCCCGGCTTCTTGCGTCGTGGACGGGTGATTCGCGGGCTCCGGCTATGCCACGAGCGTCCCCAGCTGCCCAAGGAGACGGCCGGGCCGCCCGATACGCTCGAGCGAGCCCGGCCGGGGAGGGCCTGTGTTCTACAGCGACTTCAGGTATTCGACCAGCTCGTTTTTTTCCTGCGCGTTCAACCCGAGCTTCAAGGTGCCGTCGTAATGCTCGATCACGGCCTGGAGCGTCGCGAAACGCCCGTCGTGGTAGAAGCCGCCCTTCTGGTGGGTCCACAGTCCCGCGAGCGGGGCGGTCCGGTACATGTGCGTCGGCGACCGGTCGGCCTGGAACGAATCGATGCCGATCTCGGCCGGCGCGTGCAGGTTGTGCCCCGGCTCGGTGTAGAGGGGCGGGACGTGGCAGGTCGAGCACTGCGCCCGTCCGTTGAAGACCTCTTTGCCGCGCGCGGCCGCTGCCTTGTCGAAGCTGCCCGCGGGCGGCGTCGGCGCCGGGATGGCGAGCTGGTAGAAGTGCAGCGGGCCCAGCTTCGACGTGACGAGATCGGGAGTGCCGCGGGTATTGAAGGAGCCGCTCCGCGCAGAGACCGGATACTGGTCCTTGTTGCCCAGGCGCGCGTCGAAGAAGACGCCCGAGCCGTGCTGCTGGGTCACGGCCACGTAGGCGTTCCAGTACGGCACCGAGCCCGAGCCGGTCCAGGTGTGCAGGTTCACCCCGGCGAGACCGAACGCGGGCGGAATCAGCGTGCACGCCCGCCCCCCATCCGGCGTGAAGGCTTTGCCGTCCTTGTCGAGCCACGCGTCGTAGCAGCCGGGGCCCCAGCTCGTGAGCACCTTCTTCACCGTCGCCTCGTCGACGCGGAGAAGATCGGTGAACGGCCTGAGGTTCGGAGAGAGCGAGACGATCACGCCGACGTTCAGGTCGCGGTTGGCCCACCCGTCCAGCCGCTTGCCGATGCCGGGCGCGAACGAGTCGTCCACCTTCGAATGGCACAGGGCGCATTGGGTCCCCAGGGACGTGATCCGGCCCGCGTCGTCGAACCTGCCGGTCAGTCCGAGCACGGCATTGAGCTTGAGCAGGGCGAGGGTGGTTGCAGGATCGTCGAGGTTGACCTTGCCCGCCTTCAGCTGGGCCACCAGAGGAGCGGGCAAAGCGTCCACGTCGACCTTGAGGCCGACCGCGAGCGCGGTCTTCGGGCTGACCCCCGGTCCGACGCCGCCGTTCGCCGCCCCCGCGATGGCGCGGTGCAGCTGCAGGGCGTCGCCGAAGAAGGCCTCCGAGCCGTAGGTGTCGAAACGGAAGATGTTTCTGCCCTCTTCGAGCATCCGTTCCGCGTGCGCTTTGATCTCGCGATCATTCTCGGGGAGCCGCTTCCCGTGTTGGGCCGTATCGGCCGCTTGCGCGCTTGCTCGCTCGCCGATGCCCGCTCCAAATCCGACAAACATGGCAATCCCGATGGTTGCGACACCGATGACAGCTCCGATCGCTGGACGTCTCATGTGAGCTCCTTGATGGTGGGTTGTTGCGTTCTGCGGTGTTTCACGATCAAGACGGTTGTTATCCGCGCGATGGACTTCTCTTAGAGAAGCGCGTTGAACTGCCGGTCCCTCGAAGGAGAAGTCCGCTTCCCTCGAAAGGCAGCGGCGGAGCCCGATTGCGTGCTCTTCCTTTGAGTTCTCTACGCCTGCTTTAAGTAGGTGGGTTGTAAGACATGGCGCGGCCGGTCGTCTGTGCGGTGGCGCACACATTGCGTGGCGCCAAAGAAACCCTACGCCTTGTCGTATGCGCGCAGGCGCTCCGTCTCCCGTTTCACGACGGCATAGCATTCACATACCCGGCGCTCCAAGCCGGCCCGGTCGGCGAGCGCGATGTGGCCGCGGCTGTACTGTATCAGTCCGGCTTTCTGGAGAGCTCGGGCCGCCGCAGTCACCCCTTCGCGGCGCACCCCCAACATGCTGGCGATCAGCTCCTGCGTCATGATGAGCTCGTTGGACGACAAGCGGTCGACGCTCAACAGGAGCCATCGGCACAGCTGCTGCTCCACCGAATGATGCCGGTTGCACACCGCCGTCTGCGCCATCTGTGTGATGAGCGCCTGGGTGAAGCGCAGCAGCAGAT
>Ga0070741_10014230_pt1 | contig 13811 bp, 6 predicted proteins | sample Coa_R1_4_FD_66440 | JGI IMG/M metagenome (GOLD analysis project Ga0070741, IMG submission 66440) | Surface soil microbial communities from Centralia Pennsylvania, which are recovering from an underground coalmine fire - Coalmine... | ecosystem: Environmental > Terrestrial > Soil > Unclassified ... | reverse complement strand
CACGACGATTGCTACTTCTGATCGGCAGTGCGGTGCTTCTCGCCGCGCAGACGCCGCCCGATACCACCGCCTATTCTGTCGCCTATGTCGATATCGCGCCGGCGTCCAGAACCGCAGCCATCACTGCCATCAAGCAGTACCGGGATGCCAGCCGAAAAGACGACGGATTCCAGCGGATCGAGTCCTTTGAACAGGCCGGACGCCCCGGCCACTTCTGCATCATCGAAACCTGGGCCGACGGCAGAGCCCTGGATGCCCACGCGGCGTCCGCGAATACCAAAGACTTCCGGAATAAAATCGATTCGATAAGACTCACTGAGTTCGACCAGCGGCCTTACAAGACGCTGTCGCTGGGCGCCGCTCACAGTGACGGAACGAGCCGCGGGACGTTCGTGATCACTCACGTCGATATAGGCGCCCGGGGCACAAATGCCGCCGACCTACTTCGCAACCTGGCCGAAGCCAGCCGGAAAGAAGAGGGCAATCTCCGCTTCGATGTCCTGCAGCACACCATGCGGGCGAATCACTTCACGGTCATCGAAGAATGGCAGACCCCGAAAAACATCGAGACCCATGCTGCCGCCGCTCACACGAAGGCATACCGGAACAGCTTCGGGCCCATCGCCGGAAGCCCTCTCGACGAGCGTATTTACAAGGCGGTGGAGTAGACCTCCTCAGCTCCTCGGCCCCTCACCCGCCTCCGCAACACGCGAACGTATCTTCCGAAAGCCCTTCCGCCGTCCCAAGGCCTTATTCCAGACTCTCAGGCGCCGGAGTGGCGTGCTCTCCTCCCTTAACGCGAACTGGATATAAACTAGTCTGAAGCTCAGGCCCAAACGATGTTGTCCGTATCGCATTCAGACCCGAGCGCAGGAGGGCGAATGAAACTTCAGATCGTGACTTGGGCGGCATCCATCGCCATCGCGCTAACCAGCGCACTCGTTGCTCAGAACGTCCCCGAGCAATTCGTCGTCAGCGGTAAGGCTGCTGAAAAGATTCAGGACTTCACCACCATCAATTTGGCGACCGCCGAACGCATCGCGGAGGTTTGCGAAAAAGCCGCCGCCGCCGAAGGCGTTCAAATCAGCATCATGGTTCTCGACAAGGACGGGAATCAAGTCTACATGGATCGCATGGATGGCCAGGGTTATCTCAACATCGTGACCGCAGAAATGAAAGCGCGTACCGCCCTCACGCTGCGCGCCCCCAGCAAGACCCTGATGAACAGTGTGATTCAAGATCCTACGCGCGAGCTCCAGTACATGCAGCTCAACGAATTTGCGAATTCCGGAGGGTTGCCTATCGTCGTCAATAAACAATTGATCGGGGCGGTGGGCGTTGGAGGCTCTGCCCCGCGTGTGCCGGTTTGGAGCGATGAAATTTGCGCACACAAGGCGCTTACGGAAGTAATTGGCCCTTCTGTCGCGCCACTATTGGAGGACCTTCCGCCGCGCCCCAATCCGAACCCAGGCAGCGCGCCGGTTCCGCGCTTTGTCACCGCTACGGCGCCCAAGTCGAGCTTGCCCGCCGACTTTGTAGTCGGCGGCAAGGGTGCGGCGAATGTTTTCGACGCCAACCAAATCTCGCTGGCGGCAGCCAAGAAAATCGCGCGCGCGTGCCGCGACTGGGCCGCATCCAACGGCGGCGCGATGTCCATGGATATCCTGGATAACGCCGGCGAGCTGGTTCACATGGAACGCATGGACGGCCAAATTGTGAACAACATCCGCACGGCGCTGTTGAAAGCGCAAACATCGTTGCGCAGCCGGCAGCCCACTTCGGTGATCAACGCGCAGATTAAGAACAACCCGGCAGGCATCCCGCGCCAGACGATATTTTTCAATTACTTCACCAATTCGGGTGGCATTCCGATCGTTGTGGATGGCCAGATGATCGGCGCCGTCGGCGTCGGGGGCGGCGCAGGCGGAGGCGATGAGAAGTGCGCCATCCAAGGTCTGCAAGCGGCGTTCGGCGAGCACGTTACGTTGCCCGTCTATCCCGCTGCCAAATAATTCGGCTATCGCGCGCGAGCTTCACCGTCGGACTACTCTTCGCGCAGGACTACCATTGGATCCACCCGCGCTGCTCGTCGAGCGGGTAGATAGCAGGCGGTCGTCGCCACCAGGAGCAGCGTGACAATGGCCGACGCGAAAACCATCGGATCGGTCGGGCGCACTCCATAAAGCAACGTCTCCAGGTACCGAGTTAGCGCGATTGCAGCACCGAACCCAATGCACAGTCCTACTATAGTCAGGGCCAGCCCGCCGCTCAGAATCTCTCCCAGGATCGTGCTGGATGTCGCGCCCAGCGCCATGCGTACGCCTATTTCCCTGAGGCGCTCGGACACCGCGTACGCCAGTACTCCATAAATCCCAATACATGCGAGCACCAGCGCCAAAATTCCGAACGCGCTCAAGAGGATCGTTTGCAGCCGCGGGCGCGCGACGGAGTCAGTAATTCGCTGCTCCATCGTTTTCGTTTCCAGTACACCCTGGTTTGGATCGACACTGCGAATCGCTTCCCGCACGGCAGCAGTCGTGAGGAGAGGGTCGCTTTCGGTCCGAATTACAAGCCCCGTGAACAGATTGGGCCGTTGCGCGTTGGGAAGGAAGATGAAAGCTCCGGACGGCGCCTGCAGGCCTTCAAAACGGGAATCCGCCGCAATGCCGACGATCTCCGCCTGCGGAGCCCCATCCCAGATAACCGTCACCTGCTTTCCGATCGGGTTTTCTCCGGGGTAAAGCATTTGTGCGGCGGCACGATTGATCACGGCGACCGGCTTCGATCCTGAGCGGTCGCGCGAGTCGAACTCTCGTCCTGCCAGCAGAGGGATACCCATGGTGTTGAAGTACCCGTCCGAAATGACCGAGAAGCCGGCGGTCGGCATCGATCCGGGCTGCGGCGCGGGTCGATCCGCACGATATACGCCCGAGCCGGAAGAGATGCCAGTCAACGGGAGGGACTGCGTGGATGCAGCCGCGGTCACTTGCGGCAGCGCGCGGATTTTTGCCAGCATCTCGGCCACGACGGCAGCTCTCGCATTCCTATCCGGGCCGTATTTGCGAGGCACCAGCAACATGCGCAACGTGAGCAGGCGCTCGGGACGAAATCCTGGATTCACCCGGTTGAGTTCGATGAAACTGCGTACCATCAAGCCGGCGCCGCATACCAGCACCAGGGCCAGGGCCACTTCGGCCACCACTAACACCTTCCCGAAAGCGCTCCGCCGGCCGGCAATGGAGCGTCCGGCATGACGGAGAGTATCGGCCGGATTTCGGAAATCGGCCGCCAGCGCCGGAGCCAGGCCGAATGCAATTCCTGCCATCACCGACACGCCCAGGCACACGAGCAACACGCGCCCGTCCACCTGGATTTCGGCGAGCCGCGGCAAAGGAAAACTTGCAGGTAAGAGGCCGAGAAGCCCTCGCACGCCGGCGTAAGCGCATCCGATTCCGAGCAGCCCCCCGCTCAGACTGAGCAGGAGGCTCTCCGCCAAAAGCTGATGAAAGAGTCGTCCCCGGCTGGCTCCTAGGGCGTGCCGGACGGTAAGCTCGCGTGCACGATTGTAGCTTCGCATTAAGTACAGATTCGCGACATTGACGCAGCACAGGACCAATACGAAGAACACAGCGCCCAGAAGCACGAGCAGGGATATGCGGACGTCGCCAACCGAATCATCCAGCAGCGGCGTCGCCGTAGCGCTCCAGCGAGTGTTGAAGGCGGGTCGCTCAGCGGCGGTCTGAATGGCTAAGCTGCGCATTTCCGCGCGGGCTGCTGCGATCGGGACGCCCTCGCGCATGCGGCCCAGGACCTGGAAATTGCGCCCGTCCCTGGCTGCGAACGCAGGATTGATCTGAACGGCAACGAATAATTCGGCTGTGACGTTAGGCAGTGCGAAACCAGATGGCATCACGCCGATTACCTCGCTGGCGTTCCCGAGAACGGTTAGGCGGGTTCCGATGACTCGCGGATCGCCTCCAAAGCGGCGCTGCCAGAAGCCGAAGCTGAGAACCACGCGTGCCGGCGCCCCAGGCAAGTCATCTTCGGGAGTCAGCCAACGGCCGAGTAGAGGCCGCACGCCGAGCAGCGGAAAGAAATCGGCGGAAACCCGCAAGCCGCTGACCTGTTCGGCTTCGGCCGACCCTACGACAAGGTTGACGGGAACCTGCTGCAGGACCGCGATGCGCTCAAAGGAGCGATTGCGCGTGCGCCAATCGAGAAAATTCTGGGTCTGTACAAACGGAATGATCTTGCCATCCGGCCTGCTTTCCCGCAACGCAACAAGTCGGCTCGGATTTGGAAATGGCAGCGGCTCCAGCAAAACCGAGTTGACCACCGTGAAGATTGCGGTGGTGGCTCCGATCCCCAGAGCGAGCGCCGCCAGCACCACGGCACTGAATCCCGGCGCCTTGCTCAGCGTCCTTATGGCATAGCGGATATCTTGTAAGCCGCGCTCGATTGCAGGAACCATGCTGCCTCCTGTATGGACAATATACGGAGACGCCGGCGGAAGGTTAGCGAATTCCTGCGAGCATTCGCGATTCGCCCCGGCCGCTTAACATAAATAGTTCCCGCTTAGCGACACAGTCCCTCGCCGCTTGCCAGTAAACGAGTTGAATGACAACGGACGTGGCCGCCAACATCCCGGAACCTGACACGAGCAGCCTATGGACACTCAGCGATATTGCCGCGAAATGTTTAACTTCCGCATACGCGACTGCAAGGTCGTACGCTTCATGCCGAGCCGAGCCGCAGCGCCATCTGGCCCACCCACTTGACCCTTCGCATCTTCGAGTGCTCGGATGATTGCCTGCCGTTCGCTCGCCTGAGAAACTTTTGCACCGCCGGGGCTCGGCAAGCTGGAACCGGACGTTTGCCCCAGGTCCGGCATTGCAATCTGGAGGGCATTTCCCTGGGTCAGAATAACGGACCGCTCCAGCACATTCTGCAGTTCCCGAATGTTCCCCGGCCAGTCATAGCGCGTGAGGGCGTCCATCGCGGATGTCGGACTCTTATCGATTGCCCGGCCCATCCGGTGCGCGTGTTTTTGAACGAAGTAGCGCGTTAGCAGTGGTATGTCTTCGCGGCGGTCCCGAAGCGGGGGCACGCTCAAGGGAAACACGTGGAGCCGGTAGTACAGGTCCGCGCGAAATTCGTTTTCGTCCACCATCCCCTTCAGGTCCCGGTTCGTGGCGGCTACGAAGCGAACGTCGGTGCGGATCGTGCGCGTCCCGCCTACCCGCTCGAATTCCTGGTCCTGGATCGCGCGTAGCAGCTTAGGTTGCAGCTCGAGCGGCATCTCACCGATCTCGTCCAAAAACAATGTGCCTTTGTGCGCCAGTTCGAAACGCCCGATCTTCTGCGCCACCGCCCCTGTGAAGGAACCCTTTTCATGACCGAAGAGCTCACTTTCCAGAAGGCTGGCGGGAATGGCGGCGCAGTTCACCTTAACGAAGCTGCCTTTCTTGCGCGGACTCAGTTCGTGAATCGCGCGGGCGACGAGCTCCTTTCCCGTTCCTGTCTCCCCCAGAATCAAAACAGTCGAATCGGTTGGCGCAACAATTTGAACGCTCTTCAGAATGGATTGAAAAGCCAATCCCTCGCCAACCATGTTCCCGATATTGTGATCCAGGCGGATCTCGTCTTCCAGATAGAGCTTCTCGGTGGCGAGCCGTTCCTTCATTTCTGCCAGTTCGCGGTACGTGAGCGAGTTCTCCACGGCAATTGCGACTTGCTTTGCGACCTGCACAAGGAATTCCACGTCATCCGCCGGCCACGCATCGTCTGTCATTCGACAAAGCGCCAGCGTGCCAATGGTTCGGTTCGGGGCCACCAAGGGAACGGAGCAGATGGACCTGAACCCGGCCGCCACGAATTTTCCGAAGACAGGCGACGGATAGCGCTCGATATCGGCGGCGCGCGCCACCACAGGCTTCCCGGTTGCGAGCACTTCGGCCGCCGGCATGCCGGTTGGATCAAAGGGCCCCTTAAGCGCATCGATTAGCGGGCGCCCTGTGGAAAGCAGCGCATAAACATCCAACTGTTCGCTCTCCGGATTCGATATCGTCAGCATGGAGTAGTCGTGCCGGATCAGCTTCGACAGCTGCGCGCCTATGGCCGAAAACAATTCGTCCGCCGCCAGTTTAGAGACCAGTGCATTTGTGATATCGAAAAGGGTGCGCAGGCGATCGCGCTCCCGCACCGCCGCTTGCCTGGCCAGAAAGCCCTGGACGGCAACTGCGAACTCGGTGGCCACACGCTCCAGGAATTCCATTTCCGCCGCAGTGGGATCATAGGGCGCCACCGAACTAAACCCGAACGCGCCCAGCCGGTTGTCCCCTGCGGTGAGAGGAACAAGTATTAAGGTGCTGATTCCGAACTCCACACGGGCACGGCTTACGAACGCGGGCCAGCGCGCTTCAGCATCCAGACTGGAAAGAATCAGCGGCTGCTGGTTGAGCCATACCCACCCGGCCGGATCCGCCTCCACCGGCATCTGAAGGCTTGTGATCACAGGATTGCCGGGTTCATTGAGAATGTGCCCCTGCATAGCGCCGCTGTCCGGGTCGTGCAGGATCAGCCCGAGATGATCGAAGCTGACGATCCGGCGGAGAGATTCGCGAACGCCGGAAAGCAGGGCTTCAAGATCGGTGCGTCCGGCGATCGATCGAGACAGCGACAGTACCGCCTCGTAGATCTCGCTCGCGGATGCGCCCATAGTGCAGATCATAATAGATTCCCGCTCGTTCATTTGGCACGGAAACATCCAAACGGCGGCAATTGCGATTCAGGGATTTAGCCGCTTCCAGAAGGACAGTGTCGGCAAGTGCCGAGTCAGAAGCCGAAACACGTCGTCGAAACACCGCCTCGCGCGTCGTCTCGGCTCAGTTTCCCCGGGTTTGCCGGGAACTCAGCGCGCCCTGTAGTTGGCTAACCACATAAGAGCTATAGAGTCCTCTGGCGCTCAGCCGCACCCCCTGAGCCGCTAAGCGGGCGAGCAGCGAATGGCCCGTTTCATCGATATGACAAACATCCCGCAGGAAAAGATGCACATCTTTGCGCTTCTCGATTGCCCTTCGGATTGAGGTCTCAACTTCCTCGACGTACTCGCCGGCAAGTTGCCCATCGATCGCGATCATGATGCCGCCCGAGTTCTCGGCGGTTTGAATCCGAATCATTGAGAGTCACCTTCCAAGCGGATCAGTGCAAGCCTCGCGCCAACATTCAAACGCTGAACCGACACAACTTATGCATGCCTGGTCGCGCCGGCAATCGCCAAACGTCATTGGCAGCCGCCGCTAATTCCGGCGCTGGTGTACGGCGTCCTTTTTCACGCGGCTTCGGCACGGCATCGGCAGATGCCCAATGTGCCGAGACGGTTTCGGCGCGAATGTCTGTAAGCTCTTGACTCCATTCGAACCTTTTCTTGGCGCCTGATCTGCATTTTCCGAGACCCGAGGAAACGCAATGCGACGAAATCTCACCCTGACGCTCTTAATAACGGCGGCCTGCGCGGTTGGTTTGACAGGTTGCCAACGGGCCGCCAGCGCGGCTCGCGAGGAAACAGACTTAATTCCGATTCAGGTCCGCACCCCCGCGGTGGTGGAACGCGAGGACTCAGTCGCGGCCAGTGGCTCTGTTGAGGGATCGGAAACATCGGATGTAGCTTTCCAAGTCTCAGGCAAGGTCGCCCGGGTATTCGTGGAAGAGGGCCAGCATGTCAGCAAAGGACAGTTGCTCGCCGAACTCGATCCCACTGACTACCGCAATGCGCTCGATGCGGCAAGTGCCCAAAAGCAAGCGGCGGAAGCTCTGGCGCAAAAGGCTACCACGGGACTAAGAAAACAGGAATTGGAAGAAGCTCGCATCGACCTCAACCGTTGGGAGGACGAGTACCAGCGCATGCGCTTCCTCGTCGAGAGAAAAAGCCTGCCTCCAAACGATTTTCAGAAGATCGAGGCGGCTTATAACGGCGCGCGGGAGCGTTATCAGATGGCCGTGGAGGGTACCCGCCTCGAGGATCGGAACGCAGCCATTGCTCAAGCGCTCGCCGCTAAGGCGCAAGCCAGCGAGGAATCCAAGCGGCTGGGCGATACGCGTCTGCTGGCGCCAATAACGGGCAACATCTCACTGCGCCGGATAGATCCCGGCCAGACAGTTGCGGCCGGCGCGCCGGTGTTTTCCATCGTCAACCTCAACCCCGCCAAGGTGCGCGTCGGCGTTCCTGAAGCGGAGATCGGAAAGGTGACACGGGGCGCCAGGGCGGACGTTTCCCTGCCCTCGCTCGGAGGACGGTGCTTCCAGGGTCGGGTCGAAATAATCGGGGTGTCCGCGGAAGCAGCTTCGCGCACCTACGAGGTAAAGATCGTGGTGCCCAATCCTGGTCCCGTTCTCTTGGCGGGCATGGTGGCCGAAGCCCGGATCTTCGGCTCGGCCAAAGAACGGGTGCTGACAATTCCAGGTGAGGCGATTGTTCGCGATCCGCAGGGCGCGACCAACGTGTATATATTTTACCCTCAGCGCGGGCGCGTTTACGCAAGACGCATCGAGGTCGGCCCGCCCATCGGCGATGAAGTCGAGATCCGCTCGGGCTTGAACGGCGAGGAACAGGTTGTGGTCGGCGGCCAACAGAAACTCCGCGAAGGAGCTGTGGTCCAGATCGCCGGAGGTGCGCAATGAATCCCGTACGGCTCTCGCTTCGCTATCCCCAGGTGACCCTAGCCCTCACCGTAATGCTGGTCGCCTGTGGCGTCTATGCGCTGCTTCGCATGCCGCGCAGAGAAGACCCGAAGATCCATGTGCGCACCGGAATTGTCGCGGCCTTGTACCCCGGTGCATCCGCCGCGCAAGTCGAGAACCAGGTCACCCAAAAAGTCGAGCAGCGGCTTTTCAGGATAGAAGGAGTACGGCGCGAGAAGACCTACTCCACCAGCATGAACGGCGCCATGTTCGTCAATGTCGAGTTGGAAGACCGCCTCCAGGACACCGAGAAATTCTGGTCCAAGTTGCGGCTCGACATGGCGGAATTAAAGGCCACCGATCTTCCCGACGGCGTGATGGGCCCGGTGGTCAATTATGACTTCGGCGATACCGTCGCGGTTCTGATGGCGATTCATGGCGATCGTTACGATTACCGTGAACTCAAAGACTATTCGGAGCGGATCGAGGCCGCTATCCGTCGGATTCGCTCCGTGTCGAAGGTTAAACGAATCGACGAACAGAAAGAGGAGATCGAAGTCACCGGCTCACTCGACCGTCTCTCGCAATATGCCGTTACCCCGGATCAGGTGATGAGAGCGCTGCAGGGCCGCAACATGGTGCATGATGCCGGCTCTGTTCCAACAGAGCGCGGAAAACCGCCCATCGAATCCACCGGCGCATTTCAGACCGAGGAACAGATCCGGCACGTGATGGTTGACGTGACGCGCACGGCGCAACCGGTGTACATCGGCGATCTTGCCCACGTCCAGCGCATGTACAAGGACCCCACTCAATATGCTCGTTCTCGCGGCCAGCGCGCAATCCTGCTCTCCGTCGAGATGCAGGAAGGCAACAACATCGTCGATTTCGGCAACGAACTTCACGCTGCTCTGAATAAACTGCGTCCGCTCCTTCCGCCCGACCTGAAAATCGACATGGTTGCCGATCAGCCCAAGGTGGTGGCTCAGCGCGTGAAGGACTTCATACGCGAGTTCGGCATCGCCATCGCCTCGGTGATTCTCGTCACCATTGTGCTTCTGCCCTTCCGCGTAGCTCTGGTTTCGGCGGTTGCCATTCCGGTGACCGTCTCCGCAACCTTCGGCTTACTAAATGCCTTTGGCATCGAGCTCCATCAGGTCTCCATCGCCGCGCTGATTGTCGTTCTCGGGATGGTAGTCGACGACGCCATCGTGATCGCGGACAACTATATCGAACTACTCGATCATGGAGTGGATCGCGAAGAAGCCGCATGGCGCAGCGCCACCGAGCTTGCCATTCCGGTTCTCACCGCGACGCTGACCATTATCTGCTCGTTCCTGCCGTTCCTGATGCTTTCCGGCGCCACCGGCGAGTTCATTCGTGCCTTGCCGCTAACCGTGGCCATCACGCTCGCGACATCCTTCCTGGTTGCGATGATCCTAACGCCGCTCTTGGCCCGGTTCTTCATCCGAAAAGGCCTTCATGACGTGCACACTCCCGGAGAAGGAAAAAAGCGCCGCTCACCGCTCGAGCTCATGCAGGCAGTCTACAACCGCTTGATTGTTCTGGCCATGAGGCGAAAACCGCTTGTTTTTGCCGCCGGCGTACTCGCCGTAATCGCAGGCATAGTAACGTTGCAACACATTCCTCAACGGTTCTTTCCGTTTGCCGAGCGCGATCAGTTTGTGGTCGACGTCTGGCTACCCGAAGGATGGAAAGTGGAAGCGACGGATTCCGCCGTCCGGCGCATCGAAGCGGTGCTCCAGCATGAAAAAGAAGTCGTCAATTACACCTCGTTCATCGGATCCAGCGCTCCGCGCTTCTACTACAACGTGAACCCACAGTTGCCGGACAAGAACTACGCGCAGTTGCTGGTCGCGACGACGTCGGCGGAAGCTACGCCGCGCTTGGTGGAGGCTTTGCGCCCCAAGCTCGCGCAGGCCGCGCCCGAAGCGCGAGTGTTCCTTCGGGAACTACAGCAGGGGCCGGTGCAGGAAGCGGCCATCGAAGTCCGGATCACGGGCGAGGACGACAAAGTCCTCCGGGGCCTGGGAAATCAGGTGGCGGATGTGCTCTCCGGCACTCCCGGTGCGCTCGACGTTCACAGCGATTGGCGCGAAGATGCGTATCGCCTCAAGATCAATCTCCGCGAAGAGGTTGCCAACCGTTTGGGCTTCACCAACGCCGGCATCGGCCAGGAACTTGCCGCGGGCTTCGACGGTGCGCCGGTCACCACTTACTGGGAGGGCGATCGCGATGTGACCGTCGCATTGCGCCTGGCCCCGGCCTTCCGCCAGAACCCGCAGGACGTTTCCCGTACTTACTTGATTTCGCCGGTAACTGGCGCCCGCGTGCCGCTCGACAGTATTGCCAATGTTTCCCCGATCTGGGACCCGGGCCGAATTGTGCGGCGCAACGGCGTGCGTACCCTGACGGTACGGGCCTGGACGCACGGTGGCATATTGCCGAGCCAGGTCCTGAACCGCGTCAAGCCGGCGATCGATTCTTTACCCGTTCCCCCCGGCTATCGGATCTGGTATGGCGGTGAATTTGAAACCCAGAACGACACCTTTCCCGAGATGGTGAAAGCGCTGCTCGTGAGCATGATTGCCATCTATCTGATCCTGATGTTTCAGTTCCGTTCGGTCGTCGATCCGCTGGTGGTCATGGCAGCCATTCCGCTCGGCTTGCTGGGCGCGTCGCTCGGCCTGCTCGTAACCCGCAATCCATTCGGCTTCACCGCGTTCCTGGGCATCGTAAGTCTGGGTGGCGTTGTCGTGCGCAATGCAATCATCCTGGTCGACTATATTCGCGCCCGCATGGCGGAAGGCGTCGCAATTGAGGAAGCGGCAGTCGAAGCGGGCGAGCGCAGGTTGCGGCCCATCTTTCTCACCACCATGGCGGCCGCAGTTGGGGTCACTCCCATGATCCTCTCCGGTTCCAGTATGTGGTCGCCCCTGGGCAGCACCATCGCATTTGGCCTAGTCGGTTCCATGTTCTTCACGTTGGTTGTCATTCCCGTGCTGTATGTGGCCATTCACAAACGTCGCTCCGTTCCGGGCCCCCTCATTCCCGCACCCGTAATCGCGGCCGCGCTGTTGGCGATTTCCTGCGGCGTCGCGGCCAACGCTCAGCCCCGCAAGCTCACGCTCGACGAGGCAGTTTCACTCGCAACGCAACACAATTCCGCGGTCAAGATTGCAGGCCAGAAGGTCAACGAAATGGATGCGCGCATCCGCGAGGCGCGGGCGAGTTATTTCCCGTCGATAGCGAACGACTCCAGCGCCGTACACATCAGCAATCAACAGCGCATCGATATCCCGCAGGGCGCTCTGGGCGTGTACCCGGAGATTGGGGCCCTGCCGGGCTCCGCGGTATCGCTCGCACAGGGCGACTCCAACTTTCTGCTCAGCACCACCACGCTGTCCCAACCCATTTCGCAGTTCTTCAAGATTCGCGCGGGGGTGAATGTGGCTCGCGCCGATGCCGCCGCTGCGCGCGCCGATGCGCGCCGCGCCGCTGACGAGATCGCATTCAAGGTCAAGGATCTCTTCTATGCCATTCTGGTCACGGAACGCCGCTCGGACGCGATCGATGCGCAGATTCGCGCCGCTCAACGGCGAACCGTGGAAACTCGAAACGCCGTTGACACCGGCGTGGCGCTCGAGATGAAGTCGGCCGAAGTGAGGGCGCAGATTGCGCAGGCGCAACATGCGCGGGGGCAGTTGCAGGACGCCGTGGCCGACATGAAGCTGGAACTCGCGGAGTTGGCCGGCCTACCGCTCGATACCCAACTGGAATTAGCGCCGCCCGCCGGTCCGGAATTGGACCCGGCCGCGGAAGCCGCCTCCACGCTGAAAGCGGCGCTCGCTCATAACCCGGAGATTGACGCCGCTGCGAGTCAGTTGGATAAGGCACACGCCGCGGTTAGCGCCGCGCGCGCCGAATTCATTCCCGAAATCGGAGCCTTTGCGCAGTACATCCACGAAGATGGCGCGCCATTCGTCTCCCCGAACAACGGGGTGGTCGGGCTACACCTCACCTGGACGGTATTCGAGTTCGGTAAGCGTCGTGGTCAAATCTCCGAGCGTCAGGCGCAGGTCGCGCAGGCCGAAGAAAATCTGGCCCAAGTTCGCCGCCGGGTTCAAATCGATGTCGAAAAAGCGGTTCGCAAGCTAAACCGCGCCGAGACCGCTCTCGATTCGGCACGGGAATTATTGGCGTCGGTCACGGAGGCACGCCGCGTCACGTCGGATCAGGTGGAAGCGGGCACGGCCAATCAGTCCGCGCTTCTTGATTCGGAAGCCGCAATGTCGGCCGCGCAGGCCGATTTGCTGCGCGCCGAATACGACCGTAGCGTGGCAGCCGCGGATTTGGCGCGCTTGGCCGGAACCTGCTGACGGGCACGGCTGCTGAACAAGGTGATACAACCATGACGCCCTCTCAACTGACATATACCGGAGTTCTGCTTGCCGTTCTAGCGAATCAGCTCTGCTTGCCTGTACCGGCCATCGTTTTTCTGATGGCCGCGGGCGCACTTTCCGCGCACGGGTACATGCAGGCAATCACGGTTGCTCTTCTGAGCGTTTTGCCGTGCCTGGCTGCCGATGGGATCTGGTTCTGGCTTGGCCGGAAGTGGGGTTCACGAGCCACCGAGCTACTCTGCCGTTTTACTTCCGACCCGCGAGGGTGCGCCCGCGATGCACACCATAAATTCCAGCGCTACGGCCTCTCGTTATTGTGTGTAGCCAAGTTCCTCCCCGGATTCGATGGCCTCATGCCGCCGCTTGCCGGAGCCGAAGGAGCCTCCCCCTCGGTATTCCTTGCGCTGGATACCATAGGCAGTCTTTTGTGGTCTAGCTTCTATGTTGGAGTCGGATATTTCTTTTCCGGGCAGCTGGAAATCGCGCTCGGATGGGCGAAACACTTTGGAACTGTCCTGGCCCTTGCAATCGGTGTCCCGTTCTGTGTTTACACTGGCTGGCGCGGTCTGACTCTGATACGAATGATTCGCCGGCTACGAGTGCGCCTGATCAGCGCGCCGATGCTGCATCGAAAGCTGAGATCCGGCAGCAAGGTCGCGTTGCTCGATCTCCTGGACTTCGAGCAAGAAGCCGGCACTCAAACCCCGC
>Ga0070741_10014229_pt1 | contig 13812 bp, 15 predicted proteins | sample Coa_R1_4_FD_66440 | JGI IMG/M metagenome (GOLD analysis project Ga0070741, IMG submission 66440) | Surface soil microbial communities from Centralia Pennsylvania, which are recovering from an underground coalmine fire - Coalmine... | ecosystem: Environmental > Terrestrial > Soil > Unclassified ... | reverse complement strand
CTTTGCATTCAAGTCCTTTGCATTCCACTTTTTCGGACCATAGATACAATACACGCCGTTATGCTACGACCCGCGGAGTAGCCAGTTCCAATTTGGACGATAGTGATGATTCCGACGTCGATCATAACCGGATTTCTGGGCAGCGGAAAAACAACCCTGCTGAAGCGGCTGCTGCTGTCGCCCGACATGCGGGAGACGGCCGTTCTCATCAACGAATTTGGCGAGGTGGGAATAGATCACTTTCTGGTCCGGAAGGTTGATGAGAACATCGTGCTGCTCAATTCCGGCTGCCTCTGCTGCACCGTGCGTGACGACCTGGTTGAAACCATGGATGATTTGCACGCCCGTCGGCAGACCGGCGAGTTCCGTTTCAATCGCGTCGTCATTGAAACGACCGGCCTTGCCGACCCAACGCCCATCATACACACGCTGCTGACCGATCCGAGTCTGTCTCCGGTGTTCGAATTGAGCGGGCTTGTCGCAACCATCGACGCCACTCACGCCGAAGGCCAACTCAAAGAGCATCCCGAAGCGGCCAAGCAAGCGGCCATGGCCGACCGGTTGCTGATCAGCAAGACCGACCTGGCCGATGGAAGTACGCGCGCACGGATCCGCGACATGCTGCATACGATCTCGCCTTCGGCGTCGATCTTCGAGTCGACGCTCGACAGCGGCCCGAGCCCCGCAGAGCTGTTCAATACCGGACCCTTTACCGATGTCGGAAAGCATGCCGACGTGCATCGATGGCTTAACGAAGAAGCGGCCTCCGGGCACCATCACGCTCACGCTCATGACGTCAATCGCCACGACAACCGGATCAGCACCTTCTGCATCACGGCGAAAACTCCGTTGAATTGGGCCAAGCTGAAAGACTGGCTGTCCCTGCTGATCGCGAGCCGGGGCGAGCAGATCCTCCGGATCAAAGGCGTTCTCAATCTCGCGGGCCACCCCAAGCCCGTCGTGATTCATGGCGTTCAACACGTGTTCTATCCGCCGAACGAACTCGATGCATGGCCGGATGACGATCATCGATCCCGAATCGTCTTTATCACGCGGGATCTGCCGGGCGACGCCGTCGAAAATGCTTTCCGTCTGGTCTGCCCGGCATAGCGCGTGCGATGCACTCAAGTGTCCAGCAGAGACGGAACGAACATATCCTCGATACCGACCTTTCTTTGAGATACGCCCTGCTCCAAGGCAAATTCCGCGAAAGCTTTCAGCGTCTCGGCATTTTTGCGAATCCCGTAGGGCCAGAAGTCTTCGCCGAACGCGGCCTGGATGTTGCGTGCGGCCCCGGATGCCCACGGCAGCGGAAAGTGGGCGTTCGAGCGATCGAGAAGGCGGGCGACGCTGCGCGTCTTTGCCTCATTGAAGGCATTGAAAAGCGCCGGACCGATCGAAGGGTTCGCCGTCAGGATGTCCTGCCGTATGGCGATCGCGTGCATGATCGGGAAAATTCTGAATTTCTTCCAGTAGGCCGCCTCCACATCGCCGCTGTCCTCGAACAGACGGCGGATCGGCGAGCCCTTGATCGCAAAGGCTTTTGGCGGCTCCGACGCGATCATCGCGTCGATCTCGCCGTCCATCAGCATTTCGGTCAAAGCCTTGTCGGTTCGAAATGACAAATTCACGCCGGTCGGGATCGCAATTTTGACCTTCTCGGCTCCGCCGGGTTCGTTCACACCACCCTGCACCCAGTCGACCTCCTTCAGGCCGATATCAAATTGGTGCGCGAGCAACGCGCGGGCATAGATGACGGCGGTCAGCGCCCACTCCGGAATTCCTATCTTCCGGCCGCGCAGGTCGTGCGGACTGCGGATATCGCCGTTTGCCGCGACATAGATCGCGGCGTGGCGGAACACCCGATTGGGAAACACCGGAATAGCGTTCAAGCTGTTGTCGCCCTGGGACTTCAGGGCGATGTATTTGCCCATCGAAATCTCGGCGACTTCCCACTCCCGCGTCCGGAGAAACCGGCCGAAGATCTGCTCGACAGGCTTCGTATGGAAAGTCAGATCAAATCCGGGCACGGTGATCGTGCCATCGATGAGATCGCGAACATGGTCGTAATTCGCGGTCGCGATCGTGATTGCGACTTGTCCGCGGCTATCCTGCGTCATGAACGCACCGCCCTGGTGTGACCGGCCCGCCAGCGGAAAGCGCTGCCCCTATTCGACAACCAGCAGATTGTCGGTATTGGCGTAATTCGACAGCAGTTCGCAGCCGGAATCGGTCACCAGCATCATGTCCTTGTTCTGCATGCCGAAGCCGTATCCGGTCTGGTAGCACAGCGGCTCAACGCCAAGAACCATGCCGGCCTCCAGATGGGCGTCGCCGGGCCGGCCCAACGTGGGCGTCTTCGCGAGGTACGGGTCTTCGTGCAAATGCAATCCGATGCCGTGACCGACAAAGGAGATCGGCGGCAATTTCAACTTCTCCAGTTGCGCGATGAAAGCCGTATAGATCGCCTGGCAGCTCGCACCGGGCTTGATCATGTCCATGATCTGGTATTTGCATTCGACGAGATGCTTCCAGATGCGATCGGCGTGCGCAGGCGATTTTTGCACGACCGCAGTCCGGCACACCGCTGCCTGATAGCCGCCGATCACCGCAAAGATTTCAACGCGGCAGACATCCTCACGCTGCAAGATCCGCGCCGATGGGCCGACATTGGGCAACTGGCTGCGCTCGCCGGTCGCGACGATCATCAGCTTGAAGTGCTCGGCGCCGAGCGCATAAACGTTTCTGCTCAGCGCCGCCGCGATGTCCATCTCCGACGACCCGGCGCGTACGCTTCGCAATGCGTCGGTGATCGCCTGGTCCGAAATATGCGACAGGCGCCGCAGCAGCGCGATCTCGTCCGGCGTCTTGATCTGGCGAAGACGCGCCAGGATCGCCTCGCAGGCCTCGAATTTGGCGTTCGGCAGCAAACCGCGCAATCGATCCATGTCGCCGGCCGGCAGGTAATCCATTTCCGTACCGATCCTGGCGCTGGACAGGCCCATTTCGCCAAGCATCCCCGCCAGCACCTTCATGCTGTCGTCGGTGAATTCGGCCCAGATGTGGGTCGGCGTATTCGGCTCGAATTTGCGGATCGTGGTTGCTTCCATATCGACGCCGAGGATCCGGCAATCGCCATTGGCGGTGATCGCCACCATGGCGTGCCGATGCCGGATCAAAGGTTGCGAAGGAACGACGAACCCGGTCGCGTAGGCAAAACTTTCAGGCGAGCAGGAAAGAATGGCGTCCCAGCCGGATGCCTTCATGGCGGCGACTTGCCGCTTAACAATGTCCGTCCGCATGAGTCTGTGCCCTAATCCGCTACCTGGTATTTCGCTATCTTGGCTGGATCGACGTCGATGCCCATGCCGGGCACCATCGGAAGCTCGATCGCGCCGTCGCTGAACGTCATCCCGCGTTTGAGAAGATCGTCCTTGTAGTAGATGCCGGCGATCTGGCCGTGCAGCTCTTCGGCCGGCGTCGAGACCGGCACCACGCAGCCAAGCGTGGCTGAAGGGGCCGCACCGGCGAGCTGAATGTTGGCAAGATTGCCGACACCCGTCTCCACCGACCCGTTCACGTTGCAGATGATCCCCGCCGCGCGGCACACGGCCGCGACCTCCATGGCCCGATACAGACCGCCAGGCTTGGTCGTGTAGATGGACACGATTTCCGCTGCCCGCTGGGCGATGATCTGGACCACATCGTGCGCGTTCCAGGCCGACTCGTCGGCCATGACCGGCGTGTCTATCGCGCGCGCGACTTCGGCGATGCGCTCAATCCCCATCACCGGCTGTTCAGCATATTTGAGGCCGTACTGCTCCATCTGCCTGATGGTGCGAATGGCCTCGCCGGGCGTCTTGTAGCCTTCATTGGCGTCGACGCAGATCTCGACGTCGGGCCCCGCCGCGCCGCGCACGAGCCGCACGATTTCCACATCGCGCTTGGGATCTACGCCGACCTTGATCTTGATCGTTGAAATCCCTTCGGCGGCGACCTTCGCGGCTTCCGCCTCGGCTTCCGCAAGTCCGATGAGCCCTATCGAGTGGGTTACAGGAATTCTGGTCCGGACATGGCCTCCGAGCAGCGCATGAACCGGCAATCCGGATCGGCGGCCGGCAAGATCGTAAGCCGCGAGTTCGACCGCGCATTTTGCATACGGGTAACCCTTGATCACCGCATCCATGCGCTGATGCAGTTCCGCGAAATTGCCCGGGTCTGCACCCACTAACGACGGCGTGAGATATTTCCGGATCACCAGCGCTGCGATGGCGCCGGATTCGCCAAAATAACGGCCGAATTCGCCGCCCCAATCCTTTAAAGCGGGCGCCTCTCCCCAGCCGACATTCCCGGCATCATCCGTCATCCGCGTCAGAACGTAGCGGCCAATCGGCTCGGTCAGCCCGGTCCATTTGTGCTCGCGACGCGTCGGCAATTGCACTGTCAGAGTTTCGATCGATGTTATTTTGGTGGTGCTCAAAAAACCCCGGCCTTCTCTTTGTTTGTGATTGCAGTGCAGGTTTTCTCAATGCCGGCTGTCGGCTCGGAGAGCGGGCCGGCCGGCACGAACCGCATGCTGCGCTCTTATTTCGATAACAGGCTGTTGGTGAAATAATCGTCGAGCGGCTTCACTTCCTTGATCTGCCCCGATTCAACCAAAAGATTCGCCGCCGACGAAATCACGTCCTTGTCGGTCCAGCCGCGCGGCTTGTCGGATCCAGCCGGAAAGGTCTCATTCGACAATTTCACCTGGGTGGAGACGACTTCCATGGGAGGACCGCCTGGCCAGTTATCGAGCAGCGCCTTGGCCGCGCCCTCCGGATCATCCTTCGTGGCGTCGAACCCGGCACTCAAGGCCGCGATAAATTTCTTCAGGCGCTCGGGATTCTTTTCAATCGCGGCATTGCTGGCGACAACGGCCAGTCCCGGAACAATTTGCCCGTACTTGGCAACATCCAGCAACGCAAATTTCTGCTTGGAGCTGAATTCGAGCTGGGGCAGATCGATATTCCAGTACGTGCTCATGCCGTCGACCTGCTTGTTCATGAACTGCGGCAGACGGGCCTGAACGTTCATCATCACGATTTTGACCTTGCCGCAGTCGACGTGATTCTGGCTGCAGAACACTTTCAGATAATCCATCGTGGTGTCGCCGACGGTCGCCGCCAGCGATTTGCCCTCGAGATCCTTCGGTGTGGTAATCGGCTTGTCCAAATGACTGACAATGCCGACCGGAGCCTTCGGCTGATAGAGCGCAACGATCTTGATCGGCATCCCCTGGCTCACCGCCGACATCGCGTAGATGCCCGGGACGATGACCACGTCTTCGCCACCCTGCAGCAGGGAACCGAGCGCGGCGTCTGCACCTGCGCCCTCGCCAAGGCGGACATTCAGGCCTGCCTTGGTGAAAAGCCCCTTCGAGCGCGCAAGATAGAACGGCGCATACTCGCCCTTGAGCTTCCATGAGAACCGGACGTTGAATGCCTCTTGTGCTTTCGCATCCGGAATCCAGCCGCATGCCAACAGCACAGCGAATGCCATTACGATGCCGGTCGATTTCGCAATCATGAAGCATTCCCTTTCCGGGTGACCGAGAAAACAAAAAAGCCGGCCGCAAGAGAAGGCGCCAAGGACACCTGTGATCACAAAGTGTGATCAAGTGCATGAGGCCTGTCAAGGCCGAAAGGCCGGGCATAAAAATGGCGCGACCGCAATTAACCCCTGAGCAGCCGGCACGACAGCCGGCTCAAAGCCCGAACCGACAGACGCCTGCGGATTTAGGTTTTTGCGTCCGTCTCCGGCCCCGGTATCTTTTCCGGCGCGCGCCCGTCAGGAGATGCTCTTGAAAAGCCCGAGCGTGTCGCCTTTCTCGCTAAACATCGGCAGCCGCAGGAGCGCTGTCGTCGTTTCCGCGATATCGCGCACGATGGCCCGCCGCGCCGCCGACGGCTGCTTTCGCTTCAGGGCTTCCAACAGTTCGTCGTGATGCCCCGCACTCCAGGGCATGTTCGCGTCGCTTAACGACAGATACAGAATCGGCCCCGCCTGCAGCCAGAGCGACTCGATGAGGGGGTACAAGATCGACGAACGGCTTTGACCATAGAGCGTGAAATGGAATTCTTGATTCAACTCCAGACAATCCAGAATATTGCGTTCCTTGATTGACCGATGCAGGTCGGTATTGGTACGCGTCAGTTTGCGCACCAGATCGGGAGTTGAATTCGCGCACGCCAGTTCGGCCGCCAATCCTTCCACAGCCTGGCGCACGCGCGTAAGCTCGCGAAACCTGTCTGCACTCATTCGCGGCACCGCCACCGAGCGGTTCGGCAATGTCTGCAGGACGTTCAAGCCGGCAAGCTGATTGATGGCCTTGCGCACCGGCATGGGACTTGTACCGAGCATTTCAGCCAGCCGGCGCAGCGTGATTTTCTGGCCCGGCACGAATGCACCAATCATCAAACCTCGCCGCAGCTTGGACAAAACCAGGTCCTGAACCTCGCCGCGTTGACGTTTGACTGGACTTCCGTTCTCGCGCTTTTTGACCGCGGCGCGAGATTTCGGCTGCGCCGTTGCGGTTTTAATTTGCTTCTTCCGCAAATCCATCTGGAAGTCCGGTGCGCCATCCACCAAGCTGGGCCATCGGGTCTCGCGTTGGTCTGCGCTCATACGGAAGCTGTCCTGTTTGAAGTCGAATGATCTGAAGACCGCCAACCGGGACGCGGAACTTCGATGCAATGATCCCTTCGAAACTTATAAGAATCGCAACGTGCCACGCAAGCAATTGCTCGAGCAGAATCCACGCCTATTACCCGGTGTTGACACCTCACGAAATGTGATCACAATATGTGATCTGGCCGCTCAAGTACACCCCACAATCCGCATTTTGTGATGCCCCGTACGACAGCAAAAATGACGAACCTCCCGCATAACTTGGTAACCCGGCGACAGGCCGCGTCCCTGGCATTGGGGCTCCTTGCCGGCGGCGCGCTGCCGCGCGTTGCGGATGCGCAAGCCGCCGCGACGGCGCCTGCCGAAAAGGTCCTTATTCGCTTTACCTGGCAGGTCAAAGGCGAGCACGCGCCGCTGTTTGTGGCCTTGGACAAGGGATATTTCAAAGACGAAGGGCTTGATGTCGATCTCGCCGAAGGCTCCGGCGCCGAGACGGTGGTCAAGCTCATCGCGCAGGGCATCGATAAGGTCGGGTTTGGTCCGGCGACGACCGTCGCAGAAGGAATTAGTCACGGGCTCCCGGTCCAGGTGGTCGCAGTTTACCAGCCCAACACTCCCATCGGGTTGATGTCGTTCCCGGACGTGCCGCTGCGGACCCCCAAGGACCTTGAAGGCCGCAAGCTGGGACTGACGCGCAACGAAAGTTTCTCCAATCTTCTTGAGCCGTTTGCGGCGTTGAACCACGTCGACATGTCCAAAGTGACCAAAGTCATCCTCGACTATTCGGCCCGCAACGGACTGTTCATGAGCCGGCAACTGGACATTCAGTCGACATTCCTCAATGTCGACGTCCCGCTGATGGAAGGAAAGTTCAATATCAAATTCAACACGCTGAAAGTGTCCGACTTCGGCTTGAAATTGCTCGGCGGCGGCCTGTTCGTGAACCGCCAATACGCGGACGCAAATCCTGAAATAATTTCGAAGCTGCTACGCGCCATCGCCAAGGGATATCGCGATGCCTATAGCGATCCAGCCGCGGCGGCGGCATCGCTATATCAGCATCTGAAGACCAAGGTGCCTCAGGACATTCTCGAAAAGCAGCTTCGGATCACGATGGAAGATATGGATATGAAATCCGACAAGCCGCTGGGCTGGCAAAACGGCGAGGCATGGCGTTCGAATATCGAGTTGCTCCATCAGGTCGGCGTCATCCAGAACGTCGGCAACGTCGATGACTACTATACCAACAGATATTTCGCGAATGCGGGAGCTACGCCCAAGTGACCTTCGACGCCCATGAACGGATCCATCACGAGCTCAAACGCGTCGGGGTGAAGCTGGCCGCCACCCTTCCCGATGACTGGGTTGGCCCGCTTATCAGACGTATCGACGTCGATCCCGACATCCGGCATGTCCCGGTGGCGCGCGAAGCCGAAGCTGTGACGGTCGCGACCGGTGCGTTTTTTGCCGGAGTGAAATCGGTGGCGGTGATCGGCAATACCGGGCTTCTGACCTGCACCGGCGAACTCGCCACTTTGAACCTGCGCCATCAGATTCCGGTGTTTTGCATCGTGAGCATGCGCGGCTCCTATGACGATCACCGGATCTGGCAGGAGGTACAGGGCCGACGGACGATTGCGCTCCTTGAGGCCTACGACTTCCCGTATCACGTGGTCGACACGCCCGACGAGTGCGGCAGCATTCCGGCGGCCTTCGAAGCGTCGCGGCTGCAGAAGCGACCCTACATTTTGTTCGTGACGCGCCGGCTACTCAAAGGCAGGATTTGGGAATGAAGACTCGCGATGCAATGAAGGTTATCGCCGCGCATCGTGGTGATGCCGTGGGAGTGTGCGCCCTCGGCATGGCGTCCAACGAATGGTGGCAGGCGACAAAGAGCGAAGACAGTTTCTACGTGCACGGAGCGATGGGGTTCGCCGCGAGCTTTGCGCTTGGCTTTGCGCTTTCGGCGCCAAATGTGCCGGTCCTGCTTCTTAATTCCGACGGCTCGCTTTGCATGAATCTGGGTTGCCTGCTGGCCGAGGCGCAACAGGCTCCGGCAAATCTGAAGCATTTCGTCGTCGATAACGGCGTGTACCAGACCGTCAGCGCCGTCCCGATGGTCAACCGCGGCATCACCGACTACGAAGGGTTGGCGCGCGCGGCCGGCATCCCGCGCGCCTGCACGGTCGAAACCGTTGCCGAGTTGGAGGCCAAGATCCCGGAAATCATGGCCTCGCCCGGCCCGTATTTCACCGTGCTGCGCGTCGAAGCCGAACCGTCGTACCTCGAAGTGCCGCCGAACGACTACGAAGGCGCCGAAATCAAATACCGGTTCGGGCGCGCCATGGAGCGCCGGCTCGGCGTCAAGATCTTTGGGCCCTCTGGCTATTGATTGAATTTCCGGCGCGCGGCTGCCGACGCCGCGCGGCCGGACTTTGGACGCGAGCGCACTGCAACCGGCTGCTGCCGGCTACCGAGGAGCGCGTATCATGAAGTTCCAGGTCTCCCTGCTCGCGAAGATGGCGATTGTTGCCGCCATTGTTATGGTTTTCGGCGCGGCGACAAAGCCGGCCTATTCGCAGTCGCAACCGCTCGAGAAGCTCACGGTCCGGTTCACCTGGAAACTCGCGACATATTACACACCGCTGTTTGTCGCCCTGGATCGCGGTTATTACGCGAAAGAAGGACTCGACGTGACCCTGGCGGAAGGATCGGGAGCAGAGACCGTCGTGCAGTTGGTGGCCAAAGGCAACGACAAGGTCGCCTACGGGCCGGGAACTGTCGCCGCTGAAGCCGCAAGCCACGATTTGCCTGTTATTGTCGTGGCGACCTACATGCCAAAAATTCCGATCGGGCTCATCTCCTTCCCGGACATCCCCCTCAAAACCCCGAAAGACCTCGAGGGCAAGAAACTCGGCGTGAGCGTCGGCGAGACCTTTAGCAACATGCTCGCTCCATTCGCGCGGATCAACAATATCGATCTATCCAAGGTCAATACGGTTCAGCTCGAGACATCGGCGCGCAATTCCCAATTCATGACCCGAAAAATCGACGTCATGTCGCTCTATACCAACGATCAGGTCCCACTCCTGGAAAAGCGGACCGGCGTGCGGTTCAACGTGCTGAAGCTGTCTGACTTCGGCCTCGGGCTTCTCGGTCAGGGGTTCATCGTCAATCGCGACTTCACGAAATCGAACCCGGAGACGATCAGAAAATTATTGCGCGCGACCGCGAACGGCTATGCGGATACTTTCAAAGATCCCGCGACAGCCGTCGAGATCATGAGCAAATACATGACGGTCAAAATCGATCCCGACGTCATGCGGGCGCAATTGAAGGAAACCCTGGATGCGACAGCCGTTCCTGAGGGACATCCACTCGGCTGGCAAGACCGCGCTCTGTGGCAAGACAATCTGGATCTTTTGAAGCAGACAAACCGCATCAACTCCATCAAGGATATCGGTCTCTATTACACCAACGAATTTCTCTGATGCGCTGCGCTAAACCGGATCATGATGCGACATTCTCGGCCGCGCCAGCCACGCAACGGTTCTTGACACGCATCACACGTGATCACAGGATGTGATCATAAACACTGAGACGATCGCGCCGCAGGGCCACCCTGCGCCATCGGTCCTCAGGAGGCAGGAAAGTCCATGTCGGAAGCGCAAGCAGAGCGGGAAAGGCTCAGAAGAGCGAGAGGCCGCACTATCAGGCGCGTCACCGAGTCGCTGGCGGCGCCGACGCTGATCATTGCGGTCCTGATGCTTTGGCAGTTCTCGCGTCAGTTGCTCGGTCTCTCGGTGTTCATTCTGCCGACGCCGCTGGAGATACTCGAGCGCATCGCCACCGACTACAAGCTCTTGGCCATCCATTCACTCGTCACGATCGTAGAAACGCTTGCAGGATTTGTCCTGGCCAGCGTCATCGGCGTAGCCACGGCATTCGCAATATTTTATTCCCGGCTTTTCGAACGCGCTGTCTATCCATTGCTTGTCGCGATGCAGACCGTTCCCAAGGTCGCTCTCGCGCCGCTGCTGGTCTTATATCTCGGATACGATTTCGCGCCGAAGTGCTTCCTCGCTTTCATCCTGGCCTATTTCCCGATCGTCATCGCCACTGTCGTCGGGCTGAAGGCGCTGGACAGCACGATGGTGAACCTGGTGCGCTCGATGGGCGCCAGCGAATGGCAAACGTTCTTCAAGCTTCGGCTGCCCTATGCGCTGCCCAGCATCTTTGGCGGCTTGAAGGTCGGCATCAGCCTGGCGGTGATCGGCGCCGTAATCGGTGAATATGTCGCAGCCGAGCGCGGCCTTGGATATCTGCAGCTACAGGCAAGCTCGCAGTTCGACACTGTCTTGAGTTTCGCTGCGCTGGTCATCATCTCCGTCATTGGTGTCGTGACTTTTTGGGCCCTGGAGATTTGTGAAAAGCGAGTTGTTTTCCAACGTGAGGCAGCAAGGTGATGACATCGGCGAATACTGTCTCGCAACGCAGTGGCGTGGAAGTTGTCATCAAGAACGTCACCAAGATCTATGAAACGCGAGACGGCAATGAACTGACCGCCCTCGAGCCGGTCAATATCGAGATCGCCGCGGGAGAATTTGTCGCCATCGTCGGCCCTAGCGGCTGCGGCAAGAGCACGCTGTTGGGGATGGTCGCCGGCATTCTGCCGATCAGCTCAGGAAACATCAACATCGACGGCCAGGAAGTGCGCCGCCCACACCCCAAGGTCGGTGTCGTCTTCCAGACCGACCTGTTGCTTTATTGGCGAACCGTGGTCGACAACATCTTGTTGCCGATCGAGATCAAAGGCAGGCAGCGCAGCGCCCATCTCTCGCGTGTCGATGACCTGCTGTCGCAGGTCGGCCTCGCCGGATTTGGAAAGAAATTTCCCAGCGAATTGTCCGGCGGCATGCGCCAGCGCGTCGCGATCTGTCGCGCGCTGGTTCAGGAGCCCGGCCTTCTGCTGATGGACGAGCCTTTCGGAGCGCTGGACGCTCTGACGCGCGAACAAATGATCGTCGACCTGCAGACCATGTGGCAGCGCCTCAACAACACGGTCATTTTCATCACCCACAGCATCGAGGAAGCCGTGTTCCTTGCCGATCGCGTTCTGGTCATGTCGCCAAGGCCAGGACGGATCGATCTCGACCTGCGGATCGATCTGGACCGCCCGCGGACATGGAAGAACCGCGCCGAACCGAAATTCTTCGACTTTATGGTGCAAATCCGCCAGATATTCGAAACGCGCGGTGTTCTCACCAAGGATTGAAATCCGTCGACCAAGACTCAAATGTCTAACGGCGCATCCTCGACCACCGCCACAAAGGACATCGATGGCCCCCGAGACCAAGACTGAAGTCCATGAATTCGTTCATATGGTGCTTCACGTCAAAGATATTGATGCTTCTCGCCATTTTTATACGGAGCTGCTCGGATTGACGCCGCGCCGCGCCATTCCGCTCGCCGATGGCCGACAGGTCGTGCCCTTTCAGCAGGGAATTGTGCTGACAGCGGGGAATCCCGGACAGCCTCCGCTGCAGATCGATCATATGGCGTTTCGCGTGTCGGGATTACGCCGGATTGCGCAGCGGCTCAAGGACGCCAACGTGAAGTTTTTCGACGACCTTCATAACGGTGTTTACGGACTCACCATTTATGTCGCCGACCCGGACGGCAATAAGGTCGAACTGTTCGAGCGCGATGCGAAGCTGACCTGAGCCGCGACGCCTTGGGACGGCGCTTCAGGAACGCTCACAATCCGATCGTCGCCCGCTAGCGGGCGACCGCACGGACATCGCCCGCCGGCGCACTCCGCTTATTCGCCTGCTCGTCAGCCACCAGGCGCAAAACGATTCGCCTTGCCCGCACTGAGGGCGCATCTGTCGAGAGCAGGACCGGCTTCAACGACAGGAGATCATCCGTGTCGCCGAATGCGGCTTGCTGCGCCTCGATCATCGGCTTGTCCTCGTTATTGAACAAATCAATTCCGATATCGAGGAGTTTCTTGCTGAACGGCTCATCGTCGAGCCGGAAGTTGCGCGCCATCGCCCAGAAGTAGTGCGAGGACGTTTCCGTCTCCGGCGTGATGAGATGCGCGGTCGGGATCGAAATCCCCTCTTCCACCGGAGCGCCGACCTTGGTCATGCCGACATCGAGCAACAGATTCGAAGGGGCATTCCACCGCATGCAATTGCGATGATCGCCGAGCGTGTCGGCCGGATAGCCCAGAAACTGGAAATATTTGTTGGGATATTGGCTGCGCCGGTAGAATTTGGCCCACACCGTTTCCGGGTCGGGATCGTTGTATGGCTCGAGAGTCGCCGGCCCCGCTGCATTCGCGAACATCGGATGCAGATACTGGCCGTGCGTGAGGTCCAGCAGGTTGTCGCTGATTAATTGGTAGTTCGCTTTGACATGCAGGCTGCCTGCAACACTCACAAATCCACTGTCTTTTGCGAATTCGGGGAAGCTCTGGATTTTCGTGTCATCGGCTTCGGCCGGCTCTCCCATCCAGATCCAGAGGATACCGTCCCGCTCGACCAGCGGGTAGCTCTTCACCCGCGCCGACCGGGGGATCATGTGATCGCCATGCGGATTGGACACGCAGGCGCCGGTCGCATCGAAGCAAAGCCCGTGATAACCGCATTCGATGGTGTCGCCTTTGCGCTTGCCTCTCGACAGCGGCACAAACCGGTGGGCGCAGCGATCCGCCAGCGCCACAGCTTTGCCTCCGTCGGCGGTGCGATACAGAACCACCGGTTCATTCAGCAAAGTGCGGGCGACCAGATTTTCGCCCAGCTCGTTGGCCCAACCGGCCGCATACCAGGTGTTCTGAATGAACGGCATGGACACCTCCTCGTGATCGTGTTGTCAGAGTAACACATTGAGAAAAGGGGACAAATCGGCTTCAACGATCCGAGCCATCGGCGCGACAGATAACTGGGGAGGCGCCCGGATCGGCCGTTCCGGCATCCGACGTCATCACTTGATTTGCGCCGCTCCGGACGACGCGCGGGCCCTTGATCGCGGCCGTGCAACGTCGATCGAATCTACGCTCGAATGAGCGAACAGTCTCTGCGCCGTGTCTTTTATGAGATTGCGCAGCCAATGAAGGCCCTGATCATTATCTTGATGGGC
>Ga0070741_10014228_pt1 | contig 13812 bp, 12 predicted proteins | sample Coa_R1_4_FD_66440 | JGI IMG/M metagenome (GOLD analysis project Ga0070741, IMG submission 66440) | Surface soil microbial communities from Centralia Pennsylvania, which are recovering from an underground coalmine fire - Coalmine... | ecosystem: Environmental > Terrestrial > Soil > Unclassified ... | reverse complement strand
CCGCTCGCGCTCTTCAGCGGCACGTACAAGGGCGCGACGGGCGGCTGGAGCGGCTAGCAGCCGCGCTGCACGGTGAGCTGCACGGCGAGCTTCCCCGTCTCGGACGCCCACTCGACCGGCAGCTGCCACCACGGAGACGGCGCGGCGACGAACGAGAGCGGTCCGTGCCAGCAGCGGCGGAAGAGCATGTGCGCCCTCGTCACGTGGAAGCGCGACGTGACGACGACGATCGACCGCCAGCCGCGCTGCCGCGCGAGCCGGGCGAGCGTGCGGGCCTCGCCCGCGGTGCTGAACGGCTGCGCGGTGAAGCAGACGACGGTCGCGCCCGCGTACCGACGGGCGGCGCAGAGCCGCTGCGCCTGCGGCCAGTGCTTCGTGCGCTGCACCGTCGAGAGCGCGAGCACGGGCGCGACGCCTCGTCGGATCAGCGCGAGGGCGGGCGGCAGCCTGCGCTTGCTGCCCGAGAGCACGACGATCACGTCGGCCCGCTTCGGCGCGCCCGTGAGCCAAGGCGACCACACGAAGAGAACGGCGCAGAGCACGAGCCAGAGCACGACGAGTCCCGCGGGGGCGGCGACGATGCGGCGCAGCACGGGCCGACGGTACTCTCTCCGCCCGTGACCGCGGTTCTCTTCACGTGCGCGGGCCAGCGCGTCGACATCGTCACCGCGTTCAAGCGCGCCGGGGCGCGCACCATCGCCACTGACCTCAACCGCCTCGCGCCGGCGCTGTATCACGCGGACGCCCATGCGTTCGTCCCGCGGATCGACGACCCGGACTACGTGCCGACGCTGCGGGCGCTCGTCCACGAGCACGACGTCGCGCTCGTCGTGCCGCTCACCGATCTCGACCACGGCGTCCTCGCGCGCGCGCGGGACGAGCTCGGCGCGCTCGTGCTGCTGCCGGCGCCCAACGTCGTCGACGCGCTCGCCGACAAGTGGCTCGCGCACGTGCTCTTCGAGGAGCACGGGATCGGCTCGCCGCGCACGTGGCTGCCGGACGACCTGCCGGGCGACCTCGAGTACCCGGTGCTCGTGAAGGCGCGGCGGGGCTTCGGCTCGCGCGGCATCTTCCGCTGCGAGAACGCGCGCGAGCTCGAGTTCTTCCTCGACTACGCGACCGACGACTCGATGGTGCAGGCCGTCTGCCGCGGCGAGGAGTTCTCGATCGACGTCTTCTGCGACCTGGACTCGCGCTGCCTGAACGCCGTCCCGCGCACGATGATCGAGTCGAAGGGCGGCGAGTCGATCAAGGGGATGACGATCGCCGACGCCGAGCTCGTCGAGGTCGGGCGACACGTGTCGGAGACGCTCGGGCTCGTCGGTCCCGCGAACATCCAGTGCTTCCGCGAGCCGGACGGCGGCCACCTCGTGACGGACATCAACCCGCGCTTCGGCGGCGCGTTCCCGCTGCCCACCGCGGCCGGCAGCCGGTATCCGGAGCTCGCGCTCGCCCTCGCGGCCGGCGAGCGCCCGGAGCCGCGCCTCGGCGACTTTCGTGCCGGTCTCTACATGACGCGCTTCTTCGGCGAGCTCGTGCTGTCAGCCGGGGATGACGGTACGTTGGAGCCGTTCGCGGAAGAGCTGCCAGAGCCACTCGTCGAGCCCTAGGGGTCGTGCTCGCGCTCGGGACCGTCGCCGCATGCGGCGGTTCGCGCGACGCGTCGAAGCCGCTGGGAGCTGCACCCGTGCCCGCGAAGCGGCGCGAGCCGCCGGCGATGAAGATCGTCGGACCCGTGCGGCTCGTCCTCACGGTCGTCGACGGCGACCGCGACGTGCGCGTGCGGCATGCGGTCGTCCGTCTCTGGGGGCGCGCCGCGCGCACGAACGCGCAGGGCGTGGCCGAGATCGTCGTGCCGCACCGGCAGGGGCTCCAGGTCACGGTCGGCGCGCGCGGCTTCGGCACCCGGAGCGTGTGGGAGGGCTTCGACGACTCGCGCAAGGCGACGATCCGGATCTACCGGCCCGAGCTCCAGTGGCCGCTCTACGGCGCGACGGCGACGAGGGCGCAGGCGCAGACGCACATCCGGCTGCGGCCGCCGTTCCGCGTTGTCTGGTCGCGCGGCATGGGCACGCTGATCGAGTTCCCGGCCGTCGTCTCCGACGGCGTCGCATACATCGGGAACGCGCGCGCGACCGTGCGGGCGATCTCGATGCGGAACGGCCACGTGCTCTGGCGCCACGACACGCCGGGCGGCCAGATGGCGTCGTCGCCGGCCGTCGTCGGCGGCTCGATCGTCTACCACTCGATGCGCGGAGACGTCTTCGTCCTCGATCGCGCGACGGGCGGGCTGCGCTGGAGCTACCACGTCGGTTCGCCGATCGAGTCGTCGCCGCTCGTGCTCGACGGCATCGACTACTTCGGCGCCTGGAACGGCGGCGTCTATGCGCTCGACCTGCGGACGCATCGCCTCCGCTGGGAGCGCTCGCTCGGCGCGAAGATCACGTCGAGCGCGTCGGTCGCCGGCGGCCGTCTCTTCATCGGCGACTATGCCGGGCGGCTGTGGGCTCTCTCGCCCCGGACGGGCGCCACGCGCTGGACGGCGAGCGTCGACGGCCGGATCTACGGCACCCCCGCGGTGCTCGGGCGCCGCGTCTTCGTGCCGTCGTCGACCGGCGGGTCGCTGACGGCCTTCTCGACCACGGGCCGCTACCTCTGGCGGGTGAGCACGGGCGCGTATGTGTATTCGTCGCCGGCGGCGTGGGGCGGACGCGTGTTCTTCGGGTCGTACAACGGCGTCTTCTACGGGGTCTCGGCCTCGACCGGGCACATCGAATGGGAGGTCGGCCTCGGCGGCGCGATCTCCGGCGCCGCCGCGGTCGTCGACGGCGTCGCGTACGCGGCGAGCTTCGCGCACCGGATCGTCGGCGTCGACGGGCGTACGGGCCGCGTCGTCCTGCGTTTCGACAAGGGCGACTACGTGCCCGTGTCCGGAAACGGGATGCGCTTACTTTTTCACGGCTACTCTCGTCTCTATGCAGTGGAGCCGAGACGCGCCGTGACGCGAGTTCCTGCAGAACATCACAAGCGACACACGCGGCGCCGCCGCAGATGAGGCGTGCGGCGGCCGTTCTCGCCGCCGTCGTCGGGCTCGCTTTGCCGGCCGTTGCGCATGCGAGCGTCGCGCACGACGCCACGCTTGCGCGCCGCGGCATCACGCTCGGACTGCGTCATCACTGGCTGAAGCCGCCGGACGCGCAGCGGTACCGGGCGGACGTCACCCGCGCCGTGCGCGACGCATCGACGCTCGCCCCGCTCCGCGCCCGCGTGATCGCGTCGCAGCTCTCTCAGATGACACCGCTCTGGTCGTCCTACGTTTCGCCGCGCGCGCTCAGCCTGTTCACGCAGCTGGAGGCGAACACGTCGTATCTCGAGACGCACCGGCTGCCGACGACGCAGATCGACATCGCCGACGACGACGGTGTCGTCTACCGCTGGTTCCCGGGGCTCGGCTTCGAGTTCCACCCGCTTGCGAACTTCGGCGCGCTGAACGGCGACGCGGCGAGCGGCGACGCCGACGCGACGCAGACGCTCGCGGACGCGCTCGTCGCGCGCGCGATCCCGCGCGGCAACCGCCTGATCTGGGAGTACCAGTTCCGCGTCGGGTCCGCCCGGCCGCCGTGGGCCTCCGGCATGGCGCAGGCCGTCGCGGCACAGTCGCTCGCGCGTTCGGCGGCGCTCCTCGAGGACCCGATGCTCGGCGCCGACGCCGTCCGCGCGTTCGCCTCGGTCCCGGCGCTCACGCTGTCGCTGCCGAACGGGCCGTGGATCCGCCTCTACGGCTTCGACCACGAGATCGTGCTGAATGCCCAGCTGCAGACGATCCTCTCGCTGCTCGAGTACTCGAAGCAGACGAACGACACCGCGGCGAGCACGCTTGCGCAGCGGCTCGACGCGACGGCGCAGGCGCTCTTCAAGCGCTTCGACACCGGCGACTGGTCGCTCTACGAGCTCGGCGGCGGGTACGCCAAGCTCTCGTACCAGCAGTTCGTGACGAGCCTTCTGCAGAAGCTCGCGGCGCAGACGCAGGACCCGTTCTGGGTCGCGGCGGCGCAGCAGTTCCACGCCTACACCTACGACCCGCCGTCGGTGACGACGACGCTGACGGGGCCGCAGACGATCTGGCCGCAGCCGCTCGACGGCTATCTCGACGTCGCGCAGATCCCGCTCACGCTGAACATGCGCGCATCGGTCACCCTCGCGGTCGGCGGCAGGATCTCGACCTACCGCTTCACACCCGGCGCGCACACGATCACGTGGAAGCCGCCGGCCGGTCTCGCCCCGGGCACCTACCCGGTGCAGGTGTCGGCGGTCAGCTATGCGGGCCATCGCGGCACCGTCACGCTGCCCCCGATCGTCGTGCAGGCCGACACGACGCCGCCGGTCGCCGGCCCCGTGACCTTCGACGGCACGACGCTCAACTGGCAGTTCACCGACGCCGGCACGCCGTGGCTCGACCTCGTCGTCGCCTTCACCGACCCGTCGGGCGTGAACCCGCCGCAGACGATCGACCTCGGGCATCTGGCGACGAGCGGCCAGGCGCCGGTCGCGGTGCCGCCCGGGACGTGGCAGGCGACGCTCACGGCGACGAACTCCGCCGGCCTCTCGACGCCCGTTCTTCTCGGAACGTTCACAGGAGCGGGCTAACCTCCGCCCTCGATGCGGTACCTCGTCACCGGCGCCGCCGGGTTCATCGGCTCGCATCTGGCGGACGAGCTCGCGCACGCCGGCCACGAGGTCGTCGGAGTCGACTGCTTCACCGACTACTACGACCCGGCAGAGAAGGAGCGGAACGCCGCCGGCCTCGACGTCCTGCGCCTCGACCTCGCCGCCGACCCGCTCGACCTCGACGGCGTCGACGGCGTCTTCCATCTGGCGGGCCAGCCCGGCGTGCGGAGCTTCGGCGAGGTCTTCCCGCTCTATCTCCGCCGCAACGTGCTCGCGACGCAGCGCGTGCTCGAGGCGTGCACGGCGGCCGGTGTCCGTGTCGTCTTCGCGTCGTCGTCGTCGATCTACGGAGAGGCCGAGACCTATCCGACCTCGGAGGACGTCGCGCCGCGGCCGATCTCGCCCTACGGGATCACGAAGCTCGCCTGCGAGCACCTTGCACATGCGTATGGGGGTGACGCCATCGGGCTTCGCTACTTCACGGTGTACGGGCCGCGCCAGCGCCCCGACATGTTCTTCCGCCGCGTCTGCGACGCCCTCGTCTCCGGCGAGCCGTTCGAGCTCTACGGCAGCGGTCGCCAGTCCCGGAGCTTCACCTACGTCGCCGACGCGGTCGAGGCGACGATCGCCGCGATGGAGCGCGGTCCGGGCGGCGCCGTCTACAACGTCGGCGGCGGCGAGGAGGCGGACATGCTCGAGGCGATCGCGCTGCTGGAGAGCATCTCCGCGCGCTCCCTCGACGTACGTCACGTCGACTCCGCACGAGGCGACGTGTCGCGGACGAAGGCGGATGTGTCGCGCATCCACGCCGCGCTCGGCTGGCGTCCGACGACGCGTCTCCGCGACGGGTTGGCGCAGATGTGGTCGTGGGCCTCGGCTAGAGTCGCCGCGTCATGAGCGCGCCCGAGCGGTCCTTCGATCCGGAAGCCGAGCAGGAGATCGACTTCGGCCGCTACCTGCGCCTGCTCGCAGCGCGCTGGTGGCTCATCGTCGCGGGGCTCATCCTCGGCGCGGTGATCGGCTATGCGGTGTCGCTCGGCGGCGGGCAGCGCTACCAGGCGACGGCGACGCTCTATCTCGGCCAGCCGTACTCCGCGAGCGGGACGGTGCAGCTGCAGGCTGCCCAGACGAACCCGAGCACGGTGCGCCAGATCGTGCACGCCACGAGCGTCGTCGATCAGGTGGCCGCCGTTTGCAAGACGAAGCCCGGCGCGTTCCGGGGCGGCATCTCGACGCAGACGATCTCCGGCAACATCGCGAAGAACGGCCAGACGCCGCTCGTCTCGATCAGCGTCCAGGCGCTGAAGCGCAAGGTGGCGACCTGTACGGCGAACGAGCTTGCGGCGATCGTCGTGAAGAAGACGTCCGCGTTCGCGAACCAGAAGATCGAGAACTTCCGCCGGCAGGTGTCGAACGCGGAACAGCAGGAGAACCTGATCAACAAGGCGCTGCAGAGCGGCGGTCTCTCGACCTCGGACCAGCTGCTGCTGCAGCTGCGGCTCTCGACCGCGCAGCAGGATCAGCTCACGGTGGCACAGCTCCTCTCGGAGGCGACGAAGGTCGAGGCGCCGTCCGTGCTCACGACCGCCGCGCCGAACCGCGTCACCGCGCGCAGCCATCGCAACACCGCCGTCGTCGCCGCGATCATCGGCGCGATCATCGGTGCGCTGGCGGCGCTCCTGTGGGACGGCGTCGCCGCCGCCGCCCAGCGGCGGCGCAACGGCACGCACTGAGCATGCTCGACGGCTCGAGCGTCGCGGTCGTGGTGCCCGCGCACGACGAGGAGACGCTCGTCGGCGCAACGCTCGGCGGCATTCCGCCGTTCGTCGACCGGATCTACGTCGTCGACGACGGCTCGAGCGACGCGACCGCCGAACGCGTGCGCGCCTCGGGCGACGAGCGGGTCGAGCTCGTCTCGCACGACCGGAACCGCGGCGTCGGCGCGGCGATCGTGACCGGCTACAAGCGCGCCCTGTCCGACGGCTACGAGGTCGTCTGCGTGATGGCGGCGGACAACCAGATGGATCCCGGCGACCTCGCGACGCTCGTCGCGCCGATCGCACGCGGCGAGCTCGACTACGCGAAGGCGAACCGCCTCGTCAGTGGCGAGGCGTGGATGCTGATCCCGCGTGCGCGGTACCTCGGCAACGCCGTGCTCTCGATGCTGACGAAGATCGCCTCGGGCTACTGGCACGTCGCCGACTCGCAGTCCGGCTACACGGCGATCTCGCTGCGGATGCTCGAGCGGCTCGACCTCGACCGTGTCTACACCGGCTACGGCTTCCCGAACGACCTGCTCGTGCACCTGAACGTCTGGAACGCGCGCGTGCGCGACTTCCCCTCCCGCCCCGTCTACGGCGTCGGCGAGCGCTCGGGCATTCGGTACCACAAGGTCGTGCCCCGCATCTCGTGGCTCTTGGTCAAGGGATTCTTCTGGCGTCTGCGCGAGAAGTACGTGATCCGCGACTTCCACCCGCTCGTCTTCTTCTACGCCTTCGGATTCCTCGCGTCGCTCGCCGGCTTCGTGCTCGGCTGCGTCGAGCTCGGGTACCGGCTCGCGGGCTACGAGGTCAGCGTCGGCACCGTCGTCCTGATCGCGCTGCTCCTGATCTCGGGCTCCCAGTTCACGCTCTTCGCGATGTGGTTCGACATGGAGACGAACAAGGACCTGAGGTGAGCGTCCGCCGCGTCGCGCCGACGATCGCCGTCGTCGCGGTCTTCTACGCGATCTTCGTCCCGTTGCGGCTCGTCCAGCACGACACGCTCTGGTTCGTGCACCCGGGCAAGGTGTTCGTCACGACCGGGCACACGAGCCCGTTCCTCTCGCACCTCCGTTACGACGCGAAGGTCGGCTACGACGGGGAGCTCTACTTCGGGCTCGCCGCCGATCCCCGTCACGCCAAGGACTACATCGGGCCGCAGGCGGGAGTCGTGTACTCGCGCGTCGGGTATCCCGCGGTCTCGTACGCCGTCGCCGGCGGGCAGCGGAGCGTGCTGCCGGGCGCGATGCTCGCCGTCAATCTCGTCGCGCTGCTCGCGGCGACGATCGCGATCGCGCTCTGGCTCGTCCGACGCGGTCTGCCGCCGTGGCCCGCCGCCTTCTACGGGCTCTACCCGGGGATCATCTTCACCGTCTTCTTCGACCTCACCGAGCCGCTCGCCTTCGCGTTCGCGACCGTCGGAGTCCTCGTCCTCGACACGGCGCGCCCTCGGCGTGTCGCGCTCTCGGCGCTCCTGCTCGCCTGCGCGGTGCTCACGCGCGAGACGACCGTGCCCTTCGCGCTCGCCGCGGCGGCGACCCTCTGGAGCGCGCGGGCGGGTGCGCGCAGGTGGCCGAGCGCGCTCGCGTACCTCGCCGCGACGATCGTCCCGTTGCTCGTCTGGCGCGTGTTCGTCGGCCGGTTCACGCACCGGCCCACGCAGGAGACCACGCACACGCCGTACTGGTACGTGCCGTTCCGCGGCTTCCTGGACTGGCGGCCGCTCGACGGCGAGCATCGGCTGATCCTCCTGGCGATCGTCCTGCCGGCGGTCGTCGCCGGCTGTGCGGCGCTCGTCCAGCTCGCCGGCCGTCGCGACCCGATCGCAGCGGGCCTGCTGCTCCTGAACGTGCTGCTCTACGTCGTCTATCTCCCGAAGGGCGTCTACATCGACTACCCGGCGGCGAGCCGCGCCGTCATCGGCGTGCTCGTCTCGGCGCTCTACTGCCTGCCCGCCTGGTGGCGGCGGGGGATCGCGCTGCGGACGGCGCTCGCGGGCGAGGCGCTCGCGTGGTCGCTCGCCTGGTTCGTCTTCGTCGCGTGGAAGTACGGCCTGCCGACGATCGACGCCCTCACCGCGTAGCGGATCCGCCGCTCCATCGTGCGCAGCACCGGCATGAAGACGGCGACGAAGACCGCGACGACGGCGATGTTGCGGGCGAGCGCGAACCAGGCGACCGGGCTCACGTGCACGAGATGCCAGAACCGGCCGGGGAACCACGTCATCGTCAGCCCGCACGCGAGGAACAGGCAGGCCACCGCAACGAGCCCCCACGCGCCGCCGACGAGCGGCACGAGCGGAATCAGCCAGACGAGGTACTGCGGCGAGAGGACGCGGTTGAACGCGACGTACGCGGCGACGGCGGCCACGCACGCGTTCACGAGCCGCTGGGGCTCGTCGCGGCCGGCGACGTAGGCGAGGTACACCCAGAGAAGCGCCGCGACGAGGACGAGGGTGAAGAGGAGCCCGGCGGCATCGCCCACGCGCCCCGCGACGTTCAGCGAGTACGGCGAGCCGACGACCACGTGCACGTGATGGATGCCGAGCCGGCTTCCGACGAGGAGCAGCGTCGCCGGCAGGCTCTCCATCTGCAGGCCCCGCTTGAACTGCGTGTACGTGCTGAAGCCGAGCCCGCTGTACCCCACGATCAGGAACGGCAGCGAGACCGCGACGACGACGGCCGCCGCCGCCGCGAGCGACCAGAGCGCCTGCGCGCGGCCGCGCCGCCGCCAGACCCAGACGAGCGCGACCGGCAGCATCACGACCGGGTAGACCTTCGCGACGACGCCGAAGCCGAGCAGGCCGAACGCGAGCCGGTCGCGCCCGACGAGGAGTGCGCCGAGACCGGCGGTCGCGAAAAGCGCGGGCCAGTAGTCGAGGCTGTTGATCGAGATCGCCCCGAGCGCGAACGGGAACGACGCCGCGGCGATCACGCCGCCGTAGAGCCGCACCCCGCGCGCCCCGAGGGCCGCCAGGACGTACGCGACGGCGCCGAGGGCGCAGATCGCGTACGCCGCGTCGAAGACGTGGAACCAGTCGTAGTAGCTGCCGGGCGGGAGCACGGGCCAGAGCACGGGCAGCACCGAGCCCGGCGGCCAGTCGAAGAAGAACTGGTGATACGGCCACAGCCCGTCCTGCATCCGGTGGCCGTACATCCGATAGAGGTACATGTCGCCGATGCCGCGGCCGCTGAAGAGGCCGACCCACGGCGGCGAGCACGCGGCGACGAACACGAGCGCGCCGACGAGCCAGGGCTTGAGCGCGCGCCTCGTCATCGTGCGGCGGCCGGGGCCACGGCCCGGCGCGCGACGAGCCGGGCGAGGACGGCGAGCCCCGCGGACCAGAGGACGAAGAGCTCGGGCAGGCTCGCGTACAGGAAGCGCGGATGCTGCGCCGTGTTCGCGTAGAAGCTGTAGAAGACCGGGTTCACGAGCAGGAACGCGACGACGAGCGCAAGCGCCCACGGTCGCAGCAGCCCGGCGACGCCGATCGCGGCGAGCGGCACGACGATCGCGAGCGTGTGCGGCGTGAAGATCGACGAGTGCGTCCACGACGACACGACGTGCGCGGCGTCGAACGGGTCGCGGGGCCACGACTGCGGGTCGTGGAACAGCTTCGGATACGAGATCGGCCAGTAGGCGCCGACGAGCGGAGCGAGCGAGAGCGCGCCCGCGAGGTACGGCGCCGCCTCGCGCGTGCGGCCGCGCAGGAAGACGACCGCGAGCGCCGCAACTGCGAGCAGCGCGTTCGAGATCTTCACGAGTGTCGCGAAGCTGAGCGCGCAGCCTGCGAGCGCGAGGCGCAGCTGGGTCAGCCGCGGCGCGAGCAGCACCGCCGCGCCGCTCGTCACGAGCAGCGTCGAGAGCGGCTCGCTGTAGTCGTGCAGGCCGACGTCGACGTCCCACTGCGAGTTCGCCCAGGCGTGATGTCCGGCGATCGCACCGACGAGCACGGGCCACACGGCCCAGAACGCGGCGGCGGTGACGCCGATCCAGCGGCGGCCGCTCGCGTTGCGGCCGAGGTAGGCGACGGCGACGACCGTGAGCGCGTTGAACACGAGCGAGAGCGCCACGCCGAAGTCGAACGCGACGTGCTTGCTGAGGCCGACCCCGAGCCCGCGGTAGACGAGCATCGGCAGCGCCCAGACGAGCGGCCAGCCGAAGACCGCCGCCCCGCTCGGGTTCATCCAGTGCACGTCCACGCAGACGACGAGCCCGAAGACGCAGAGCGCGGCGGCGGCGAGCCACGCGCGCCACGCGGGGCGGCGCCTCCATAGGACTACGATGCCGATCGCGGCGCCGAGCGCGAGGAGCGCGTCGAGGGCGAGCACCGCGCGCGGCATGCGCCCCCACGCGGCCATGAACTCCCGGGTGGCCGCGTAGAAGCCCGTGGCGTCCCCGGAGAGCCCCCCGTCGCCGGCCGGGCGCACGAAGGAGGGCGTGCCGGGCACGCTCGAGCCCGCGTAGGCGGCGAGTGGGATCGCGACCCGGATCGCGGCTGCGAGGCCGAGGGGTCCCCACCAGCGCATCGGATTGGACGCTAGCAACCGAATTGGCCGTAAATCCTTTGTGAAGGCTGACGCGACCTTCCGGGGGCCTGGGTAGCATCGACGAGATGCCGACCGCGGTCGTCACCGGGGGTGCGGGATTCCTCGGGTCGCATCTCTGCGACGCGCTCGTTCAGAACGGTCTCCGCGTCATCTGTGTCGACAATCTCGAGACAGGGTCGCTGCAGAACGTCGAGCATCTGCGCGGCGACTCGTTCCTGTTCGTCAACCACGATTTGACGGCGCATCTGGAGATCTCCGAGCCGGTCGACTTCGTCTACCACCTCGCGTCGCCTGCGTCGCCGATCGACTATCTGCGGCTGCCGCTGCAGACGCTCAAGGTCGGCTCGTACGGGACGCACAACGCGCTCGGCCTCGCGAAGTGGAAGCGGGCGCGCTTCCTCATCGCGTCCACGAGCGAGGTGTACGGCGACCCGCTCATCCATCCGCAGCCCGAGACGTATTGGGGCAACGTGAACCCGATCGGGCCGCGCGGCGTCTACGACGAGGCGAAGCGGTATGCCGAGGCGTTGACGATGGCGTACCACCGCCAGCAGGGCGTCGACACCGCGATCGTGCGGATCTTCAACACGTACGGCCCGCGCATGCGTCCGCACGACGGCCGGGCGATCCCGACCTTCCTGCGCCAGGCGCGTGCCAACGAGCCGTTGACGGTGTTCGGGGACGGCTCGCAGACGCGCAGCTTCTGCTACGTCGACGACCTGGTCCGCGGCCTCGTGCTGCTGGCCGAGTCGGGGGAGCATCTGCCGGTCAACATCGGCAACCCGGCCGAGTACACGCTGCTCGAGCTCGCCCGCAAGGTCGTCGAGGCGACCGGCTCGGCGAGCGAGATCGTGTTCGAGGCGCTGCCCGTCGACGATCCCAAGGTCCGCCAGCCGGACATCACCCGCGCCCGACAGCTACTCGGATGGGAGCCGCAGGTCAGCCTCGAGGACGGGCTGCGGCGGATGGTGCAAACGAATACACGGGAGTCTTTGAGTGTCTAAGCGCATCGCCTTGCTCTCGGTGGTCGTCCTGGCCGCCGCCGGTCTCGCCGTTTCCGCGGCGACGGCCTCGACGAAAAAGCCCACGACGCAGAAGTCAGGCCATCTCCTCGTCGGCATCAACGACGAGGCATTCACGCTGTACGGAGACCCGACGACCGCGTTCGCGACGCTCAGGTCGCTGAAGGCGCAGGTGATCCGCGTCAACCTCTACTGGGGCGGCACGAAGTGGGCCGTCGCGAACCAGGGGCGCCCGTCCGATCCGACGGACCCGGGCGATCCGGCCTATACGTGGACGCTGTACGACCGGCTCGTCCGCTACGCGACGCAGAACGGGATCCAGGTCATGTTCTCGATCGTGGGCACGCCGAGCTGGGCGAACGGCGGCAAGGCACGCACGGTGGCTCCGACCGACTTCACCGACCTCGTCAACTTCTCGTACGCCGCCGCCGAGCGCTACAGCGGCCTGTGGACGCCGCCGGTGTGGCAGCAGGATCCGTCGAACCCGACGACGAAGCTGCCGCTGCCGAAGGTGAGCATGTGGACGGCGTGGAACGAGCCGAACAACCCGGTCTTCCTGACCCCGCAGTACAAGCGCGTCGGCAAGACCTGGCGCGTGGAGAGCGCGTTCGAGTACGCGAAGATCTGCAACGCGGTCATGGCCGGCGTGCACTCGCCGTACCTCGGCCCGCTGCCGGGCGAGCAGGTCGCCTGCGGCGTGACCGATCCGAAGGGCAACGACGCGCCGAAGACGTCGCGTGCGTCGGTCGATCCGCTGACCTTCCTCACGCAGGCGCACCGCTTCGGGATGAAGGCGCCCGACGTCTACGCGCACAACCCGTACGCGGACATCGGCCCGAAGGAGTCGCCCACGTACGTCCCCAAGGGCAAGACCGCGCGGCGCGTGCAGCTCGGCAACATCAACACGCTGCTGAAGCTCGTCACGAAGTACTACGGCAACAAGCACCTCTGGATCACCGAGTACGGCTACCAGACGAACCCGCCCGACAAGCTGTTCGGCGTCTCGTACCTCAAGCAGTCCCAGTACCTGACGCAGGCGTACGCGATCGCGCGCAAGAACCCGCGCATCGACCTGATGCTCTGGTTCCTCGTGCGCGACGACCCGCACGTCGCCACGGGATGGCAGTCCGGGCTCGCCACCGCGACGGGCAAGCACAAGCCCGCGTGGGCCGCATTCGTGAAGGTGCCGCGGCCGGTCGTCCCGACGTCGACGACGGGTTAGCCCAGCAGGAACTCGGCAGTGCGCCGGAGGCCGTCCGCGAGGGCGATCTCCGGCGCGTACCCGAGCACCCGCCGCGACTTCTCGAGGTCGGCCCAGGAGTCGCGCAGGTCGCCGGGACGCGGCGGCAGCGCGCGCCGCCGCACCGGCTTGCCCACGATCTCGGCGATCGTCTCGGCGACGCTGTTGACGCTCGCCGGCGCGCCGGCGGCGACGTTGAAGATCTCGCCGCTCGCGCCCTCGGCACCGCCGGCGAGGATCGTCGCGTCGACGACGTTGCCGACGAACGTGAAGTCGCGCGACTGCTCGCCGTCGCCGTACACGGTGATCTCGTCGCCGGCCGCGATCCTCGTGATGAAGAGCGGCACCGCCGCCGCGTACTGCGAGAACGGGCTCTGGCGCGGCCCGAAGACGTTGAAGTAGCGGAGCACGACGGTCTCGAACGACTCGTAGACGCGCGAGAAGCTGACGCAGTAGCGCTCGGCCGCGAGCTTGGCGACGCCGTAGGGCGAGATCGGGTCCGGCGGCGCGTCCTCGGGCGTCGGCATCCGGCGGCTCGAGCCGTAGACCGACGCGGACGAGGAGAAGACGAC
>Ga0070741_10014227_pt1 | contig 13813 bp, 12 predicted proteins | sample Coa_R1_4_FD_66440 | JGI IMG/M metagenome (GOLD analysis project Ga0070741, IMG submission 66440) | Surface soil microbial communities from Centralia Pennsylvania, which are recovering from an underground coalmine fire - Coalmine... | ecosystem: Environmental > Terrestrial > Soil > Unclassified ... | reverse complement strand
CGAGAGGTTGGTCAGCTCCGAGGAAGCGGAGGCGATCGAGGCGGTGACCACCGCCTGCTCGCGGATGGCGCGCGAGACCTCTTCGGTGCTCTTGGCGTTCGAGGATGCCACCTCGCGGATCTCGCGGATGGCCTTGACCATCTCCTCCGACCCGGCCAGCTGCTCGCGGGCGGCGCGGGAGATGGCGGTGACCCGCTCCGTCCCCGCCTGGGTGGCGTGGACGATCTCGTCGAGCGAGAGGATGATCTGCGCCAGGTCCTCGCGGCCCTGTCCCAGCTCGTCGATGCCTTCCTTCATCGCCGCCACCGCGTGCTGGCTGCGCTGGCTGATCTCCTGCGCGAGCCGGCTGATCTGCTCGGCGGACCTCCCGGCGGACTCCGCGAGCTTGCGCACCTCGTCGGCGACGACGGCGAAGCCGCGGCCGTACTCGCCGGCGCGCGCCGCCTCGATCGCGGCATTGAGGGCGAGCAGGTTCGTCTGCTGCGCCACGCCGGTGATGGCGACGACGATCTTGCTGATCTCCTGCGTCTTTTCCCCGAAGGCGAAGACCGTCTCGGAGGCGGCCTCGATCTCCGCGAACACCTTCTTGATCTTCTCCGCGGCGAGCTGCGCGGCGGCGCCGCCGGACTGGGCGGCGGTGGAGGTGGCGGTGGCCGCTTCGGCTGCCGCCGCGGCCGTATCGGCGCTGCTGTCGATGGAGGTGGCGATCCCGTTGATCAGGCCGCTGGCGCGCTCGACCAGCCCGAGCTGCTCGTCGGCGCCCTTGGCGATGCGGTCCATCGATTCCTTGATCTCTTCCGCCGACGCGGTGACGTTGCCGGTCGAGACCTGCATCTCGTCGGCCGAGTCGGCCACCGCGCGGCTGGTGTTCTGGATGTGCCGCACCAGGTCGCGCAGGTTCTCCTGCATGTGCGAGATGGCGACGGTCAGCTCGTCGACCTCGTCGGCGCCGAGGAAGGAGGGCTTCTCGCTGGGCAGCGCCTTGGAGAGGTCGCCGCGGCTGATCTCCAGCGCGCTCCGGTTCAGGCGGACGATGCGGTTCGCGATCTGCTTCAGCCCCACCGAGACCGCGATGGCGACCATCAGACCCGACACCGCGCCGGCGATCGCGTGCTGCGCGTCGAGCCCGCGCCGCACCACCTCGTACGCCAGCACGCCGGAGAGCACCGCCCAGATGCTCATGTCGCCGAAGAAAACCTTGAAGAACAAGCCCAGACGCCGCGGCGGACCGGCCATCCGCCCGCCCCGGACCGGGCGCACGGAAGGGGTGGTCGGCACATGCGCCGGCACAGCCGTCCGCGTGGCCGGAGCCAGCGAACGGATCGGCTTCTCGTGCTCGTCGGGCCCGAGCAACTCCTGATGGGCGGGCGTCGCCATCCTGCCGCACTGTATCCCGCCGAGCGCGAACGGCAAATGAGCTTCCTCCCTGCCATTGCGCAGGGAAGGACGGGCGGCTACCGTTCCACACCCATGGCTGCGCGCGGCAACATGCCGGGGGTGCAAAGGGTCGCCGAATCGTCGATCGACGCGCGCGCGCGGCGCGTCCTCGCGGCGATCGTGCGCGATTACATCCACAGCGGCGAGCCCGTCGGCAGCCATGCGATCGCTCGCCGGGCCGACGTCGACGTCTCCTCCGCCACGGTGCGCGCGGTGATGGCGGATCTGGAGGAAGCGGGTTTTCTCGAGAAGCCGCACACCAGCGCCGGCCGCATCCCCACCGCGCACGGCTTCCGCTATTACGTGGACACCCTTCTCCGTCTCCGGCCTCCGCTCCCCGAGGAGCGCCAGCAGATCGCGCGCCGCGCCCAGGAGGCGACGCAGGTCGACGGCCTGATGACGAACGCCTCGCGCGTGCTCCATTCGCTCACCCGGCACGCCGGCGTGGTGGCGTCGCCGCGGCCGCAGTCCGAGCGGCTGCAGAGCATCGAGTTCCTCCAGCTGCGCGAAGGCCGGGTCCTCGCCGTGCTGGTGACGAAATCCGGCGCGGTGCGGAACCGCCTGGTGTCGATGCACCAGCCGCTGTCTCCGGCGCAGCTCGAGCACGCCGCCAACTACCTCAACTCGATGATCGCCGACCGGACGCTCGCGGAAGCGCAGGCGCGCCTGCGCGCGGAGCTGGAGCGCGACAAGCGGGAGCTCGGCGAGCTGCAGGCGCGGGCCCTGGCGCTGGGCGCGGAGGCCGTGCAGGCGGAGTCGCCGGCGGTCCACATCGAGGGTCAGGCTTCGTTCCTCGACGACAAGGGGCTGGGACAGGACCTGGCGAGGATCCGCGCGCTCTTCCGCGCCCTGGAAGAGAAGGAGCAGCTGCTCGCGGTGCTCGACCGGACGCTCCAGGCCCAGGAGCTGCAGATCTTCATCGGAGCGGAGAGCGGGATCTCCGAGCCAGATCTCGCCATCGTGGCCGCGCCCTACCGGCTGAAGGGCGAGGTGGTCGGCGCGCTCGGAGTGATCGGTCCCACCCGGATGGATTATTCGCGCGTGGTGCCCCTCGTCGAGCTCACCGCGCAGACCGTCGGGCTCACCCTCGACGACGTCTGATCCCCCGCAAGGACGGCGACCCTTGGCGGACGCCTCGGCTGCGCTATGTTACCGGGTCCCGCGAAGGAGATGGCTTGGTTCCCGACGACACACAGGTTCCGCCGGAAGCGGCGGTCGAAGAAGAGCGCGCGGTCCCCGACAGCGACGGCTCCGCGCAGGCCGGCGGCGGAGCGGCGGGGAGCGGCGGCGACAAGGCCGCGCTCCTCCAGGCGCAGCTCGAGGAGTCGTTCAAGCGCGCCCGCGAAACCGGCGAGCGGCTGAAGGACACCCACGAACGCCTGCTGCGCACCGCGGCGGAGTTCGACAACTACAAGAAGCGCGCGGTGAAGGAGAAGGAGGACGTGCAGCGCTTCGGCAGCGAACGGCTGCTCAAGGACTTCCTCCCGGTGATGGACAACCTCGAGCGCGCGCTCGAGCACGCCGAGCAGCACGATCCCCGCCAGGTGATCGACGGCGTGCGGCTGGTGCAGAAGCTGTTCGAGAACACGCTGGCGAAGCACGGCGTGACGGGCTTCAGCGCGGTCGGCAAGCCTTTCGATCCCAACCTCCACGAAGCGCTGATGCAGCAGGACAGCGACGAGCCGCCGGGCACCGTCGTCTCGGAGATGGCGAAGGGCTACAAGCTCAACGACCGCCTGATCCGGCCGGCCGCGGTGGTGGTGGCCAAACCTCGCACAGCCGGCGGCTCGGGCTCGCCGCCCTCTGACGGCGGCGGGGGTGGGACGCAAGGCTGAATCTTCCCACGCGGATCGTTTTTTCCGGTCCCCGCGGGCATTGAGGTACAAGAAATGGGGGGAGAACGCATTAATGCCCAAGGTCATCGGCATCGATCTCGGCACCACCAACAGCTGCGTCGCAGTCATGGAAGGCGGCGAGCCGGTCGTCATCCCCAACTCGGAAGGAAGCCGCACCACCCCGTCGATGGTCGGGTTCACCGAGGCCGGCGAGCGGCTGATCGGGCAGATCGCGAAGCGGCAGGCGATCACGAATCCCGAGGCGACGGTGTTCGCGGTGAAGCGCCTGATCGGGCGCAAGTTCGACTCCGACGAGGTGCGGAAGAGCGTCTCGGTCTCCAGCTACCGGATCGTCGCGGCCGAGAACGGCGACGCCTGGGTGGAGCTGCGCGGGAAGCGCTACAGCCCCGCGGAGATCTCCGCCATGATCCTCGCGAAGATGAAGCAGACCGCCGAGGACTATCTCGGCGAGCCCGTCACCGAGGCGGTGATCACCGTCCCCGCCTACTTCAACGACGGGCAGCGGCAGGCGACCAAGGACGCGGGGCGCATCGCCGGGCTGAACGTGCTCCGCATCATCAACGAGCCGACCGCGGCCGCGCTGGCGTACGGGCTCGACAAGGCGCAAGGCGGCGCCGCCAGCAAGACCGGCGCCTCGATGCGCAACTCGGGGGCGGAGAAGATCGCCGTCTACGACCTCGGCGGAGGCACGTTCGACATCTCGGTGCTGGAGCTGAACTCCGGGGTCTTCGAGGTGAAGGCCACCAACGGCGACACGTTCCTCGGCGGCGAGGACTTCGATCAGCGGATCGTCGACTACCTGAACGACAAGTTCCAGAAGGCGACCAACATCGACCTGCGCCGCGACCGGATGGCGCTGCAGCGCCTGAAGGAGGCGGCGGAGCGCGCCAAGCACGAGCTGTCCTCCGCGGCGGAGACGGACGTGAACCTCCCGTTCATCGCCGCCGACGCGAGCGGACCGAAGCACCTGACGGAGACGATGACCCGCGGCCAGCTCGAGGAGCTGGTCGGAGACCTGGTGCAGAAGACCGTCGAGCCCTGCAAGATCGCGCTCAAGGACGGCGGCGTCACCGCCAAGGACATCGATCGGGTGATCCTCGTCGGCGGCATGACCCGGATGCCCAAGGTCCAGCAGGTGGTGCAGGGCTTCTTCGGCAAGGAGCCGCACAAGGGCGTGAACCCCGACGAAGTGGTGGCGATCGGCGCCGCCATCCAGGGCGGCGTGCTCAAGGGCGAGGTGAAGGACGTCCTGCTGCTGGACGTCACCCCGCTCTCGCTCGGCGTGGAGACCGCCGGCGGCGTCTTCACCAAGATCATCGACAAGAACACCACCATCCCCGCCCGGAAGTCGCAGGTGTTCTCCACCGCGGTGGACAACCAGCCGATCGTCAACGTGCACGTCCTCCAGGGCGAGCGCGAGATGGCGGACGACAACAAGACGCTCGCCCGGTTCGAGCTGGTCGGCATCCCCCCGGCGCCGCGCGGCGTCCCGCAGATCGAGGTGGCGTTCGACATCGACGCGAACGGCATCGTGCACGTCAGCGCCAAGGACCTCGGCACCGGCAAGCAGCAGAGCATCCGCATCGTCGCCTCCTCGGGGCTCACCGAGCACGAGATCCAGAAGATGATCGCCGATGCCGAGCAGCACAAAACGAGCGACAAGAAGAAGAAAGAGCTCGCGGACGTGAAGAACTCGGCGGACGGCCTCATCTACACCACCGAGAAGGCGCTGGAGGAGTACTCGACGCTCCTGCCCGCCAAGGACATGGCCGAGATCCGCGCCGACCTGGAGGCGCTCAAGGCGGTGGTGGACTCCGACGAGCTGGTCCGGATCAAGGCCGCGGTGCAGCGGCTGGAAGGTTCAGCGTACCGCATCGCCGACGCCCTCTACTCTTCGGGCGATGCCGGCGACAAGAAGGCGGCGGCGAAGAGCTGAACGCGTTCTGCGTCGGCTCGAAGGATTGACAGGGCGAGCGTTGTTCTTACGTTAGACGAGGCGCGTCGAGCGCCTGCTTGCCTGCCCTGAGGGAGAAACGGTGTCCCAGAAGCGCGATTACTACGAGATCCTCGGGGTTTCCCGCAACGCGACCGCCCAGGAGCTGAAGAGCTCGTTCCGCAAGCTGGCCTTGCAGTTCCACCCCGACAAGAATCCGGACGACAAGGTCTCGGAGGAGCGCTTCAAGGAGGCATCGGAAGCCTACGAGGTCCTCTGCGACCCGGAAAAGCGCGCCCGCTACGATCGTTTCGGCCACCAGGCGCCCGGCGGGTTCGGACCCAGCCCGTTCGAGGCGGGTTTCACCGGGAACATCAACGACATCTTCGGCGACATCTTCGGGGAGATCTTCGGGCAGCGCGGCCGCTCGCGCGGCGGCCGCCAGCGCGGCGCCGACCTCCGCTACAACCTGGAGGTGAGCTTCGGCGAGGCGGCCTTCGGCAGCGAGGCGAAGGTGAAGATCCCGCGCCACAAGCAGTGCTCCGTCTGCCACGGCTCGGGGAGCAAGCCGGGCACGGGGCCGAAGACCTGCCCCACCTGCCAGGGCGCCGGCGAGCTGCGGATGACGCAGGGCTTTTTCCAGATCTCGCGCACCTGCGGCCACTGCCAGGGCAGCGGAAAGGTGATCACCGACCCATGCGCCACCTGCCATGGGGCGGGGAAGGTGGAGACCGAGAGCGTCCTGACGGTGAAGGTGCCGCCCGGGGTCGATACCGGGACGCGGCTGAAGCTGACCGGCGAAGGCGAGCCGGGCGAGCGCGGCGGTCCTCCCGGCGACCTGTACGTGGTGGTGCACGTCCTCGAGCATCCGATCTTCATCCGCGAGGACACCGAGGTGATCTGCGAAGTCCCCATCAGCTTCACCCAGGCGGCGCTGGGGTCCACCATCGACGTGCCCACGCTGGACGGGAAGGTGAAGATGAAGATCCCCGCGGGAACGCAGAGCGGCAAGGTCTTCCGCCTGCGGGGGAAGGGGATCCCGCACCTGAACGGGTACCAGCGCGGCGACCAGCACGTGCGCATCACGGTCGAGGTGCCCGAGAAGCTGACCAAGAAGCAGCGCGAGTTGCTCGAGCAGTTCGCGGCGCTGGCGGGCGAGGACGCGCACCCCCAGTCGAAGTCCTTCTTCGCCAAGGTGAAAGAGCTGTTCGGGTCCGAGGAGTCCGAGGAAGAGGCCACGGGCTGAGCGATGGCGCGCGGCCGAGGTGGTGGCCCTGGCGCCCCTTTCCGGCCTGCGCGCGGTCGTGTTCGGCGACGTGGCGGTGCGCAGGAGTCCTCCCTCCTGCCCCGAAGAGCCGGCGAGCAGGCTCTGACGCGATCGCGTAACCTTGCGCCCGGCCTGGGCGTAAGGGATCGATGGGACCGACGGACGAAGAGTTGATGTCGGCCTACGCCGCGGGCGATGGCCGGGCGTTCGGGATCCTGTTCACCCGATTCGCGCCCCGGGTGCACGGGTTCTTCCTCCGGTCTTTTCGGGACGAGAGCGTGGCGGATGATCTGTTGCAGGTGACGTTCATGAAGGTGCATCGGGCAAGGGCTCAGTTCCGGCCGGAGCTGAAGCTCGTCCCCTGGCTGTTCGCGGTGGCCGCACGGGTCCGCCTCGACGAGCTGCGCCGCCGGCTGCGCCTTCCCGAGGACGCCGGCGAAGAGGCGATCGCGCTCGCCGACGAGCAGGCTCCGCGGGATCCGCCGCCGGACACGGACCTCAGGGACGCCGTGCGCGCCGCGCTCGACGCGCTGCCCGAATCGCAGCGCGCCGTCATCCACCTGCATCGGTACGAAGGGATGACCTTCGCCGAGATCGGCCAGGTCCTGGGGACCACGGCCGGGGCGGCGAAGCTTCGCGCGTTCCGCGGGTACGAGACGCTGCGGCAGCAGCTGAAAGGGCTCCTGTGAGCGCCTGCGACGAGCTGCGCGCGAACGCCGCGGGGATCGCCTCGCTGCCGGAAGGAGATCGGGAGCGCGAGACCTGGCTCGCGCACGCGCGGACCTGTCCGGGCTGCGCGGAGGCGCTGCGCGAGGGCGAGCGGATGATCGCGCTTCTCGCGCAGAGCACGCTGCCAAAACCTTCGGCGCGGGCGCTCCGCCGCGCGTCCGCACCGATCCGCGCCGACCTGCGGCCGCTGCGCTGGCCGCTCGGAGCGGTGACGGCGCTCCTCGCCTTCGGCATCCCCGTCCTGTTCGCGCGGCACCGCGATGCGGAGGGGTGGGCGGCGGCGCTGATCGTGCTCCTCCTCGCCACCGCTCTCAGCGCCAGCGCCGGAGCGCTTCGCGCCGGCGCCTGGATCGCTCTCGCGGCCTCGGCCGGGTTCGCCGTCGCCGCCGGAGGCATCCCGGGCTTCTCGCCCGCCGAGCACGGCCTCGCTGCACACCTGGGGGTCGATTGCCTCGGGATCGAGCTGCTCGGCGGAGCGATCGCCGGCGCCGCAGTGATCTGGCGCGGCCGGGGCCGCTCGATCTCGCTCGCCACTGCCGCGGCGGCCGGCGCGCTGGCCGCCCAGGCGGCCCTGCACCTGACGTGCGGTGCGCACGCCGAGGCGCCGCACCTCTGGGTCTTCCACGTCGGCGGCGTGGCGGCGGCGGCGCTCGCCGGCTGGGCCCTGCAGGATCGCCTCTACCCCAGCACCGCGCGGAGCTGATCCGCTCCCAGCCTTTCGGGCCATCCGCGGAAGACGCCGGCATGCAGCGCGGGCTCGGAGAGCGCGACGATCCACGTCGCCACCCGGCCGCGCGCCAGGGGCCAGCGCGGGGCGACGCGCGCTTTCTCCAGAACGAACTCGCGCTCGTCGGCGGGGACCGGACGCTCGTAGACGGCAAGCTGGAGCACCTGCACCTCGCCCTTGAGGCGCGTGCTCAGCGAAGCGGCGCGCTCGCGGAGCAGCTGCGCCCTCCGGGCGAACTCCACCCCCGGGACGCGCTCCCCCGAGGCGACCACCACGATCTGGACGGTGGTCTCGAGGTCGCCGGACCAGACCTGGTCATAGTGCGGAAGCCCCGCGAGCGCCTCGACGGCGGCGCGCGCCGTTGGCTCGATCGATTCGGGATGGACGCGGGTGAGGCCCGCTTCGCTGAGGAACTGCTCCAGCTTGCGCTGAAAGGCCGCCTTCATCAGTGCGAGAGGATAGGGAATCGCGGCCGCTTTGGCGCCGGCCGGGGCGCGCCGACCTGCTGCGCGGGGCCATCGGCGCCCACGATACCCCCGACCAGGTCGTAGTCGCCCGCCTGCTCGATCTCGACGCGGACGATCTCGCCGGCGCGCGCCTGTCCGCGGTTCACGTACACCTTGCCGTCGATCTCCGGCGCCTGCCCCATCCAGCGACCCTCGAGGAGAAGCTCGGTCTCGTCCGAGACTCCTTCCACGAGGACGTCGAGGGTCTGCCCGACCAGGTCCTGCTGGTGCTGCTTGCTGATCCGCCGCTGGATTCCCAGGAGCTTCTTCTGCCTCTGCGCCTTCACCCGCTGCGGGAGCTGCCCGTCGAGAGCGAAGGACCCGGTGCCTTCCTCGCGCGAGAACTGAAAGACTCCGACCTTGTCGAAGCGCATCTCCTCGACGAACTCGCAGAGCTCCTCGAACTGCTCCTCGGTCTCGCCGGGGAAGCCGACGATGAAGCTGGTGCGGAACGTCAGGTCCGGGACCCGGTCGCGGATCCTGCGCACCAGCTTCCGCACCCAGGCCGCGTCGCGCCCGCGCTTCATCCGCCGGAGCACGGGATCGCTGATGTGCTGCAGCGGCATGTCCAGGTACCGGGCGAGGTTCGGCTGCCGCGCCAGCGCGTCGATCAGCGGCTCCGGGAAGTCGCGCGGATACGCATAGTGCAGGCGGATCCAGCGGGCCGGCACTTCGCCCAGCGCGCGCAGGAGGTCATGGAGCCGCGGACGGCCGGGAAGGTCGTGACCGTAGGCGGTGAGGTCCTGCGCGACCAGGTTCAGCTCGACGGCGCCCTCCGCGACCATCCGGTTCGCCTCGGCGACGATGTCGGCGATGGGGCGCGAGCGCTGCAGGCCGCGCAGCGTGGGGATGATGCAGAAGGTGCACTTGTTGTCGCAGCCCTCGCTGATCTTCACGTACGCCGTCCACTTCGGCATCGAGTTGCGCCGCGGCGTGCGGCTGTCGGCGATGTAGTCGGGATCGGGGATCACCGCCCGGTCGCGCTCGCCCTTGAGGATGCGCGCGATCTGCGGATACGCGCTGGTGCCCACGAAGTAATCGACCTCGGGCATCTCCTGCTGCAGCACGTCCGCGTAGCGCTGCGTCAGGCACCCCGCGACCACCAGGGCCTTGCAGCGGCCGGTCTCCTTCAGCTCGGCGTGCTCGAGGATGGCGTCGATGGACTCCTGCTTCGCCTCTCCGATGAAGGCGCAGGAGTTGATCAGGATCACCTCCGCCTCCTTCGCCTCGTCGACCAGGCGGTACCCTTCGTCGAGCAGGCTGCCGAGCATCACCTCGCTGTCCACCCGGTTTTTCGGGCAGCCCAGCGAGAGCAGGTACAGCGACGGTCGTTCGGAGAGGCTCGGCTTGTCCATCGGGGTCCGGAAGGGGGCCCCGTATAACAGACCGGGCGGGCGAAAACAGCCCGGAGGTCAGGCTGGCGGCGACAGGCCTTCGCTTCCGCTCGGCGCGGCGACTGCCGGCTCTTCCGGGGAGCGTTGCGCCCACTGCTCGAACTGCACCGGATCGTGGGCGCAGATCACCCGCACGTCGTCGCCGTGCTTGCGCACGAGCTCGCGGAGCCGGCGCTGGTTCCAGAGGCGCTGCTCGCGGTCGACCTCCATCTGCAGCTGGTAATAGCGCAGACCGGGCTTGCAGCGCGGCCGGCGGGGATCGAGCTCCCGGCGATCGAAGAAGGCGTCGCCGGCGTGCAACAGCCAGCCTCCGTTCGGCTCCGCGACGGCGACGCCGCAATGCCCCCAGGTGTGGCCGACGAGCGGAATGAGGAGGATCTCCGGGACCGCCACGTTGCGCACGGACGAGAACCCGAACCACGGCTCTCCACCCTCGCGGTAGAAGCTCCAGCGGTTGAAGGTCCCCCACTGCTCGGGCCGGTAGCGGCCCCGCGCGATCAGGCCCTTGCGCGCGCTCGCCGCCTCCGCTTCGTCGACGTGCAGGTGCACCTGCGCATGCGGGAAGTCGTCGAGGCCGCCGGCGTGATCGAAGTCGAGGTGCGTGAGCACGATGTGCCGCACGTCCGAGGGCGAGTATCCGAGCCGCTGCACCTGGCGCACCGCCGTCTGCTCCGAGGTCACGAGCGGCTTGCACTGGAAGCGGAAGAACGGTTCCAGCCGGCGATTGCCGATGTCCAGCAGCCCCAGGCCGGTGTCGACCAGGACCAGTCCCTGGCCGGTCTCGATCAGGAGGCAATGGCAGGCGAGAGCGCCGCGCAGGGGCCTGCACCTGCGCTCGGACATCAGCCGGCCGCCGACCGGGCAGAGGGTGCCGCAACCCAGGTGGTGGATGCGCATGCCGGGATGCTGCGCATCCACCTGCCGCGCGCGGAAGGGCGGCTACTTCGCGGCGGCCGCGCCCTTCGACGGGTCGTCGGCGGGATTGACGTAGTGGATGTCGAAGGGGCCCATCCCGTGCATCTCGAGGACCACCTCGCCCTTGGCGCTCGCCGAGTGCCGCATCTTGCCGGGGAGGAAGTGGTACGCGCCCGCCTCGAGCGCGTGCGGTTCGGCTCCGGAATCGCCCATGGCGAGCATGAACGTGCCGCTGAGGATGGTGAGCTGCTCGTCCTGCGTGTGCCAGTGCGTGCCGATCTTGTAGCCGTCGGGCATCTTCAGGCGCAGCGCGAAGACCTGCTTCTTGAACGGATCGCCGTGCAGCACGGCGATCTGCGCGCCGGGCGGCAGCGCGGGAGGCACCGGGCCCCACTTGATCTCGGACGCCGAGATGGTCTCGGCCTTCGCCTTCACCGCTTTCGCCTTCTCGTGCCCCTCGTGTGCCGACACCGCAAAGGCGACCACCGCTGCGAAAGCGAAACCGCAAAAGACGCTCGTTTTCATCAGGAACCCCCGTGAAAATGGCGCGGCTTTACACCTTGGCGGGCGAGCCGGCAAGTCCCCTCGAAGCGCGTCCGGGTCAGTCCCTGAAGTTCTCGAACATCAGATCCACCTTCAGCTCGTCCTGCTTCGCCCGCACCATCTGGATCACGGCCTGCAGATCGTCCCGGTTCTTTCCGGACACGCGCACCGCGTCGCCCTGGATCGAGCCCTGCACCTTGAGCTTGCCGTCCTTGATCATCTTCACGATCGACTTCGCCTTCTCGGTCTCGATGCCCTGCACGAAGCTGAGCACCTGCGAGACGGTCTTGCCGCTCTGCTCGACGTTGCCGTACTTGAGCCCGCGCAGCGGCACTCCCCGCTTCGCCATCTTCTCCACCAGCACGGTCCGGGCCGCTTCCAGCCGCTGCTCCGTGCTGCTGCGGATCTTCAGGCCCTTCTCGGGCGCGCTCACCTTCTCCAGCGCGGTGTCGGTTCCCTTGAAGTCGTAGCGCTGATCGATCTCCTTCTTCGCCTGCTGGAAGGCGTTGTCGACTTCCTGCTCGTTCACCTTGCTGACGATGTCGAAGCTCGGCATGTCACATCTCCAGGACGACCGGGAGCACCATCGGCCGCTTCTCGAGGCCCTTCTTCCAGGCGGAACGCACGGCCCGGCGGAGGGCCTCTTCTACCATCCCGTGGTCGGTGCGCTGCAAAGGTCCCAGCTCCGCCAGCGCGTCGAGCGCCGCCTGCCGCGCGTGCTGGAGCCGCGGCTCGTCGAGGCCCGCCACCCCCTTGCCGAGGAGCTCCGGGCCTCGCACCACCTCTCCGCTCTTGTGGTCGAGCACGCAGAGGCAGACCAGCATCCCCGTCTCCGCCAGGAGCTGGCGGTCGCGGAGCGCGATCTCGCCGACGTCGGCGAACGCTCCGCGCGCATCGAGATAGAGGCGTCCGGCGGAGACCGCATTCGGGACCACCGCGACGATCTCGTCCTTGCGCAGCTCCACCGCGTCGCCGTCCTCGGCGATCACGCAGGCGAGCGGATTGACGCCCGCGGCCTCCGCCGTGCGCGCGTGCGCCGCCAGCATCCGGTACTCGCCGTGGATGGGGACGAAGCTGCGCGGCCGCACGAGGTCGATCATCATCCGCTGCTCGCCCTGGCAGGCGTGCCCGCTGGTGTGCACCAGCTCGCCTGCGCCGGTGGTTCCGGAGAGCACCCGGCACCCGCGGCGGACCAGGTGATCGATGATGTTGCCCAGCGCGCGGTCGTTGCCCGGGATCACCCTGCTGGAGAGGATCACCAGATCGTTCTTCTCCAGCTGTACGGTGGGGTGCTCGCCGAGCGCGAGTCGGGCGAGCGCGCTGCGCGGCTCTCCCTGCGCGCCGGTGCAGAGGACCACCAGCTCGCGCGGGGAGAAGTGGCCCGCCGCTTCGGGATCGACGAACGCGTCCGGCGGGCAGCGGATGTAGCCGAGGTCCAGCGCCAGCCGCACGTTGGTCTGCATGGAGCGGCCGAGGAGGACGATCTTGCGGTTGTGCGCCAGCGCCGCCCGCACCGCGCTCTGCACCCGGTGGATGTTCGACCCGAACATCGCCACCACGATGCGGCCCTTCGCCAGCGGGCCGGCGAAGATGCGCATCAGCGACTCTCCCACGTCGCGCTCGCTGGGGGTGGTCCCTTCGCGCTCCGCGTTGGTCGAGTCGGAGAGCAGGCAGGCGACGCCGGTCTCCCCCAGCTCCGCGAACCGGCGCACGTCGAGCAGCTTCCCGTCCACCGGGCTCCAGTCGATCTTGAAGTCGCCGGTGTGGATCACCAGCCCGGCCTCGGTGAGCAGCGCGTACCCGACCGCATCGGGAACGCTGTGCGGGACTTGAAGCGGCTCGAAGTCGATGTGCCTGCCCACCATCCCCATCGTCCGCGGCTCGACCGCGTGCAGGTCCGCGCTGATCCCGTGCTCGGCGAGCTTCTCCTTCACCACCGCCAGCGTGAACCGGGTCCCGCAGACGGTCGCGTCCGGGAACTCTCGGAGCAGGTAGTGGAGGGCCCCGACGTGGTCCTCGTGCGCGTGGGTGAGCAGCACCGCGTCCACCTTGCCCGCCGCCTTCAGATACGACAGGTCGGGCGCGATCACCTCCACCCCGAGCGCCTGCTCGGCGTTGGGAAACATCAATCCGCAGTCGACCACCACGCGGTCCCCGCCCGACTCCACCACCATGCAGTTCATCCCCACTTCCCCGAGACCGCCGAGGGGGATGATGCGGACCTGCGCGGGCATGTTCGGCACCCGCGCATGGTAACGTCTCCACCGGATCTCTTTTCGCCGCCGGGCGTGGCGGGTGCAGGTTATGACAATTCCCGGTGTCGGACCCTTTCGCCAAAGTGCTCAATCCCCCGCAGCTCGAAGCCGTGCGCCACGGCGAAGGGCCGCTGCTCATCCTGGCGGGCGCCGGGTCGGGGAAGACGCGGGTGCTGACGCACCGGATCGCGCATCTTCTCCGCGAGCGGCTGGCGCGCCCTCCGGAGATCCTGGCGGTCACCTTCACCAAC
>Ga0070741_10014226_pt1 | contig 13814 bp, 11 predicted proteins | sample Coa_R1_4_FD_66440 | JGI IMG/M metagenome (GOLD analysis project Ga0070741, IMG submission 66440) | Surface soil microbial communities from Centralia Pennsylvania, which are recovering from an underground coalmine fire - Coalmine... | ecosystem: Environmental > Terrestrial > Soil > Unclassified ... | reverse complement strand
ACCACACCAGGTGGTCGTTGATGTTGTAGTGCGCGTGCCTTGTTTGTTCAGTCATCGTAAGCGAATTATATCACACGTTGTTCGTTTGTGCAAGTGTTCGTTCGTTGGAGAAAGGAGACGGGGCGCATTCCCCACCGGGCTAAAGCCCGGTGGGGAATGCGCTGTATTCTATGGAACCTCTGGTCAGATGATAGCTCCCGACGGGGTGACATGAGATCTACAAGCATCAGTTTTCGCTGGTCAATCAGAGCAGAACCAACTGTCAGGAGGCCCAGATTCTTGAGTAACCGTCGTCGGCTGAAGACAGCCTTGCTAAACATGAGACCTCCTTAAAAGCACCATCCGCCGAGCCAAGCGTCCACGACAATCAAGGCAGACAAGAACTATCGTCTACCAAACTCTGGGTTAGGCGCGACGCCGAGTTGTTGCATCATGGTAAGGTCGTCACGTACCGCTCGATGTTCAATGGCTTTACCATCCAGGTATCGGACGAAATGCACCTGCGCCTGCCGAACTGAGCGACCAGTCGGCGCAATGCCCACGAAATCGCCCTGATGGGTTCCAGTCATCGTCATTCGTCCGACGACGGTATCTCCCTCGGCCACGAGTTCCTCTATGATGAAGTGAAGATCGGGAAAGGCCGTCCGCAGCATCATGGCAACCTGACGCAACGACTCCGGACCACGATTAACCATGCCAGGTGGCATTTCGTGATTGATGAAATCAGACCTGACCAGCTCATCGGCAATAGCGAGGTTGCCCTGGTTAAACAGTTCCTCGTAGCCGCGTCTAAATTTAGCCTTATTCTCCTCAGTTGACATAGCTTATTGCTCCCTCCAGAATACTGGGTGCGACTCTATATTGTGTTCGCTCCTCATTACGATGAAATCATGCCAAGCACCACCAGCGATGAGTACTACATGGCTGCACGTTAATAAACTACGCTGCTGAAACCCTGCCAGGGCACTGCTCCCGGCGTAGGGGACGAGACTTCTACACTCTCAAAGGAGTCGTTCATATTCACCTCTCCAGGGATTCGGCGCCGATGGACGAATACCACATGGCCCGCGAAGCAGTAGGAGTAGATGAAGGTTTCGTCTACATTCACCAGCTCGGGCGGTCCTAGGACACTCACAACCTGGCCCAGCGAGGCCCACTCCGGGGCTGACGACCCATTGCTCACCAACTCGATAGACGAGACGCGATCTATGCCCAAACCCCAGACAATGATGACCCGCCACGACCCGGCGCGGAAAATATCGCCCTCGAGGTTCGGTTCAAAGTGGCGGGTGAAGGGATGCGCGAAGCAAGTCAAAGGCATCCTTAACCGATGTTTCACCGGGCCGCACCCCAAATAGACAGGGCTGCACGCACGGTGTGCCGTCAGGATTGGTAAACACGATCTGGAACGATGCCAACTGCGCGGCCCCAATCCAGCGGGCCAGGCCAGCGGAAGCTGCGAAGACGACGATTAAGACCAGAACAATACGACCAACTGCGACCATACGCTACCGTCTCCATCAGAAGCCAGATGTCTAATTGGCGTGTAAGTAGCCATGAATGCATTTAAGCGTATGACTACTCAGGAGCAGTTACTTGGCGTCGATTACCTTCTGCATTTCAGCATTGGCCGCCTGGAGCGCGTCAGCCACTGATTTCTCACCGTTCAGCGCGGCTTTCATCCCTACCTGGAAGGGGGCGTACAGGTCATGGTAGCGGGTGGTGAACGGGACATACCCATCCGCCAACGCCTGGGCAAATACCTTATAACGTGGATCAGCGGCATAAATCGGGTTGTCCAGCAGATCGGACCTCACCGGAACGAATCCGGCTTGCAAAAAGCCTTTGTCATTCTGAACTTCGGCGGAAAGCAAGAATTGGATAAAGTTCCATGCCTCGTCGGGATACTTTGAACCGGCGCTGATGGCAATCAAATCGCCGCCAATGAAGGCAGAATGGCTGCCCACAGTCTTGCCAGGAAATAAGGTCACACCCAGGTCGGTCCCACGAATTTTCAAATCCGAAGGCGGGTTTGCCTGAATGTAAAAGCCAAATGCGTCGCTGGCTCGCGGGACCATCGCGATGGTTCCCTTGTCGAAACGGAATGTTCCGTCGCCGGTGCAGCCTTCCGGTGTGCCAGCGGGCGAAGTGACCTTGTATTTGTTCGCCATGTCTGCGAAGAATTGCACCGTCTCAACTGTTTTAGGATCATCGAGCATGGCTTTGCTGCCATCGTCGCTTAGGAACTTGCCTCCGTTGGCCCACACGTAGGGCATAAATGAGAACATCAGCCAATCATAGCTTCCGCACCACAGTTCAAACCCAGCGCTGCCCTCGCTAGTCAGTTTTTGGGCGTCGGCCAGCAGTTCATCCCAGGTAGCAGGCGGCTTATTCGGATCAAGTCCGACGTGCTGAAACAGCTTTCGGTTGTAATACAGCACAGAAACAATCGCCACCAATGGCGGCGCATAGACCCGACCTTGCCACGTGCCCAGGTGGAGCATGGCTTTGTTTAAAGTATCTTTATAGGCCAACTGATTGAACCGATCAGTTACATCCAGGAGCGCGCCCATGACGTTATAACGTGGTCCATCGACCAGGTCGAAGGCAACCAGATCAGGGGCTTTGCCCACCTTCACCGCTTCCGTAAATCGGGCGACAAACTCATCGTGATTGACGCTCGTATGCACCACGCGAAGGTTCTTTCCCGCTGCTTTTAGCCGTGCGTTATAGGCGTCGAGTCCTGGCTGAATTTGGTCGTCGGGATGGCGCGTCCATAGGGACAGTACCGTTTCCGACGACTGGGCCGAGGCTGTGTGCATCAAATAACTGGCAAAAATGGTTAAGCTAATGACAATCCCAAGCAAGATTCGAGTGATTCTACGCATGACATAATCTCCTTTTACCCACCTGCGATGTAGGCACTATAAGCGCCGACCTACCAGGAAGTCCACCTAACAGACTGCTAGGATTTTGATAGGAATCAGTCCAACGCCATTGATCGCCCACCTGGATCAACATTAGACTATGGAAGACACCGATGGATTTACTGAGAAAACAGGCGATGGACACTTACTTGAATCGTGTGGTCAGGGGTTATGAGCTACGGGAACGAATCGGCGCAGGCGGATTCGGAATGGTCTACCGGGCGTATCAGACAGCGGTGGGGCGCGAGGTAGCGATCAAAATTATCCTGCCAGAATATGCCAGCCAGCCGGACTTCATTCGTCGTTTCGAGGTCGAAGCCCAGGTGATTGCCCGCCTCGAACATCCGCATATCGTTCCACTCTATGATTATTGGCGAGACCCAGAGGGTGCGTTCCTGGTGATGCGATTGCTGCGGAGCAATCTGCGGACAATCATTCAGCGGGGCAGATGGGCGTTAGAGGATGTTTCTCGGTTGCTTGAGCAAATCGGATCAGCACTCTCGGTTGCGCACCGTGAAAATATCGTGCATCGGGATGTCAAACCTGACAACATTTTGCTCGATGAAGACAACAATGCCTACCTTGCCGATTTCGGGATTGCTCAAGAGCTAGGGTTCAATAGAACCCAGGAAGGAACAGTCGCTGGCTCACCTGCTTATATCACCCCTGAACAGATCAAGGGTGATGACGTTTCTGGCAAAACCGATATTTACAGTCTGGGACTCATCGTTTACGAACTGCTGTTAGGTGAAAAACCCTATGCTGACGCCGCCACGCCCGCCGAATTGATCAGTTGCCATCTGAATACACCACTCCCGCGAATGCGGCCTGGACGCCCTGACCTGCCAGCTACTGTTGATGAAGTGTTGCAGACGGCCACGGCGAAAAATCCGGATCATCGCTACCCGAATGCCTTACGCTTTGCCGCCGCGTTCCGGGCCTGTCTGCCAAACTTGCAGCGCAGCCCTGCCCAGCCCTTACCGGAACCGCTGACCGAACGTGAATTGTGCATCCTCGAACTGATCATCGAAGGGTTATCGAACCGAGAAATCGCAGCCAGGCTGGTGCTGACCGTTGGCACAGTGCGGTGGTATATCAACCAGATATACACCAAACTGGATGTCCACAGTCGGCATCAGGCGATTGAGCGCGCACGTCAGTTGAGGCTTGGAGATACTGGACAGTCGCCTGATCGTGTTGAGCCAGGTATACCAGCGGAAGGAACCATCACTGCAGTGCGAGTGACTTCCCGGAAACTACCAGAACTGGTAAATCCGTACAAGGGGCTGCGAGCCTTCCAGGAAGCGGATGCCCCGGATTTTTTCGGGCGTGCTACGCTAACTGAACAACTGCTGACCCGATTGAATACGAATGATGACGGCGCACGCTTTCTGGCTGTGGTCGGGCCAAGTGGAAGCGGCAAATCTAGTGTGGTAAAGGCCGGGTTGATTCCCGCTCTACGCAAAGGAGCGCTGCCCACTTCGTCGCAGTGGTTCATCACCGAGATGCAGCCAGGCACGCATCCTTTTGAAGAATTGGAAGCGGCGCTTTTGCGCGTCTCCATCAGTCCGCTGCCCGGTTTGTTGAGCCAGTTGTTCGAAGATCGGCGTGGGCTGGCGCGTGTTGCTAAACGCATTTTGCCCGCTGATCCAAATTCTGAACTCCTGCTGGTGGTTGATCAGTTCGAGGAATTGTTCACGCTCACCGCCGAAGAGGAAATCCGTACGCGCTTTATCGATAACCTTCTTGCTGCTGTCACAGATGCGCGCGGCAGAGTGCGCGTGGCGCTGACGTTGCGGGCAGATTTCTATGATCGACCACTGATCTATCCTCGGCTGGCTGAACTGATGCGCAGTCACACCGAGGTGATCATCCCGATGACGGTAAGCGAGTTAGAGCGAGCCATCGTTGGCCCAGCAGAACGGGTTGGGCTGGAGCTTGAGACAGGCTTGGTCGCTCAAATCGTCAGTGATGTCGGTCAGCAACCAGGAACGCTACCTCTACTGCAATTCTCTTTATCCGAACTTTACGGAAGTCGGGAAGATCGCCGCCTGACGATGGGAGTTTACCAGCAAAGCGGCGGGATTTCTGGGGCACTTGCTCGACGCGCCGATTCACTCTTTGAAACGCTGGATAGCCTGGGACAGCAAACGGTGCGCCAGATATTTCTCCGGCTTATCACCCCTGGTGAAGGCACGGAAGATACCCGCCGGCGGGTATCCCGTGTTGAGTTGGAAACCCTTGCCGATGGCAGCGTTGTTGACGAGGTGCTGTCGGCCTTTGGACAGTATCGACTGTTGACCTTTGACCACGACCCGGTCACACGCGGCCCCACCGTCGAAATTGCCCATGAAGCCCTTATTCGCCAATGGGGACGGTTGCGGGAGTGGCTCCATACGAACCGAGAATCGCTGCGCGTTCACCAACGCTTGCTGGTAGCTGCACAGGAATGGGTAAGCGCAGGCAGGGAGGCCAGTTTCCTGGCTTCAGGCGGACGGCTAATGCAGTTTGAAGCGTTGGCAGGTGAAGGCGAGGTCACCTTGAATGCGCTGGAACGCGAATATCTTGAGGCCAGCATCAAGGCACGCCAACAGCATGAGGAAGAAGAACAATCCCGCCAGGCGTACGAACTGGAGCTTGCTCAACAGGCAGCAGAATCAGCGAGGAAGGCCGCTCAATCTCAGCGTCAATCTGCGAACCGCCTACGTTATCTGGCTGGGATTCTCGCCACAGCAGTGTTGGTGACCCTTGCCCTTTCTCTGATTGCCATCAATTATGCTGCTTCATCCGCTGCCAACCTGCGCCGTGCGGATAGCCTGCGACTGGCAGCCGAGGCCAATCGCTTACTCCAAACCAATGACAATGCCGAGTTGACCGTACTGCTGGCGATACGTTCGCTGCGCTTGGGTTATTCTCAGCAAGCTGATAGCGCACTCCAACAGGCGATCTTGCTGCCGCAGCCTGTCAGGTTTTTTGCAAGCGATGCGGGCAACATTGGCGGCGCTTCATTTTTACCGGATGGCAAGTCGATCTTTACGACGGGTGGCTTACCCGCCCAGGGCGATACCATTGCCCGCCTGTGGGACGCGCAAACTGGCCGACTCCTTCATTCCTACACTGAGATTTCTAAACTGGCGTCTGGTAATGGCATAATGATGGCCCGAAACGGCAACGCACTGATTGTCTTCGACAACCACACGATCTGGCTGTTCGATCCGCAATCCGAAAAGGAGATTCGCCACTTTGAGGACGCGGCGCACGAGGCGGTTGTCGTCGATCTGTCTCTGGACGGCAAGTACCTGCTGCGGGGAAACAAAGATGGTACAGTCAGCTTATATGATGTCGAAAGCGGGGTCGAGTTACGACATTTCGATAGTCCTTCACGTGATACTATACGAGTGATGTTTTCGCCTGATAACCGTTACGTTTTTACGAACCCCGAACGCACAGTTGTGGCTGTGTGGAATTTCCAAACGGGGCAACAACTCCGTCGCTTTGTCGGACATACGGACGCGGCCTATCCGATGGGGGTGTCGCCGGATGGAAGGTATTTGCTGACGGCCAGCAATGATAGCACCGCCCGGCTGTGGGACATTACAACAGGGCAGGAAATTCGTCGATTCGTCGGGCATACGAGTCTGGTCTGGTGTGCTGCCTTTTCTCCCGACGGCAAGATGATTCTGACCGGGAGTGTAGACCGCACCGCGCGGCTTTGGGACGCGTTAACAGGCGTCGAACTGTATCGCTTCACCGGGGCGAATGGGCCGCTGTATGGCCTGGGCTTTTCGCCGGATGGCAAACAATTGGTCACAGGAGGCGACGGGCCTTCGGCTCGGTTGTGGAATGTGCCGGAATTGGCCTCCCGCCGAATTTTGGTTGGACACACCGGAGATGTCACCAGTGTGGCGGTTTCTTCCGACGGCGCTTATTTCGTCACCGCCAGCACCGATAGTACATCGATGGCCTGGGACTCACAGACTGGCAAACTCATGAAAACCCTTGCAGGCAAGGGCAAGTACGGCAATCCCCCCATTTTTCTGCTCGACGGGAAATTATTACTCACCAGCAACGGCGATAGTTGGGATCTCTGGTCATTCCCGGACTTGAAGCAGTTATACACATATGCCACCGGCGGCCTGCTGGGTGCCGTTTCACCGGATGGGCGTCGATTCGCTGCACTTGACGACCAGGGAACCGATCCATTTCTGCTCATAATTGATTTGACCAGGCTACCAGAGATTTTAGCCGCGCTGCCAAAGGGTGATTTAAAACTCCCGCCACCTTTGTACACGATCAAGCTCGTGAAAACTGGTGGGTGTATCCATTATTCGCCGGATAGCAAAACGATCCTGGTCAGTTGCGCCGATTTCGATTCTGTTGCCCGCCTGTATGATGCTGAAAATGGGCAGCTACTTCGTGAATTTAACGGACATTCCGACGCTGTTCGCGCTGCAGTCTTCTCGCCCGATGGTCAGACCATACTAATGGCTGATGACGATAAGGTCGCGCGATTGTGGGATGTCAAGACAGGCAAGGAAATCCGCCAATTTGTGGGGCATACTGCTTTCGTGAATGGTGCAATCTTCTCTCCCGATGGGCGTCTGGTGGCGACGGCCAGCGGTGACGACACAGTTCGGCTGTGGGATACCAATACAGGTCAGTTATTGCGCACGCTGATCGGGCATACCGATATTGTTTTCAGCGTGGCGTTCACACCTGACGGCAAACGGCTCATCAGCGGCTCACGCGACAAAACGGCGCGGATTTGGGAAGTCGATTATCATGATCTGATTGACACTGCCTGCAATTTGCTGGTACGGGATCTGACCAATGCCGAGCGGACTCAGTTTGGGATTGAGGATGCAGAGCTAACCTGCCCATGAAGTTCGCATTGATACCGATATTGTAATCATCCCAGTGCCACACTTTTCAAAATTACAACGCGACAACTACGTCGAACAAGGCATGGTCGGCGCACAAACGAAGGGGCAGTTCCACATGATCTACGGCACAGAAGGCACGCAGGCGTTGTTCACCGGGCTTGCAACCCAGATTGTGTACGGCGGCTGTGACCATGATACAGCAGACTTTTACAGCAAAGCATCTGGAACAACCACCGCTGACGCTGATCCTGAACCCGGTAAGGCCAACTTTCGCCAGCGCCCTTTACTCACGGTTGATGAAGTTGTTACCCCACAGATAGGCAACTGTACGATCTTTGCACGCTACGTTGAACCTGCCTTCGCCACCCAGGTCATCTTGACTGCTCGACTAACACGCCTATATGAACGCGAGGACTGGCAAGCCCATTTCGCTCACGCTAAAAACGAGGAGCCGCTGTTGCTCGAACGCGGTGTGAACGTCAGTATGCAGCCGACCTTCACACAGGCCACCCCCAGGCGCCGATACCGCGTCCAGTCCACCTGCCGGGCCAGGCAGCGTTCGAGGACGCCTTCCACGGCCTCATCGCCTAGCCGCTCCTTCGTACTCACATCCTGCACGCTGCTGTTGATGAGGCATCGCAACAAGTATTCGTCATAGGCTGTGCTGGGCGGGCAGTTTGGCTCATGCCAAGCCAATTGTGGGCTCGTCGTTGGCTTGCCATCGCAATCCGGACACTCATAGCGCTTCGCTCGGTAGTGCAGGAAGACGGCACGGCCCAAAATCGGCAAATGCTGGACTTTCACCCAAGCATCGTCACCGTGGAACTTCGTCAGTTTTTGCCCGCACCGGCGACAATAGCCGTAATTCAAACTGCTTTCCAGGGTGATATGCAGATCCTCATTCGGACTGACTTCGATCTTGAGGACGTTGACATCCTCGCTATCCAGAGGTTTTGAGATTTGCGGCTTTGCCATCCGTGCCTCCGCTGCTCGCTTTACCCCCACGGCTGGCGGCCACCCCGGAAATTCCCAAAGACCCATGACTGTCCTAACGCCTCCTAACCAGCAGAAAGGGGAGTTAACCACCGATACAGGCAGTTTGACTCCCCTCTCTGACCGATGGCGTGAGCAGGGGCGAGGAAGATTCCTGCTACGAACGCATGGTCAGCGCCATGACCGCCTTCTGCACGTGCAGGCGATTTTCGGCCTCGTCGTAGACCACGCTCTGCGGGCCGTCGATCACCTCGTCCGCCACCTCGATGTTGCGATCCGCCGGGAGGCAGTGCATGTAGATCGCGTGTTCCTTCGCCATCTTCATGCGCCGGGCGTCGCAAATCCAGTCGGTGTACTTCTTGCCGATCCGCGCCGATTCGGCATCGTCGGTGGTCGTCAGCAGCGCGCCCCAGCTCTTGGGATACACGATGTCCGCGTCCTTGAAACCCTCGTTGAAGTCGTGGATGATCTCAAAGCTGCCGCCGCTTCGCTTGGCGTTTTCCTGGGCCTGGGCCAGGATGTCCGGCATGAGCTTGTACTCCGGCGGGTGGGTCAGCGTGACGTTCATGCCGAAGCGCGTCATGAGCAGGATCAGGCTTTGCGGGACGGAGATCGGCTTCTGATAGCTGGCCGCATAGGCCCAACTGACGTTGATCTTCCTGCCCTTCAGGTTGCGCCCGAATTTCTCCATGATGGTCATTGCATCGGCGAGAATCTGGAAGGGATGGTACACGTCGCACTGCATGTTCAGCACGGGGACGCGGCTGGCGGCGGCCACTTCGCGCAGATACTTGTTGCCCTCGCCAAAATCGCAGTGCCGGATGGCAATGCCATCGTTGTACCGCCCCAGGATTTCCCCGATCTCTTTGGCGGTGTCGCCGTGCGAGATTTGCGTGGTGCGGCTTTCGATGAACTGCGCGTGGCCGCCAAGCTGCGCCATGCCCGCCTCGAAGCTGGCGCGGGTGCGCGTGCTGCTGAAAAAGAACAACAGCGCCAACACCTTGTCGCGCAGCAGGGCGTGGGGTTCGCCCAGCGCGCGCTTGCGCTTCAGGTCCCAGGCCACGTCAAAAACGGTGTCCAGTTCGTCCATCGTCCATTCTTGCTCGGTGATCATATCGCGGCCACGAAGGTCGGTTTGCATGTGAGATGCTCCTGTCAGGAAAGGTATAGAATTGCGAGATTTTACCGCGAGTGACCTCACCCCCAACCCCTCTCCAACTGGAGAGGGGGCGTCAATGCCGGCGAGCGTCATCTTGTTCCCGCTCTCCAAGGGGGCAGGGGTGAGGTTAACCGCTTACCCCTTCAGCACTGCGGGCAGCAGCGCATAGAACGACGTGGCGTTCACCATGTCGTTCAGATTGACCTGATCGATCACGGTATGCGCGTGGATTTCGTCGCCGGGGCCGAAGCCGATGCTTGGAATGCCCGCCTTGCCCATCCAGTACGTGCCATTGGTCGAGAAGTCCCACTTGCCCGTTGCTGGCGCACTGCCGTTGAGCAGCGTCAACACTTTCTGCCCGGCCTGCACAAAACCGTCATTTTCGGGCAGCGCCCACGACGGGAAAATCTTATCGACCTGGAACACAAAACCTGTATAGCTCGGCTCGGCGTAACGGAGCAGCTCGAGCTTCACGTCAGGCCGATCCCCGACCACGCGCCGCACCTGTTCCAGCACGCTGTCCGCCGTCTCGCCAAAGGTCATGCGGCGATCAATGAAGATCGTGGCGGCATTGGGCACGGCATTGATCGAGGGCGTCTCGACCTTCATATCCGTAACGGTGATCTTGCCGTGTCCCAGGAAAGGATCGTCGCCCAGTTCCGGCTCCATCCGGGCGATGCGGTCAATGATCGGCAGCAGCTTGTAGATGGCGTTGTCGCCGAGATGGTTGCTGGCCGCGTGCGCGCTCTTGCCCGTCGCCACGATTTGCATCTCGACACGGCCTTTGTGCCCCCGGTAGACCCGCATCCGGGTTGGCTCCCCGACCACCACGTAGTCGGGCCGGATGCCTTCGGCTTCCACCAGCGCATTCGGTGCAATGCCGTCGCACCATTCCTCCATATTGCCAAAGTAATAGGCTGTGTAGCCGTCCAGCAAGCCCAGGTCGCGGGCCAGCGCCAGCCCGTAGATCATGCCGGGCGTGCTGCCCTTTTCGTCGCACGCGCCGCGCGCATAGAATATGCCGTTCTCGATTTTGCCCTGGAAAGGATCCCACTGCCATTCGTCGGGATTGCCGATGCCCACCGTGTCGATGTGGCTGTCGTACAGCAGCCTGGTCGGCCCATCCCCGATCCGGCCCAGGATGTTGCCCATCTTGTCGAAGCGCACTTCGTCAAAGCCGAGCTTGCGCATTTCGGCAGCGGCCCGCTCACCCACCGGCCCGATCTGGCTGTCGTAACTGGGAATGGCGCACAGGTCGCGCAAGAACTGGATCAGCATTTCACGTTGCTGGCTGACACGATCTTTGATAGTGTTGGCGAGCGCCTGATGATCCGGGTTTGGTGTCATGAGTTGTTTTCCTCCGCGTGGCTTACATCGCTGAGATGATAAAGTGCGTCCAAACGCGCGTAACTATCGACCATGCCCTCTAGCCGCGTATCCAGATCGGCCAGCGACTCGCGCACGCGCTCAAAATCCCGCCCGGCGCTGGACGCCGCCGAAAGCTGCAACAACCGGGCCGGAATGCTCTCTTGCAACGCCATCGCCTCCTCGATGCGCGCCAGCAGTTGCAGCCGAGCCTCGGCTACCATCTGCTGTTCTACCGACCCTTCAGGATACAGGGCCATCAATTGGTCGCCACGTTGCAGTTGCTCGATCAAGCGCGCAACGCGCTCGGTCAGGGCGTAAACGTGTGGAAGCAAATCAGGGATGGCGAGGCGAATGTCCTTACGCAGCAGGTCAGCAGTGACCTGTTCAAAACGCAGCAGCCGATCATAATGCGGATAGTATTCCGGCGCAACCTCTCCACGCAGAATATTGCGCACACGCCGCGAATGCAGCCCGACCTCCGCCTGATAGACTGCCCGGAGGCGTTTCAAGCGCCGTTCCGTCGGACTCAGGCGGATGAACCGTCGACGCAGCCAGGACAAGATCGCAGCCCACCACCTCATGTGCTACGCATGGCCCGCCACGAACTTGCCGTAGCCTGCCTTGCCGACAAACTGCCGGTTCTCGATAACCAGTTCGCCGCGACACAACACCGTTCGCACCGCGCCGCGCAAACGGCGGCCCTCGTAGGGCGAATACCCGGCGATGTTGTGCAGGTGGTCGGCTTTCAGATGCGTGCGTGGCTTCGGGTCGTAGATCACCAGGTCGGCGTCCAGCCCGGCACGGATGTCGCCCTTGCGATCATCCAGGCCAAAGATGCGGGCCGGGTTCGCGCACAGCAGCTTGACCAACCCGGTCAGCGGCAGGCGTGCCTTGTCAACGCTATGCGTGTACATCAGCGGCAGCAGCGTTTCCAGGCCGGGCAGACCGCCTGGCGTGCGTGTAAAGTCGCCAGACTGTCGCTTCTGCGCCAGGCTGTAGTCGCAGTGGTCGGTGGAGATCACGTCTATTGTGCCCATCGATACCTGCTTCCACAGCGCGTCATTTTGCTCTCTGGCGCGCAAAGGCGGTTGCAGGATGAAATATTCCGGCCTGTCACCCAGGTATTCGGATTCGTCCAGCAAAAGATACTGCGGGCACGTCTCGCAGTACGCCTGCACGCCGCGCTGCACGGCCCGCCGCACCTGCTCCACCGAGCGCGCCGATGAGCAGTGGACAATATAGACTTTGCAGCCGGTAGCCTCGGCCAGGTAGAGGATGCGGTTGACCGCTTCCTCTTCGGCCAGCACAGGGCGCGCCCGCCCATGATAGGCCAGCCCCGTCTTGCCCTGCGCGACCAATGCCTGCGTGGCCTCCGTCACCATCGAGTCGTTTTCGCAGTGAACCATGACCAGCCCGCCGTAACGAGCCGCGCCCTGCATGACGCGCAAGATGGTCGAGTCCTCAAGGTAATAGTTGGGGCGGTACGTAGTGAACAATTTGTAGCTCATCACGCCCATTTCGAGCAGTTTTTGTAGCTCACTCTCCTGCCCGTAGGGCAGCGACGTGACGAAACAGTGCAGGCCGTAGTCGATCACGGCGCTGGCCGCCTCGGCCTGACGCTTGCGGATCGCTTCCTCGAAGCCCATGCCGGGCAACTGATTGGCGAAGTCGATCACGGTGGTCACGCCGCCCCAGGCTGCCGTCGTCGTGCCGATCTCCCAGTTGTCTACCGTCTGGTAGATGCCCGTGTCCAGCTTGATGTGCGTGTGCACGTCGATGATGCCGGGCAGCACGTAGCAATCGCTGGCGTCGATCACCCGATCACCGGGGATCAGCGTCGCGTCCTTGACCGTGCCGAGAATCTGCTCGCCGTCGATCAGCACGTCGGCCCGGTACGATGCGCTGGCTGTCACGATGATCCCGCCTCTGATGATGGTGCGTGGCATAAGTGGTCTGCCTCGGAAATGATGGCCGGTACAGTTTAAGCCAAAGTCACCGGGTTTGCCGTCCGTTCAACAGATGCACGCTCGACAATCTCCAGCGCAACGGAACGGTACGCCCCGGATCGCCTCTATTTTAGCGGCGATCCGTGTGTTTGGCGCGATGTGTTACACTCAACGATGGAAACCAGCAGGAGCGATCACGATGGCTGTGCAGCAGAAACTTTATACCGCCGATGACCTGTGGGCGCTTTCCCATGCGGGCGACGACAAGTGGTACGAACTGGACGAAGGCGAACTCATCGAAATGTCGCCAACCGGGGATGCGCACGGTGAATTGTCATTATGGATCAGCCACTCGATCCTGGGCTTTGTCATCGAGCACGATGCACCTAATTGTTTCGATAATGCGCCGATGGAGAGCTTCTGGGGCAAACTCAAGACAGAATGTCTATATCGCCATCCCTTTGCGACCCGAGCGGAAGCTCGAAGCATCATGTTTGCCTACTTGGAGGGTTTCTATAATCGTCAACGTCTCCTTTCG